>ENA-UONW01002480-UONW01002480.1-human-gut-metagenome-genome-assembly--contig:-CS52-NODE-2480-length-18028-cov-4.584822_pt1 | contig 18028 bp, 21 predicted proteins | sample MGYA00242463_ERZ724010 | MGnify/ENA metagenome assembly ERZ724010 | reverse complement strand
GCTTCCGGTGCAATTTACACCTTTTTCTCTATCCTTCCTTTTTTTCACGAATATAATCGCAAAAACGAATTGTACAAAAATAGCAAACGAATTGTACAGGTAGAAAAAATCCGATCTTAAAAGTTTAAGGCAGGATTTTATCAAATAGTTTTTTTTGAATCTTTGTAGCGAAACAGTCATATCGCCCTGTATATCATTACGTCCGTATATCCGCTTGTGTGGTTTACCGCATTGCGTCGCTCCAGCATCTGCGCGCCGCGCATCGGCGCCCATCCCGTCACCCGCTCTATCCACTGGGCCAGAGGGACGATCTCGCTTTTAGAGCTGGTAAAGTACACAAAGCTACCCTCCAGCACCTTGAGCACATCGAGGCACTCGGCGATGCCCCAATAGCCGTTGTAGCTCTGCTTGTCGGTGGACAGGTACGGAGGATCGGCCACAAACACCACGCCAGGGTAGTCCATGTACGCCTGGTGCAGCTCGCGGTAGTCCATCCGCACCACCTCCAGCCCATCCAGGTATCCATCGGCGACGGCGTAGTCGCTACGGATCACGGTATTGTACATGCCGTTAGAGCACAGCGCCTCCACATCGCGGGCAAACTTGCCCGAAAAGAGCAGCGAGGCAGACAGCGTCAAAGCATCGACAAACTCGCCCTGCCGCTCTTTCGCCCGCAGGTAGGCGCACACCTGCCGTTTGGTCGCCTCGGATAGTTTCTGCCCGCGCGGATCATCGGCCACCATCCGACGTATATCGGCCAGGATAGCGTTGGTTTGGGGTATGTGTGCCAGGCGGTCGGCATAGTTGTCAAAATCGTTGTAGATCACCAGAGCATCAGGCAGGGTATCTTTGATCGTCCGGGAGAGCAGCCCGGAGCCACCGAACAAATCGACGAACAGAGTCCGTCCGCGGAAGGTCTCCTCGAGTACGCGGGCGAACTCCCGCACAAACATCCGCTTTTGCCCCTGGAAGGGCAGCGGCGCTGAAGTATATCTTATACGCGTCGTTTAATTGCTATTTATTTGTTACATTTGCCCCATCTCACCACATAAATAAAAACGCCGATCCGCTACCAAAGGCTATGCCCTCGGCTGTGCGGATCGGCGCATTTGTCAGTACGTGGTGAGATACTTACTGACGGCCGGGGGTTTTTTTATGCCCACCCCCGAAAGGCTTGGTTACTTGTACTTGAACACGGCAAAGGCAAATTTGCCCCAGTTGATATTATTCACATCATACGGCCATTTGGATGACGCGCTTACAGTGATCGTGTTTTCCCAAATCGACGTGCGATAGTTAAAATCATAACTACATGGGGTGATTGACACAAAAATATCCTCACCCAAATTGTGATTGATATTAAAACCGCTGAGAGTCCTTATCACCTCGACGGTCACTCCTGCTGCTGTTTTGGATTTTATGGTACAAGGATGCCCGTTTAGTTCAGCCACCTCTGTCACCTCGGCCAGTATCACCGGCTTGCCAGCTGTGTCGTCGAGATAGTCCAGCGAGGTCTTGTCCTCCTTGGACATCAGGCCGTCGGCCTGCGTGGTAGCTTTTGCGGGCAGGTCGTAAGTATCCACCAGTTCCACCCAAGGGGTGAAAGCCCAGTTGAGCAGGTTGTCGAACTGGTAGCGGACGAAGCTGCGGGACACAAAGCTTCCATCTCGGCTCTTGCTGGAGGTGAACATCTGGACGCTGCGGTTGTTCCCTTCTTTCATGGCGGTGAAAACGCAGAGAACCCCGTAACTGTACCCCGACGGCTGGCCGGTATTGTTCGAGGTGATGGCGTAGATACCCGGGGTCTTAATAGAGGCAAGGTCTTTGGGAAATTCGTCCTCGGCGGTGGACAGTGCGCCTTTCGCTCCGACCACTTGCGAGCTGGTATAGGCATCCTCGCCCAAGGTATCCGCCAAAGTCGCCTTCCGGGCGCGCTCCACTTCGATGCCTTGAGAAGGAGAAGTGCTGATAGGACTGAGCGACGCCTCGGTCATGCCGAGGCTGGAAAAGTCCCCGGTTTGTCGTGAGATCGTGATCGAAAGAGGATTTGCCCCATTGTAAGCACTGTTGCCCAAGGTGATTTCCTCGATTACGACCGAGGATTGTAGCCCCCAATCGTATCCATCGCCACCCAAAAGGATATGCCCTCCTCCGTTGCCATCACGCACGAAACGTACTTGTGGTAGGGTCGATGACATGCTGCCAGAAAAACTATAAGCTGCATAATACCACGAGTATTGTCGCTGATCACCGGTGCCTGACCCAGCCAAATACGCCGAAAACAAAAGGTTGAGGAATCCTTTCCCATACCTGTATATCCGTATGGTACCGGTATAGATGTATCCTTGCTGTCCAAAATCGATGTCCACCCACCCTGTGTGTTGCGTGGACGATAGCCCGGCTACGTTGTGGTGGGTGTAGCAGACGTTGCGCCCGGTGATCAGACCAGTGGCCAGTCCGCCGCTTTTAGGCAGATAGGTTGCTGAAATGTTGTTCCCATCCCCGTCCTGCGTGGCGCGGGTGGCCGCGTCGGCCTGCCTGGCTCGCTCCACCTCGATGCCTTCCGAGGGGGCTTTCGGCGCGGAGAGCGTCATGCGCGTCATGCCGAGCGAAGCAAAATCTCCCGATAGTGCCGAGAAGGTGATGCCCAAGTCGCTGCCGGTAGCCCCCAAACCTCCGGATACGATCTTGGACAGGCTGGCAAAGGAATACGAACTCCAGGCAAAGCCGTCGCCGCCCAGCAGCAGGTAACAGTCGCCGGTAGCGTCCTTTCGGGCAAAGACCACTTCCGGGGGTGTGGATGAGATGCTGCCTCGCAGACCGTAGCGGCCGTAATACCAAGCTGCCGCCCCTGCGCTGGGGCTGACCGTACCGGTGAAATCGACCGAAACAGCCCCCTTGGTATAGGCGAGAAGATCGATCTCCCCGAGATAGGTGCGGGTCGCTTGACCGAAGCAAAGGGCGATCCACCCCGTGTGGTTGGTCGGTATCTTGAGTGAGGCTACATCGGTATGCAGGTAGCCATCGCCTTTTTTCTGTACCAGCGTGCCGGTCATCGTGCCTCCACTGCGCTTTAGGTAGGTATCGGAGATTTTGTTTCCGTCGCTGTCCTGCGTGGCTTTTGTGGCGCTGGCCGCGCTGGTAGCTGTGTCGGCCGCAGAGGCATGTCCCACAGTGATGTTGGGATACGTCCCCGATGTGTCGGCTTTGGCATCCCAGGCATTGATCTTGGCATCGGACACCATGCGGTGCGTGGCATCCTGCATCGCATCGCGCCAGGATCGCCCTCCTGCAGCCGTGAGCGTCACATATCCTCCGGCCTCGGGCTGCGAAGCCGAGTACACCGCCTGCCACACATAGGCTATGGGTTTGCTTGCCCCGTCGTTGTACACACGGTTTACGACCGTCTCCTGCGGCACGATGTACATAGGCATAGCCACGCCTTGCACCCCGGCAAAAGGCATCAGCAGGATACGCTGCGCACTCTGGTCGCCCATCACACCTCGGTCTATGCCCTGCAGGGCGACGTATCCGGACGATACGTCGTAGGTGCCGTCCTCGCGTCTGCTCACCTGGCATCCCTGCACGATGCAGTCGCCCAAGTCTTGCAACACAGCCTCGAGGGCCATCAGCGGCTCCCGCTGGAGTTCTACAAAGGCATCGCCCGACCAATTGCGCACGCCCGTAGTCTGTACATGTCTTTTCATATTTGTTTGATTTTGAATTTTATACCTGCTATCTTGTATCTTTCCACCGCCGCCCGCACCGCATCCGGGTCTACCCCCTGCGGCACGTAGACCATAAAGTCCGCATCGCCCCACTGGGCGCGCATCTCGCCCTGCAGGGCCACCATCACCCCGTCGCCCTCGCTCGGGAGAGGCACGGCCACCAGGTGGGTATCGCCCTCGCTCTCCAGGCCCACCGCCAGCCCTTGCTCGTCGTAGGTCTCTACCAGGATACGCCCGTCGCCAAAACGCTCCTGTAGGTATCCCTCCAGCACCTTGACCTGTGCCGTGACGCGCATCATCAGGCGTATCTCCCGCCGCCAGGCGGCAAACTCTCCCCAAAGTCCCGTCAGAGGGCTGGCAAGCCCTGTCAGCCACGCCAGGCGTAGCGGCTTGCGTTTGTACCAGGGCAGCAGCGCCCGGACGATGTTGTCGATGTTGAGTCCTATCCGCATATCACAAAGGCATTTGTGCCGCCGACAACACCTCCAGGGAGCTGTCGGATGCGTAGTCAAAATATCCCGCGTGCAGATCGTCCGCCACGCCCACCTCCACATAGTCCTCCATACCCGTCGCCTTGCGCTCCAGGGACGCCACGTCCACCGTGACCACGCCCGGTGTGGCCAGCACCGCCCCGATCAGCTGCTGGGAGTAGAGCCGGCTGTCAAAGCCGATGCTGTCCCGGTAGGTGTCCAGCGCAGCCAGCACCCCCTCCCGCACGGCCGTTGCCGAGTACACCGGATCGTGATACACCGTCATCCGGTATCGCACGCTGTCCGCGGTGGTGGATATGGCTGTCGTTTCGATACCTGCAAACTTGATCGCATCCAGGTAAGCAGCGAAGTTGTACAGCTCGTCGCCCGTCAGCGGCGAGATATGGCCCTCTGCGTCGGTCTTGGCCACCTTGACAAAGAGCTCCTTTTCGCCTTCTGACACCGCCACCACCGTCACGATGCGCGCATCGGGGTCGTCTTGCGCATAGTACAGCTGGGCCGTCTCCGGATCGTAGGTCAGGTTGTATCCGTTCTGGAACCGCCGCGCCTGCTCTGCATACCAGCGCAGCGTACCCGGGGTGATCTTGTCCGCCGCGTCCTCCACTTCGGCGCGAAAAGCATCCATCACCACCTCAAATGCGTGGATAGCCCCCGCCACCACAAATGTCCATAGCCGCCACTCCGCTACGGCGGAGGCGGAAAGGCTCAATCGCTCCGCTATCCGAGCGACCATCTCCTGCTGTACCTCACTGATTGTCCTTGCCATCGTGTATCGTATATGTGGTTATCGTTTCCGTCCGGTTGGCGCGCAGCACATTGGGATCGCGATAGTCGCTGTCCTCGCGCACCACCACCTCGCAGCCCGCCAGCAGCGGCACGTCGAGGAAAAAGTCACCCCCCGCATCGATACCCAGCGCCGCCAGGGCTGCCGGATCGTTGACGAGTTCTCCGTTTAGCTGCAGCAGCTCGGCCACCGCCTCTACATTGCCGCAATACTGCACCGCGATGTCGTGCAGGGTCTGGTTGGCTCGTGCCTTAATCGTTTTAGTCGTCATAGCTTGCATCCACCGTTAGTTCCATACCCTCGTCGTAGCCCACCTCCAGGACATTCATTCCGTCCTGCTGCAGCTGCTTTCGCACCCGGCGCAGATAGTCGTCGGGCAGGTTGTCGTGCAGGTAGCGCACGCTGCCCACGCCTACCGTAGGCGCCTGCTTGTAGTCGCCCGGCGAGCACAGCAGGATATCGCGCTGGTGCTGCCGCGTGCTCTCTCCGTAGCGGATATCTCCGGTGGAGAGGTCCAAATCGTCCGTGTCGGTCAGTATCACATCTGTCCTCATAGCAGGTACTCGTTTAATCGCTCGTTAATCGCGGCAAACTCCGCCGCATTGACCGGCGGGCCGCTCGTTCCGCTGCCTATCGTCACCGTCAGCCGGGACAGCGCCCCGCACAGATCGGACAGGGTCTTTTTCAGCCCCCCGTTTTTGCCGCCCATCGACACCCCCTGGGCGGACACTCCCAGTGTCATGCCCGAGGCACTCACCATCCGCGCGCCCGAGGCATCTACCGTCACTGCGCCTGCGATGTGTGCCGCCTCCACCTTGTCCCGTGTCACTGCCGCGCGGGCCTCGCCCATCGCCACGCTCACCCCGTCGGCATCGATACGCAGGGACAACTCATCGCCCCGGGTTATCTCCACCGCATCGACCTCGCCCGTGCTCACCACCAGCAGGTCATTGGAGCCGCCTATGCGGGCCACCAGCACCTGCGAGCCCACAGCCGGGTACACCGTCAGTCCCCGCAGTCGGCCGTCCTCTACGGCAAACATGCGCACCCCCTCGTAGTCTCCGCTCTCGGCCTCCACCCGGCAGGTGCGCGAGGCAGCATCCACCTCCGTCACCACGGCCGGGAATATCCCCGCTGCCGCCTCGGCCAGCCGTCGCGAGAGCGCGCGCCGCAGATCGTCTATCTCCTTGGTCCTCATTTTGCCTCCGTATCAATTTTTCGTCCTATCTCCACCTTTCTCCGCGCCCCCTGCTGGCCGAAGGTCGTCTCCACGCTGTCAATGATTTAAATGTTTTTTTCATCGACTCGATCTACATATCGTTCGTCTTTTACTACCGCCAGCATCCCAGGTGCCGCGAAGGGCTCCAGGAAAGCCGTCAGCTGCCCCCGGTAGCCGTCGTAGGCCAGGCGTCCCAGCTCTATCTCCGCCAGGGTGGACAGCTCGGTCAGGTCGGCCACGTTGTAGAAATACAGCGTCTGCTGCGGGTAGTCCTCGACCCCTTTGGTCGCCACGATCTTGTTGCCGTCGCGCAGGTAAGCGATCGCCCGAATGGATATGTGGATGTCCTCCGCCTTTTGGTAGATCAGATCGTCCGTATCCACGATATTTTGCGAGAGGTCATAGACCACGGTGTCCTCGCTATGCGCCCTGTCTTTGCGCACGGCATACACGCGCCCCTGGAGGTCGAAGTACACCGCCAGGCCGTAGTCCGTCTTGAGGCTTGCCAGCACGCCGCCCACGCTCTTGTCCTTGACCACGAAATTGCGCAAGGTCAGCGTCTCGGCTGCCGCCACCGTCAGGGAGCAGGCCTGGAGCACCTCCTGCAGGGTTTTGGTGCCGGAGAGCGTCACTCGGCGGTATCGCGTGAGGTAAAAAGCATCTTCGCACACGATCTCCAGTGGCGATTTGAGGTTGAGGCTCTTGACGTATCCGCGGAACTCCTCGTGCATACGCAGGTCATAGCCCAGGCGGATACGCACCGGGTCGCCCACCTGGATGTGGTTGGTCACCAGGTCCTCGCTGTGCGACTCGCCCGTGCGGTGTATCACCGCCGATACCGGCACCTTGATCACCGCCGTAGAGGCCAGGTTGTTGAGCGATCGCTGTATCGTCACCTCGTGCACCCCCTGAAAGGCGTACTCGCCGATCGTGATGTCGCTGTTGAGTACGTACATGGCTATTTGTTAGGTTGCATATTCACGTACAAATTGAAAGGCCTGTCGGTCTTGGCCGTCAGGCGAAAGGCCTGCGTGTTTTCCACCGCCCCCACCTCGGACCAGGTGATATTGGTCAGTACCACCATGTGGGGGTTGTTGACGTCTTTTTGCCCCAGCACGCTGTCCGTCAGTGCCGAGACGATCTCCACGCTCTCTGCCCGCTTGTACAGCGCCGTGAGGGCTTTTACCGCATCGGCCGGGTAGTCGTCGCCTACCAGCACCCCCGCGATGCTGATGGTATAGTCCTGCATCGAGATCAGCTCTTTGACTGTACCCTGTCGGCCTATCAGCGGCGTCTCGACGATGGTCTTTTGTCCGGTCATCGACACCACGGCGTGCGGTATCTCCACATCGCCCAGCCACACGGGCATGAAGTACCACCGGCCATCGGCCCCCGCCTTGCGCAGCGGCGCACCGTCCGGCGTGTACTGTCCCTTGGCCTTGTCCAGCAAAAATCCCGGATAGACCAGCCCCTTGATGCGCAGCACGTCGGCAAACACCTGCTCGATATTGTATTTATTCTTCATTTTTCAGACTGCTCCGTTTTCGTCATCCACTACCGAGGCCAGTGCCTCGATCACCACCCGGCGTATCTCGTCGGCTCCTGCGCCGTCTGCCCGGGCTATGTGTATCTCCACCGTATCGCACAGCTTGTCCATGCTCACCACGGAGGGAGCAGCGGATCGGGCGGAGAGCTCGCTATGCGGGGAGTAGTCGTCGGGGTTGGCGCGCGAGGCATCCAGGGCGCTCGATCCCACCATCATCGAGGCGGCCATCCCGGCGGCCGCCACCCGTATCGGCCGCAGGCTGGCGGCGATGGCGTTGTAGGCGGTGGAGCCCATCCGCGCCGGGGCAATGGGGTTCAGGTCCACCACACCCCCCGACGAGGTCCCTGCGCTGCCCGTCGCAGCGGAGGCCGCTGCCGGGATGGCTGCCCCGGCAGGCAGTTGTCCCGACGGCACCGACACCCCTCCGCTTACCGGCACGGCAGGCGAGGGCAGTTTTTTGTCGGCTGTCTCTTTTTTCTCGTCCTGGACAGGCACCTTGGCCTTTCCCCGGGCATAAGCCCCGGAAAAGTCGATCTCCGACACGCGCGTAGCGATGTTGAGCTGCGTGGTGATGGGGTTGGCCATAAATAGTTTTTTGGCTCCCTCCTTGGCATCTTCCCACGCCCCGCGGAAGTCTCCGGTAAAGAGCTTGTACAGTGCGCTGCCCAGCGATCCCAGCCCGCCCACCAGGTTGCGCACCGTCTCCACCAGGGAGTCCCAGATAGCGCGCCCGAGCTCTTTTACCACCTCCCACACGCCCAGCATCACGCCCCGCACTGTGTCGAAGTGTTTGTACAGCGCGATGAGCCCTGCCACGAGGGCTGCCACCCCCGCCACGATCCACGTGATGGGGTTGGCCCACAGCGCCGCGTTAAAGAGCCACGTCACACCCGTAGCCACCTTGGTCGCCGTGGTGAGGATGCCCTGCCACAGTGCCGACGCTTTGGCCGCTATCGTAGCCGCATTGAGCGCCACCGCCAGGGCACCTATGGCCGTCGTAGCGACGATCACGTAAGGGTTGCCCTCGCGGATCGCATCGTACCACCAGCCAAACACCGAGGCCACAGCAGTCACCACCGCCAGCACGCCGTCGGCCACCACCCGTACCACGGACAGCGCCGCGCTCACCACCGGCAGGGCGATCTCCCCGACGGTCACAAGCACGTTTTTAAGGCTGTTCCACACCTCGGTCAGTTTCATCATCGTATTCTGCGAGGCCGCTATGTTACGCTCGGTCTCTCCCGCGCTGTTGCTCACCTCGGATATGCTGCGCGCCAGTTTTTCGTTGTCCGAGAGCATCACCGACACGGCATTTTTGGCCTCCTTGTCTACGATGCCCAGCCCCTCCAGCAACGAGGATCGCTGCTCGTCGGTCATCGTCGCCGTAACGGCTCCCAGGTCGGTAAATATGTCCAGCAGCGAGCGCATCTTGCCCTCGGCGTCGAACACCGCCACGCCCACCTGCTCCATTTTCTTGCGGATTTCGCCCCTACCAAGCACCGAAAACATGTTTTCCATCAGCACCGCCGCGCGCTCGGCGCTTTGTCCCTTACCCGTCATATAGGCAAACACCCCGGCCACCTCCTTGTAGGCCACGCCGAGGTTGTCCGCCCCCGCGATCAGGTTGGGCATGTAGCGGGCAAAGTCGGCAAACTCACCGGCTCCCACACGCTTGGAGGCGAAGAATGTGTCCAGCACATCGATCGCCTCGGCACGGTCGCCGAGGATACTCATAGTTTGCGCCAGGGCGCTTGACACGGTGTTAAGGTCTGTAAATCCGGCCTTCGACCCCTTGAGTGCCGCGTCGAGGATGGGCAGGGACTGCTCCACGTCGCCCACCTGGGACAGGATCGCCTCAAAACCCACCGGCACCTGGGCCATATCAGCGTGGTTGGCCCTGGCTATCTTGCGCAGTTTGTCCTGCAGGTCGGCCAGCCCTTTGTCGTCCAGCTGTGCTGTGATGTTGATCTTGGCCATGCCCTGGTCCACATCGAGCGCGCCTTTGAGTGCCGCAAAGGCACCGGCTCCTGCCGCCACAAAGGGGTTGGTACCCAGCCCTCCGGTGACGGCGCCCAGGCTCTGCGTGAGCCCCTGGAAAAATCCCCCCTTGCCCACATTGCGCAGCCGTTCGATACGGCGTCCCAGGGCATCGATCTCGCGGTTGTAGTAGGCCAGCGCCTTTTTGTTGGACGGGTGGATCAGGTCGCGCTCCGCCTGCAGCACATCGATCTTGCGCGTGAGCGTGGAGATAGAGCCTCCAAAGTCCCGCGTGCTCTTTTCCAGGTCTTTGTTCTTGCGGTCCAGCGCCGAGAGGTGCTGCACGGCCACGTCGCTCTTGCCCGCGATCTTTTGCAGCACCTCGGACGACGCATCGCGCGCCCGGATCACATATTCATATATATCAGCCACTTCACCGTCGTTTTTTGAATAAACCCCCTATCCTTGCCGCTATGTAGTCTGCCTGCAGGCTTGCTCTCCGGCGCTCGAGTGCTTCTGCGGCGAAAGCCATCGCCGCCCACTGGCTATCAGAAAGGGCGTCGGGGTCGATCCCCAACGCCCCTCTTATCGTGGCATCTGCCATCGTGATCCAGCCCGGACGGTTGGCGTAGTCGAGGCCGGTCAGACTTTTTTTAGCTCACCCGCCACCTTGTCGATCAGCCCTCCCAGCACATCCACCAGGCCCAGGAAGTAGCGGTCCTCCGTGCGGATCGCCTCGTCGCCTCCCAGCCAGCAGTTGGTGGCCAGCACCTCATTGACGCGCATCGGGTCGGTCTGCCCGCTGGAGACCGCCAGGGAGATCACCCGGCGGTCCGGACGCCGGAAATATCCTTTGAGCCCGTCGGATGTGGCGTACTCGAACACCGCATCGGGTCCGTATTGCTGTTTCCACGCCTCGATCTGTGCGGGGCTCACTTGTTTTTCGCTTGTCTTATCCATGTTTAATCATTGGTTAAAATCCCACACCCATCTCGATGTTAAGCGCCACAAAGGGCAGCTCTACCTCCATGTACAGGCTGTCGGTAGAGGCATCTACCGAGTACTCGCTAAAATTAACCCCGTCGATACGGTCCAGGGTCATCGTTACCCCGTCCATGGCATACGCCACGATGATCGAGATGTCTGCGCCCAGCAAGTCTTGGTATCCGGCTGCCCGCGCGCTGCGGTTCAGCGCCATCAGCTCGCTCTGCAGCACCGTCAGGCTACCCTCATAGCTGCGCTGACCCTTTTGGATCGCGCGGGGCTCGCGCCCGGCAGCCACCAGCGCCTCCTTGCTCTGCGACACCTTGTAGTTGATAGCCCGGGCTCCGGCCACCGGCTGTCCGCCCACCAAGATCGAGATATCGCCCCAGGCGTACTCTCGGTTATTGATTCTCACTGCCATACTTTAGTTGTTGTAAGGGTTTGAAAACGAAATGTTTACCACGATCTTACGCAGCGTGCCCTGCGGCACGATCTCCAGGCTCACCTCCAGGCAGGATGTCCCCAGCACGTTTTGGTCCGGGTCTACATAGGCCGAGAAGCCGCTTATCGCATCGCTCATCTGCTGGGCGATGGCGCGCTCGATCAGGCTCTGGTAGTACACCGCTTTTTCGGCGGCGATCTTGCCGGTGGAGGCGTCCACCACCACGTTGTCCATGATCTCCGTCAGGTAGGTGTTGTAAGCCGTGACGATGGCCTTGTCCACCACGCGCCCCAGGTTAAGGTTGGCGTAGTCGTCGGACAGGGGAGCCGCCGTCGGGTCGTCATTGAGGTACACACCCTCCAGGGTGGGATAGGTGCGGTAGATGATGTATCCGGCATCGTGCAGGGCATCGAGCTTGGCATCCATCTCGGCCACCGTCTTGCCATTGGTCAGATACCCGGCCGTGTCGATCGCTCCATCGCGCACACGGGCTATGGATATCTGCGGCTCTACGGCGGCGGCACGTCCCAGTATGCGGCCTATGGCCGCTGTCTTGCCGGTAGGATCGTCCGAGGCCAGCACCAGCGCAAAGCGGTTGTAGCTCGCCTCGCGCGGGGAGAACAGCTCCTCGGCCGTGTCGTCATATCCCAGCGCGGGTATCAGCCCGCGCACCGGTTGGATACGGTCTGTGTAGCTCTCGGCTACGCTCTGTGCCGCAGCGAGGGCATCGATCGCATCCTGGTCGATTCCGGAGGTTACCGTCGGGGAGTACTCCGCCGGAGGCAGGCGGTTAAGCCCCAGCAAGCGGATACGACCGCCTGCTGCTGCGAGCAGTTTGCGCATCGGCGAGCCATCGTCCACCGCTGCCATCTGCGCGAGGGTCGTCGCCTCGGCTACCACCATCAGGTGCAGCTCTGCACCATCGCCCGCCTGGGCGTAAAAGGCTGTGATATCCTTGTAGGCCAGCGGGTTGTTTTCCGCCGTAATGCCCAAGGTCACCAGGTCGCGGGGCGAGGACAGCACGTAGTGCGTACCCAGCACCAGTTTTTCGTCCACGGCCTTACCGGTGAGGATAAGCCCCGCCACACCATCGTCGGTAGTGGCGGTACGCCCCAGACGGCCATTGCCCAAAACGATCTTTACATCGGGTCTTGCCATTTTATTTCTTTTTTTTTTAGTGTTTTACACGATTTTGCCCGTATCATCCACGCTTACCACGCTCCCCTCGGGCAGGGTGCGCTGGTGGGAGAGTGCCAGCCCCCGGTTGTAGGACAAAAACACCTGCATGTCGCTGGTGATGTGCAGTACCTTCTCCCCGGGATAGTTGCGGAAGTACTTTTTGGCCAGCTCCACGCATCGCTTCTGGTGGTCGGTCTTGGCCACGCCGTCCGCCTTGGACTTGTCGGCCGCTTCTTTTTTCTTGCTCGTGCTCATAGCTTTACCTTTTGTTTTAACAGTTTGTAGATCACCGTGATCGCCACAGCCCCGGCAAACACACGCCCCAGGCCCATCCACAGTTTTTGCCACCAGGTAGGCCGGTTTACCTCGACCACGCGCTCGGTCACGCTCTCCCGGCGGGTATCGGTGTATCGGTCGCGCAAGGTCAGGTAGATGGCCATGCTGTCGGCCGTGCTCACCGCCACCAGGGTATCACCCCGCAGCGATACTTGCGGAGGGTTTATCCGCTGTCCGTCGCGCAGCTCGAGTATCTGCCGCAGGCGGGCTTTGCCCGTGCTGTCGCACTCCACCAGGGCACGCATCATCGCGCTGTCGCTGCGTACCACCACCGCCGTATCTCGCTCTACCACACGCACCGTCACCGTATCGGTGATGGCGGTGGTTTCCGCCGCCGGGCGATAAGCCCGGCAGGCGGCCGCCATGGCGCACAGCGCCACAAAGAGCAATAAAGCAATGGTAGGTTTTACGTTTGTCATGACTTCTTTTTTCGGTTAAGTCCCGCGTGCTCGATCATCATCCGCAGGTCGCCCACCTCGGTCTTGAGCTCGGAGTTCTCACGCCGCAGCGACACCACCTGCTCGTTGAGCTCGCAGTTTTGCAGCATCACCTTGTCGAGGGTCTCCTGCAGCTGCTCGATGGCCTGCGAGCGCCGGGCGTGTCGGCCCGCGTACCACGATACCACACCTGTCACAGCGGGTATCGCCACGTATTGCAGCAGGTCGAGTACATCCATCGCTCACCCGGGATTATTCAGCCTTGGGACAATAGATCGCGCCGATGTACTTGCCACGCATCGGGGCGGCGATAAAGCGCTGCTGGAAGCCTACGATGTCGCCGCGCTGCTCGGGAGAGCGCTCGCTGTAAAACATCGTCACATCGCCTTGTGCGCGTGCCACCTCCTGGTCGCAGTAGAACAAGGCGGATACCGCATCCGTATCGGCCGCTACGGCACCGTAAGCCGTTTTCTCGCCGGAGGTGCCGTTGTACTTGGCCGTGGCGGTGGACACATACCAGTCAAATCCGGCCAGCTTGCGCGTGGCAAACATGTCCTTATACTGCTTGGCATCGGCCTTGTACAGGTCGGCCAGCATGTAGGGGTGGAGCACCATCACCAGCGAGTCGGCAGGCACATCCTCCGACTGGAAGTGAGCCGCCATGTCGTACAACATATCGAACGTCACTGCCTTGTAGCCATGCTTGTTGGCCGCTCCTTCGGCCGCCCACACAGGCGTTGCTGCGGCATTGGCCTGCGGAGCCCAGGCGTGGGCGGCGAAGCCTACACACTTTTTGTACAGCGCGTTACGATGCGAGCGGATGACGCTCTCCATCTTTTTGTACGAGCTCTCGATCTCCTCGATGTTGCGCACCACGGTGTTTTCCGTGTCAAATACCTTGAGAGCGATCTCCTTGGGGGTATCCGTGCGTTGGCTCGTGCCAACCGGGAAAGAAGAGTTGTCTACCAGCACTTTGGGGTCGGCACCCGCCTCGGCGAAGTGCAGGGTGTTGTAGTCCACAAACTCGGACAGGTCGCGGCTGCGGCCCAGGAAAGCCCCATCGGGGATAAATCCCTCCAGGAGGATGTCCGTCCATATCTCTTTGTATACTCAAGCCATTTTTTGTTATGTGGTTTTTAGGTTTGGGTTTTGATTTTTGTTTGTCTTTGGGGTCGTCAGTCGCGGGTGTAGCTGTCGTGGAGCGCCTCCCATGCCTGCGGGTCGGTAGCCTTGAGGCGGGCAAGTCCCTTGGGGTCTTTTTTCGCCCAGTCCATGTAGTTCCACCCGGAGCGGTCGTCTTTGGCATCACCACCACCTACGGCCTTGAGCGTCTGGGCGATACTTTTCTTTTCGGGCAGCGAGGCGAGTGCCTCCGATGCCGAAGCAAAGTCCGCCGAGAGCATCTTGGTCCATTGCTCCTTACGGTCGGCGGTGATCCGTCCGTCTTTTACAGCGCTGTCCACCAGCGATTTTACGCGGGCAGCCAGGTCGGCAGCAGCAGCCTCCTCGAGCTCTTTGGTCTTTGCCTTGGCCGCCTGCAGCTGCGCCTCCAGTGCGACGATAGCCTCCGACAGCGCAGCCATGTCCTTCGGCGCGCTGGTCAGCCCCAGCGCGGTAAGTGCCGGGGCAGTCAGTACGATCTCGTTCATTTTGTTATTTGTTTTTTTGGGTATGTCTCCTTGTACGGCAGCCAGTTGCGCTACATGGTGGGCGATGTCCTCGACGGAGAGCTCGCTACCGTCCTCGCCCATCACCTGCAGGGTCAGAGCCCCGCTGTTGGAGGGCACCGCCACGATCGACGCCTCGATCACCTCCCAGCTCGTCACGTGCAGCTCCGCCTCTCCCTTTGCGTTGGCGCGGTATTCGGCCTGGCGGATGTAGATACCCAGCGAGGCACCGCGCAGATAGCCCTTGTCCACCTTACCGGCCACTTTTGCAGCCAGCTCATCGTCCGGGTCAAACTCCGGCGAGGCCAGCATCCTGTCCCCATCGATCCGCACATCGACCCACCGGCCTATGACATTCTCGCGGTTGTGGTTGTACAGCATCACCGGGTTGGACTTAAAGCGGTCGAGGATCGCCCCGTCGTTGTCCAGGTAAAACCCGTGGGTGGTCAAGACCGTCTGATCCGTCAGCACAAATGTTTTGCTCATCTTTTGCAGCTTTTGTGCAAAGGAGCGCAAAGTGTCTCTCCCGGGCAAAATTTGTGTTAGATTCCGAACATATTTTTTATAAAAAATATAAAACACCATTCTTTTGCACAAAAAAGAACGACAAAACCATGAGCAAAAAAGTCCGCGTCCGACAGGCCAACGCCGCCAAATACGAGCGTGCCCGGGAGCTGTTTTTCCGCCGCGTACCCCTGCAGGACATCTGCCAGCAGGTGGACATCACACCCGCCACGCTCGCCTCGTGGCGCGACAGCGACGCATGGGAGGCCGCACGAGCCACCCGCGACATCAGCGTCGACGCCCTCATCGCCAAGGCCATGCGCCGCGCCGACCAGCTGCTGGAGAGCGACCAGGATTTTAACGCCGATGCCTTTGCCAAGGTCATCAAGCAGATCAAGGAGCTGCAAAAGGAGGTAGCCCCCAACGTCGTCGTATCCGTATTTACGGACTTTGGCGACTGGCTCATCGAGCGCTCCCAGACGGACGAGGCTCTCTCCACCTCCTTTATCCAATCCGTCACCAAGTACCAGGACGAATACCTTTCCCATATCCTCAAACGCAAGTAAGCCATGGCACGCATCACCCGAGAGACCTTATCCGCCTGGGAGGATCGCCGCCGCGCCATCCTCTCCCAGGGCTTCCGCGTGGAGACAGGGGGCAGCCGCGAGCGCCGCATCGAGCGCGCCCGCAGGGACTTTGACTACTTCGCCCGTACCTACTTCCCCCACCTGTGCACATCTCCCTGCGGCAGCTTCCACCGCCAGGCCGCCGAGCGCATAAAGTGCAGCCCCAATGCCTTTGACCTCTACATGTGGCCACGCGGCCACGCCAAGAGCACGATGCTCTCGCTCATCATACCTCTTTGGCTGTGCTGTCAGGAGCATCCGGAGATCCACCTTATGGTGCTGGTCTCCCAAAGCCAGGAAAAGGCCATCCTCCTGCTGGGCGAGGTCCGCCTGGAGATCGAAAACAACGCCCTGCTGCGCAGCGACTTCGGCCTCGAGGCCAACCCCTCCGCCTGGTCGGAGGACCGCTTCCGCACCACCTCCGGCATCATGTTCTGCGCCTTGGGACGCGGCCAGTCTCCACGCGGTATCCGCAACGGAGCCTACCGTCCGGACTACATCGTGGTGGACGACATCGACGACGACGAGCTCGTGCGCAGCTCATCGCGTGTAGCCAAGGTCACCGAGTGGGTCCTTTCCGCCCTCTACGGCTCGATGGCCATGGGGCGGGGGCGCTTTGTGGTGGTGGGCAACCTTATCGGCAAGGACAGCGTCATCGCCCGCCTGCGCGCCAGCGGTCAGATGCGCGTCTCGGAGGTCTACACCCTCACCGCCAAGGGTCAGCCCTGGTGGCGGGAGAACTACACCCTCGCCGAGATCGAGGCGCTGCGCGCCCGCATCGGCGAGCGCATGTTCCAAAAAGAATACATGCACAACCCCACCGTCGAGGGGTCTATTTTCCGCGCTCGGGACATCCGTTTCGCGCCCATCCTCCCCTTGCGGGAGTACCGCAGCCTGGTCTGCTACACCGACCCGTCCTTTAAAAATTCGGCTACCGCGGACTACAAGGCCACCGTGCTGCTGGGCAAGACGCGCCAGGGGTACTACCACGTGCTCAAGGCTTATGCCGAGCGTGCCACCGTAGCGCGCATGGTGGCCTGGCATTACGAGATCGACGCCTGGGTGGACGGCCGTGTGCCGGTGCTCTACTACATGGAGTCCAATTTTATGCAGGACCTGCTGCTGGACGAGTTCCGCAAGGCGGGTGCCGCAGCGGGGCATCAGATACCCGTGCGAGGCGACTCGCGCAAAAAGCCGGACAAGTTCGCCCGCATCGAGGCCATGCAGCCGCTCTTTGAGCGAGGCTTTGTCCTGATCAACCAGGACGAGGCCGACAGTCCGGGTGTCCGCGTGCTCATCGATCAGCTGCTCATGTTCGAGCGCGGCTCCCGGGCCAACGATGACGCCCCCGATGCCCTGGAGGGAGCCATTTACAAACTATCGCGACGGGTCGTATCTACCACGCCATACATCATCGGATCGAGACCCTCCCGCCGCTTTTAATCGACCGTTAAACAACCCAAAAAAAGAAGAAACGATGAAAACCAAAGAGCAGATCGCCTTCGACTTCCTCCGCCGCCACGAGGGGCTGCGCCTCTCGGCCTACAAGTGCACCGGCGGCGTATCCACCATCGGCTATGGCCACACGGGTGCGGATGTGCTGCCCGGCATGACCATCACCCGCGAGCAGGCCGAGCAGCTCCTGCGCGAGGACATCTCTCACGCTGCCCAGGCCGTGGACACCCTTATCACCGCCTCGCTTACGCCCTGTCAGTGGGCAGCCCTGGTGTCTTTTACCTTCAATGTCGGCGCCGGAGCCCTGCGCGACTCCACCTTGCGCCGCGTGGTCAATCACGACCCCAACGACCGCGAGGCTATCTCGCGCGAGCTGCGCCGCTGGACACGCAGCGGAGGGCGGGTCACCCCCGGCCTGGTCACCCGGAGAGAGGACGAGATCAAACTATACTTCGAGCTATGACAGACGACTTTATCACCACCGACGAGCTCCGCAGTGCCATCCGCGCCGCGACCTCCGGCCGTATCTCGGAGGGCGACCAGACCATCCTCCGTCTATGCCTCTCTGCCGCCATCGACGAGGTGCGCAGCTACCTGCGCACACGCTACGATGTCGACAAGATATTCTCCGCCCGGGGCGATGCCCGCAGCGC
>ENA-UONW01002467-UONW01002467.1-human-gut-metagenome-genome-assembly--contig:-CS52-NODE-2467-length-18081-cov-5.631088_pt1 | contig 18081 bp, 15 predicted proteins | sample MGYA00242463_ERZ724010 | MGnify/ENA metagenome assembly ERZ724010 | reverse complement strand
TTTCTATGCTTATGCAATAGTAGGAACATGGTCGTCAATTTATTGATGATGATGTTCCTACGAATAAATTCGCTTTTACGGAAAAACTTGTCTGTGGAGCTTAAAAAGCTGGATTTTTATTTCAATATATGCCATTAAAGTGCTACTTTTGCATACGAAGAGTTCTTTGAAGGTTACGCAATGCGCAGAAGAATAAAACAGCAGATAACTAACTAATTCGTAACCTATTACTACTATGAGTTGGTAACTGCAACTCATTTTCAATCACTTAGACCTTTTTCGTAATTTGTATATACAAATCAAACAACCACAACAAGCCATGAAAAATACAGTTCTGTCATGCATTCTAATTTCTGCAGCCGTTATATCAGCACCTGATACATACGCACAAGACATACATTCAAAAAAATGGACCGACCTTGCAACCAAACAACCCGAAAAATGGTACAAAACCGATGAAGCGGTCTCCTTGGCCGATTCCGTATTGAAATACCAGATGTCATCAGGTGGATGGCCGAAAAACCAACAATGGCACATAGGTGCCGACCAAGCGTATATGCATGAATGCTTCGAGGAAGGCATAGGTTCAACATTTGACAACAAAGCCACCACATCAGAAATGAGATTTCTCTGCAAGATGTATTGCGCAAGAAAAGATGAAAGGTACAGAAAAGCATTCATACGAGGTATGGAATACATATTCAAGGCACAATATGCCAACGGAGGTTGGCCGCAATTCTATCCGGCACGAAGAGGACGCTCTGTAGCCTACTCCTCGCATATAACATTCAACGACGGGGCAATGACAAATATCCTGCAATTGCTTGAAGACGTATTTACAGACACTCCTGAGTTTAAAGAACTTAATCTTCCAGACTCGATGAAGGCCAAAGCACAAGCATCATATAAACGCGGAATAAAATGCATACTCGACTGTCAAATAAGACAAAACGGCCATCTAACTGTTTGGTGCCAGCAGCACGACGAGCACACTCTGCAGCCGGCTCCGGCACGAGCTTACGAGCTCAAGTCCTTTTCAGGACACGGTGAAACAGTAGATATCCTGTTGTTTCTCATGAAGATTCCCACCCCATCAGACAGCATAAAAACTGCCATAACAAGCGCTGTTGAATGGTTGAAGAAACATGCTATCAAAGACACAATCATAGAAACCTACACAAACGCATCAGGACAAAAGGACATAAGAACCGCATACAAAAAGGGTGCACCCGACATATGGGCAAGATTCTATTCCCTCGAAACGGGAGAACCGATATTCTGTGACAGGGACGGCATAGCAAAAAAATCTATCGGACAAATCGGATATGGACGCAGAAACGGATACTGCTGGTATGGGACATCTCCACAAAAGGTTCTGAACGCCTATGATGAATGGCTGAAAAAGAACAATATAAAGCATTAATGAAAAATGCACATTCAGCATCGGAACAATAGCTCCCCACCGCTGAATGTGCATTATAAATCTTACAGAATCATCAACCTATACGCTGCTTCAACTTATCTATGTACCATCCAGAAAAAAGATGTACAGGACCGAGCGTCGGCTCTGCATCAATCTGGGTATCATAAAAATGACGTATGAAATTAGGATGCGATGATGCATGCTTCAACAGGAAATCTGTACCTGCACCCCACTCCAACAACAAATGCTGATATACCGAAGCCAAGTGCATCATGTGGCGATAGCGTGATATATGCTGAATATATCTCGCAGCCGGACGCATACTCGACGCGCCTACTATTGAATCAGCGGCATCGCGCCCGGAAGACAAAGCATAATATATACCCTCGCCGGTCAAAGGTTGAACAAGTCCAGCCGCATCCCCGGCAAAAAGCACATACTCGCCATAAACAGGACGTCTAGGACAACAACCGATAGGAATCATAGCACCATTAAATGGGTATGAATCAAGATTTCTTACATTCAGTTCTTCAAGAAATTCACGGAAAGTACGGTTCACGTCAAAATCGGTCCCCGGCAGTTTCACCAGCCCTATGCAAGTTTTATCTCCCTTTGGAAACGTCCAAGCATAACTCTTAGGAACTATTCCGAAATATATGCAGACACCATCACACGAATAATCCTTGCTGTCAACATTTATTTCAAGGCACAAAGACTGCTTATGCCGTTTCTTCCAGTTATCTCCGGTGAGTCTGCCGACAACACTCAATGCTCCATCAGCCGCCACCAAATAGTCATATCCGACTTCAAGGCCTGAACGCGACTTTATATAGCGGGCATCAAAATCAACCGCCACTACCTCTTCACCAGTTATTACCATACCGCCTTCAAGAACGACGAGGTCCAATAATGCCTTATCAAAGCGTCTGCGGTCGATAAGCCTTATATGGCGTTCAGGATTGCATGCCACAATCTCCTTTGTCCCATTGCACAGCACAAAACGGCTTTCCTGCACACACTGCGACTCCTTCAGGATTCTTGTGAGTCCCTCCGCACCCACCACCTCCTCCAAAGCTTTAGACGCTTTGTCGGTAAACAGTCCTCCACACAGCTTATCGCGCGGAAATGTACGCTTGTCCACAATACAGCATGAATGTCCCAGTCGTAAAAGTTCAAGCGCACACGCACAACCCGCAGGTCCTGCACCTACTATAACCGTCTCAAAATTGAGTGCTGACATAAGCTAGAAAAATATACTTGTAAAAATACAGGAAACTCATTCAGTGTCGCTGCCGGCCACACGCAATATCAAAGTAGTTGCCCCTATAGTAATGATTGCACCGTCCTCCAGATTTACTCTGTCGCAATCGCGCAGAATGTCATTCATATAAAAGGTACCGGTATCACTAGGAGCATCGCGCAATACGTATTGCAGCTTGCCCTTTTTGTTGCGCTTCACCGTTATCACACAATGAAACGTATCAATACTAGGGTCACGTGTTTCGATAGGCTTATTGATGGATGTACCTTTTACATAACGTCCGAATTCATTCTCGCCTAAATCAAGAGGTATCACCTGCTTGAAGGCAAATTGGTTCTCCACCACAACAATACTTCCGTAATCCTTGCTGTAAGCCTGCTCGTCGAGATGTTTTTCCTCGTGGATATCATTCAGCCGGCTCTTTCCTATACGTACTCCGAACTCTTTCCTGCAATGCTGGCACACGAACACAAGCGATTGTCCTTCTGTATACTTTGTTTCATCAAATACAATATAATTGTCACATTTGGGACATCTTACTCTTTTCATAAGCCAGCAAAATAAAATTTACGGATTTAAATATTAAAATGAAATATCGAGCGACCATCTCACGCTTTCCGATTACTTGAGTTCAATGACCCAAGCATCTGAAAAGCGCGATGACTTTTTCTTAAGCTCCTTGAGAGCCTTGTATGCATCACTGCTTGTTTCATAGCTTGAATAAAGTACACGTCTCATATTCCTTGTTTCGAGTACATGAGCTTCATTCAGTCCCTTATCTGCAAGCCTGCGTACATAATCCGCGGCATTGTATCTCGACACGGAACTTGCCAGGACAATAGAGAATCTGCCGGAATTTTTCTTGACAGCATCCGAAGCCTCAGCTTCAACATCGCCGGCTTCTGCAGTCTCTGAAGCTTTCTCTGCCTCTTGAGCCTTGCTGGCCTCCATAGCCGAAGCTACACGGCTGTCTATACCCTTTCTCTCCACTCTGTCCTTTACAGATGCAAAAGATACATGAACGGCCCCGGCCTCGCAGACATCGGTCTTGTCTATTGAGCCCACTGCCGGGAAATAGAACAACGAGAACAGCAATCCGGCAAAAACAGCTGCCACAGCCAAGTCCACCCAGCTTCGATGCAGTTTTATTACCACGTGTCCTTTCTCTTCCTTGACACCGATTTCCGATTCACCGCCTACTATATCAGCGGCGCTGTGTACTGTCTGAACAGGAGAAATAGACGTGCTATGCAAAGCTTTCTGAATCTCACGCTCACGCATGAGTTCATCAACAGTCTTTACATCATACGAATATAAGCCATAGAGCGACGGAGTGAGCACCCCAGCTTCAAAAGCCTCAAACGAGATATTGCCGTCGAGCTTCTTGCGCAGCGTGCCGATACCTTTGAATTCATATTCACCTTTCAGGTCAAGTTCATTGACCACATCCTCTACATCCATTTCAAGCTGTCGAAGAGCATCAGGATAACTGGCATCGTACGCCTGCATGTACGACTGCACGAGCAACCCGTCGTTTGCCTGCAGGTTCTCATTGAAACAGATTATACGATATGGAGGCAAGAACAGCCCGTCGCCATTTTCAGAATAGCGCGCAACTGCATGGTTGGCTATGAATCCGCCAAGCCCTGGAACAACGATACAATCATGCTCCAGCAGAAGTATTTCTATGTGTTCAGATAAGGAAATCATACTGCAAAGTTATGATGATTTTATTGCATTTCAAAGCTTTTTATTCAGCATTTTTTTGCTCATATTTAAAGGGACCAGTACGTGTATTTTCCATACTGTTTCACAGCAAAATTCTCATATAGCTTCTGTCGTCGAAAGAGCATTGTCCGTTCAACAACCCCTTGGTAGCCTTGAATTTACCCACCATCAGTGGATCTTCTACAATAAGTCTGTTCAGTTCGTTTTCGCTGTCGGCAAGAGTCGGCATCAACTTTGGATAGCCGTCAGAAGCAAGCACAATGCTGTGTGCATCCGACACATCTACAACCTTGAGGAATCTTCGAGGTATTTCAAATCCGTCGACAACACCATACGCAAACTCCTCAAAACGTGCATCATTCTGAAAATTGCACTGTTCCCGGAGCAAAGGCATTATGGCCTCGCGTCCAACATCATGCTTCAGAATATCCGAAACCGAAGCACCGCGCTTCATAGCCAGGGCTATCACCGATGCACGCATATAAGCAAGTACATCATCGATTTTTTTGCCGTTTGTATGCAGAACGCCGTCAGCCATACACTGGCAGTCGCCTATCATCCATATTTCTCTTCTGGTCCGGCTGAATACTACGACACTTGCCGTCATTCTATTTTCAGCATGCTCAGCAACCATGTCCAATACCCCGGCCTTGACGTAAGCATCGTGTAAAATTTTTGTTGCACCGCACGCAAAGTCCAATATATCAGCGTCTGCACCAAGTCCGTCCTCAATATACTGTGTCAGAAGTTCAGCAGCAGTCCGCCCTGTGGTTTTGTCAAGATAGCGCATCGTACCCTTGCTGGTAGAGCCGTCTACCACAGCGGCAAAATTTTCTGTCGCCGCAGTCATGTCTTCGCACAATGTTTCGTCATTCTTTTTTCCACAGACGAAACGTTCCACTATATCAATCATACAGCTGTATGTTATGGTCACATAAAAAATGAGCACCTCCAGGCTCTGAAGGGGCTGCACATAAAAATCCCCTGCACCAGGCAAAAGCCTTTGCAGGGGTATAAATCTCATCACGCCACCGTATGCCCTCAGGCTTGCGGCGGTTTTATTTTGCAGGCTGCTGACCTGCCGAAGCAGGGAACGACTGCATGTTGTTGGCGTCTGTGCTGTTCTTCATAGGCATAGTGTTCTCGATAAGAGCGCCGTCAGCCTTTGAGCTGTCAGGAAGGAAAGCGACAGAAATTATGCTCAGGACAACCATTGCTATTGCAAGTCCCCATGTAGCCTTTTCAAGAAAGTCTGTAGTCTTTCTAACTCCCATGATCTGATTTGAAGAAGAGAATCCAGATGCAAGGCCACCGCCCTTGGATTCCTGTATCAGAACAATTACGCACATCAATACAGATGCCAAAATGATCAAACCGATAATTAATGAATACATTTTTCTATTTGTTTTTTAATTTTTATTATAGTTCTATTATTTTATCAGATTTTATCATTATATCATTTGAATTTATTTTCTTCAATCCGAAATTGTACGGCGCAGCATCATCACGCCTTGCCGCCAAGAATAACCTCAAGAAGTTTCATCTGATTTGCAAAGTAAGCACTTTTTTTCGGATTATTCAAACATATTTTCTTTAATATTCCCAGTGCTTCAGCATATCTTCCTTGTTTTATGTATATGTCGGTCATTTTCTCAGTATAAATTTCCTCGTCCTCGGGAGATATAGCCGGTGAAAAATTGTATTCGTCATCACTAAGGTCAGGCATCTCAATCCTTTGTTTGCCCTTGGTGACCTCTATGAAATTGTCGATAAGATTCTGTCCTCTCAATTTCGGAGCTTCGTCGGCATCAGGTATAGCATCATCCTGATTTACAAGGAACGCGGCATAGTCGGTGGTCAAGTCAGCCAAAGTAGGCTTAACTCGCTTCTGCTCGCTGTCCTCGTGCTGATTGGAAAGGAAATTGTCAATCAAAGAGATAGTTCTGTCCTTGCCCTTGTCGGCCGCCGCATCCACTTTGTTCTCTTGAGTTTCGATGACGTAATGTTCACCCTCAATCATATAGAACAGTGCGCGTCTGTCAGGCAGAAAGACGGCAGCCTTTCTGAGTTCTTCACCGAAAGACCTGTCATGCACAGCATACAGGTTGGCCACATACAGCAGGCGTGCAGTCTGAAAAAACGGATATTCCTCGACGACAGCCTTCAATTCAGCCAACGTGTCCGCGTTTAGTTTGGTTCTATCGTTGATAAGTTCCTTTATGTCAATCACTTCAATCTATATTTATTAGAGTTTTCATTCAATAGCATGTACATTCTCACACATATATATATTTATGCACATCACCAGTTGGCCACAGTGGCATTGAATATCTGGTCTACGATATCGTCTATCATTTCCTGAACAAGTTCTTCCTGAACAGAATAGAGCTGCTGCGACGATTCATATTCTGCCGTTGCAGAGAACTTCTGGTCGGAAAGGTCCTCAGCATGGTTGGAATTGTTGACAAACCTCACGTTGACCGTCATCTTGAGCTGAATCTGAGAAGAGAAGCCATCTGCAGAAATCGATTTGTTTGTCTGACTGTATTCTACGATTTCACCGCTCAGCTGCAAGTCACCGTTGCGGTTAACCAGCTGAAGCTTTGTCTTCTGTGCATATTCATCTGTAAGCGAATTGTAGAACATGGCTTCCATCGGACTCCACACGTATGCTGAACGTATCGGGAATTTCGATATGGATATGGTCTTCACCTTATCATAATTGATAGAAGAGGCATTGAACTTATATGACACTGTACACGCCACTAGCGCCATACACATCATAGCAGTCAACAATACACCTGAGCTCCACAGCGCTCTAATTTTTTTCTTCATCTTCATCATCATATTTTACAGGTCAAGATCATATTCCTTTATTTTGCGATAAAGCGTCCTTTCGCTTATGCCGAGTTCCTTTGCTGCCTTTTTCCTTTTGCCGTGGCATCTTTCAAGAGTTTGAATGATGCTTCGCTTTTCAAGTTCCTTCATAGACAAAGGCGTTTCTTCAATTGTCTCGGCAAACTCAACGTCATGATCGGTTCGCGGCTCGTGTATCTTGATTTCTTTCGCCGGCGATATATTGATTTTCGTAGGTTCAAGCGAACCGAAATCAGCAGCCCCGCCTGCATGCACACCCGAATATGGGTCACCAACCACAGGCACTTGCGACTGGGGCATAGGGTGTACAGAAGCCATGTTGCTGACATTGCTGTGCACCATCTCCTTCAAATCGTTGACATCCTTGCGCAGGTCGAAAAGGACCCTGTAAAGTATCTCGCGTTCATTCTCATAAGAATGTGCACCATTGTTGACAGGCACAATGCCTCCTTGCTGCTCGACGGGATTGATGAACCCCGAAAGAATCTCTTTGGTTATCTCACGTTCCTTGCAGACAACGGAAATCTGTTCTGTCAGATTCTTAAGCTGACGGATATTTCCCGGCCATGTATACTGCATAAGCAGTTCCTTGGCATCATCTGTCAGACGAATTGGCGGCATACCGTACTTCTCGGAAATATCGGATGCAAATTTCCTGAACAGGAGCAGTATGTCGTCTTTTCTCTCCCTCAGAGGAGGAACAGAAATAGGAATAGTGTTGAGACGGTAGAACAAATCTTCCCTGAACCGCCCCTCGCTTATGGCCTTGCGCATGTTGACGTTTGTAGCCGCCACAATGCGCACATTGGTCTTGCGCACTTCGCTAGAACCTACGCGTATATATTCACCTGTTTCGAGCACACGCAGAAGGCGCGCCTGCGTGGCCATAGGCAGTTCTCCGACCTCATCAAGAAATAGAGTACCGTTGTTGGCGGCTCCGAAATATCCCTCACGCTCGCCCACCGCTCCGGTGAAGGCTCCCTTCTCATGTCCGAAAAGTTCGGAGTCGATAGTGCCCTCTGGGATAGAACCGCAGTTTATTGCAAAAAACTTATTATGCTTGCGCGAACTGTAGTCATGTATGATTCGCGGTATAGTCTCCTTACCGACACCGCTCTCGCCCACTATCAGCACTGACAAATCTGTCGGCGCAACCTGTATGGCAACATCGAGCGCACGGTCGAGAGCTGGTGAACGCCCCACTATACCGTATTTCAGTTTAATCTGCTGAACATCTGATACATTCATATAAGGAATACTGTTTAAAACCGATTCTTAGTGACAAAATTACACAGTTTAGCCACACGATGCAAGAAACGCTGTCAGATTTTCGTCGTAAAAAAGTATAATCTTCGCAACTCGATAGTTCTAAAATGCAGTATCGGCAATGCGGTGCTTACGCACTGACGACGCAACAAAACCAAATGCGAATCAAAAAAATTACATCATCTTTCCCTAACGGCATTACATACACCGGCTCTGCGTTATTGCCGGCAAAAAAAAACAGCTCTGCCACAGCCCATCTGAACAAAAACCATTGTTCCAATCATTTCTGCAAGAAACATTTTTTCATAGACCTATCTTTTATTATGAAGTAACAAATACCAAACCTAGAAGGCTAAATCTTCGGCTATATTGGCTATAGATTTATGAAAAAGTCTTTAATACCCAGAAAAACAAGCAAATAGGTCATGTATAAGGATGGAAATGCCCTTTATTTCTTTTAACTGCTGGCGCTCGTAAATACATTTGCGGGCGCTCAAAAACAAAAATCCGAGCGCTCGGAAGAAAAACTGCGGGCGCCCGCAGTCATACCGACACGCGACATTCCTTACACAACCGACTAACTGTCCTAGACTATTTGCAGTGTCATATATAAAAACATATATTTGCAGAAATATCAGTATGCAATGTCCTGCGATTACATCATCATCGGCATTATGTGCCTTTACAAAAATAAACATGAACAACACTAAAATCATAAAATCACTTTTCATGTCGGCAGCGGTCGCTTCAGCCTGCACCGGAGGAAATAATAAAACGAATGCCGACGCAGACGTCATGGACAGCATTGTGGCTGACACACTGACGACAGTTTGCACTGCAACCTACAACAGGGATACTGCAATATATGAAATGCCCGGATACAGTCTTTGGTACACTTGTAAGCTTCCAGCCAAATACATGGCCGGCGGCAGCCGCATGTGGACAGAGCACGAGACATATCAGAAAAGTGTCAATGCTGTCAATGTGTTTGTTGCCAATACATCCGACACAACGTTGACATTCGGCAGGAAGTGGAGCCTTTACTTTTGGAACGGCAGAGAGTGGACCGGTCCTGAAACCAGAGGGGGCATGATAATATGGGAGGACGACCTCGCCATAAGCGATGAAGCGCCGTTGCTATACTGCTTCCGTTTTCCTGTGGGAGAATATTACTGCATAAGAAAGGGAAAATATATGATTACGAAAGATTTTGTTTATACTGACGGGAAAGAGCTAGTGTTAAAAGCCTGTTTTGATGTAAGATAGCCATGACATTTTAAACCATCGGTCCAACATGAGGCACGCGCAACATTCTGTTTATGACGTACACATGGAGAATGCAATTGCACTGTTATGGAAAAGCATTACATGCAGAAAGCTGATAAATATTGTACAGCCGGGCGGCGAACACAACGGAATTTATATATATTCAAAGAATAAAAATCAACGCAAGAAGGTTGGAATAATTATTTTGTTTTCAGTATCTTTGTGAAATCTTTATGAAAGACTGCAAAAAAAATAAGATAATACCCGAAAGCATTTTACTTTAATCAACAATATTCAAAACTTATGAACAGAAACAAAATCAAAATCCTTTCGACAATGCTGTTCGCAGGAATGATGATGCTCGGAACTCCTGCCTACGCACAGAAAAAAGGTACCTTCACCGCCGGTGAAAACACATTTCTGCTCAATGGAGAACCATTTGTAGTAAAAGCGGCTGAGATTCACTATCCGAGAATCCCGCGCGAGTATTGGGAACACAGAATAAAGATGTGCAAGGCTTTGGGAATGAACACCATCTGCATCTACATATTCTGGAACATCCATGAGCAGAAAGAGGGTGAATTCGATTTCACAGGAAACAACGACATCGCAGCATTCTGCCGACTGGCACAGAAGAACGGCATGTACGTCATCGTACGTCCGGGACCATACGTATGCGCTGAGTGGGAAATGGGCGGACTGCCTTGGTGGCTCCTCAAGAAGAAGGACATCAGACTGAGAGAGAACGACCCTTACTTCCTCGAAAGAGTAAAGAAGTTCGAGACTGAAGTCGGAAAGCAGCTGGCTCCACTCACAATCCAGAACGGCGGACCTATCATCATGGTTCAGGTTGAGAACGAATACGGTTCTTACGGCGAGGACAAAGTTTATGTATCAAAGATACGCGACATCATCAGAGAAGTCGGCTTCAAGGACGTGACACTCTTCCAGTGCGACTGGAGCTCAAACTTCACGCTCAACGGACTCGACGACCTGGTATGGACAATGAACTTCGGAACTGGTGCAAACATCGACCAGCAGTTCAAGAAGCTTAAGGAGCTGCGCCCTACTTCACCGCTCATGTGCTCTGAATTCTGGAGCGGATGGTTCGACAAATGGGGAGGCAAGCACGAGACTAGAAGTGCACACGACATGGTTGCAGGACTCAACGAGATGCTCAGCAAGAACATCAGCTTCTCGCTCTACATGACTCACGGAGGTACAAGCTTCGGACACTGGGCCGGCGCCAACTCTCCTGGTTTCGCACCTGACGTGACTTCGTACGACTACGATGCGCCTATCAACGAATACGGTATGGCTACAGACAAATATTATGAACTCCGCGAGATGCTTCAGAAATATACAGACAAGAAGCTTCCGGCTGTACCAAAGGCAAAACCTATCATCAGCATACCGCAATTCAAGTTCACTGAATATGCACCTTTGTTCGAGAACCTTCCAGAACCAATAAAGTCTCGCGACGTGAAGACTATGGAAGAGTTCGACCAGGGATGGGGTTCGATGATTTACTCAACCACACTTCCCGAACTGGACAGACAGAGCAAGCTTCACATCGAAGGCGGACATGACTACCTGCAGGTATTTGTCGACGGCAAATACATTGGAGCCATGGACAGAAGAAACGGCGACAAGGATTTGACTCTTCCTTCATGCAAGAAGGGCGCAAGACTTGACATCCTCGTAGAGGCTATGGGCCGCATCAACTTCGGACGCGCCATTAAGGACTTCAAGGGTATCGTAGGCGATGTTGAACTGAGCATAGACATCGACGGCAATGAGTTTACTTCAAGCCTGAAGAACTGGAACAACTACATGCTTCCGGACACTTATGAATTCAACATGGCCAAGAAGTACAAGAAACTTGCTTCGACAAAGATTACTGACGACAAGGGACAGAGAGTTCCAGGATTCTACAAGGCTACTTTCAACGTAAAGAAGGTCGGCGATACATTCATCAACTTCGAGACATGGGGCAAGGGCCTCGTCTATATCAACGGACATGCCATGGGACGTATATGGGAAATCGGTCCTCAGCAGACACTCTATGTTCCTGGATGCTGGTTGAAGAAAGGCAAGAACGAAGTTGTTGTATTCGACGTCATAGGTCCTAAGGACGCAGTGGCTGAAGGACTCAGCAAGCCAATAATCGACAAGCTCCTCAACGAAAAACCGCCTATCCACCGCACAGAGGGACAGAACCTCGACCTCTCAGGCGAAAAACCTGTTGCTGAAGGAAGCTTCGCACCAGGAAACGGATGGCAGGAAGTTAAGTTCGGCACTCCGCAGACTGGCCGATACGTTTGTCTCGAGGCGCTCAATGCACACGACGGCAAGGAATATGCTTGCATTTCGGAACTTTATCTGCTCGACGAGAACGGAGAAAGACTCAGCCGTGAACCTTGGAACATTGACTATGCCGACAGCGAAGATATCATCACCGGCAACCGTGCAGGCGACAAGATATACGACCTTCAGGAATCTACATTCTGGTCGACAGTGAAAGGCGTGAACTTCCCTCACACAATAGTCATCGACCTCGGCAAGGTGCACACTATCACAGCACTCCAGTACCTGCCAAGAATGGAAGAAAGCGTACCTGGCGGTATCAAGGACTACAAGATTTACGTCAAGACTGACAAGTTCAAATATTAATGTACTGCACACGTTGGCGTGAACCGCACAACGGCAAATACATTTATTAAACAAAAAAGATCTCTGGAACATACGTTTCAGAGATTTTTTTCGTTATACTTAAGAATATATTCCAAGAAGAATTGATGCATAAGAACATATCCATACTGAAAAAATGCGTTTGCGTGCTCGTGGCGGCAATCATGGGCTTCGCATCAGAGGCTTTTGCGCAAAACGTTACCATAAAAGGTACTGTCACCGACGACACCAAATCGCCTCTCGAATTTGCACAGGTACACGTGGAAGGCCAGCTCATAGGAACAACCTGCGACCTGAAAGGACGATACAGCCTCAGCTGCCAGTCAAAGGATACACTTGTCGTGGTCTACTCCATGATTGGTTATCAGACACGCAAAAGAATTCTCAAGAGCCCTACTGATACAGTCAGGCTCAACGTCATGCTTCCGCCTCTAGGCATAGAAATCGACGAAGTACAGGTAAACGAGATAAGAAGACAGACAGGCTCCATGTCGGATGTCAATCTCAAGGACATGAAGCACATGGGAAATGCATCGGGTGGCGGAATTGAGAAAATAATAGCTACACAAGCAGGTGTGAGCAGCCACAACGAACTCAGTTCTCAGTACAACGTGCGCGGTGGAAGTTTCGACGAAAACAGCGTGTACATCAACGGCATTGAGGTGTACAGACCTCTGCTCATCAGGTCGGGACAACAGGAAGGACTCAGCATCATCAACCCCGACATGGTGGAAAGTGTGGGCTTCTCGGCAGGAGGCTTCGAAGCTAAATACGGCGACAAGATGTCGTCCGTGCTCGACATTAAATACAAAAAGGCAAAAGGATTTGAAAGCTCCGTTTCTGCAAGCCTCTTGGGAGCCAGCGTATATGCAGGCTACGGCAACAGCAAATTCAGTATGACGCACGCTCTGCGCTACAAGACGACGAGCTATCTTCTTGGAACGATGGAGACAAAAGGTGAATATGACCCTCGCGACTTTGATTACCAGACATACATAAGCTGGACACCGAACCAGAGATGGGAATTCAACCTCATGGGAAACATTGCCAGCAACGACTACAACTTCACGCCTTCGAACAGAACGACAAAATTCGGAACTGCAGAAGACGTTAAGGAATTCAAGGTATATTTCGACGGACAGGAAAAAGATAAGTTCAGAACTTATTTCGGTTCTATGTCAGCAACTTACCATTTCAACAGAATGAATGAAATATCTGTTGCACTGTCTGCATTCAGAACAAACGAAGAAGAAAACTTCGACATCAACGGAGAATACTGGCTCAACCAGGAAGGCGGAAACGAGGATGAAAGCCTTGGCATCGGTACATACCATGAACACGCACGAAACAGACTTACTGCAGACGTACGCTCTGCCGGCATCAACGGAAGGACACGCCTGCCTCAGCATGACATCAAGTACGGTATGCTGTTCAAATGGGAAAGCGTGGACGAAACCATGAGAGAATGGGAAATGCGCGACTCTGCAGGCTATTCGCTTCCTCATTCGGGAACATCGCTCGACCTTATATATAACCTTGCCTCAAAGAACAAAATCAACACGAACAGATTTGAAATGTTCGCACAGGATACATACAGGCACGAATATAAAGAAGGAGAAATGATTCTGAACTATGGATTCAGAATATCCCACTGGAGCTGGAACAACGAATGGCTGTTCAGTCCGCGAGCAACAATTGCTTTCGTTCCTGCGGCAAACGACAACTTCACGTTCAGATTCTCCACAGGTCTCTATTACCAGTCGCCGTTCTACAAAGAGCTGAAAGACACTACGACTGTAGGGAAAAATACCGTTGTGGTTCTGAACAAGGACATAAAATCACAAAGGTCCATCCACTTCGTCCTCGGAGGAGAATATAGGTTCAAGTTGGGCAACAGACCGTTCAAGGCAACGGCCGAAGCTTACTACAAGGCTATGAGCAACCTCATTCCATACAATGTTGACAATGTTAGAATAAGCTACTACGGACGCAACATGTGCGACGGCTACGCTGTAGGACTCGACATGAAGCTCTACGGAGAATTCGTACCAGGAACAGACTCTTGGATAAGCATGGGTATCATGAAGACAGAGGAAAAGCTCAACGGAAAATGGATTCCAAGACCGACAGATCAAAGATACAACTTCTCAGTATTCTTCAGCGACTATTTTCCAAACACAGACAAATGGAAAATGTCTATCACCGGACACTACGCCGACGGACTGCCGTTCGGACCGCCACATACAGGACGTGAGAAACAGGTGTTCAGAATGGCGCCGTACAGACGTGTGGACATAGGAATGTCGTACAGATTGCTCAACAATGAAAAGCGCGACCACTACACAGGCATCGCGAAATATTTCAAGAACGTCTGGCTCGGCATCGATGCGTTCAACATATTGGGAATAAGCAACGTCAACTCATATTATTGGGTTACGGATGTGACAAACCACCAGTACGCAGTACCGAACTACCTTACCGGAAGACAGATAAATGCAAGAATCTTGCTTGAATTCTGAGATATTGTACATATCCTGTTTAAGCCATCGAATATGGCTTACCTGCAAATGGGCCAGACAAGTTCTGCCGACAAGGAAAACATTTAATTGAACAACTCTCGCATCACAATCCAATACAAATTATAAATGTCCTGAAAACAGATGAAAAATTCATAAGGCTGTTTTCAGGACTTAATTTTGCACATTACTTATTCTGCTATATTCATGCGGAAAAAGTAAATTTGCAGAACTATTCTTTTTACAACAGAAACTTAACATCTAAAAAAATCGACATAACATAAAAAATGGCAGGAGAAAGAAAAACTACAAAAAGACGCTCAACTGCAACTACAGCTCCACAGATGAGCGAATACGGCCATCTGCAGCCTCAGGCAATTGAACTGGAAGAAGCAGTCATCGGAGCATGCCTAATTGAAAAAGATGCGTTCGGACTTGTAAGCGACATTCTGAAACCACAGTCGTTCTACGATTCCAAACATCAGATAATATTCCGCGCCATATCAACGCTGGCCGCAGAAAACAAACCCGTCGACATACTGACTGTTACGGACCAGTTGCGGAAAACTGCAGAACTGGAAGAAGCCGGAGGCCCTTTCTACATCACAGAACTGAGCAACAAGGTTGTTTCGTCGGCGCACATTGAATACCACGCAAGAATCATTGCACAGAAAGCTCTTGCCAGAGAACTTATTAGCTACACAAGCTACATTCAGACAAAAGCATTCGACGAGACACAGGACATTGAAGAACTGATGCAGACTGCAGAAGGACGTCTGTTCGAATTGTCGAAAACCAACATGAAAAAGGATTTCACACAGATAAATCCTGTCATCAACGAAGCATACGAACTCTTGCAGAAAGCTGCGGCGCGAACCGACGGTCTCAGCGGACTTGCGAGCGGATTCGACCAGCTTGACGCTATGACCAGCGGCTGGCAGAATTCCGACCTCATCATCATCGCCGCACGTCCGGCCATGGGTAAGACTGCATTCGTACTCTCAATGGCAAAAAACATTGCCATAACAAACAGAGTGCCCGTAGCCATGTTCTCACTTGAAATGTCGAACGTCCAGCTCGTCAACCGTCTTATTGTGAACGTATGCGAGATTCCGGGCGAAAAGATAAAGAGCGGACAGCTTGCTCCATATGAATGGGGACAGCTCGACTACAAGATAAGAGACATGTTCGACGCCCCACTCTACATCGACGATACACCGTCGCTTTCCGTCTTCGAACTGAGAACAAAGGCAAGAAGACTTGTGAGAGACTACGACGTGAAACTTATAATCATCGACTACCTCCAGCTCATGAACGCAAGCGGTATGTCATACAACAGCCGTCAGGAAGAAGTCTCAACAATCTCGCGCTCACTTAAAGGTTTGGCCAAGGAACTCAACATACCAATCATTGCACTGAGTCAGCTCAACCGAAGCGTTGAACAGAGAGCCGGAACCGACGGTGGTCCAGACAGCAAAAGACCTCAGTTGAGCGACCTGCGTGAATCGGGAGCCATAGAGCAGGATGCCGATATGGTGTGCTTCATCCACCGTCCGGAATACTACAAGATATATAAGGACCAGCACGGCAACGACCTGAAGGGTCTGGCTGAAATCATCATAGCAAAGCACCGAAACGGTGCAGTCGGCGACGTAAGATTAAGGTTCATCGGAGAATATGCAAGATTTGCCAACATCAACGACGACAATCTCCCACCTATGCCGGGCGACGAAGGCGGAACAATTATGCCGTCGAGAATGAACGATTCGGACATGGGCGGAGGCGACGACAGACTCAACTCCATAACCGCCGACATGGCACCGACAAATGATGTCCCATTCTGATAATGGGACATCAAAAATTAAAAATTATGCCACAGCCGTATCATTTTAACGGCGAAGAATGTAGAAATTTGCGAAGTATATGTTAACTTTGAGTAATGTTGAATTTTAAATTGTAAGGACAACTATGATAACATATCCAAATGCAAAAATAAACATCGGACTTAACGTTGTAGAAAAGCGTAAAGACGGGTACCACAATCTGGAAACCATATTCTATCCAATCAATCTTCTTGACGCAGTTGAAATTAAGACAATAGAGGGAACAGAACCTGAAAACGGCTATCAGCTCAAAGTATCAGGAACAGTTCTCGACGGAGGACCGGACGACAACCTGGTAGTAAAGGCTTACAAGAAACTCAAGAAAGATTTCAATCTACCGCCTGTAAACATTTTCGTGTACAAGCACATACCTACAGGAGCAGGCCTTGGAGGTGGTTCGGCCGATGCGGCATTCACCATCAAGATGCTCAACGAAATGTTCAACCTCGGACTGTCAACTGAGAAAATGGAGGAATACGCTTCTGAAATCGGTGCTGACTGCGCATTTTTCATAAAGAACAAACCTGCATTCGCAACAGGCATAGGAAACGAATTCAATGAAACAGATGTCAATCTCAAAGGCAAATACATTCTTCTCGTAAAACCAGACATCTTCGTATCTACTAAAGATGCCTACGCTAATGTCGTTCCGAAAAAGTCAGAATACGACCTAAACGAAATTGTAAAACAACCTATCAGCGAGTGGAAGAAATATATCAAAAACGATTTCGAAGCAAGCGTATTTCCTAAATTTCCTGAGATAGCGGCCATCAAAGACAAGATGTACGACTTAGGTGCAGAATATTCTTCTATGTCGGGCAGCGGTTCTGCGGTATACGGCATCTTCAATGAAGCAATAAGCCATGTTGAAGAAATCTTTGCCGGTTACTTCTGCAGACTGAGAGAACTTTAACAATCCATTTTGTCGCCAAATTTTTCGGCTTGACATTATACTGCGCAACCATACAGCAACATTCATAAAAGCCTCTGAAGAAAGTTTTCATACTCTTCAGAGGTTTTCTTTTTTTAATTCGACTACATTTTACTGGTAATTTTTTTTGCCAAACAGCATTGCGGCACTAATTTGTGCACTCTGACAAGCAATACGTTTAGTAAAATAGGGACATTCAGTAAATAGTATAAAATTAGCCAACTAATTCATACACAAAG
>ENA-UONW01002451-UONW01002451.1-human-gut-metagenome-genome-assembly--contig:-CS52-NODE-2451-length-18167-cov-59.242602_pt1 | contig 18167 bp, 25 predicted proteins | sample MGYA00242463_ERZ724010 | MGnify/ENA metagenome assembly ERZ724010 | reverse complement strand
AGTATAGTTAATACCAGCAGTAAAGGCTTTATCAATTTCACATTGGATAAGCTTATCTTGGTAAGGTCTTACAGCAGCATTGATAGCTACCTGAGCCTTAAGGTCACTTAATTCCTTTCTGATTTCATCGTCAGAATCTCTCTGAGACTTATACAGATTGAAGGCATCCTGATTCTGCTTTGCAGATAGCACATCAAATCCGTCTCTTGTAGACTTATACAGGCCAAAGTCTGCATCTATTTGAGACTTCCATGCACTAAACAACTCACTATTAAGCTGTTGTCTATCAGCAAATCTGTTGTTCTGATATGTCATGGCCAAGTTATAGATACCTGCTTGCAAAGCAAGTGTATCCTCACACTCTTTTTCCCATGCTTGGAATGCAGTAGGAGCATTTACTCCATTTGCAGAACCACCACAAGTAGCTATTGCCATATTAGCATCTGCACCACTCCCAGTTCCTGTTCCTCCCAACAGACTGGCACTTCTTCTTCCACCAAATAATGCCCAAGCACCAAGAGCAGTACCTATAATACCTAGAGTCAGACCTGCATTTGCTTTGCCATTGATGTCTCTCCTACCATAATTATATCCATAATTATCAGCAGGTACTTCCTTTACCTTCTCTACTTGCTTCTCAATTATCTCCATAGTAGCAATTTTGAAATTAATTATTGTTTATCATGTAAGCTTACTATGCAAAGATACTAGCTATCATCCAAGAAGCACAACAATACTAAAGCCCTGTATATATGATTAATATACAGGGCTTTAACTTAGTAACATATGTACAAAAAAAAAGGAGGTAATAATTACCTCCTGCTATATTACTCCTTATTGTCTTTATGCTTATAAAATACTTGTGTTATCTTATCATATATGTAAGTCAGCAAGTATGCATCCACCTCATCATTATCTCTCTGAGGGGTGTATCCCATATACTGCCATATATGATTCTTTATATGCTCAGCCTCATGGACTATGCTACTTCCTCTTCTTGAATTAACAGCTACTAAGGATGCTCCATATGCACTTATGGTAATAGCATTTGCTTCTGTATCCATTTCATCCTGAGGTATACTTCCTTCCAACTCTTCCTATCTATCAAATATAACTATGGTAAGCTTATAATTGAATATGGGTATTATAGTCTTTCTTTGAGTTATCATATCTTCTTCTCCTAATTACTTCAATAAATTCCACCAAAGCTATTAAGCAATCCTTGAGTACTTCTACTCTTCTTGACAAAGTCATCCAGAACTTTCTTAGACCAACTTCATCATAGAATTTTTATGGTTATTTTCTCACCTCTATTCTTGCCCTCTTGAAGTAGCTTATATAGCTTCCTGAATGTATCCTGACTATTCAGAACCTTACCAACTTCAGAATTTACACCTACCAAGAGACATCCTGAGGTATCCTTATCTGTATTACCTGCATGTATAAGGATACCATCAAACCCCTTTACATTAAGAAGTCTGGGTAATTTGCCATTGCATGTCTCTTTGTAGAAAGATTTAGGCCCAAACTTAGGGCTATATACATCTAAAGTTACATCATAAGTTCCACTAGGGATTGCTGTAATGCCTGATTTCTTTAAGGATTTGATTTTAGCGACACTCATGCTGTCATCTAATCCTCTATCAGTGTCTTCAAGTACATTACAGAACCACTTCCCATCTACAAGTAGGTTACTTATCGTGTAACTCTGTTTCTTCCATTTCCTGTCTGCTATCAGTTTCATTTTGCTCATTAAATAAATTCAAGGTTCTTTTCCTCAACTGACAAGTAAGGTCAGTACAGATGGAGTTCATGAGACTGAACATCTGCTTCCTTAAATCCCTTATCTCCTGTTCCAGCTCTGCATTTCTTTTAAGAACCTCGTCAAGCCTGTTCTTGTTGTCGTCAGACAGCTTCTTATAAAACTCCAAAGACTGCTGCATGTTCTCTATGAGGTTATTATCTACCTCACTATTATACTTTCTTCTTGCAAAGAACCAAGAAGTCCAACCACTGATTACTGTGGTTATTATCCCTACTCCTCCGGTAATTAATATACCTAGGTCAATCATGTCATTTAATTATTTCAATAAATTTTTGCTGCTTATTATTCACATAAGGACTATTTTCCACAATAGTAACTTCCACTACTCTATGTTTCTTCTGAAACCATCTAAACAGAAAAAATTTCTTAGGAGGATTTACAGTCTCTTTCTTGCTATGTGTAACTATGTATTTCTCACTTACAAATTTAGGATGCACTGCAATGACATTGGGAAATTTCATTCCCAGCTTCAACTGATACCATTTATCCCCAATCAGAGTATCAACATGAAATGTTGTTTCACTGAATATGGTATCTTGGAAAGTAACAGTATCTATCCTTTCTGATGTAGATAACAGATATTGTAAGTATTGCAAATCCTTATCCTTTATCTTCAACTCCTTTCTAACCCTGTCCATTTCAACAGTAATGGAATCACTGTAATACTCAAGCTGCTCAGCAGTTAGCTTGTACACTCTATTTTCCTTCTTCAGGGAACTGTTCTCCAAGGAGTATGCCTTATTGTTATTCACTGCAACAGCCAACTCATCAGATATTTTCTTATACCCATTGCAGTAATACATGGAACAGGATATGGAAGCCAGCATAATCACTGATACAATACTTACTAATATCTTTCTCATAGCTATGTAGTTGTAGCAAATGAATTTAATTTGTTGTAAACTATAGAACCCTTGAAGTTGTACAGTTGCCGGTTAGAATTGACATTAGTGGGAGGTGCCTCCATGTTTGAACCTACTGAATAACTCCCATTAGATTTTCCATCATCTGTCAATGGAAGCATAGCACACCACACAGAATTAATAGCATTACCATTAGAATCACCTACTGCTTGTGTCTTTGTGTAATTTGCACCATTAAACAGGTTACTGTAAGCAGAAATATTTCTCATAATAGCATTAGTCAGCTTATATATGTTGTTACCTGACATAAGATTGGTAATGTTATTATTATTATACTGAACCATGGTATTTTGGTCATTATACAATACTATGTATAACTTAGCTAGTGAGGTGCCTGCAACAACAGATATTTTCATGCCTGAGAATAGCATATACTGTGCACCATAATAGTCATCTCTACCACCATTAGTAGGAGTATATACACTTGAAGAAATCTGACCACCATCAACAGGTACTGCACATAAGACTGCCTTAGTCTGTGATAATTGGTCAGAGTCACTAAGATATGTAAATCCTTGAGGAGTGCTACTTTCAAATCCAAAAGAAATCCTCACCTCAGGAATTGTTATTTCATGTTTAATTGTTACTATAGCAGGCTTTATATGCATTTCATTCACAAAGTCTTTTGTTTCATACCCTCGTAGGGAGTTGGTATCAAACATACTAGAATGGCCTGCAAGCCAAGAGGCTGTACAAAATCGTTTTGTAGCAGAAGGCAGGGAACCTCCTACCTTCTTTACTGCCTCTATTTGTGTCATGAATTCTCTTCCCATACTCTTCTCATAGAATTTATTGTATCCTCAAGATGTTCTATCCTGCTCTCCAGTTGCTTGTTCCTCATTACAACCTCCTGTAATGCCTTGATTGCCAGCACACCAAATCTATCATATTCTACCCACTTGGTATCATATTTATCAGCTCTGCTGTGGACCATAGTAGCATATACACCACCTAGTGACAGAAGCTGGTCAGCTTTCACACCAAAAGTGCATCTTATACCATTTTCATCAGGGTGTTCCCATATATACTTTATGACATTTAATGACATCAGATTATCCAGCACATCAGGCATACATGTGACTTCCCTTTTGAATCTCATATCAGAGCCTGAATTACCAGCACCTGACTTAAAGTCCTGATATACTGTCCAGCTATTACTCTTATTAACCAGAGCTAAGTTACCTTCCACAATTGTTGAAACCTCCAACATGCCCGTCTCTCCAAATCTAGCAAGAGAACCTAGGTTACCAGCATCCTTATCTTCGTAGGCTAGCTCTGCCAATGCAGAACCCTTACTGACTAACCCATTCCTTGAGGTACTTACTACACTATAAGTAGTATTCTCCCAAGGAACATACACTGAAAGTACCTTATTACCATCTGTTCCTGCACTACCTGATGGATAAGCAAACTGGACAGGATATATTCTGTTCTGTGAACCAAAAGTAGTAGCAGCAACAGTAGATATTGTGCTAATCTCAGTTCTGGATACCTTTACACCACCTAGTGTAGTAGGTGTTGCCTTCACTAGGGAGAAAGCTGTTCCTGATAAACTAAGTCCAGCTCCTGCTGAGTAAGTTGTGTTATTGTCAGTCCAAGGGACATTGACATACATCTGATTTGAGGAATTAAGCTCAACAGGATAATTCTTGCCACTCTCAGGATACCCAATCCTAACCAATCCTAGTGTAGCTGAGGTAGCTACTCCATACTTAACTGGCTCTCCTGCTGTTGGAGCATATATGTCAGTATTGGTACCATTAATATTAATGGTACCTATCTTTGTACCTGAAGACAAAGACCTACTGAATGACACAGCATCTGCACCTGCTTGGATTCCATCAAGCTTGGACTTATCACTAGAACTCATAAGTCCATTGGCACTAGTAGTAGCAACATTATATATTGTATTTGTATCTGTCCATGGTACATTAACATAAGCCTTACCAGAACTATCCAACTCTACAGCATAGTTCCTGCCATTATCAGAGTACCCTATCTTTATACCTCCTAATGCTGAACTAGAAGCTTGAGGTATAGAAGTTATGCCTCCTGCACCAATCTCAGTCCAAGAAGACCAAGAAGATGACTCATAAGCTCTAGTATATATCTTGTTTTTTGAATAAAGTACCTGTATAGTCGAAGAGTCATTATTCTCCAAGAGCACATGTAATGCAAACTGTGATACTCCAGAAGGTTTATTACTTATACTATTGCCATAATTGGCATAATAAACACCTAAATATTGGGTTCCCCTATATGTATTCAGGTCTCCTGAGGAGATTAACTTGGGGGAAGTTACACTTGCATTCCAATCATATATGTTCCCATTAAATATGATGACATTATCATCATCTATAGGGAAATACAACACATTAGGGTAACTGCCGGCAGAGCTACTTATTGCAGTAGCTCTGTCGGTAGTTACATTTACTTTAAACTCTTTACCTTCTGCACTCATAACTTTTTTTATTCTATAGTGATGCTTGCATTAAAAGACTCTTCACTTGTGGTAGCACTAGTCCAATTAGTCCCACTATAAGTAGCCTGTATATATAGTAAGGTAGAACTATTCAGTACCGCAAACATTCTAACCCTACTGTTAGCAGTATCATTGAATGCTGAGAATGCTACTGTATTCATTCTGTTGGTGCCGTCTTTATATACTCCATGTATTACCTTACCTGCATTAAGGGCGGCATTGAAGCTACTATAGGGACCTAGAATAGCATCTATTCCACTCTGAGTGGATAGTGTGCCACTTTCAAGTGTTTTGAGGAGCTGATAGGTCTCCTTATTATCTTCTAATTCCGTTATCATAGTAGCAAGGGCAAGTCCTTGTTTAGCAGAGAGAGGCTTTTTTGAATCTGAAGTTGATAGGTTATCAACTATATCACTCTTAGGCACATAAGTACTCAAATCAACAGTACCACCAATAGGGTCCCAATTATTTTCATCATGGTCAGATGTACTTGTTGCTGTAATACATACAATGTTAGTATTTGCAGGATATGGTTTACCTCCAAAGGTAAAGGCATTAGTTACATTCCAAGCATCACCAACCTTTGCATCTGTCAAAGCTAAAACCTCTGAAATATTTGTCTTACTACCTTTTATTCTATAGACAGAGCCTAACGCAGAAATCTTATCATTAAGTGCTTTGCCTTGCGCAGCTGAAAGAGCATTTGTAGTATCAGATGAGGTTAGATTATTTATCACAGTAGGCAAATATCTACTGGCAGTAGTAACAGTCATATTTGTGTAATTACTGCCACTTATAGTTACTGTGATAGTCTTAGCAGTTATATAAAATGATTGAAGCTTTAACCCTACAAATACTACCTTTGTAGCACTTACCTCCTGCAAAGTAATTACCCAATCCTCACTACTACTGTCAACCAGATTTGCACCATAAGTAAGCTTACTAACAAGAGAGGTACCATCTAAGTTCCCCATGTAGCCTTTTATAGCGGTATTATCTGTTGAATTTGAAGTAACTGAGAAGTTGATATTTATCTTGTTATAATTAAACCTGTCATTCAACACTTTACCCTGTGCCGCTGATAAGGCTTTTGAAGCGTCAGCAGTAGTAAGGTTATTCACTACGTCTGTTTTCGCTAACTTTTCATCCTGCAATTTCTTACCCATTGCAGCCGAAAGGGGTTTATTAGAACTAGTAGAAGTAAGTACATTGATAATTGACCCTTCAGATATAAGGTTGAGCTTCCCTATTTCAGAAATAGAATATCCACCACCAGTCGAATATGTGATACCAACATGATACACAGTATCCCCATCATTCATATACAGGGTTAATTCATTTGCCTCAACATTTACATATACAGAGGCAACCATCACAGTAGAGTTATTCTTAACAAGGACAATATTTCCATTCTCTTGGGCACTACTCCATACATTGTAAGTGAACTCTCCCAAGAAAGACTGAATAGTACCAGTTTGGCTTCCATCAGAAAGATTTTCATATCCTTTCAATATGTATATACCATACTTTCTTTCATTAAACCACACACTGTTTTCATCGGTACTAAAACACATTAGGTTTGGGGTAGTACTCTGTGCTGCCTTACCTTGTGCGGAAGTTTTTGTTACCGCTACTCTTAATTTTTTTCCGTTTGCTGCCAACGCTTCTACATCACTTATTGGCATAATTGAATCAACAATCTTCATTCTTTTTTTTTTTTATTCAATAATAGTACCTGCTGCTTCACTCAATAGGTCTTTCAACAGGATTATCTTATTCTCACCACCTGAGACAATGGCTATCATACTATCTTCAGATACTTCTTCTGTTACCTTAAACTCTGTATCCTTGACTCCCAACTGAGCCAATTTGTCTCTAATTTCTTCTATTTGATTCTTAGTGAACATGTTACTCTATAATTACTTTAGAATCTTGACCTAATACAGGTTGCCACTCTCCATTGACAAAGTATAGCAACTTGCCATCCCTTAACCATAGATTCTCTATAAGAGGCTCTCTATTATGGGAAGCAACAACCTGTTTCTTTTTCATCATTTCCATACTACACCTCAATATAATCTACAAGGTACTGACCTGAGGATTGCTTCTTAATTGTAGTAAAGCACCCTCCATTAGCAGTGCCATCCGCATTATAACTACTATAGTGACAGTAGCACATTCACCACTCATGTAAATCACTTCTCCAGCATTCAACCTTCTACATATTTCAGGAGTGAAACCTGCTTCAGCCAACTGCTCTTGTGTAACATTAGGGCTACTGGATACCAACTCCATTAGTTTTGTACCTGTAGGTATAAGCACTGCAACATTAGACTTACTCTCTAATTCTGTTACCCTATCATTAAGAATCTTACCTTGTTCAGCATCTAAGGCATCATCCTTGGATGCTGAGGTTAGAGAGTCGATAATATCATCCCTATATAAGACAATTCTAGAACTAGTTAACCTAATTATATTTAGCATGAATGAATACTCATGCCTCGTTTGGGAACCCTCAATTATTACCGTATAATAATTCTCCGAATCATACATAACCTTAGCTGTGTAAGCTGTTACGTTTCCAGCGTAGATGTTGGCAATAATTCTCTTATTGTCTGAGACAGCTCTTGTAAACTCATCCCAATTCCCCACAATAGATTCTACGTCTGTTGTAGACCACCCTGTTGTTATTTGAAGGTTACCCGGTAGAACATATACATCGGAAGAGCCATTACTAGCATAGTACTTCAACTCTCCATTATTAATCCAGAGGCCACTTGTACTTGGAGCTTTTATATCTTGTATGATATTTCTAAATCTTTTCATTGCTTATTTATTTGTTTTTCCTTGAGCCTTGCATCAGTTTCAGCCTTCTCCTTATCATGCTCCAGCCTTTCCTTGTCAAGCTTAAGTCTTAAATCAAATTCCCTTATCTGCTCAAGTAGTTTGTCTTTGGCCTCCTGTGAGTACTCCAATTCTGTAGAATCACTGTCTTCACTACCTTTACTCATAGCCTGCATTTGTGCAATCAGTATCTTGGTCTCATTATCTCTTCTATTGAGGACATCTTCCTGTTGCAACTTAGCTTGCTCCAATTGAGCCTTTTGCTCTATTTCCTGTTGCTGTACCTGTAATTGCTGTTGCTGTGCCTGAGCCTGTCTTTCCTGTAGATTCCTCTCATCCTTTTCAACAAGCCTTTGCTTTTCAGCAAGTGAAGATGAGCCAAACAACTTCATAATAGTCGAGAATGTCAAAGCCTGATTCTGCAAAGCTGCTTGTGCCAAAGTATCAAGTTTTGAGTTCAGTTCCTGAATTCCATTACTACTATCCACTACAAGCCCATAATCTGACTCTGCAAACTCATCCCCATCTATCTCCATCACTTTCAAAGACCCGTCTGAGAGGATATACTGAAACTTCTTTGTTCTTCCTTTCAACGCAGCCTTACTTGTTTCAAGTAAGCATTCATATACTCTCCTCTTTACATCATCATGTGTCACAAACAGCCATTCTGTAATGTATGAGGATTGCACCATACTTCTTTCTACTCCACCTACTGTCTCTCTATTGCTTACCTGACCTTCCCTTTGTTTAGTAATACCAGCAACCTCAGTCATCTCCATCTTTATGAACTCAAGAAGGTTTATATACTGCTGTATCTGGTTACCGTCAGATGTAGGAATTGCTCCTGTAGATGCATTATTCAGGGCACCTGCGATTTTTCCTGTGGCTGCACCTAGGTTACCTTCTTTGAAGCTATCCTCAACTGCAACACCCATAGTCTTTGCATAGTACAACCACTTCTCTACATCCCAACCCTTAGGCTTTTTGGCAAAGTCAAGTCTTAATAATGTTCCCCAGTTCCTTGCCAGTAGCTTATTAAGCCTGTCATGTATAACATCATACATGTAATTATATGGCTTCATCATATCTACCAAGCTAAAGGGCCTGTTGTCATTCAGATTATAAATTGAGCCTATGATTCCAAAATGGCACCTTGAAGGGTTACTGAGTCTATTGTATTGAACTACTCTTGGCCTCATATTGACATATATGTCAGTACCAATCTTTGTTCCTTCCCAAGCCTCGTTTATGTAAAATATCTGCTCTTCTTCACCAGCATCCTTATCTACTACATAGGTCTCAGGATAGAAGTTAAATATCTCTTCACCTGTTTGAGGGTCATATCTTTTTATCTTCTTTATTCTCCTTCTTGACTTCCAATATACTCTAAGTACCCTGATATTTCCAGCAACATCAAAGGGCAGTAAGGAGTTGGCTATACCATCCTGTCCTCCTAAGGGGTCCCAAAAGAATCCTTCTGCTTCAGTGTCTATTTCATCCCCAATCATGTAGTTATTGACAAATCCATACCTTTCATCAACATTGCCCATAGAGTCTACAGCAGCCTGTCCTACATGGTCAGGTATCTTCTCTATGTACTCTATATCCTTCTTTGTCAATACATCATAGAAAGTATCAATAACCCTGCCGGGACTCCAATAGTCCTCAATGATTATCATGTCAGCATCCTCAACCCTATTGCTATATCCTGACTTGAATATCCTAACCTTCATGGGATTCAACCTTTCAACAACTGGCTCTCCTCCTACTATGTCACATTGGTACATTTCCTCCCCTGTCGCCATTGCATCTATAAACCCTTGGTTGAGAATCAAGGGCAGATTCAACTCCTTCTTATAATGATTCAACAAGGCATTGACTCTGATTTCTCTAATATCCTGCCATTCATAGGTGTAATAGTCACCTATTTTCTCAAGCTCCTTAGCAGCATCCTCTTCTGACTGATAAGAGGCTGAGACCCATTCTTGCAGTCTTTGTAGTAATTCCTGTTTCTTATTATTCTCTATCTCAGAGATGGCATTAGGATTAGTTATCATTACCCTGCAATCAAAAGCCCTTTTGCTCTCTTCCCCCCTCAGTACATTTAACTTACTGTTCATAATGGGATAATGTTGAATCCTGTTAGGTATAAAACTTGCCTGTATCTTTTCAGGATTCAATATCATCTCAAGGTCACTCATATGAAGCTTGCCATTAAGAAGGTCGTAGTTAATCTTCTTATGTACTACAGATTTTCTGACTAGGTTATAATTGAAGAAGGTCTTACTATCTGCCCAATCCAAAATTTGTTTCCTCCACTTTCTGTTCTTTTTGCTAAAAGGTAACTGCTGTGGAGGAAGTTGTATAAAATCACTCATATTTCCATTTATATCCATAAGCAGTTTTCCTCTTGCCAAGACAGCAACAGCCTATATGACTGCCTCTGAAGCAGAGGAAAATCTATTAATAATGTCATTATTCAAATCCAATTGAAGTACAGGCTTGCTAAATTTATCAGATATTAATTTCTTCACATAGTCAGAAACATGCTTACCATACATGCCATTGTTATGGCCTTTGTTAGCTCTGCCAATTTTCCTTTTAGTCTCTTCAGAACAAGGTCTTCTTCCTGCTTCACTTATTTTCTTCTTAGCTTTTTTCAGTATGATGTTTACCCTTAATCCAAGGAGCATACTGTTTAAGTTTCTCCTTAGTTTCATCTGAAAAGGATTCAGCACCCTCTCCTCCCAATCCTATGTCATAGCTTAGTCCTCTACTCTTATAGAGCTTTATAAGAGATTGCTCTAATAGGCATGCCCTTTCTTTTGTAGTCTTGCAAAGTATTACATGACTGAAAGTATCCCATCCATATTTCAGAGCAGCCTTATATATCAAAGAAGTCTCTTTGTACCCTATGCCATTTCTCCATCTCCTATTAGGATTCTTCGTGGAACGGGTTATTCCTACATAGACTTTATTATTTGTCTTATTTATATGTAGGTATACTATGTACTTCTCTTCCATATACTTCAATCTAGTTACTTTGCAAAGTTAAATAAAAATATAATCCCATGCAAGTATATAAATAATTTATTAAGTGTCCATTTCCATTTTACTAAATTTACTGACAAGGTCAAGGATGATAATTTCTCTTGAAGAATGGGTCTTCCCCATCATAGCTATTTTCAGCATTCTCTTGCCTGTCCCTACCTACATTACCTTGGTACTTTATCATTTTATCTTCTCTGAGGAGCATCAACATTCCCATAGCTGATATTCTATCAAAGTTACCCTCAGGGTTGTAGTTGATAAGCTCCTTTAATAGTGCCCTGTTTCTTACAGTAAACAGTCTTGGAACCATTACTTCCTTACTTTCTCCATCAATAGTCTGAATAACAGGAACTGGGGACAGTAACCAACTTCTCAACCTACTTCTTGCATAGGCATTTATGGCAGGTGAGGCATTAGTACCTTTACTCTTATTACCTATCCCATCCTTCATCATCTGCTTCTCCTTCAAGAAATCCAACACATCTGTAAGCAGATAAAGGCTATTTCTTGTCGAGAAGTGGGAAAATAAGCCTTTCTTGTTATACTCGTAGTTCAGTCTGCCATTATAGAAGAGGCACAGTTTTCTGCAAATTTCATAGTAATCATCTGCAAAAGAAGGTCTTCCTGTGTACTCAGCTACTATTCTATCAGTCCACAAATCCAATACAAATATGGAACCTAATGACATAGTATTTGACTCATCATCATCATAAGGGTCAGCACCTAATATATACCTGTCACTGTAAGGTTTGTTGGTATTCTTATCAATCTCAGGCATCTGAAATATCTCGATAGCTCCCTCAATCTTATTATCCTTATGTGGGAAATCCCTGATAGGCTGTGCAGAAGTGGGCTTATACTCCACTTGGCCATCCTTGCCAAATACCAAATCGCCTACATAGACATCATTATATTCTGTAGGATTGGAATCCAGTTGACCTATTCTTTCAGTCAAATCAGCTACAGGGAACATGTTTACACCTGTCTTCACAATAGCTTCAGCAGGTGTAATAGGAACCTCGGCAATAGTCCTGATAATAGTATTAGGGTCAGTAGAATTATACTTTACCCTGTATCTGTTCATAAGAATCTCAATCAGTGCCTTGATAATATCAGATACCCCATCTTCATTGTAGCATCCTTTTCTGTTTACATAACCGGGGAAGAAGAACACAAAATAAGGCTTACCCTGATTATACTTATCAAACACATTAGGTAAGGCATACATATTGTAACCCCTTGGATTATACATGATTTCTTGGGCACCAGCAAAGTCTGATTCATTATCACCAGCAGTACCTAACATATAGATTTGTCCAAAGATAATATCACCATCCTGTACTGAAGGTAACAATACATTATATAGGTCTACAAGTCTAGGGAAAGTACCAAACTCCTCGATAAGAATCTTGGCAGCTCTCTTACCTCTCAACTTAGATTCATCATCCTTAGATGATACACCTAAGACTGTATTCTGAGTGCCTCTTTCAATATCCAACTCCATATCCTTATACCCCATTGTCCAAGTCATTTCCTGTAAAGAGTTCTTTAATCTCTTTCTTGGGAACTGAGTATTAGTTGCACAGAAGTTAGCCATATCTACAAACTTGTTGAGTACACCATCCTTGGTAAGGTACTCCTTCTGATAAGCAGTTACTATACCCTTTACTTTCTCATGTGCATCCTTATTCTCACCCACTACAAATATGTGATTGAGAATTGATGCAAGACTATATGACTTACCTTTACCTCTGGATGCAAGCTCAGCCATGTGCTGACCTCCTTCAAAGTTGTTGTAAAGGCCACCATTTGATGCTTGGTCTAAGCAATGGAATCTCCAATATATACCTTCCCAGCACTCAGGTAATGACTCTACTCTATCTGCCCTCTTTGACTTCCTCTTTTTACCATCCTTATCTTTGTACTCCCTAATCTTGGATAGCATCATAGGAGAATAATTAAGGAACCAATACAAATATCCTGTAACCCATTCTCCATCAGATTCCCTTACATATCCATCCCAAATCCTTCTTCTCTCTTCTCTTATCCACTTACCATATTCACTATTAGGATTGGCATTAGGTCTAAGGTTGGTAAATGTACCATACTTCTCATAATGTATGGCAGATGGCCTGAAGTAATCCATATTCTCAAGTATATGGGGATTGACTAAATCTACAATAATTCTACCCTTATCATCCCTTGGCCTGTCTTTGGCATATTCTCTTGTAGGACTTATCAGTCTCTTGACAAACTCTACATTATTTATAATATCAAATAATTGGTCCTGAACTTCCTGAGGAAGGCTATTAACCAATTCCTCAGTAAGCTCAGTCTGATATTTGTTCATTTTAATCCTCTGAAATTCCATTATATTCTCCCCTTATGACTTCATCATAGAATGATGAACCTACCCAATTAAACAACATTTCAGATAATGTGACACTCATATCCTTATTCACAGACTCTTCCTGACCAGTAAGAGACCTTACTGTATGCTTTAGTGTAAGTACCTCATATGTCTTGAAATCTTTGACAAACCAAACAGTATACTTATAAGTCTTCAAAACCTTAAAAGTACTATGTGGGATAATCTCTCTTTGCAAAACCAAATGTCCTGTAGTCTGAATGTCTAAAACTTCTCTTCTTCCCTTAATATGATTATTAAGTCCCTCTATAAAGTGTTCTAACATAATTACATTGCTAAGTCATCTTCAAATATTGTCTTCTCTCCTGAACCTCTCATCTTTCCTGAGTTTCTTATTTCTGAATTGAGGGCCTTTTCTGCTTCATCCAAGTCCTTGACAAGTGGAGTAATCTGCTTTACAATGCTGGTAATCTCCTTAAATTCCTTTACTTCAAGACTGTCAAAATCAATGCTCCTAAGCTTTGCCCTGAACTTATCAACCATGAATCTCGTGTCTTCAAGAAGTAAAGCGGAGATTGGCTTAAAGGACATGTAAAACTCCATAGCATCCTTTACTACTTTATCAGGCTCCCATTTGGGAGGCATGCCTTCTCCCTCTTTAATAGCTTCCTTTCTCTCATCCTCATCAACAAGATATTGGTAATCACTTCTAGGGTCACAGAAAAAATATATAAATCCCAATTCTGCGATTGCCTTATCCTTGTTAACAGTCCTATCTCTTTGCCAAATTTGCTTGAATGGCTTTAGGGCAAGAGCTTCCTCAGATATTATTATCTTATATCCTTCGTATCTGAATAATTTTATCATAAAGTATTGGTAAAAAAAAAGAGTATCAGAATAGTATTCCTGATACTCTTTTGTATTATACAATTAGTCTTTTCTTGTCTGGTTGGATAATTGGAGATGGAGTAGGGTCAGGAACTTCTTCCCACTCCTCTACCACAAAGTCTATATCCCTGTCTTGAAGGAGTAGACATTGCTGTCCATCCATTTCAACAACATCAAAGTTGTATTTGATAACTGGATTATCAGTTACAATTCCATCTTTTAGTGTACCTTCCCTATGCTGTTTGACTGCATATCTTGTTGGGTTTATGCAAACCAAATCTCCAACCTTTATATTCCTTACTGAATCTCCCACTGCAAGAACAGTCTGGTATTCTTTTAACCCTCCTTGCTGTTTTGTGGTATCAATAAGTCCACCTTCAGTCACTACATCATGCTCATACTTGTTCATAGTAGTGATAAGTGCAGTGAACATTGGCCTTATCTTTTTAACCTTTAGCATTTCTTCTCCCTTAACTGTTTTATAATCTTAAACCTTTTCTTAACTCCCGACATTCTATCATAGGTACAAGTCAACTTACCTAATGAAGGAATATTAAAGTTTGTTTTCAACTTAGCAAAATCCTCCTCATCAATATCTTCCTTTAATGGCAAGGATTGTATGGATTGGTTAATGAATAACCAAAATGCCCTGTATGTTCTATCTACTAGCTTAGCAGGCAGGTTCAACTCACTGGAAACCTTACCAATTATATCAGAATATATCATTTTAACTCGAAGAGTAATAACAACTGGAAGGTATCATTATCTGCATTGATATTAGGGATGAATTTGGGATTTATCTTGCCATCCACTATGACTTTGTTCTTCCTTAATTTACCCAAAATTACTTGAAAGTGTGGAAGAGTAACATTACACTCTTCCCTCACCTTCTTCTTTGTATCCTCACTCATTGTAACCCTATCAAGTATTTCACTGTCCTTGATAACTTTACTGAGTTCATATCTTTGCTTCACAAAAGATGCAGCAACATCTATCTCCCTTTTGGTCAACTTATGAAAAGGTTCTAGGAACATGAGCCAATACCTGAAGAAGCTTTTGTCTAGAGAGCATGGTATTCTTGCTATATTATTAGGCTTCTCCATGATGATATTTACTTTTCTTCCTTACCTTCTTCCTTACCTTCTTCCTTGGTGTCCTCCTCAGGAATCGCCATTATATTTTCAATTTCCTCTGTACACTTATTCAAGAAATCCGGCTTAAATGCGTGACCATTTTCTACCACCTTAAATAAATAGTTAAGTCTTTGGAATGTATTCTCCAGATTAGATTTCTGAAGGCTTATGTACAACTGCTTAACTTGTTCACTCAATTGATGAGCCACATTCTCCAACTGTTCATAACTCATCTTAGATGGCTGTTCCTGTCTAAGTTCTTCCTTTTCTCCCATATCATTTTATATTTAATAGTTTTCCAAATATTTGTGTCCGTACCTGTTCCTGTAATTAGTCTCCCACTCTTCTATTGAGCACTCCCCAATATCAGTAGAGCCACACTCATCACAATAATCCGAATCCTTCATCCTAGGTACAAATCTCACCTTCAAGGATAAACAATGCTTGCAATATAGAACAGGCTCCTCATTATAGGTATTCTGCCCTTCTGTGTTTGAGTTGCTCATATATTGACTTCTTTACTTCATTCATTACTCTGCTGTGGTGCCCTTTCCCTCTGCTAGTATTAGCTCTGTTATTGAAAGGCCTCTTAGGACATATAGTGCCTGAAGGAGATACTAACCCTCTTCTTATGGCTCTCCTAATTGATTTAAACTTACCAACAGCTCTATAATCTCTTAAATTAAGAGTCTCTGTAAGTGGGTTCCCTACTGTAAGCGAGTCCTCTATTATATCTGCCTTGTTTCCCAGATACTTCTTGAACTCCTCCTCACTCATCAATGCTCTCTCTACTAAATTAAGCTTCTCCTCCATAATAGTATATTAATACATACTGACCTCTTTCCTCTAAGAGAGAGACTATATCTTCTCTTTTAATCCCTAAGGAATTGGCTTCCTTCACAATTCCCCTAAGATTATCAGCAGTCAAAGCTTGCATAATCTGATGCACTTCTTGGCCCTTCTCTATCTTAGTACTTGTCATTCTACTCTTTTCCATATCAATTTAAACTAGTTGCGGAGAAGTGAATCGAACACTTGGAGCCCGGCTTATGAGGCTGGAATGAATACCAATTCTCTCCGCGATGTCAGAGTGGGATAACAGACTCGAACTGTCAAATTAACCTTGGAAGGGTTACATGTTACCATTACACTAATCCCACATTGAGTAGATAATCAGACTTGAACTGACCCCTTGACATTGGCAATGTCATATGCTGCCGCTAACACCATATCTACAAGAGCCTAAGATTTGGTAACTGGTACTTAGGCATTGCAAGTATCACCTTAACTTGCACCCCTAATCATCTACATCTACTGAACTCTAATTTTAGTTTCAGCTTTTTAATTTAAGTTGGCGCAGGTCAGCTCCTGCTAGATTTACCTAGTAGCATTAGGTGTTACTCTCTCACTGTAGGTAAGACAGCTTTTAGTAACTTGTGGGTCCCCTAAAGGATTTGAACCTTCTCTTCTTGTCTTGTAAGACAAGCTTGCTAACCATTAACACTAAGGGGACGGTGTCTTAATATGGTCTTATATCACATAAGTGGAACAAGTAATCATACTTGTTGATGTTCTGAATGAAAGTCTCACATTCTGAAGTAATACCCTTATAGATGACATCCTGTGGTATCTTGGCATAAAATGCTAAGGTGGCAGATTTAACCTCTGCTATAAATGTGTAAGCATTCAATGCATCACTTGAAGTGCCTTTGATAGCATTAGGTTGCATCTTACCTAGGATGCCCATGTAACCTTCTGCAAGACTATCTTGGTAGTCTGATAGGATTTCAAGGAACTCATCAAGATATACATGTATATTCTTTTTAGGAGCTGCCCAATGTAGATTCTTACATTTAGTCTTCCAACCTTCAATCTGATTCAAGAAATCCATGAATAGTTGTGAAGAACCGGATAACATATCCCTATCTGATTCTATTGGAGTAAATAAACTCTCTTCCTCAAACATATTCTCTTATTTTAATAATGCAAAGTTAAGTAAAACTTATGATATAACCAAGCATTTACTTAATTATTTTCAAATTATTTTTAGTACCCAAGGTGGGAGTCGAACCCACAATGTCTTACCCACAGCATCCTAAGTGCTGCTGCTATACCAATTCGCATACTTGGGCATATACTCCTGAGAAGAGTCGAACTTCTAATCCTTATTTCAGGCCCTGACCTTTTAAAGTCAGCATGTATTCCAATTCCATCACAGGAGTATCAGGCGGGTACTCAAAGAATTGAACTTTATTCTTGAGATTTTCAGTCTCACGCAATGTCACCAGGCCTGCCCAGTACCCAAATGACTTATTTGCATCCCTACCTGCATCACCTTCCATAAGTCAAGGACTTTGATTTCTATTGAAGTGGGGCAGAAAGGAATCAAACCTTAAATAGCACATGGCAGAGGATTTACAGTCCTCTTTAATTCATCACATTAAAGCTACCCCTAATTAGTTTACCTCCAAATGAAGGGTTATTCCGGTATTGGAATAGACCCTGTAGGAGTCATCATCTGACTCTTAGCAATGATTCTTACATAAACATTACCAGCTTTTTTAATAAAAGAAAGAACTCTTCTCATAACTGTAAAATTTGGAGTTAAACAATTATGTTTCCCCACTAGGAGTCGAACCTAGTTCCAGAGATT
>ENA-UONW01002449-UONW01002449.1-human-gut-metagenome-genome-assembly--contig:-CS52-NODE-2449-length-18181-cov-5.448196_pt1 | contig 18181 bp, 19 predicted proteins | sample MGYA00242463_ERZ724010 | MGnify/ENA metagenome assembly ERZ724010 | reverse complement strand
ATAAAATATTCATAATAAATCACAACACAGTGCTTTTCACTTAAAGAAGTATATATAAACAATTCACCCTTCTGTTCTGCTTACTCATTACTCATCTGCACAAGCTTAAACACACTAATAAGATTAAAATTCCCCACTATAGAATTATATCTATTCCTCAAAGAAATTGCCGTCAACTTCCGAAACGCCCTTCGATACACGTTCGAACCAACGCGCCCTTGAACTTCTTTCCTTGCTGAACATAGCGTCTGTTCCGGCATGGGTCGACTGGAAATTCATAACATTTGTGACAGAAATTGTAGAGGCAACCTTTTCAACATCCTGATTGGCGCCAATATAAGTGAACACCCACCCTTTTGACTTCAGTTCTTCGACAAGCGCCTTTATTGCCTTGCCATCGTATTCTACGGATGCATTTTCGTAACCGTCAGTAATGATGGTGACAAGCACCTTGTCGTTATCGGCCACACTGCCACGAAGCTCGTTCAGAGCCTTGCCCATGGCGTCATAAAGCGGAGTACCGCAATTGGGACGATAGTCATTGTCTCCAATCTCTTTCACGCTGTCTGCAGGCAGACGGTCGCATATTGTATTGATGGAATCGCTGTTGAACGTGACAAGAGAAACAAGGTGTTCCTGGTCGTCATATTTCTTTTGCGCGCTCTTGATTGTCTGTACCGTTTCATTCACCCCCGTTAAGGCCTGTTTCTTTATTGAATACATTGAACCGCTCTCGTCCAATATAATCAGATTAAAAATTCTTGTTTTCATTGTTTCTTATTATTAGAATTAAAAAAATATGAATGTAAAATCACATACTTATAAAACCTGAATCACTCATTTTCAGACAACTCCTTCAGTGTCCGTCGGAACACAGAACTGACAACGCTCAAAAAGAACAAAGCATTCTCCATCAAAAGCTTGAGCGACTGCTCGTCGGTATAGAAAAATTCACAGCTTGCAGACACGCTTTTGAAATTCTTGTCGATGTATGCCTTAACCATTTTGACTTCACGCGTAATCTTGTTGCACGCCGTAAGAGCCACTGGTACTTCATTCTCGTCCAAGTCATAGAACTGAGGCAACAGAAGAACCAGATACTGGTCGTCTTCGTTATCCCCGATTATATAGATTTCCTTCATCTGAAAACAAATGAACAAACGGCCTTCACCATCAACATCCAGTTTATATCCAAGTTCCTCAACTACCTTGGCAATCAAATCCTTCTTTGTCATAAGAAATTAGTTTATAGGTTATTCATTTTCGTTTCCGCTCTCTTCGTCCTTGCTTGTATCGTCGCACTCTTCTTCAATCTCAACATCGCCATCCAATTCAGTGCGCACCTTGCGTACATAATCCATTGCGATGTCCAGACGGAAAATCATGTGTATGATGACCTGTTTCAAATCTTCGTCGTTCACCATTTCACGCTCGTAGAACAGCCAGGCACTATTGTTGACTTTATATGCTTTTGCATATTTGACCGTTGAATTGATATTATTCAGGACATCGTAGCATTTGAGCACATTGTCGGGATTAAAGTCAAACACTGAAGGAACGGTTATATTTATGAATGATTCATCATCGTCAACAGGTATATAAACATAATTCAGTCCTTCGTAACTGAAACCGTATCCAAGTCCTTCGAGTTCTTCAAGTTTGAATCCCAACTCACGAAGTATTTCAAGAATCCTTTCTTTCATAATTATCAATCATTTATTATTAAACTCATTTGAAACCTATGGCCACACGATGCACTTCGGCATCCTTGGTTGAAAACTCTCCACGAACACGTTCGTATTCACGTATGTCGCGTCTTGTCACCGACGGTGACTTATGCGCAATAGCATCTTCGAGCACGTTCTGCGTGATTTTCTTGTAGACCTCTGAATTCTCGGAGATTGTCTCGTTAAACATCTTTCTCGATGCGACTTTCACGATGTAGCTTATGTCGCTGCAATTGTAACCTTCAGTCAACAAAGCCAGTTTTGAATAGTCGACCACATCGTCCACAGGCAGATTTGAAAGACTGAGTCTGAACAAGCTTTCGCGTGAAGACAAATCAGGCATTCCGATGTAAATCATCTCGTCTATACGTCCGGTACGCAATATAGCCCTGTCTATGCGTTCTGGATGATTTGTTGCAGCAATCACGTAAACACCCCGCTGCGAGGCATTGTTGAGCTTGCACAGAAACTCGTTGACTTCTCCATTCTGATACTGATTGGTATCGTTGGCAGAACGGCACGGGACCATTGCGTCGAATTCATCAAAGAACATGATTGTCGGAGCTTTGCTTTCGGCCTTACGAAACAGTTCGTCAATCTTCTGCTGTGTGCCGTGAATCCATTTGCTTGCTATATCGTCCGGCACGACCTTTATGAAATTTATGCCTATTTCCTCAGCCATCTTCTCTGCGAAAAATGTCTTTCCGCAACCTGACGGGCCGTAGAACAGTATGGACGGAGGCTGTATTCCGTAGACTTTGGCACATTCTTTATTTCGCAATACATTTATGAAACTTTCCGTAACCATGCGCTTGAGTTCTTCCATGCCCGCAACATCTTTCAAACCATTGCCTGCCGCTTCGACTGTATGCGAATCGGGATGTTCGGCTTCCGAAGCTACAGGAGCGACGTCGTCACCCGCAACCGGTAGTTTTCCGCTCATACGTCTGAGCCATTCTTTTTCAACTGTAGTAGCTTTCATCTTTTCATCCTTTCTTGCGTCATTTGTTTCTTTATGATAAAAGAGAAGGAAAAGTCACCATTTCCTATCAGCAAAATGTTGCCTATTTACAAAAAAAAATTCCTACAGTCGTGTTTCGTTTCACACCGCAGGAATTCCATATTATTCATAATTAGCTATACATCATCACTTTCCGGAAGTGTCAAAATTTCTATTCACATCAAAAAGATGTTTCTTCCTGTTCCTAAAAATTGTTTCATAATCGGATGTCAAACCAAGTCTGCTTATATCTTCAGCAGTGAGGGCACGCATTACAGTATTAAGACGTGCGGCAATATCGTCGCACCTGAAAAATCCATTTCTGCGGTGTCCACGCATCTCAGGAACTTCGTCAAAAGGAACCGAAGGATGAAACACATAATATAATGCAATTGCGATGTCAGTTCGATGAAGCCCCATGGCACATGCAAGATAGAAACCGCCCTTATCCAGCAACTCAAAGAATTCAGGCATGGCTGAGATTATATCGCGAACATCAGTACTATTCTTATCCACAGGCATATGAAAATACCTAAGCCCGGCCTTACGGACACTGTTGTCAAAACGGTCTGTGTGATCGTAAGTACGCAAATCGATTACGACATCAACGCCATGCAACTTTATCTTCTGCAACATCCACACGCTACTACGTCCTGACAATGTACGTCCCCGCACACCATTTCCGAAAACAGGTGCCAAATCTGAAATAGGAAGTTGTTTGAGCGCTTCATAAAGAGCATTTTCTTTGACTACGGGCAAAATACCTGCTGTGGTTTCCGAAATATCCGGAAGCTTGTTCTGAACATTTTTGCCGATATGCCAACCGTCGCACCATGCGCACTTATATACAGAATAGTGAACCCCATACTTACGGCACATTGCATCCGCCGCCCTGAGCGCATCACACTTGGAAGGATAGGCAATCTTGGGCTTACCAGATCGGCGTGATATATGGCTGTAGATGCTGAATATGCCGAATGCGTTGTGCGTAACGAAGATGTTGCGGAAAGCGCCCGGCCGCGTAAGCTGATTAATTATAGCCAATATAAGATTCTTGATGCTCATAAACGATATTAGAGATAATAGAAATTATGGTAGTTGAATTCCGTAAGCGGACTATGTACGTTGTCAGCTTCGAGCATCCGCTGAGGAAAATCGTAAAGTGAGGTCTTCTGGTCGAACAGTAGGCGCAGATTATCCGCCAACCGCTCGTTTTCAACAGATAGTTCTTCACGTGAAGTAGGTATTCCATACTTTTCGGCTTCATCCATCTCCGTGATAATCATACCGGAAAACAGTCCATGAAGTCCCTCCTTACGTGCAAAAAGGTCGGCATGGCACCATATTCCGACAAGACGTCCAGGATGACGATGCAGATAATAAACATGGCTGTGTCCGATGATAATTCTGTCGAAATCAGGTGTTTGGTCGTCCATACGTGAAAACAGTCCTTTATCCGACCCATGTCCCAGCATCATTATCAATTCATCTGATGAGGTATGATTAAGAAGATGCCTGACTTCTGCATTGCCGGTAGTCTTGCCAATATGCCTCACGCCGTCCAAACCTGAATAAAGTTTGGACAGCATGGCGGTTGTTCTATCTTCGGGATGAATTACAAGCATATCTTTTACTTTTTACTTAACCAATTTACCAAATGTTCGATGGTGTCCGACAGCAGGCATGGATCAGCTGTCTGCCCTGGCAACTGGTCGATGAACAGACCTACAGTGTAACGTGGATTTTCAGAATGGAAACAACCGGCAAATGACAATTCCGAAGATTTATCGTCAGGAAAAACATAAGCACCATACAAGCCTGCAATACGTGCCCTACCCGACTTGACAGAATCTTCGTTCACGTCGGAAGTGACGAGCGAAAAGCCGTCAAGAAGTCTCTTGACATTGCTCTTGGCATTCGGATTTTCATTTGAGATATTTCCCACACTGAGCGAATCGCCTTCGAGAGACGGATATAAGACTTTATCTTTCATAAGATAATAAGAATTTACAACGGCAGCCATATCCATGGCATTGGTTTCTTTATTGCCGTTGCACATCTCCTTCCATACATCTGACGCATCTGTGCCAAAAGCAGAAAGAACTGCACTGTATGCCGCAATATCCGACCTCAGAGCCAAAGCCCGCCCAAAAGTCAAAACGCCATGACCGCCGTCGCTCCAACCTGGGTCACGTATTTCAAGGCCGTTGCCGGCATCATAGATTCCGTTGCCCGTATCAATGCTGTCTTCAAGCGACACACCGATATCTGCAAGAAGAGTTGCGGCAAACAGCGGTCTGAAAATAGATGCCGTACACGAAAGCTTAAGAAGCTTTGCATCTTCGAATCCGTTGTCGGAACGATTCAATGCCACCCATGCCTTCAATTGGCCTGTTTGAGCATCTATGACAGCAATCTGTCCGTAGCTTCCGTTCAGACGCTTCATGCAGTCGAGCAACAAACTTCGGCATGTATCGGAGACAATACTGTCAAGCGTGGTGCAACGGGCAAGATTGCCGACAAGCCTCGGATTGTCATTCCAAAAGCCCAAAGTGCTGTTGTTTGTGCCGGCAACACCTATCACTCCACTCTGAAGGCCATCTTCAGCATAAAAATAGTATAAACATAAACTGTCATCAAGCTGCAGGCTTCTGGAATAGCAAACAAAATCCAAATCTATTGCTGTCACATTCTCATGCCGCTCCAAGTCGTATATACCTTTTTTCCCATCCTTTGTGACTATGGCATAACGACGCTGTTCGCAGGTATCGATGCGCTCGCATTCATCCAGAGGTATCTGCACGGGCTTCTCATTGAATAAATCGTCTGCATCGACAGTATCGGCAACTATCACATTCTGCGCTCCTGCCACACATGAAGAAAGGAACATTAAAAAGGCAAATGCTATCTTATATAAAAGCTCTATACGCATATTGAAAATCAAAAATTAAAAACGAAAACAAAACTTACCGTCAATCAATCAAGATTGGATTATTTCGTATTCAACACCGAACCAATCATCCAAAGTACTGTTCACCTTTGCGTTTATTTCAGGCGTAATCTTGTCCTTAATCTTTTTATAGACATAAACAACGGCCGCACCTTCATCCAAAACGCCAAGCAACTTATATACAGCACTGGGGATAAGACTGACTGGAGATACGGTATAAAATATTGCCGCATAAATCAAGACTCTGTCGAGGGTAGAAGTCTGCTCATCGGTCATGACATAATAGAACTGAAGCAAGGGTTTAGCGGCTATTCTGCCTACCTTAAGAGAATACGGCTTCAGTTTATCCCGCAAAGATTCAGCTTTTTCACGCCAATCAACGTCCTTGACACGTTCCAACAAAGAACGAATATCTTTGCCCATTATGCAATAGGCCAAAATCATTATACATACAACTGTCAACATAACAAATACTATTAAGAGATTATTTACTGTAAAGACGCAAAAGTATGCGAATTCTATCACCCTTATGCGTTTTTACATGGAATTTACACATCTTGAGCGATACTATCGAGTTTCAAAATCATTCAGCCTCCTCGCCATCATCCTGAGCATCGCCGAAACGTCCAGGCAAACACTCTGCCAGTTCTGTGAGTGCCTCATTGCCGAAAATTGACTGTCCGATACGATTTATATTTGTTCGTCCGCCTAGGAATGCGGCACAATTCATTGCAAAGACATCGTCCGGTTGCGCTTCAATTCTTTTAAGACACGTCAGATAACACTTCTTGCGCATGTCGTTGTAGAAACTGTTCGGAATGGAAGAATCTCGAGAAATGCCGCAATACTGAATCTGAAACAGACAACGCCAAACCAGCCAGATATCACTCAAACAAGGATTGTACTTGCCGGAATCCATCAACCGCCCGGCCACGGCGATAATCCATTCATCATCCATCTCGGCTTCCTTGCTGTCTATCCAATTGAAGAACAAAGAACACTGTTCATCAAACGTTGAACATTCATTCAGAGCATTGAGCATATATCCCAACCGTTTCAATGAATCGGTCTGCTGATAGGTTTCCAACTGAACCTTGGTTGCATTACGGAGTTCATGCCCCATGTCTGTCAAAGAATCCACAAAAGCTTCCTGACTGCTATAATATTTGTACGCGCGTTTCTCTATGATACTGGAGAAATTGAGCAAAACATCCATAGAACTGTCATCTTCGCCCCACTCGTCATATGGTTTACTCATCAGCAACATCAAACTGTCCTTATAGTTCTTTGCCGATTCGCGCAATGACTTACTGATGATACAATTTTCGCTGATGCTGCGTGTTCCAGCAATGACGTCAGCGCAATTCACCAAATCAGAACCGGTACTGGCTCTGAGCCATATATCAAAATTACTCCAGACGTCGAAAGCAAATCTGCATGAATTGTAGAAGTCCTGAGCACTGGCCAGGAACGGTTGTTTTGAACCGGCATACTGTGGCAACTGAACCGTAAAGGCAGTATCAGAAAAAATAAGTCCGTTATCTATACAGTCAAGATTGCTTCCCTCCAGCGCCTTTGACAAATCATATTCACTCCCATCTTTTTCAGCCTTGCTGTAAGCATCGTAAACCTCTATCACTTCGGATAAATCGACAGCATCCTGATTTTCAAAACTATCAGCAAATTTGTCTCCGACCGGTTTTGTACAGCTTGCCACCAATGTCAGACAAGCCAACATCAAATATTTCAATATCTTCATATTTCAACAACTATATAAAAATGAAACAATCCTCCATAATAAAATACACCCATACGTTCCGAATCAAACCAGAGTGAATGAAACATCAATGGAATTCTCCGAAAAGATTATATCTGTCAATGAAACATGTTCACATAAATGCTTCAACTTATCAACACTCTGAAGATAAACATTCACCCGTTTTCCATCAACATCAATGTCTACTCCTTCAGGTATGCGGTTCTGCAAATGTCCTACTGCTCCAGCAATCAGCAATGACACCGGCATACTGCAATCATACGAAAGGCATACAACATCTTTGCGAAGCGTCTCAACCTTTACAGTCAATCGAACCGCAGGAACAAACCCAGCCGGTTTATAAGCCACGCACAATACTTTATCATCCTGACGCTTTAAATCTGGGCGAACTCCAAACTTCTGTTTCAGCATATCTGAAACCTCTTCATAACCAATAGAAAACTTCATAGCAAATTATCGTTAATATTGATATTACATTATTATCAATTTATTTCACCTGCTTCGGCAGAAGCAAATACGTGCATAACACCTCCATATGTCAATGCAAATTCAAGCACTACAAATCTACATAAAAGTTGCTCATAAAATGTTGTTTATTTATACCGTTATAGTTTTTCAGTCTCAACATATTAATGTTGCGAGATGCCTGGATGTAACCAAGAATTACAGTTACTTCGCCTTCTGAAGCATATTTTTTGCTTTCCGCATATATTCTTGGGCACGTTCACGCGCTTTTCTTGCATACCGTGAATTACTCTCTGCCTTTTCGGTTGCATCAACAGCCCATCGCTGATATGTTTTCACCTTATCATAATTTTGGTGTCTTGAATAATATTCAGCCTCACGCAAATATCCTTGAGCTCTCTTGTTATAATACTCGACTTCACGTTCGTATCTCATAGCCTGCTTCGTATAATATTCGGCTTCATTCTGATATTTCTGCGCCATCCTCATGTAATAACAATCTTGCCCAGACACATGCATGCCTCCACAAAGCAACAACAAACAAATCAAAAAATGTTTCATATCCGGTTCAGTTTATCAATTAAATACTGCGAAGCAAAATCAAGTGCCTTAATCATGTGAGGGATAATGTTCTCTATCTGTTCTCCATCAATAATTTTATGGTCATATCCCAAAGATACACTTCCACACTCCAACACTACCACCTTGATATATTTGACATTTCTGTTTGTTTCATTTATTGCCGCTGTCAGTTTTGCCTCATCGTAATCTGAAGCAGTGAACAAATGCGGTATACAAAAACGTATCAAGCCATGACCATTGCTCCTTGCATAAAAGTAATGCCCTTCATTAAACATGAAATGCCACCCAAGAGGGGACATATACTCCACTTCTCCGCACATTCCCTTGATTAAATCAACTATTTCATTTTCCATAACATACAAAATATTGTTTACCGTTTATGACAAATGAGCAGAAATAGTAACCAATCCTATCACCACATAAAAACAAATCGGCCGTGACGAACAGTCTCGACACGGCCAACATTATTGAATGTTACAGAAAATCTAAACAGTCTGCAACAAGAATCACTGCGAAACAGGCACAGAATGTCAATCCAGCATTATGAATGGAGCCCAGTAAAACGCTTCGGGATAAAGTTTGCGTATGTAAGTTTTAGCGTGCTCAAATGCTGTTCGTTTATTCCATTTATTCTTTTTGTCTACTAATTCTTCATGAAATTTAATCATAAAATCACGAGCGACATTGTCATCAACATTCCATAATGTCATAACTATGGTTTGCGCACCAGCTTTTTTAAATGCACGCTGCAAACCATATAAACCTTCAGATGTTGCCTTACCCTGTCCTGACTTGCAAGCAGACAAAACAACCATATCCAATCCATCAAGGTCAAGCATAGATATATCATTTGCCGTCAAGATACCGCCCAATGCACCCTTTGGCAATTCTTGTCCCTGCCATGCGGCATTACCACCTGACAGCACCAAGCCGGAAAGGAACATAGCATCACGATAACCTTTCAGATACTCATTATGCAATGCCTCCTGTGGAGTATAATAAAAACCATGAGTAGCAAAAAGCAATAATTGAGGCGCACGTCCGTTCATGTCGACAAAAGACTCGGCTGTTCCTTCTGTACCTGTATAAGATGTCACATCAAAATTATTTTTCTTCAAAATATCCGCAACAGCTTCAACCTCCTGCAAAGAACCAGGGAGACTACTCAAGATGGAATCGCCCCGAACAAGATTTCCTCGTAAAGCAAAAGTCAGAGGCAACTTATACGATTTCGCGTCTTCGACCATTTCTGTTGTATCCATGTCGTAATCAAGTCCGCCATACAACACAGCAGTCGGCTTACTCTTAGACATATTCAAAGATGCCTGATAATGCATAAGTTCACGCGCTGATGACAAGCGTATGAAATTATAATGGTCGCCCAACAGACTTCCATCTTCTAATGGAATAGATTCCAAAGATATCTGGAACAACAGCTGAGAAGGGACATAGTAAACAGTCGAACCTTCGACAGCATATTCAGACAAAGGCGCCCAAATCATCTGACGAATCTTTGAAGCATACGGTTCTTCATAAAAGTAATCCGCATTTTTCAAATCTAAAGAATCAATCTTACTTTCAGAAAAAAGAAGCTTCAGCAGAGGATACTTTTGCTTATTACTTACAACAAAAGCAGCATACTTACGTCCTTGCGACTCTGAAACGAAATCTGTAAAGTCTATCAATATGTCATTTGTTCCCAACTTATTTTTTACGGCATTATAATCAACGTCCATAAAATCTGTAATATCGCCGAACTCACGACATTTTGAAGCAAGCTTTTTACTCAATGTACTAAGTTTAGCAGTCATATCCGTAATACTGTCAGCGTTTGCTTCAAAGTCTTTCTCAAGTTCTTTTACTCGCGAACGCATGGCGGCAATCAAGGAAAAAGTCTCTAAAGCCTCTTCATTGCCGCTTTTCTTTATGATATCGAATGTTGAACGATCTGACTCCAAAAGAAAAGCTTTAGACAAAATCAACGCATCGTAACAAGATTGAGTGAACTCTGTCTGGTTTCTATCGGCCTCAATTGCAAAAGGCGCCGTATTTGTAAACATACCGGATATTTCAGACCAAAAACCGTCACGTTCGGAAGTTGTCAAATACGGCAACTTGTTTTTCAGCTCTGCCTTCAAGATAGCTACAGATTGCGTATAATTACTGCATGCTTCATCAAGATGACCGGCAAAAGCTTCTGCATTGGCCTGATAATTCAGGGCATTGATATATTCTATATTATTTTCGCCATACAGTTTCTTTATTCGTTCAGCATATAAGGTATACAAACATTCAGACTCATCGTAATGTCCAAGCTTGTGTTCCACACCGCCGATGAGAGGAAGAAGTCTTATACGGTAACCATCTGTTTCAGGGTATTTTGTAGCCAGCAAGCTGTCGATTTTCTTATAATAGGACAAAGCCCTATCATATTCTTTGAACGTGCTGTAGCACATGGCACTTGTTGTGTAATAAGTATAGGCTTTTCGAGGGTCAAGCTGCATTTTAAGTATCAAAGACATTGAGTCCAATGCCTCAACGCATTTATTCTTGTTCCCCATCAGCTTATAGACTTCAGCTATTGCATGATAGGACATGTAATAATCGGCATCGTTGGGTTTTATCAATTTATGGTCTTCTTCCACACACAATTCAGCAAATTTTAAAGCTTGATTATAATCACCGACGGCAATATATAAATCACGCAACCTCAAATAATGTACAAATCTGTCGCTTGTCATCGTATTTCCCGTTTGCCTTATATATTCGTCGTTTTTTCTATACCAGAGTTCTGCGAGTTTCAAATTTCCCTGTGATTTAGCTTGATCACCTCTGTAAATATTGTATTCAAACTTTACTTTTGCATCATCGGTTACAGATACTAAAGAATCCATCAAAAGCGCCAAACGTCCTTCTTCTTCTGTATCGCCCAATATGGTATTCAAATATTTCTGCTTTATCAATATCGACTGCAACTTAGCCTTGTCATCCGCTTTCTCCGCAAGAATTTGTGCCGATTGATATTCGGTCAAAGCCTTCTGCGTGTCATATTTGTAATAATATATTTCTGCAATATGGCATAATGCATTTATCTCATCTTTGATCTGACCTATTTTTCTATATCCTTGAAGAGCCTGTTCCATACAGACCAGAGCGCTGTCATATTCTTGTCCAATCATATATGCACCGCCTTCGAAATACCAAGTCATAGGGATTTTAGGCTCGATATATTTTTTAAGCGTTGCATTTGCAAATGGCGATATTTCCTCCAATATCATTCTTGCTTTTTGCAGATTGGCAGAATTATCACGGTCTATAAAACCACAAGCGTACATGTAGCCGCTATAGGCATATTGAAAATGTAGATTAGCTTTTACCGAATCTGCAATATTGCTCTGCATTACATTACGCGCCAATAAATACGCCTTTTTATAGTTCTCAATTTCAATATTATAACTGCAAGCAATAATCTGGCTGTATATATAAATATTCTTTTCTTCTTCAGTTTGTTGTTTCTCAGTACTACGACTTATAACATTCAGAAGTTCCAATGCTTCATCATATTTTTTATCTTGACCAAGCATCAAAACACGGGTCATGGCCCCTTCAAGCTCGGCCTTTGTCAATACTTGTGCCTTAGCAATACTGCATGAGACGATAAAACAAAACAATATAACTGATTTTACAATTGCATTTACCATCTATCATTCATTTAGCATAACATTATAAAGCGAATCTGCCTTCTCCTTATATTCTCCCGGCACCTTTCTTATCTGTTCAAGCAACGTTTTTGCGTCATCATAACGGCCCAATCCGATATAAGCATAGACTTTCAACCAAGACAAATCGTCAAGGCGCATTTTCTTCTGCATTCGTTCATATTCCAATTGTTCGCGCATCTCGTCGTCAACAGAATCATTTACATTATAACAACTATCGGAAATCTCAGAAGTCTTCATTTCATTCTCATATTCTTCAATCAACTCTAATGCCTCTTTATAATTTCCATTTTTAATGAGTTCCTGAATTTCATATAAATCACCAGCACCTCTGGCAGTATTTTCTGATAGAATATTACCACTAAATACAATGTCCGGTTCTCTGTTAAAAGGATTTATGACAAACAGACCGACTAGGACGACCGCTGCTATTCCTGATATCCAGTACCAAATCTTTCGTTTCGACTTTAATTTTTCTTTAGATGCGACATCAAGATGAGGTTCTACAGCACCATATTTCATGTCAGAACAAGCAGAAACTAATTCACGTTCTGCTGTTCGTTCCTGCTCAATCTCCTCATCCCACTGTTCCATCAGTTCGTCCAACATAGCCTGCTCGCATACCGATTCCTTTACAAGCTTTGTATAGTTATACTGTTCACGCAGTTCTACATTCGTTTCAAGTTCTTTCTCAAACAATATCTTATCGTCTTCGGACATGTGTCCAAGAACATAATCATCTATTCGGTCCTGAAGTTTATTATCCATATCATGTAAAATTAAGAGTTCAGATAATTTCTATATTTCTCTCGAGCAGCAACCTTCAGTTTATCCATGCACTTATTCTTTGCAGTTTTCAAAGCATCCTTACTGGTAAAAGATTTAAGCTCATCCATAATACGATCAAGCTTCATTTCTTCATAATAAAAAAGTTTCAATATTTGACTGCACCTTTCAGACATATTGGCTATTGTGTCCGCAACAATTTCACGCATGACCATCTCATAAGAAGAATCAAGAAACGGACTCTCACACAAAGGTTCTGATGCGACTGTGTCAATAATTGTGTACCCGTCGTCATCACAATCATTCTTTGTCGTATGTGGTGTAAAATCACCAATCAGTTTATCCTTATTTATATCCCGAACAAGTTCTTTATTGTTATTCTTAGCTATACTCATCAAATATGTCGTCAAATTGCTTGTGAATGGTTCTCCATTTTTCCCTTTCAAAACGCCGTCTTCAACATAAATAGCTTTTGTCCTTACCTTATTCCACAATACCTTATAAGAATTGTGTACAATCTGTTTTTTCATATCACCGACAAGGAAAAACTCAGAATTACAATGGCTCTCGAAATAGCTCTCCCAATGTCGATACAAAGCATACTGAATTCTTCTATCATCCAGTAATCCCTGAATATATTCAACATCTGTATACTTCGTTCCCCTATTACCCCGAGTTTCTTTATCAAAAGGAATCGTCTTTCCCATACATTTATTTATTTTTTCAATCGTAATATATCAGAAATCGATGCATTGCCGTCGGTTCCAGAAAAGACCGGCGTCTGAGGCAACGCACCTCTATGTTTTTTCATAAAAGAAACCAAATAATCCACAATCTGCCTGTCAGAAAGATTCTTACCCTCCTGCATCATTTCAAACAAAGCACAAGTAAGTTTTCCGACTTTCTTATCTTTCATTTCATAGTTGTTTTGGTAATCCTTGCAAGCACTTATCGACAACCAATCCTGCACTACAGCTTCAGTCTTCACCCTTTTACGTCGACTCTCCGGAATTATGAAATTATCCCAAGTACCACGTACAGCCCCTTCATCAGCATCTGGTTCCCTGGTTGCACTTCCACTATGGCAAGCATCCACAACAACCAAAATCTTTCCATTAGGACCGACCTGCCTTTTTATGGCCATAAGCATTCGCCCAACTTCATCATCAGACAAATGTTTTTCACCGCGATCCTTCGCACAATATTTTTTATAAGCATCATAAGGAATCCAAGCCTCGTCCAGACCATCGCTCTCATCGCCTTCACAATCCGTCATCTGCTGCCCATGTCCAGAAAAATGAATATAAACGACATCTCCTTTTTTGCACCTACTCTCAAGCTTCCTGAAAGAAGCGACAATGCCAGCCTTCGTAGCCTTACTATCCACCAGCGTATCAATATTCTTGAAACCAGCAGAACGCAACATCTTCACAACCAACGGCACATCCCTATCACCATTAATTTTAGCCCAAGCCTTATCCTCTTGTTGTCCCAAGCCTATAACAAGAGCTCTTTTCGTCTGTGCCGTAACAGGCACAAAGGAAAAGAGCATAAACATCATAAATACGATTCGTATAAAAGAGGTTTTCACTAATTTAAACTTTACATTTTAATAATCAGGAATTAGTCCTTCACCCATGCATTTTGGACAACGTCCATCTGTATAACAAAAATTACATGGTGAAGTCTGTCCATAATATGAAGTTTCCCCAAGACCCTTGCACACAGGACACCTGGTTGTACCATTACATGTAGGACAGACCATGGAACGACCACCGCTGGAAGAAGGAGAAACGTCATTATCATCATCTAAAGACGGGTAAAAGTCATCTACAGATCCTCCACCCATCACATGACGTCCTTGAGCAGCTGACACGGCATCAACCTGTCCCGCGCCATTACAAAATCCACAAGTATGACCACCACTACTACTTCCTTTTCCGAAACAAAACGGACACGGTTCCATTTGTTCCGTTTGTACTGGTTGCGCACCAGACATATTTCCGCCCTCATCAATCATCTGTCTAAAATCAGACATCATCTTAATAGCCTCATCATATTCTTCATCAGACAGAGTTTTTTCTCCTTTACAAGTCAAACATGTCTGAACCTCACCATAAACATTCACCTCTCCACGTCCATTGCAAACAGGACAATCTTTTCTATTCCCGCAACTGCACATTAAAGTCACAAGAATTATGTACATCAAAAAACTTTTCGACATCAATATAAATCTTTAAAATAAAAATATCCCCAATTTAAACTCACATAGGAAGAGATTATTAAAAATACATCTCTTCCATAAACAAAGGCTATACATCAGGATGTACAAATCTATACTTGTGGCACCGGACCGTATTGATTATCATGTGGCTCACTTGGAAAACACATAAATATCAATACGACAATCCATCCGACATAAGGGATTGCACAAAACCAATACCACCATCCGCTACGTCCAGTGTCATGAAAACGACGAACAGTAACCGATATAGACGGAGCTGCCAATCCCAAAACAACAATAGCATATCCTACAGCGACAGCACCAATGACAACATCCCCATCTCCTCCAGAAAACAATGCACCCATTATAGCAAAGACTATAGAAACTGCAATACATGCTAGGAGGGTAAAAAGATAAAAGAACCAATACTCTGTTCTGGATGCTCGGCCTTCAAATGTAGCATATTTCTGTTTAAGGCATACCTGAATAGCATCCAAGAAGGACATACTGACGGATGAACCTTGATATGTCCGACCACCAGGTGCATGATACTTGTTTCCGGCATATGTCGTTTGACTATTAACAGAAGAAGCGCCATTTGAATTATTACTGTTCTCAAACGGCTGTGGAGGGATCGGCTTTGCATTATTATATGCACCTCTGCCCGCTGATGGATTACCAACCGTCGGTTGTCCCATAGGATTTACAGGAGGTGGCATAAACAAATGTCTTAACTCCTCAACTTCACCAGCTTTCACCCATTGAGTCATACCAGCTTTCCAAACAAGTGTATTTTCATTTACACCGTACTTCAACAAGTCATTTTCAAGAACAGGACCTTGTTGTTGCCCTTTTAAATTCACAAAATAATACATACTACTAACGATTTAAAATTAACAAACGTTTATTCAATAAATAAATCCAATGCAACAGTTAATATTAAAACATAAAAAATGCCATATGCTCTTGCAATAAGCATCAGATATAAACTTTTTTAATTATTTATGACATAAAGTCTTACGATGTAACCACCCATTCATATAACAAATTTAACACTGTTCTTGTTCTGTCAATATAAATAAAAGTCTAGGATAACATATAATACTCTATAGCAAATATATAGCATAACCACGCATTCAATGAACATACTTGTGCAATAACATCTCTAGCTTTTTAATCGATATAGTAGTTGATTCTTTCTTTTTTCTATTCTTATATGGCTTTTGCAGAATTTTTCTCACAGAATTCACAACTTTATCCATATCGCCGGCATTAGTCATATATACGACAGCACCTCCTGTTTGTTTTGATATATATTCCAACTCTTTTTTGTTAGGAATTTTATTCTTAACAGTTAATGCTGTATCTTTTAATTTATATGAAACAGAATCAGCCTTAGAATATATATATACAACATTAACCCGAACACCTTTCTCCCTTATCACATCAATTGTAGTTTTCAAAGACATATGACTTGAATTATCAACTCCGTCAGTCAATAAAATAATATCTTTACATTGATATTTACAATCCATAATAGTAGACAAGCACATATCGTATAATGCTGTTCCATCCACTTTAGGAGTAGAAATCGTGTCTAACCTGTTGTTCATTTCTGGGGGAAAAATTGTACTGTCCAAATAACCGGCAAAAGGAACAATAATAGAATTGGAAAAGTTCCCAACTTTTCGGATAATATCTTTTGCTGTTTCCAAACGTGATTTATCAAAATCAACAATACCACTCATACTGGTTGATATATCCAATCCATAAACAACATCATTTCTATCTACAGATATTCGTTTATCATATAAACATTCTTTATGAACAGGCGTATCATATACTTGAATATTCAATATTGGCGTGTTTCTCATACAAGAATGCTCAATTAGGAAATTATCGCCATTAAAGAAAGCCTCCATAGGATCTACAGACTTATAATTTTTATAATACTTAATAGTGTACTTATTAGATGGAATAACTATTTGCCCAGCTTTAAGAGGATACAACCAATAAGAGTCGATGGTGACAGTTCGATATGTAACGCCGTTAACGGTGTCTACAAGCATAGTAGTACAAGAATCCATCATTTCTTTACAAAAACTATTATCAGGCAAACATCGCTCATTCAATGTCAAATATGAAAGTTCACAACCATGTGAATACAATTTTGTTGTAACAAGTACAGAATCTTCCACCCCAAGAGAATCTTTACTCACCGTAGTAACCAAATATAATGTATCTCCGCCTGCATCATTACATTTCCTTATGTCTTCATCATTTTTTTTACATAAAAAAGTCTTTTCTGGAACAGAAAAATAATCACCATTGGATTCGTTTTTAATCAAGAAAGGAGGAACAGTTACCACCTTCTTTTTTCCCTTAACAGACAAAACATAATTGTATGTTGTGACTGAAGTCGAATCCACCTTGCCATTAACAGTAGTTACTGATGAAAGCAACGACTTGCCAGGCCCCAATAATACATTGATACCAGCTTTATCAAATGATGGTAAAACAATTCCTCTAAATTCAGTTCCTACAGGAATAGATACTTTAAACACAAAGTTCTCTCCTATCGATACAGATTCAGGACATTGCACTTTTGCTTCCCCCAAATATCTTTGTGCAAATACTGTTGACAGCCCTAATAACAACAGCATAAATAAAACTTTTAATTTGTGAAAGAACATATAATTCCTATATCTATAATGACATTTTAACCAACTTAAATAAAATCAAATAGTAAACGATGAATTTAGAATCGACAATAAGGAACGACCCAAGCTTCATCTTTCTTTTTAACAGACACAATATTGGCATTACCATATTTGTCAACCTCAAAAGCAAAGGCATCACTATATGAAATACCGTTTTCGTCGGAATATGACTTTTGAGTGCTGAAAACGGTTGATATCCGTTCACCCAAAACGGTGATATCCGTTCACTTT
>ENA-UONW01002448-UONW01002448.1-human-gut-metagenome-genome-assembly--contig:-CS52-NODE-2448-length-18184-cov-6.191902_pt1 | contig 18184 bp, 11 predicted proteins | sample MGYA00242463_ERZ724010 | MGnify/ENA metagenome assembly ERZ724010 | reverse complement strand
ATAATATAGCACAAGGAGCTATTAAAATCAATTTATTAGTTGATAAGCTCTAAATAGGGAAAGCAAACGAAACAGGAGAATTTTATGAGACTTGTTCGTATCGTCGCTGTGGCTGCCGTTGTGGCGCTTTGCCGGATTTCTTTTGCCGGTCTGACGCTTGAGAATGAAGATTTTGCAGTACGTCGAGTCTATCCGCGCAATCGGATTGAGAAGCTGTCGGATGGTCGTGACGGTGTGCGCGTCACCTTTTTTCCGGGGGAGTTCGCGCCCGGGAAAAAGGCGCGTTTCCCCGCAGTGATTCTCTGCCCGGCCACGGGAAAAAATTGGGACTTCTCCTCCTGGTCGATTCTGTCAGCGACCGTGGAGAACTGCGAGGAGAGCATGGTTCCAGTGTTCCTCCGGCTCCAGACGTTGACCCCGGCGGGGGAGGAACGGCAGACGATGAGCTTTTTTCTGCTCGCCCCGCGGGAAAAACGGACGCTTTCGCTGAAATTTTCCCGGGTCGATCCCGCCTGCGCGGTGGAGCTCGGCCGAATTGACAATGCGCCGGAAGGGGCGCGCGCCTTCCCGAATGTCTATCCCGAACGCACGACGGGGATCTGCATTACCACGACGGACGATTTCCCCGGCGAATGCGCCGAAGGCCGCACCATCGTCGTCACCGATATCCGGCTGTCGGGAACGGCGTCGCGCTGCGTTGCACTCACTTCTCCTGCGAAATTTTTTCCATTCATCGACCGTTACGGGCAGTATATTCATGCGGAGTGGCCGGGGAAGATCCGACGCGACGAGGAGCTTCCTCCGCTTCTGGCCGCCGAACAGCGGCAGCTGGCCGCGCTCCCGCCGTTGCCCGGCCGGAACCGTTTCGGCGGCTGGAGCGATGGTCCGCAGAGAAGGGCGACTGGATTTTTCCGCGCCGAAAAGGTGGCGGGGAAGTGGACTCTGATCGATCCGGAAGGACGGCTTTTTCTCTCGTTCGGCATGAATGCTGTACGCGTCGTCGACACCGGGAACAATCGGAAGGTGGCCCGCTGGTTTGCCGAACCGCTGCCGCCGTCAGGCATCCCGCCGTTCTGCCGGCGGAATCTGGAACGGAAGTATCAACCCTTCCGGCTGGAGCGCTGGATCGACCATACCTTTCACCGGCTCACCCGCTGGGGATTCAATACCCTCGGAGCCTGGACCATGCCGGAGCTGTACCGGGCGCGCCGCATGCCCTATATGGTGGAGTTCGGCGACAAGCTTAAGAGCGCGCGCTTCCCGAACCGAAAATTCTACGATGCCTTCGACCCGGCATTCGGCAAGGAGCTGGATAGCCTTTTCGCGGAGGAGTGGCTGTTTACCGCGTCCGACCCCTGGTGCATCGGCTATTTTGTTTTCAACGAGCTGGTGTTCGATGAGAAGCAGCTGGCGGAGGAGGTGACGGTCGCTCCGCCGGAGATGGCCGCCAAACGGGAATTTGCCCGGCGCCTTCAGCAGAAATACCGTTCCATCGAAGCGCTGAACCGGGCGTGGAATGCGAAATTCCCCTCGTTTGCGGAGTTTCTCGCCGCGCGGGAGCGGCGTTACGACGTCGGACGCGCCGCCGTCGATCTCAGGGAGTTCAGCCGGGCGCTGGTGGAACAGTTCTACTCCGAATGCCGGGCGGTGATCCGTCGCAACGCGCCGAACCATCTCTATTTCGGAGCGCGCAACATGCCGGTCGATTTTCTGCGCGGCGACGCAATTGCAATCGCTTCCCGGTTCTGTGACGTCCTCTCGATCAACACCTACCAGCCGGTTTCCGCGCGTCTGGACGGCGGGCCGGGTGCGGTGGACGTGCCGATTTTAATCAGTGAATATTCGTTTCTGGTCAGCGACCGGGGCCGGTTCATCGACCGTACCGTGGGGGTGACGCAGGCGGACCGGGCGGAGGCGTTCCGGCGCAACTGGGAGTCGATGCTGGCCAATCCGCGCATCGTCGGCGCCCACTGGTACTGCTACCAGGATCAACCGCTGGCGGGCCGCAACGGCGGCGGCACAGGAGAGAATCGCCCCTTCGGCTTCGTCGATGTCACCGACACCCCCTATGCCGAAATGACGGCGGCGAGCCGCTCCCTGGCGGAGAGACTTTATGAAATCCGTTTCTGCAGCGAAACGACAAGCATCGGAAATCATTCCAGCCGAAAGGAGCAGGAAAAATGAAATCAGCACGAAATATTCCCCATTTTACCCTTATTGAACTCCTCGTGGTAATCGCAATTATCGCCGTATTGGCGGCAATGCTGCTGCCGGCGTTGAACAAGGCGCGGGAGCGGGCGCGGCAGATCTCCTGCGCTTCCAACTTGAAGACGCTGGGAATCTATCTGCGCACCTATCTCGACAACAGCCGCGATCTCCAGCTCTACTATGCCTACAACGCGGAAAATCTCTGCAACTCCTGGAGCGCCCCGCTCAAAGGGATTCCCGAATATGTCAAACCGCTCGAGGACAAGGAATATTTCTGTCCGTCGCTGATCTCGTTTGCCACGAATTCCAATCACACCTACGGCGGACTTTATCCGGATGCGTGGGATGTGACGCAGGCCAACGCCTATCCGGACGAACTGCGGTATACCGCCTCCCTCGACGGGGTCAATTGGAAGTTCATGGACTGGAAAAAGGTGAAGAGCCCCTCGATGACGCCTGCGCTGGGGGACTGCCGGGAGACGAGAACCTCGCCGATCACCGGTTTCAGTCAGATCATGATCGGCGCCACCGACACCAAGGGCTTCGGGGGCACCCACGGTCGGGCGGACAATCTGCTCTTCGGGGATGGACATTGCTCCGCTCTGCGGCCGGCGGAATTTGCGGAACGGATCAAACAGGTCTGGCGTTCCTTCAATCTGACCCGGAGCGACGTGTGGGCCTACGACGGCGTCGTGCGGAAGGCTTACTGAGGGTGCTTCATTGATGCAGATATTTCAGATTCCGGGAGTTCGCTGGCGTGCAGAGGTTCCGGAAGCGCCGGTGCGGGAGCTCCGGCTCTCCGGCCGTTTCCATCGCTGTTCCGCCCGGTTGTTCCGGTTTGATTTTACCATCGAAAACGGGGGGGCGCTGCCGGTGCGGGTGCCTCGGCTCCCGCTGCTGCGGCTGACGGAACCGTTTCTGCCGTTTCCCTTCGAGCGCTGCGTCGTGACCCGTCTGGCCCGGCAGAAGAACGACGTGCCGGGGCCGTTCCATCCGGCGCGGGTGGACGCGGCACTGCGGAATGCCGCATTTGACAGCTCGGAAATCATCGCCGGAAACGGCGTCGCCTGGTGCGAAATGGAGGAGAAGGAGACGCTGCCGCACTCGTTCCACTGCGACCCGGGGCTGGTGCTTTCCGAAGAGGGGGCAAAGTTCCACTGCTTCATCGGATTCGACGGTCAGACGCGCCACCTGTCGGACCTCGTCGTCGAGACCGACGAGGCCCGGCACCGGCTGATTGCCGTCACGGCGGCCGCCGAGTTCGACGAGGTGGAGCTGGCCTCCGGAGAAACGATTGTGCCCCATTCGCTCTATCTGGACTTCGGGGCGGATTCCGTCCGCGGACTGATGCTGCGTCACGCACGGCGGGTGGCCCGCTCCACAGGAACGCTGCATTCGCCCTGTCGGAACCTCTACTGCACCTGGTACTATTACGGGGCGGACATCGATCGGCGGGAGGTGCTTGAGAATCTCCGTTTCATCGTCCGCGAACATCTGCCTTTCGACGTGTTTCAGATCGACATGGGCTGGGAGAACTGTTTCGGCGACTGGGAGGCGGAGGAGGAGAAATTCCCCGGCGGCATGGCCCGGATCGCCCGGGCGCTCCGCCGTCGCGGCATTCTTCCCGGACTCTGGTGCGCTCCCTTCGTTGTCGAGGAGCAGGCGGCGGTTGTCCGGCAAAATCCGGAGATGTTTCTCCGCAACAGCGCCGGGGAGTTCTGCCGGTTTCAGTGCGTGAAGGGAGCATGCCGGGTGGTGGATCCGTTCCACCCCGCGGCGGAGGGGTATCTGGTGTCGCTGTTCCGGAAGTTCCGGCAGTGGGGATATGGTTACTTCAAGCTGGATTTTCTCCGGGCGGTGCTGCTGACGGCGGATGCCCGTTTTCACGACTCCCGGAAAAACCGGGCGCAGGCCTACCGGCACGGGCTGGAGCTGATTCGCGCCGGAGCCGGCGAGGAGGGCGTGATCGACGCCTGCGGCGGCCTGTATGAGGGATCGGCCGGACTGGTGAATCTGGTCCGTTCCGGATTTGACCTGCGGGGGCACTGGCGTGCGGAAGATTCGGAGATCTCCGCCTACGTCAACCGCATTGCCCAGAATCTGCACCGCAACTTCTACAACGAGCTCTGGAGCACCGATCCGGACGCCCTGCAGCTGCGGCGCAACGACCGGGCGTGGAAAGACAATCCGCTCAATCTGCACCTTTCACGCGGGTGTTTCACCGACGAGGAGGCGTTTTCCATCGTGGTGAATCAGCTTCTCGGCGGCGGGGCGGTGTGCGTGTCTGAACGCTTCCGGGTATTCGACCGGGATCGTCTGACGCTCTTGAGATGGCTGCTGCGGAGACGGACGTTTCCGGCGGCGGTTCCGCCGGTGCTGGAGGCGAAGACTTTGCCGGAGATGCTGTACTGTCGCAGCCGTGGCGCGCTGTTGATCATCCTGAACAACTGGCAGGGGGAGGAGACAGCGTCGGTCCGACTGCCTCTGGAATGGATTCCCGGAGTGACTCCCGGAACCTGTTACGAATTGTACGATTGCCGGGAGGCCCGCGGCCTGGGGACGGCGGTCGCGGGCAGGGAACCCCGGTTTGAAATTCCTCCACATGGGACAAAATTGATCCGGGCCGTTCGGCGGAGAGAGCCGGTTTGTCCGGTCAGCTGAAGGGGATTTTACAATGGGGGCGGCGGAAATCACGTTTGGGGGGCATTGCGATTCATTCTTCGGTAGCGTCCCGGAGGCATCCCGAAATAATCCACAAAGCGGCGGCTGAAGTAATGGACATTGGAGTAGCCCACGGCTTCGGCAATTCCCGCCAGAGATTGTTCGCTTGAGAGCAGAAGACGCCGGGCACGATTCATCCTGATCTCCTCCAGAAGTTCCGAAAAGGAACGTCCGGCCAGTTCGGTGATCAGGTGCCTGGTTCTGGAAACGGAGATGAAAAGTTCCCGGGCGACGTCATCCAGGGTGATCGGTTCATGGGCATGATCGGCGATGTAGCGGCGAATGCGGGCGAGTCGGTTGTCGCCGCGGATCTCTTCGTTGTCCAGTTCATTCAGCAACCCGGTCCCGAAGGTATGGAGAAGTTCTCCGAGGCCGGTCAGCTTTTCCGGTTCCGGTTCCGGCAGCTCCCGGTACATGGCTTCAACCGCTTCCGGAAGGCGGGAGGCGGGCGGGACTGACCCCTTGAACACTCCGGCGAATATGGTGAGTTGATGGACCTTCTGATAATGGACCGGTACGACCAGTTCGCAGAGTCCCATCCAGCACTCCTTGAGAAAGGGACTCCGTACTCTGGCCGCATGCAGTTCCGTTTCCCGGAAGCAGTTGTTGACGCAGCGGCTGTTTCCTCCCGGAATGTTCTGGCGGCCCCATCGACAGCACTCCTGCGGATGCAGGTGGCGTCCGAACAGGGGTGAGCCCGGTTCCGCCAGACCGATTTTTCCGCAGAGATCGTGAATGGTGATCCCCACGTTGAATTTCGCTTCGATTGTCTGCAGGGCAAGTTCGTGACGGGAGCACGAAATCCGGCGTTTTACCTCTGAAAAAATCATTATACCCCCCCCATTTCAGCCGTTTAATATAAAAATACAGCCGTTTGAGGAATTGTCAAAAAAATTTTTTCCAGTATAATATACAGCAAAGGAGCGATCATGTACAGCATAGAACTTGAACCCGAGAAAATTCTGGAAGCCGGAGCCGCGGAGGTGATTGTCGCCGGCGGCGGACCGGCCGGTGTGTGCGCTGCGATTGCCGCTGCAGAAACGGGTGCCGTCACCATGCTGATCGAGGAGGCCGGTTGTCTCGGTGGAGTATGGACCTCCGGGGCTCTCGCATGGATTCTCGATGCGGAAGGCAAATCGAGGAAAAGCATCCTGACGCGTATTGTCAAGACGTTGCGGCAGCGTGACGAACTGGAGTTCGCCGGAGCCGGGACTCCGGCTTTCCAGGTGGAGGCGATGAAGGTGCTGCTGGATGAACTCTCCCTGGCCGCCGGCGTGAAGATCCGCTGCTATACCCGTGTCGTCGGGGTGAAGCGTTCGTCGGAAGGGGCGATCTCCCACCTGATTACGGAATCGGATTCCGGTCGCGAAGCATGGGGTGGGCGGGTCTTCATCGACTGCACCGGCGATGGAACCCTCGGGGCCCTGGCGGGGAACGCATTTGAACTTGGAGAACCGTCGACGCACCGTACCCAGCCAATGTCGCTGCTGGCACTGTTGACCGGACTGGATCCGGAACAGGTGCGCCCCTATCTTGCGGAACAGGGGGCTTGGCATGAAGTGGCGGCCCGGTTTTCCTCTCTGCTGAGCGAGGGAACTTACCGCCCCAGCTATTGTGGAGTGGCGCTCTTCCATCTGGGGAAGGGACTTTTCATGCTGATGGCAAATCATCAATATGGCTGTTCCAGCCTCGATGCCGGAGATCTGACGAAGGCGACAATCGCAGCGCGCGGCGAAATTTACCGGCAGATCCAAATTCTCAGAACGCGGGGGCCGGTCTGGAGAAATGTTCAACTGGTGGCGACCGGTGCGCGGATCGGTGCCCGGGAAGGTCGTCGCCTCAACGGATTGTACCGGGTCACTCTGCGGGATGTGCTGACGGGAAAAACTCATCCGGACGGGATCTGCCCGGTTCGTTTCGGAATCGATGTCCACGCCCTGTCTCAGGATGGCGACTGCAAACTTGAAGCGACGCCGCCGGTCGCCGGCTGTTATGAGATTCCGCTGCGGGCGTTGATCGCCCGCGATCTTCCCAATCTTCTGATGGCAGGCCGCTGCATCAGCGGTGATTTTCATGCTCATGCGAGCTACCGTGTAAGCGGCAACGCCGCGGTGACCGGGCAGGCCGCCGGCATTCTGGCGGCCCTGGCGGCAAAGAGAGGAACATTCCCCGCGAATGTTGATTATAACGATGTGATTCAGGAGATGGAACGATGAAAATGCATTTGGCCCGCTTCCGGAAATGTACTGCTGGACATTTTACTCTTATTGAATTGCTGGTAGTTATAGCGATCATCGCCATTCTGGCAAGCATGCTGCTGCCCGCGCTGAGCCGGGCGCGGGAGCAGGCCCGGAAGGTGAAATGCGTCAGCAACCTGAAACAGCTGGGCAACGCCATGATCCTGTATACAAACGACAACCGGGAATATTACCCCTATCTCTGGCACCAGGCCGACAGAGATAAAACATGGGTGACGTTGTTGTTGAATTATGTCGGCGCACAATGGGGAAATTCCGCATCGCTGAGTATTTTTCTGTGCCCCTCGGACAACATCGAACGCGATTACAGCAATGCGGCGTTTGCCGGACTCAAACCGCGCAGTTATGCGATGAATTCAGGAGCAGACACCACCGGAAGTGAAACCAGTCTGCAACTGGGCATCGGATGGGGGAAACTGGGGAAGTCCCTGAAGTGTTCCATGGTGCCGCGTCCTTCGGAACTTATTGCGCTGGGGGAGGTGAAGGTGCCGGCGGACCGGTTGCTGTTCTGCGGCAACACCCGGCTGATCAATCTGTACGCCACGGTCTCCTCCATGCCGGTTTCCCTGCAGATGCCGGAGTATCACAACGGGAACAACAACTATCTGTTTGCGGACGGGCGGGCCGTCCATCTGCAATACTACAGAACCATCGGCAGGGGGTCCGCTGCCCTGCCGAAAGGATTCTGGACGCGGGATGCCGATGACTGAGGGGAGAAATGCAATGATGAAAATCGGAATGCTGGTGTTGTGTTTGATCCCGCTGCTGCTGAATGCGGCCGGGGAAAAAATGACTGTGGCCACTTATATCGGCTGGTATGTGCCTTATCACAGCGGAACCGGGGTGGTGTCGCCGCGGGACTTCTCGATCGTGCCGCTGAAAATGACTTCGAAAAAAGATGGCGACATCCCGGAACTGGTGATCGCAGCCCATCGGGCGGAACTGGAGCTGCTCCAGCAACATGGCTGGAACACCATCGGCGTGGATGGATTGTTCTACCATCATGCCGCGCTCGTCAATCCGGCGGTCGGGCATCGCATTGACCGGCAGTTGCAGCTGATGCGCTACATGGAAGCTGCCGCTTCGGAGATTCCGGAATGTCGGATAAAGATGATTCCGTTCCTGGAATTCATCGCGGCATACCGGCAGATGGGGCATCGGAAAGCGGTCGATTTTTTCTGTGAGAACATCGACCGCATGATGAAGGAGTTCGGAGACTCTTCCTTCTGGCGTCGGGAGAAGGGCCGACCGGTCATACTGCTCTATTCCACCTGGGAGTTCCCCGTGAAGTTCTGGCGGGAGGTGCTGGCGCGGACGAAGCGGGCTGGACACGATATTTTCTGGATCATGGAACTGGGCGGACTGCGTCCCGCACTGACCGGGGAATTCGATCTTGAAACGTATCGGCCCTATCTTGAATTGTTCGACGGAGTTTACAATTTCGGTTGCTCCGGACTGGAAGCGGCGGCTACGTTTCCCGGACGAATGAAGCGCATCGGCGCGGGGCTGAAAGCGGCAAACTGTACCGGAGCGACGTTGTGGCCCGGTTATTTGAGCGACCGCCCCTACAACCGCAATTTCATCGATCATGACGGAACAGGATTCCTGCGGCGGGTATGGAAATTGACGCGCGATGCTTCGCCGGATTTCCTGCACTGGGTGGCTAATGATTACAAGGAGGCGACTACGCTGCTGCCTTCCTTCGGCACACTGACATCGCGTCTGGAAATAGCGGAACGTTTCCTTGCCGAATATAACGGGCATCGAATTCCTCCCGCGCGCAAAGGGGAAATCCGGAGTGTGCTTTCTTATCGGAAGGCACTGGTTCCCGGAGAATATCTGAATCTGGAGTTCCTGCCGCTGCCGACTCCGGGAATGGTGGAAAAGGCTGATGTGACGATTCAATTGACCGGCGAGAACGGGCGGCGGCTTGCCGAACGGCATTTCCCCGGCGTGGATCTGACCCGGATGGAGGCGGTTCACTGGAATGACGCGGTGCGCGCAGATCGAAACGTGAGCCGCGTGATGCGGGTCTCCGTATTGCTTGCCGGAGGAGACGGAGGGCGTTGGTATAAAAATCTGCCGGATGTCGCAGTGGTTCCCCGCTGTGACCGGTTCGATCAGCTCTATTATTCAGTTCCGCTCCACCGGCTGGCCGGACCGGAACGGGAAGTTGTGCTCTCCGTCAACGGCCGGAATCGAAATGCCGCCTATCATGAGGGTCTGCGTCGCCTGAATTGGACTGTGAAGGGGGCAGATCCCGCGACCGTCCGTTTTGCGGTCGCCGGAAACGGCCATCCGCTTCGGCGCCTGACGCTGCCGGAGGAGGGAGGGGCGAATGATGTCATTCCCGGGCAGGTTTCGCTGGATATGAAGCTTTTCCGACAGAAGGCGGATTATGGTTATCTCGACTGGAAACTGCCGGATTCCGCCTGCGGTGAAATCTATTATCAGGTGCTGGCGCAGTTTCCGGACGGCAGTTATGCGTACTCTCCAACCATCTGGAGCAGACCGTTCTTCCAGCCCGATGAATTGTGTGCGCAGTGGATATTTGCACCATCCGGAGCGACGCGGCCATGGAAGATTTCCGATGCTTCGGGAGACTTCGACATCACCCTTGATCCGGCGCTCCGGCGCTGGCCGTTTGTCGCCTTGCGTCGTCATGAAAGCCGGGGGTTGAAGTTTGACGGCAACCTCATCGTTTGTCCGCCGGCCGAGTCGTTCCCTTACGGGCCGGTGACTCTGGAAGGAATATTCCGATGTGACAATTTGCCGAAGGGGCAATTGCAGTATATCACGTTTCAGCATGGTGCGCAGGCGACGCTCTTTCTCAATGATGACGGCCGGGTTTCCGCGCAACGCATGCGCAAACACCGGCGGTGGCCCGATTCGTATGTGACGATAACTTCAAAAACGCGACTGAAACCCGGGCGATTCCATCATGTGGCAGTTACCTATGACGGGCGAGAATTGCGATTGTACCTCGACGGGAAACCGGAAGCCCGGGCGGCATGTGACGGAACCCGTTCCAACGAAGGGGTTTTCATCGGTGGCGTTCCGGAGCGGATTCGCGGCTTTGCCGGGGTCCGGAGCGGTCGGTTTCAGGGGATTTTGCTCCGGCTTTCCATCGCCGGACGGGCTCTGACGGAAAAGGAGATTGCCGGAATCGCCCAACGTGCAGCGCTGATTGGTCTCTGAGCTTTCCGCCGGCGGGGGAGGAACGCCGGCAAATGGGGCGGCATTTCCTCGAATCAGCTCCGCGGCGGCGGGGCGACGCTGTCGCGTGAACGCAGGCAGTAATCCACCGCGATGTCCGCGGAAGGCTGTTCGCCGTTCCATTGTTGTTCCAGCAGCGATACCGCCTCTGCGGCGAGCCGGTCCATCCGCTGTTCGATCGTCGTGTGCGGCGGCGTGAGATATTCGGAAACTCTGCGGCTCTCCATGGAGATCATCGAGACATCTTCGGGAATTCTGATCCGGAAGAGATTCAGCGCATGAGCCACCGGCAGCCCGACCGATTCTCCTGCGGCGAGGATGGCGGTGACGCCGGAATCGAGCAGTTTGCGCACGGCGTCAATCGCCCGGCTGCAGTCGATCATATTGACCGCGGTACCGGTGCAGCCGCGTTTCACCAGATAGCGGTGAAAGGCTTCGATCCGCAGGGAGAGCCCCAACGGTCCGGGGAGGTGGCTGCTGTAGGTGACCAGGCCGAGATTGCGGTGGCCGAATTTGTAAAAATGTTCGAGCGCGAGTTCGGTTCCCTGTTGTTCATTGGAATAGACTTTGTAGATTCCGTCGAGGTGATAGCCGGTCGCGTTGATGCAGATCATGGGGAGCGCCCGGTTGCGGATCCAGAGTTTTTCTCTCCCATCCTGATAGGCGATGGAGATTGCTCCGGCGATTACGCAGTCGTCGAGGGCGTCGAGATCGGAGGTGGTGACCAGGACGGCGCGATAGTTTCTATGTCTGAGCTCTTCCTGCAGGGCCTGCAGAAGCAGTGCATCGTAGCCGGAAAAAAAGTTTCCTCCGGCGATCAGGGCGACGTTCCGGATTCCGGCGCTATGGTAGCCGAGTTTTCGAGCGATATTCAGCACATGGGAGCGCATGCGCGGGGTGACCTGCGTGGAACCGCTGAGCACCCGCGATACGGTTGCCGGCGAGACATTTGCCTCCTTCGCTATGGATCGTATTGTCGCTTTCATTGCAAAACTCTCTGCGGAACGGAGTTTACTATAGCCGCAGAGAGAGGAATTTGCAACTTCCGCACAGACACTTGCGAAAAAATTGCGGAAAAACAGTTGTTCTCCGGTCATTCCCGAGACAGGATGAGCTTGCGGAACAGAGCGGGATTCTTGCCGTTAACAATTCCCTCTCCTCCGAAACAGAGAGTGGTCTGGGCATTTTTCCCGTCACGGTCCTTTACGGCAAGCGCGAAGCCGAAGATCCGACCGGGGAGTGGGGAGAGCGGTGCGAGTGTGCTCCAGGGAAAACGGAGCCGGTAGATGGTGCGATCTCCGTCACGGCGGATTTCATGCTCCGGACCGGAAGCCGCTCCGGGGGACGCCAGCGGGGATTGCCAGCACCAGAAGCGGCTCCCGAGAGAGGCGCCGTATTCATAATCGTCAGGATCGTATCCAGGACGGCCGGGAACTGCGTCGTTGCCGGGATCAAACGCCAGCTGAATCGAATCTCCCCGCCAGATCTGATCATCGGAAAAGGGATTGTTCTGTTCATCATCACGGATTTCCGCCATGACATAGAAGGCGCTGCGGTCGTAGCAGAAGAAGAATTTTCCGGAAAGATCGTCCGCTCCGGTCCATTTGATTCCCGGATCCGGCGGAAACACATCTTTTCGGGAGTCCAGCACCAGCAGATTCCGCTCCTCCCGGAAGTCGTAGTTGCGCCAGTCCGTGAGGTTCCGTCTAACGACCGGGAGACATTTCGGCAGCGGAGCGGAAATCGTAAAACTTTTGCCGCTTTCCTCCTGAAAGGAGACCTCCATGGTTCCGCCGGATTCCGGCGAGGCGAGCGGATGGATCGCGTGCTGAAGTTCACATTTTCCCCGGGGGGGAAGTTTCACGCTGCCGCTCCCTCCGCCACAGCGGAACGTGCCGTTCCAACTGCGGTTGAGACGGTTGTGCAGTGCCAGCCGGAGCCGACGATCGGAAAGCGGTTGAAGACGAAGCCGGAGCGGTGCGCTTTCTTCCAGCTGCCGTTTCAGCTTTTCCTCCACGGAGTCGGCATCGGCTGCGCTGGTGAAAAGGTAGCAGGGCGAGTCGCCGGGAAGGAGTTCCCGGGAGGCGAGCGGGGTTCCGTAAAGATCGGTTGCTGTGACTTCCGCCGGCAGGGAGATGGGATGAGGCACGGTTCCCGGCTCGACACTCCAGAGTGCGAAGCAGCTGCCGTTTTCGCTGTCACCGCGGATCAGCCGGATATCGCCGGAAAGGATTTCCCGTGCCGCGTCGGCCGTATTGCCGACGGCCCGGATCGCCTGTGCGTAGGCGGCCACTGCCGGGAGTGGTTTCGGGCCGCCATCGTTGCGCCAGATCCCGTAATCGAACCGTCCGCCTTCCGGCATGTTGATCATGGTGAACCAGATGAACCACTGCAGCTGCGGTTCGCACAGAGAGAGCAGCAGCGTTCGCGCCAGAAAAGCCGCCTGTCTGTGAGCCGCCGGAGAGTCATATCCGGAAAAATCGCTCAGTGACCAGCCAAGTTCACCGATACCCATCTGCAGCCGGGGCGCGTATTTGTCGAGAATGGCACGACACTCCCGCAGGGTATCGAGAGATCCGCCGTATTCCGGCGTGGCGGTGAAGCGGCCGTCATCCGCGAGTTCGCGCGGGAAGACATAGGGATGAACCGCCAGCACATCGAAGCTCTCCGGAGCATGCTCCGCCACATATCGGATCATATCGATACCCGGTCTGCCTCCGCTGGCATTCACCACCACCGGCCGTCCGGTGGTCTGGAGCAGCGGACGGGCTGCGCGGAGTATACTGCAGAGATATTCGGCCTGTTCCGCCGGCGTCTTGTCTTTGCGGCGTCCGAGCATGACATCCGGTTCATTGGACATTTCGAAGGCGTCGATCCGGTCTCCCTCCACATGGATGAGATACCGCAGGAAGTTGAGGATGTCCGCCGGATTTTTTGCCCAGGTGCCGTTGTCTCTGGCATATGCCGGAACCAGATCGAACCGGCGGACGGTGCCCAGCTGGCGGAAATCGCCGGAGAGTCGTTTCCCGCGCGGAGGATTGGTTTCGCTCCAGGTGACGGGACCGTTCTTCTCGATTTCATCCCAGGTGAGCGAGTTGCGGCGCAGCCAGTTGATGCCGATCATCCGGAGTGCCGCGGACGGAACGGTCCCGCGCCCCATCTGCAGCCCCCAGTTGCGGCGGGGTGGCGCCGCCGGGGCGTCGACGATGACGAAAGGAAACGAGCGGGTGAGAAGTTCCCGTTTTCCCGCGTCGAAAATCTTCACTTCAGTCGGGTAATATCCGGCCTCCCGGGCAAAGCGGCAGGGAATCCGGATATTAACCGGCTGAGACGCCGGTTGGAGTGTTTCCACGTGGAGGGTGTTTCCGCGCAGTTCCAGTTGCAGGCTGAGCGGAAAACGCCCTGCCGGGAGGGCGTTGTTCTTGACGGTGATCTGCAGTTCCGGCGCATCCGAACTCCGAATCAGCACCCCGCCGGAGGCTCCGGCGAGGGCAGGGGAAACGGAGAGAGGTTCCGAGGGAACGAACGCGGTTGCCCGCTCCCCCTCTTCCAGCTGGATGGCGTCCAGCTGCATTCTGCCGCCCGGTTCGGCCCAGGCGCGCAGGAAGTGGATCGTGTCAACCGCGTTGCCTGTTGTGAAGGTGGCGCTGTATCGCTCCCAACGGTCGCTGAGAAAAAAATCACGGCCGCCGAGGAGCTGGTAGTTCAGCGCCTGTACCTTCAGGGACGCTCGTTTTCCGGCGGTTCCGCGCGCATAAAAACTCAGGACATAGTGGCGGTTCGGCTGGATCAGATCCCGGGTGAACCCGCTCAGAAAAGTGCCGTCGCCGGTGAGCAGCAGGCTGTGTTCCCCGATCGCCGCATTCCCTTTTACGGTGACGGGGCCTTCCGGGTGCATGGCGGTCGGCAGCCAGTCGCCGGCGCCGGTTTCGAAATCGACGTCACCGCGCAGAAGATTGCGGGACGTTTTTTTTTCCGGTTCGTTCACGATCCAGCGCAGATCCTCCAGCAGGAAATCTCCGGCGCCGCCCCGGCTGATGATAGAGAAGAGAATCTGCTTGTCTCCATCGATCTTCCGGTTGCTGTCGGGGCGGTTGACCACGCCGGCAAACTGGAAGCGATTCAGCGGAATTTCCACCTCATTCCAGACATCGGGCGCGACCTGAAAGCGGGCGGCGAAATCCTCCCAGCCATCGCGGTACCATTCGCGCAGGTTCAATTCATTCGGCGCCTCTCCGGAAAGCTGTTTGATTCGGAATGCGACGGCAACGGCATTCTTCGGCATGCGGACCGGCGGGAATTCGATCCCCTGATAGACTTTGCAGCCGGAGAAATGGATCTTCAAGCCGTTCCCCGCCGGTTCGTATACCGGCTTGGCGGTGTGTTTGTCAACCACGGTGCGAACCGATTGAATCCGGCCGTCCCAGACCAGATGCTGTTTCGGCGCCGGGGAGGGCGTCGTGCCGACGGCGGCGGCTTCAAACGCCGGGTTGCGGAGCAGAAAACTGCCGGGTTTCCCGGAGCCGAGCACGGAAAAGATCAGCGGGGCGTCGAGGTCGAGCTTTCGGTTTGAATCCGGATAGTTGACCGCACTGGTGAACTTGAATTGAGAAAAGGGGACGCGATAGGTTTTCCAGCCGTCGCCTTCGCACTGGAAGCGGGTCTCGAAATCCTCCCATTTCCCGTTGCGCCACTCCCGCAGACAGAGTTTATCCGGACCGGCTCCGGAGAGGATCTTCAGATCGAAACGTACGAACGCCACTCCTTCCGGAACGGCGGTTTCGGGCAGGCTGACTCCCTGGTAGACCTTGCAGCCGGAAAATTGGATTTTGAGCGCGGGAGTTCCCTCCTCCTGCGTCAGAGCAACTTCCGGTTTGGTCGAATACCGGTCGGCGAGCGGGTAGACGCCGCGTTTCCAGTTCGGCCCGCTGCCGGTCCAGATCGGCCCTGCGCAGAGGGCGGTGCAGAGAAGAGGGAAGAAAAATGGGGCGGACAATTTCATACCGGAACTCCTTTCTTGCTGATGATAAGCTGTTTCAATCGATTTTTTCCAATTCGGCGGTGACGAACTTCGTACCTCCGAGTTCTCGATAGTCAAACAGGGTCATCTGTTTCACATGGCCGTCGGCAAACGCCGCGTTGCTGGAGGATTTGTGATGCAGCGAGAGACGGACCGGGGTGCTGTCCGCTTCGCTCTGGAGTTTGAAGTACCAGTAGGGGATGCCGCGTCGCTCTTCCTGCGGCGCTTCTCTGGTATGGGCGGATTCCCCCAGGAGCAGAAAGCTGTTCGGTTTTTTGATTTTGTTGAGGATGTAGTAGGAGAGCAGGCCGGAATTGTACCAGGCGCTCCGATTTTCCCGCAGTTCAGGTACGCTCTGAAAGTGATGAAACGAGTAGGTGTAGAAGAACATCATTCTGTTCCGGTCATTGGCGTAGTTCGACGGGCAGGAGTACTTCGGGCAGATCAGCAGATTTCTCGGCAGATACCGGGTGGTGCCCTGAGAAACCAGGTCGGCGAAGGTACGATAGGTGGTTTTGTCCGGGACCATCCGGTAGAATCCCTTGCCCCCGTAGTCTTGCGAATAGAGCATGCCGCCCCGATAGGCTTCCTGAAGCTGGGTCAGGCATTTGATGGTATGTGCCCGCTCCCAGGCCTGATTCAGGGAAGGCAGCAGCAGGCCGGCTAAAATGACAATGATTGCAATAACAATTAATAATTCTACTAAAGTAAAACCCGTGTGAATTGAATGAGGTCTGTGTGCGGGGAATTTTTTCGGCGGATTGAAACAGCTCGGGAAATCTGTCGGAGAAATCCTTGTTTTCATATTCCATATTCCTCTATGTTTGTGTGAATTGCAACTTTAATACCCCGCTTCCGGATGGCCCGTCTCCGGCACGATCCGGCAGATCGCCTCCAGGAAGATCCCTTCCGCTGTGGTGAAATAGGGATGTTTCCCGGTCTCCAGTATTTCGAAGGTTTCGCGGAAGCAGCCGGTTTCCGCGGCAATCTGTTCCAGCAGCACCCGCGCTTCGGCGCGCCGCCCGAGACGCGCCAGCGCGAGCGCCTTCCAGTTCGCATACCAGCTGCAGATGGCATTCCCTTCCGGGTACATGTTGCCGAACTCCTGTTCCCGGGCGAAATAGTCCTCCGCCGCCTGCCGCTGCGCCGGATCCTCCGCCGGCAGGGTGCCGTAGGGATAGAGGCCGCTCAGCAGCGCGATGCTCGAACCGGGCTCCGCATCCGGGCAGGGGAGGTAGCGCCCGTTTCCGCGCGGGAGCGACTTCCGCAGGGCCGCCGCCGTTCTGCGCCAGAGTTCCTGCCGTTCCGGGTCGACTCCCAGATGTTCCGCCGCTTCGGCCGCCCGCTCCAGCGTCGAAATCGCTCCGCAGGAGGTCATGAACGGATTGAGCTTCGCCTGACCGAGCCGCTCCAGATCGGCGCATTTGCCGATGATCAGCCGGTCCCCGTCCGGGGTCACCGCCTGTTCCAGATAAAAGTTTGCGCAGGCGCTCAGCAGAGGATAGCCGCACTGCCGCAGATACTCGTCGTCCTGCGTCGCCCGGCAGTAATCGAAGGCGCCCAGCGCCACATGCGCCATGTGAAAGATGTGATCCAGCCAGTGACCCGGCGGACTGCCCTCCACTCCCGCCTCTTCGATCGACTCCCAGACGAATCGGGCCGCTTTGCCCTGGTTGCCGAAGTAGAGAAAATAGCGGGCGCAGGCGGCGGGCAGTGCCGCGAAACGGAAGTCGACGATCTTCTTCGCCAGAGCAAAGTGGCCGGAGGCCAGCAGTCCACGCAGCATAAAGTATTCGTCGAACGCGAAATACCGCCCCTCCCAGTGGCCGTGATACAACCCCACCGGCATGGAGAACCGGGTACTGCTGATGCGCAGATGGTATTCCGCCATGCGCGCGGCCTCCGCCAGACGGCCAGACAGGCGGGGCAGGCGGGACTCCCGGTAAAACTCCGCCCAGGCCCGGCGGGAGGATTGCTCCAGCTCCTCCGCCGACTGGTTTTCCGCCGCACGCCGTGCCTCGTCGTCGAAGGCGATCTTGAGTGTGAGCTCCCCGGACGGGCAGTCGAGCGCAATTTCCCGGACATCTGCCCGGGCGGGAACTTCGACGGCACTCTCCGGGTGAAAGGAGATTTCCCCCCGGACCGGCTGGAAGCTCTCCACCTCGTATTCCAGCGCCATTCCGGCGGAGCGCACCCGCAGGCGGGAGGGAGCGATCCGGTAGAGGAAGCGGAACCCCGGATGCTCTGCGGCACTCCGTTTTTTGCGGATGACGATCAGATTGCGCTGAAGATGGCAGAACACCGTCGTGTCGAGGCGGGAGCCGTCCGCATAGTCGGTCCGGCAGTGGCAGAGGCCCGTTTCCGGGTCGAACTCCTGAAGAAATCCAGTGATCGCGGGGGCACCCGGCAGCTCCTGGCGGAACGCGCCGAACGAGATCAGCGGAAACTGCGGATGGTCATACCGCAATCCGGCGCGGACCACGTCGGGGGTCATGCCGCAGTACTCTTGCTGTTCCATGGCGCCGCCGCCGTCGATCTGAAACGATAGGTCGCCGTTGCCGAGTGCGACCGGGACATAGCTCTTTGCCGCGGTCTCCGATTGTGAATAGGTGAGTTTCATCCTTTATCCCGTCGTTGTTTTTCTGCTTTTATTATAGTGGAAATTACAGATGAAAACAAGTTTTAAATGCGTTTCGGCATACAGAATCAGCCCGGAAAACATACATCAGGATCAAAGGCATTTCCGGCGAATCCGCTTTAT
>ENA-UONW01002444-UONW01002444.1-human-gut-metagenome-genome-assembly--contig:-CS52-NODE-2444-length-18205-cov-6.002369_pt1 | contig 18205 bp, 32 predicted proteins | sample MGYA00242463_ERZ724010 | MGnify/ENA metagenome assembly ERZ724010 | reverse complement strand
TTAGCCATTTTCTCATCAAAGTCAACGAGCTCGATGAAAGCCATTGGAGAATTATCACTAGCGCGTCTTCCGAGCTTGATGATACGAGTGTAGCCACCTGGACGATCAGCAACCTTGTTAGAGATTGCGCCGAAAAGTTCAGTAACGGCATACTTGTTCTGCAAATAGCTGAATACTACACGACGTGAAGCAGTAGTATCCTCTTTTGACTTTGTGATCAACGGCTCAACATACTGGCGAAGAGCCTTTGCCTTTGGCAGAGTCGTAGTGATTCTTTTGTGGAAAATCAGAGATATTGCCATGTTTGACAGCAACGCAGCTCTGTGAGAAGCCTTACGACCCAGATGATTGAATTTCTTATTGTGTCTCATCGTTTAATCTTTGTCTAATTTATACTTAGAAATATCAGTTCCGAACGACAGATTCAGGCTCTCCAACAAATCGTCAAGCTCTGTGAGTGACTTTTTACCGAAGTTACGGAACTTAAGCAAATCAGTTTTGTTAAATTGTACCAAATCTCCAAGAGTCTCCACATCAGCGGCCTTCAAGCAATTGAGGGCACGGACAGAGAGATCCATATCAACCAATTTTGTCTTAAGCAACTGACGCATACGCAATACTTCCTCATCAAACTCCTCATTACCGTCGATATCATTGTTCTCAAGAGTAATCTTCTCGTCAGAGAACAACATGAAATGATATATGAGAATCTTTGCAGCCTCTTTGAGGGCGTCCTTTGGATGAATAGAACCATCAGTAGTAATCTCAAGAACCAACTTCTCATAGTCGGTCTTCTGCTGTACTCGATAGTTCTCAACTGCGAACTTGACGTTACGTATAGGAGTGTAAATTGAGTCAATGGCGATTTCGTTGATGTCCTTGCAGAATTCACGGTTTTCGTCAGAAGGGACATAACCACGTCCCTTGTTGATGCTCAATTCAATCTCCAAAGTTGCTTTAGGATCTAAATGACAAATTACCAAATCAGGATTTAACACTCCAAATCCACTGAGATACTTATTGATATCTCCTGCCTTGAACTCACTAGAATTCTCAACAGTGATAGTTACCTTTTCACTATCGGAATCGTCTACAATTTGTTTGAATCTCACCTGCTTGAGATTCAAGATAATGTTAGTTACATCCTCCTTAACTCCAGGTATTGTAGAAAACTCGTGTTCAACACCGGTAATACGAATAGTGTTGATAGCGAAGCCTTCAAGTGAAGAAAGTAGAATGCGGCGAAGAGAATTACCAATAGTAATACCAAAGCCAGGCTCCAAAGGACGGAATTCAAACTTTCCGAACTTGTCGTCAGCCTCCAACATTATCACTTTTTCAGGTTTTTGAAATGCTAATACCGCCATTGTTAATTTTTATTTAGAGTACAACTCGACAATCATTTGCTCCTTAATATTCTCTGGAATATCTTCACGCTCAGGCAAGTGCAAAAGTTTTCCGCCCTTAACGTTCTCATCCCACTCAATCCAAGGATACTTGCTGTGGTTGAAACCGGCCAATGCGTTTTCAATAACTTCCAAAGACTTTGACTTCTCACGTACAGCAACGATCTGGCCTGGCTTAACAGAATAAGAAGGAATGTTGACAACATTTCCGTCAACTGTTATGTGGCGGTGACTAACCAACTGTCGAGCAGCGGCACGTGTAGGTGCTATGCCAAGACGATATACCATGTTGTCCAGACGAGCTTCAAGACTCTGCAAGAGTACAACACCTGTTACGCCTGAAGCAGAAGCAGCTTTTTCGAACAAGTTACGGAACTGCTTTTCGAGAACGCCGTAGGTATATTTAGCCTTCTGCTTCTCAGCCAACATAAGTCCGTATTCAGAAGACTTCTTTCTTCTGTTGTTGCCATGCTGTCCTGCAGGATAGTTTCTCTTAGACAAAACTTTATCTGGTCCAAAAATAGCCTCTCCGAAACGACGAGAAATTCTTGACTTTGGTCCAATATATCTAGCCATATATATTCTGGTTTTTGTATAAACTCCTCTTTAGGCAGCCGCTACTGCAGAAAGGAAAGATGCAGTCATAAAATCTAAAAAGGAATTCACGATTGATTAATTATTAAACTCTTCTTCTCTTTGGTGGACGGCATCCGTTGTGTGGAAGCGGAGTAACATCTACAATCTCAGTTATCTCAATACCTACACCATGTACACCACGTATAGCAGACTCACGTCCGTTACCTGGTCCTTTAACATAGGCAACAACCTTTCTCAGACCAAGGTCGTAAGCAACCTTTGCACAATCCTGTGCTGCCATCTGTGCTGCATAAGGAGTATTCTTCTTTGAGCCTCTGAATCCCATCTTACCAGCTGACGACCACGAAATGACCTGACCTTCGCTATTTGCCAAGCTGACAATGATATTATTGAATGACGAGTGAACATGCAACTGTCCCTGAGCGTCAACCTTGACATTTCTTTTCTTTGCTGAAGTTGTTTTCTTAGCCATAATCTATAATTATTTAGTAGCCTTTTTCTTATTTGCAACAGTTTTCTTCTTTCCCTTACGAGTACGTGCATTGTTCTTGGTGCTCTGTCCACGAACAGGAAGACCCAAACGATGACGTATACCGCGGTAGCAGCCGATATCCATCAATCTCTTGATGTTGAGCTGAATTTCAGAACGAAGATCACCTTCAACCTTATAGCCGGCAGCAATTACTTCACGTATTTTTCCGGCCTGCTCATCATTCCAGTCCTTAACCTTAATATCTTTGTCAACGCCAGCCTTTTCCAAGATCTTAGCAGCGCTGCTGCGTCCGATACCAAAAATGTATGTCAACGCAATCTCACCTCTTTTATTCTGCGGGAGGTCTACACCTACAATTCTTATTGCCATATTATTATCAATTTCTAATTCCTACAAAAGAATTACCCCTGACGCATCTTGTACTTTGGGTTCTTCTTATTAATAACAAATAAACGTCCCTTACGTCTTACTATAACGCAATCAGGAGTACGCTTCTTCAATGATGCTTTGGTTTTCATATGTTTACTTTATTTATATCTGAATACTATCCGTCCCTTAGAAAGATCATAAGGAGACATTTCTACTCTTATCTTATCTCCAGGAAGAATCTTGATGTAGTGCATTCTCATCTTTCCTGAAATATGAGCAGTAATCTCATGCCCATTCTCGAGTTCAACTCGGAACATCGCATTGGACAATGATTCAACTATTGTTCCATCTTGTTCTATTGCAGCTTGCTTAGCCATAACTAAAATGCTTTATATCCTAATACTTTTTCGACTTCTTCAAAAGATGACAAAATATCGGCCTTGCCCTTGCGCACAGCGATTGTATGCTCGAAATGCGCCGCCGGCTTGCCGTCGCAAGTGACGATGCCCCATCTGTCAGTCTGCATCATAATCTTTCTCGAGCCCATTGTAATCATCGGTTCGATAGCGATGCAAAGACCTTCCTTGAGCATCTTTCCCGTACCTCTTACTCCGTAGTTCGGAACCTGTGGGTCCTCATGCATCTCACGACCTATGCCGTGACCTACAAATTCCCGCACGACACCGTACCCGTGAGCTTCGCAATGTTGCTGAACTGCAAACGATATGTCACCTATACGATGACCCGCCACAGCCTGCTCAATTGCCAGGTAAAGAGATTCTTTTGTGACATTGAGGAGCTTCTTCACTTCATCAGATATCTCACCGACAGCGAAAGTATAGCATGAATCCCCATTGTATCCGTCAAGCAAGGTTCCACAGTCGATTGAAACAATATCACCGTCCTTGAGCGGAATGTCGTTCGGAATCCCGTGCACGACCTGATTGTTGACAGAAGCACAAATGCTGGCAGGAAAAGGAGAACCGTAAGGATTAGGAAAACCTTTAAAAGTAGGCTCAGCCCCGTTGTCCCTGATAAACTCCTCTGCAACCTTGTCGAGCTCCTTGGTGGTAACACCAGGCCGTATGATCTTAGCCAGTTCGGCCAGTGTTTTTCCAACCAAGAGATTTGCCCTTCTGAGCAACTCTATCTCATCATCAGTTTTAAGATATATCATTCCCATTATCAATAAGCAGAAACATTAGAATGAGGAGCTCTGTGGCCTGTATCGAGAAGGCCGTCATAGTGCCTCATAAGCAAATGACTTTGAATCTGCTGCAAAGTATCCAAAACAACACCTACCAAAATCAACAGCGATGTACCTCCAAAGAACTGCGCGAACTCACGCTGAACACCGAACAGACCGGCAAATGCAGGCATGACGGCAATGAACGCCAAGAACAAAGAACCAGGAAGAGTAATTCTCGACATGATTTTATCCAAGAAGTCAGCAGTGTTCTTGCCCGGCTTGATGCCAGGAATGAAACCGTTGTTTCTCTTCATGTCCTCAGCCATCTGAGTTGTATTGATAGTAATCGCAGTATACAAGTAAGTGAAAACAATAATCAGCGCAGCGAATATGATGTTGTAGAGCGGGCTCATCGTGTCAACCATCTGTGACAAGAAAGGTCCCATCTTGTTATCTGTCATAAAACCTGCGACTGTTGCCGGCACGAACATTATAGCCTGAGCAAAGATGATAGGCATCACGTTGGCAGCATACGGTTTCAAAGGAATGTACTGACGTGCACCACCGTACTGTCTGTTTCCGACAACCCTCTTTGCATACTGTACCGGCACCTTTCTTACACCCTGAACAAGCAGGAGTGCAGCAACGACGACAGCCAGCAGAACTATAATTTCAATAATCAGGACAATCAGACCACCCTGTCCAGGCGAACTCAAACGAGTAACGAACTCCTGAATGAAAGCCTGAGGCAGACGGGCAATGATACCAATCATGATGATCATTGAAACACCGTTACCGATACCCTTGTCAGTGATACGCTCGCCGAGCCAGAGGATAAACATACTGCCTGCGGCAAGGATGATAGTAGAGAAAGCGATGAACCAAAACCAATCGAGATTCTGATTGATGGCCATTCCCTGAGTAGTCACCTTAAGGTTGATAAGGTATGAAGGTGCCTGAAACAAAAGTATGAAGACAGTAAGATACCTAGTGTACTGGTTCATCTTACGTCTGCCACTTTCGCCCTCTCTCTGCATTTTCTGGAAATGAGGAACAGCAATACCGAGCAGCTGCATCACGATTGACGCAGAAATATAAGGCATGATTCCAAGGGCAAATATTGATGCCTTTGAGAATGCTCCACCAGAGAACATATCAAGAAGCGACATCAAACCTTCGCTTGTCTGCTGCTGCAGCTTAGCAAGTGCCTGTGTATCGATACCTGGAAGTACAACGTAAGATCCAAGACGATAAACAGCAACAAACATCAAGGTAATGAGGATCCTCTGTCTGAGGTCCTCAATTTTCCCGATGTTGGACAATGTCTTAACAATCTTGATATTCTTTAGTTTATCGATTGCTTTTCCCATTATTTTACAATTTTACAGCTTTACCACCTTTTTCAGCTATTGCAGCTTCAGCCTTCTTAGAGAAAGCGTGAGCCTGCACTTCAAGAGCAGTCTTAACTTCACCGTCAGCAAGAATCTTAACCAATTCATCACCTCCGATGAAACCTGCCTTCTTGAGTTCATCGATACCGATAGTAGTTACGTTGAACTTATCTGCAAGAGCCTGTACAGCTTCAAGATTGATAGCCTTGTATTCAACTCTGTTGATATTGTTGAAACCGAACTTAGGAACTCGGCGCTGAAGTGGCATCTGACCACCTTCGAAACCAATCTTCTTCTTGTAACCAGATCTAGCCTTGGCACCCTTATGACCACGACCGGCAGTTCTGCCGTATCCTGAGCCATATCCTCGTCCAACTCTCTTGTTATCTTTAGTAGATCCAGCGGCTGGCTTTAAATTATGTAATTCCATTATTACCTACGAATTAAAATGTAAATATTAATCAATGACCTCAACCAGGTGGAAGACCTTGCGGATCATACCTCTCAAAGAAGGAGTATCCTCACGCTCCACAACCTTATTGATTTTGTTAAGACCCAGAGAGTCCAAAGTTCTCTTCTGGTCAATAGGTCTGCCTACACGGCTCTTAACTTGCTTTATCTTTATTGTTGCCATGATTAACCTTCTTTATCCGTTAAACACCTTACTCAAACTAACACCACGGTGCATAGCCACTGTCTTGGCATCACGCATTGAAGCCAAAGCCTCAATAGTAGCCTTAACGAGGTTGTGAGGGTTAGATGATCCCTTAGACTTAGCGAGGACATCAGTAACACCGACACTTTCCAAAACGGCACGCATTGCACCACCTGCCACAACTCCAGTACCGGCAGAAGCAGGCATAATCAAAACACGCGCACCACCGAACTTAGCAGTAGCCTCATGAGGCACAGTACCCTTGAGAACAGGTACTTTAACGAGATTCTTCTTAGCAGCTTCTACGCCTTTAGCAATTGCAGCTGTCACTTCACCAGCCTTACCAAGACCGTAACCTATAATCCCATCACCGTTACCGACTACTACAATAGCGGCAAAAGTGAAAGTTCTACCACCTTTTGTAACCTTAGTGACACGATTAATAGCGACCAATCGATCTTTCAGTTCGACATCGTTTCCTATCTTAACTCTATTAACCATACTCTAATTAAAATTTAAGTCCACCGTTACGGGCAGCATCAGCTACCTCCTTAACTCTCCCGTGATACAAATATCCGTTACGATCAAAAACGACTGCAGAGATGCCAGCTTCCAAAGCCTTCTTGGCGATGAGCTCACCTACCTTGGCAGCCTGCTCTTTCTTAGGCATAGCTTCCATTCCGAGTGAAGAAGCTGCAACCAAAGTCATACCTTTTGTATCATCAATCACTTGTACGTAGATCTGCTTATTGCTTCTAAACACAGTCAAACGTGGACGTTCAGCAGTACCAGATATTTTATTACGTACTCTATACTTAATTTTAAGACGTCTTTCTATCTTTGTTATCATACTCGTACAATTAAAAAATTATTTAGCACTAGCTGACTTACCAGACTTTCTTCTGATGTTCTCTCCTTCGAAGCGTATACCCTTTCCTTTGTAAGGTTCAGGCTTACGGAAAGAACGAATCTTGGCACAAACCTGTCCGAGAAGCTGTTTGTCGCAAGATTCAAGCATGATAAGAGGATCCTGGTTTCTCTCAGACTTTGTCTCAACCTTGATTTCCTTAGGAAGTTCAAAGTAGATACCGTGTGAATAGCCCAACGCGAACTCGAGGAGGTTTCCCTGATTAGAAACACGGTAACCTACACCGACGAGCTGCAAAGTCTTCTTGTATCCTTCAGACACACCTATAACCATATTGTTAACCAGAGCACGGTACAGACCATGATATGCATGGCGCTGTTTAGGATCCTCTACCAACATTTCTGGATTCTCTTCCATTGTCACCTTTCCGTCCTCAATCTTAACGGTTATAGATGGATCAACAAACTGAGTCAATTCACCTTTAGGACCTTTAACAGTTACAATGTCATCCTTATGAGTAACAGTTACTCCTGCAGGAATAATAATAGGCAATTTACCAATTCTAGACATTATAAATCCTCCTTATCAATATACATAACAGAGCACTTCACCACCTATCTTGAGATCAGAAGCCTCTTTATCAGTCATTACACCTTTAGATGTAGATATTATCGCAATACCCAATCCGTTAATTACACTCGGCATATCCTTGTAACCAGTATATCTGCGCAAACCTGGTCTGGATACTCTGCGCAAGCACTGAATAGCGCTTGTCTTAGTTTCGGCATTGTACTTCAGAGCTATCTTGATAGTTCCCTGAGGTCCATCCTCAACAAATTTGTAGTTAAGCACATAGCCCTTATCGAAAAGGATCTTAGTGATTTCCTTCTTGATGTTAGAAGCTGGAATCTCAACGACTCTGTGCTTTGCACTGATTGCATTGCGCAATCTAGTCAAATAATCTGCTATTGGATCTGTCATAAAAAATGAATTAAATTAATCGGGACTACCCCGACAATATTTAAAAAAACACTATAAATTCCTTACCAGCTTGCCTTCTTTACACCTGGAATCAAGCCTGCAGAAGCCATCTCACGGAACTGGATACGTGAAAGTCCGAACTGGCGCATATAACCTCTTGGACGTCCAGTGAGCTTACATCTGTTGTGCAGACGGATAGGATTGGCATTCTTAGGTATAGCCTGCAATTTTCTAGCAGCCTCGTAAGCTTCAGCAGGTTCGCCCTTTCTGACGATTTCCTTGAGTGCTGCACGCTTAGCTGCATACTTAGCGACAAGCTTTGCGCGCTTTACCTCGCGCGCCTTCATAGATTCTTTAGCCATATTCTGTCAATTATTTTTTTGCATCCTTAAATGGTAGACCGAAGGCCTTGAGCAGAGCATAACCTTCTTCGTCAGTATTAGCACTTGTAACGAAAGTGATATTCATACCCATAATCTTCTCAACAGTATCGATGTTGATTTCAGGGAAGATAATCTGCTCCTGTATACCGAGTGTGTAGTTACCTCTACCGTCGAACTTAGATTCAATACCCTTGAAGTCGCGGATACGAGGAAGAGCAACCTTGATCAATCTTTCGAGGAACTCATACATTCTGTCTCTTCTCAGTGTAACCATAACACCGATAGGCATCTTCTTACGAAGCTTGAAGTTTGAGATATCCTTCTTAGAAAGAGTTGCAACCGGTTTCTGACCAGTGATCAGTGCGAGTTCGCCCATAGCAACCTCGATAATCTTCTTGTCGGCTGTTGCCATACCGAGACCCTGGTTAACAACAATCTTCTTCAACACAGGAACCTGCATCGGAGTAGTGTAGTTGAACTGCTTCTCCAATGCCGGTGCTATCTGCTCTTTATATAAATTCTTGAAACTTGCAGTAGTACTCATTTGATCTCCTCCCCAGACTTTTTAGAATAACGAACCAATTTGCCATCAGCACCAATTTTTCTTCCAATACGTGTAGGCTTACCTGTCTTAGGGTCTACAACATTGAGGTTAGAGATGTGTATAGGAGCTTCCTGCTTTATAATACCTCCCTGAGGGTTCTTAGCACTAGGCTTTGTGCTCTTGGACACAATATTTACGCCCTCGACAACAGCGCGCTGAGCATCAACCAACACCTTCAGCACCTTACCAGTAGAACCTTTAGAGTTTCCGGCGTTGACATACACTGTGTCACCTTTCTTTATATGTAATTTACTCATTACTTTGTTCTTTAATATTAAAGTACCTCTGTAGCTAAAGAAACAACTTTCATGTTAGCGGCACGAAGTTCACGTGCAACTGGGCCAAATACACGGCTGCCTCTCATTTCACCGGCATTGTTCAAAAGAACGCATGCATTGTCATCGAAACGGATATATGAACCGTCCGGACGGCGTACCTCTTTCTTGGTGCGTATGATAAGAGCCTTTGACACAGCTCCCTTTTTGATGTCGCTAGAAGGGATAACACTCTTAACAGCTACGACAATAGTATCGCCGACAGTTGCATAACGTCTTCTGGTACCACCCAGTACACGAATACAAAGCACTTCACGTGCACCGCTGTTGTCAGCAACTGTCAATCTTGATTCAGTCTGTATCATAATTACTTAGCCTTTTCTACGATTTCTACTAATCTCCATCTTTTAGTTTTGCTCAACGGACGAGTTTCCATAATCAGAACAGTATCACCGATTCCGCACTCGTTCTTTTCGTCATGAGCGTGGTACTTTTTCGTCTTGCTGACGAACTTACCATATATAGGGTGCTTCTCCTTGAACTTAGAAGCAACGACGATAGTCTTGTCCATCTTGTTGCTGATAACCACACCCTTTCTCTGCTTTCTAAGATTTCTAACTTCCATTTAGACGAAATTTTAATTGTTAAGTTCTCTTTGACGCAGCTCGCAATTCATACGGGCAATATCACGACGCAACTTCTTGATCTGAGAATGATCTTCAAGCGGTGAGATAGTATGGTTGAACTTCATCTGCGAATAGTTAGCCATCTCAGTTTTCAAACGCTCTGCCAAGTCAGCAGTAGCCATTTCTCTTATTTCTGAAATCTTCATAATCAAGCGTTTTTGTCGTAGTCACGTCTTACAATAAACTTAGTAGTAGTAGGCAGTTTCTGCGCTCCGAGTCTGAGAGCCTCCTTGGCAACCTCAAATGGAACACCCTCTACCTCAAAGAGAATGCGTCCTGGTTTAGCAGGGAAAACATATGCGTATGGATCTCCCTTACCTTTACCCATTCGGACGTCAGCAGGCTTCTTGGTGATAGGTTTGTCCGGGAATATTCTGATCCAAACCTGACCCTGACGCTGCATGTAACGAGTGATAGCGACACGCGCTGCTTCAATCTGCCTAGCAGTAATCCATCTGGTCTGCAGGGCTTTGATGCCGAAGCTTCCGAAAGCGAGTTCAGTACCTCTATGAGATACTCCCTTCAAACGACCACGTCCCTTTTGCGGTCTTCTATATTTTTGTCTTTTAGGCTGTAACATAATTCAAATAAAGATTATCGGTTGTTTTTTCTGTTTCTGAATCTCTTACCGCCATTAGCATTTCGACCTGTTTCCTTTGTCTGCGTAAAATTAGGTGTGAGATCCTGTTTGCCGAAGAGCTCTCCTCTGCAGATCCAAACCTTGATACCCAGAAGACCTACCTTAGTGAGTGCTTCAGCGAGGCAATAGTCGATGTCCGCTCTGAGAGTATGCAGAGGAGTACGTCCTTCCTTGTACATTTCTGAACGAGACATTTCAGCGCCGTTGAGACGTCCTGAAATCTGCACCTTGATACCCTCGGCACCTGAACGCATAGTGTTGGCGATAGCAGTCTTGATAGCTCTGCGGTAAGCAATCTTTCCTTCAATCTGTCTTGCGATGTTGTTTGCAACGATGACAGCATCGAGTTCAGGACGCTTAACTTCGAAAATGTTTATCTGAATGTCCTTGTCAGTGATTTTCTTGAGCTCTTCCTTGAGTTTGTCAACTTCCTGACCACCTTTACCAATGATGATACCTGGGCGCGCTGTACATACAGTTATTGTGATCAACTTCAATGTACGTTCAATAACAATCTTAGAAACGCTGGCTTTAGCAAGACGAGCGTTGAGATATTTGCGGATCTTGCTGTCCTCAAGCAGATTGTCACCGAAGCTCTTTCCGCCGAACCAGTTTGAGTCCCAACCTCTGACAATACCGAGGCGATTACTTATTGGATTAACTTTCTGTCCCATAATTACTTTTCATCATTAGTTTTTGCACCGACATATACGGTTACATGATTTGAGCGCTTGCGGATTCTGTATCCACGGCCCTGTGGAGCTGGTCTCATACGCTTGAGCGTTACACCTTCGTCCACAAAAATCTTAGTAATGTACAATTCTCCATTTTCTGCCTTACGCTCGTTTTTCTGTTCCCAGTTAGCAACAGCTGAGCGCAGAACCTTCTCAACATCTGAGGAAGCGGCCTTTGAGCAGAACTTGAGAGTAGCAAATGCTCTGTTCACCTCCATACCTCTCACAAGGTCTACAACGTAACGCATTTTGCGAGGTGAAGAAGGGACATTTCGAAGACTTGCGAAATAAGCAGTCTTGCGGCCCTCCTTAATTTTCTGGGCCATTATTTTCTTTCTTGCTCCCATTATATTATTCTTTTATTTTTCAACCTGTTATTTTTTTCTGTTACCTGCATGGCCGCGGAAAGTGCGTGTAAGAGCAAATTCTCCGAGCTTGTGGCCCACCATATTTTCTGTTACATAAACAGGTATGAACTTGTTACCATTATGAACTGCGATTGTGTGTCCTACGAAATCAGGAGAAATCATTGAGGCTCTCGCCCATGTCTTAATGACGTTCTTCTTTCCGCTTTCGTTCATAGCAAGCACTTTATTCTCGAGCTTGACGTTTATATATGGACCTTTTTTTAATGATCGACTCATACTTTACTCAATTAGTTAGATTACTTTTTACGTCTTTCGATTATATACTTGCTTGAAGCCTTCTTAGGAGCTCTAGTCTTGAGACCCTTAGCATACAAGCCGTTGCGTGAACGTGGGTGTCCTCCTGTGTGGCGACCTTCACCTCCACCCATTGCGTGGTCAACCGGGTTCATGACAACACCACGGTTGTGAGGTCTGCGGCCCAACCAGCGAGAACGTCCTGCCTTACCTGAAGATTCGAGAGCGTGGTCAGAGTTGCTGACGCTTCCGATAGTAGCGCGGCAAACGCTCAACACCTTGCGGATTTCTCCAGAAGGCAATTTGATGACGCAGTATTTACCTTCACGTGAAGTCAACTGAGCAAAGTTACCTGCAGAACGAACCATCTTTGCACCCTGTCCTGGACGGAGCTCGATGTTGTGGATGATTGTACCTACAGGGATATTCTGAAGCGGAAGAGTGTTACCGAGATCCGGAGCTGCTGTTTCTCCAGAAAGCAGTGTAGCACCTACCTGCAGTCCATTGGGAGCAACGATATAACGCTTTTCACCATCTACATAAAAAAGCAAAGCAATACGGGCAGAACGGTTTGGATCGTACTCGATTGTCTTTACTACTGCTGGAATTCCATCCTTATCTCTCTTGAAATCAATTATACGGAACTTTCTCTTGTGGCCGCCACCTCTGTAGCGTACAGTCATTCTACCATAGTTGTTACGGCCACCAGTACTGCGCTTTCCGTATACAAGAGTTTTCTCTGGTACAGATGTAGTAACATCATCAAATGTACCAATAGCTTTGTGTCTTTGACCCGGAGTAACAGGTCTGAATTTGCGTATACCCATCTTTTTTAAATGTTACTATAGAAATCGATAGTTTCTCCCTCACGAAGAGTTACGATAGCCTTCTTGTAAGCATTGCGGCTACCCTTTATAACACCAGCCTTAGTGTAACGGCTCTTACGCTTACCAGCGTAGTTCATAGTGTTAACGGAAACTACATTTACATTAAACTTAGCTTCTACTTCCTTCTTAATTTCGAGTTTGTTAGCCTCAGGACGGACAATGAAGCCGAACCTGTTGTTCTGCTTCTCCGAAATAGCCGTCATTTTTTCAGTTACCAACGGTTTGATTATATATTCCATCTTAAAGCCTCCTTATTTGTTTAAGGTACTGTCAACCAAGCCGAGAGCATTTTCAGTCATAACTACAACATTTGCGTTCATTACATTGTATGTATTGACGTCTGAAGCAGTCATAACCTGTACTCTCTGAATATTGCGAGCTGACAAATATACGTTTTTATTTACTCCTGGCAAAAGAAGAAGCAGCTTCTTACCAGAAATATTAAGATTATTTTGCATTTGAACAAACTCTTTTGTCTTTGGAGCCTCGAAATCGAAGTCTTCTACGACAATGATGCTGTTCTGCTGAGCCTTGTAAGAGAAGGCACTCTTTCTAGCGAGAAGTGTGACTTTCTTATTGAGCTTGAATCTATAATCACGTGGTCTAGGACCGAAAACTCTACCACCTCCTCTAAGAACCGGAGATTTGATGTCACCTCTACGAGCGCCGCCGCCGCCTTTCTGACGGATGAGCTTTCTTGTAGAACCAGCAATTTCGCTTCTTTCCTTAGACTTATGTGTACCCTGGCGCTGAGCAGCCATGTACTGCTTAACTGCGAGATAAATTACATGGTCGTTAGGTTCAATTCCGAAAATAGAATCGTTTAACGTAACCTTACGTCCAGTGTCCTCACCTTTTATGTTTAATACGTTAACTTCCATTACTTATTAATTATTACGATTGAACCTTTGTATCCTGGCACTGAACCCTTGAGAAGAAGGAGGTTGTGCTCTGGAATTACTTTAATTACCTGCAGATTGTGTGTAGTAACCTGTACGTTACCCATCTGTCCGCCCATTGGTACGTTCTTGAATACTCGAGAAGGAGTGGCACACGCACCGATAGATCCCGGTTTGCGCTGGCGGTCATCCTGTCCGTGAGTCATCTGACCAACACCGCCGAAGCCGTGTCTCTTAACAACTCCCTGGAAACCCTTACCTTTTGAAGTACCTACGACATCAACGTAGCTTGAATCAGCAAAGATGTCAACAGTAATTACGTCACCGAGATTGTACTCCTCGTCAAATGCGAACTCGGCCAAGTGTCTCTTCGGTGTAGTTCCAGCCTTCTTGAAGTGTCCCATCATAGGTTTTGTAGTGTTCTTTTCTTTCTTCTCTTCGAATCCGAGCTGAACAGCAGCATAACCGTCCTTTTCAACACTTTTAACCTGAGTAACTACACAAGGACCTACTTCGATAACAGTGCATGGAAGATTCTTTCCATCGGCACTGAAAACGGATGTCATTCCGATTTTCTTTCCAATTAATCCTGGCATTTCAGTTAAATTTAAATGTTCTCAAAATACTAAACCTTAATCTCTACTTCAACTCCGCTTGGCAATTCCAGCTTCATCAGCGCGTCAACAGTCTTAGCTGTAGAGCTGTAAATGTCGATAAGTCTCTTGTAAGTGCTGAGCTCAAACTGCTCGCGCGACTTCTTGTTTACGAACGTACTACGGTTCACTGTGTAGATACGCTTGTGTGTTGGAAGTGGAATTGGTCCACTAACGATGGCGTCTGTAGCCTTAACTGTCTTAACGATTTTCTCAGCTGACTTGTCAACGAGATTGTGGTCGTAAGATTTCAGTTTAATACGAATTTTCTGACTCATGTTTTTAATAAAGTTATTTATTAGTTATCTGCTCGATGAAGGTATGCAGGCCAAGAGTCGTTTGCTGGCCTGCACCCCCATAAGCATATTTTCAATTTATACGAGGTCAACTCGTCCGTTCACTTCAGAAAGAACCTGCTTAGCGATAGCGCTAGAAACAGGAGCATGGTGGTCATACTGCATTGAAGAAGTTGCACGACCTGAAGTGATAGTACGCAGAGCTGTAACGTAACCGAACATTTCTGCGAGCGGAACCATAGCCTTGACGATACGTGCGCCAGATCTGCTTGATTCCATTCCTTCAACCTGTCCACGACGCTTGTTGAGGTCACCGATAACGTCACCCATGTTCTCCTCTGGAGTAACAACTTCAAGCTTCATGATAGGCTCCATCAAAACTGGCTTAGCCTGAGCGCAGGCGTTCTTGTAAGCCTGGAGTGCACAGATTTCGAATGAAAGCTGGTCAGAGTCTACCGGGTGGAAAGAACCATCCACGAGAACGACCTTCAGTGAATCCATCGGATAACCTCCGAGTACACCGTTCTTCATTGCGTTTGCGAAACCTTTCTGAACAGAAGGGATGAATTCCTTAGGGATGTTACCGCCCTTAACCTCATCGATGAACTGAAGTCCGCCTTCCTTGAAGTCTTCATCAACCGGACCGACGTTAACGATGATGTCGGCAAACTTACCACGACCACCAGACTGCTTCTTGTAAACTTCGCGAACATTGACAGTCTTAGTGATAGCTTCCTTGTAGTTTACCTGAGGCTTGCCCTGGTTGCACTCTACCTTGAACTCACGCTTCAGACGGTCGATGATGATATCGAGGTGAAGCTCACCCATACCAGAGATGACAGTCTGACCTGTCTGTTCGTCACTGTGAACAGTGAATGTAGGGTCTTCTTCGGCGAGCTTTGCAAGACCTACAGAAAGTTTGTCAAGGTCCTTCTGAGTCTTAGGCTCAACGGCGATACCGATAACCGGATCAGGGAAGTCCATAGACTCGAGAACGATTGGAGCAGTCTCGTCGCAGAGAGTATCACCGGTGCGGATATCCTTAAGACCTACGACAGCACCTATATCACCAGCGCTGATTACTTCTACAGGGTTCTGGTGGTTAGAGTGCATCTGGAACAGACGTGAAACACGTTCCTTCTTTCCAGAGCGTGAGTTGTATATATAAGAACCGGCTTCAACCTTACCAGAGTAAACTCTTATGAAAGTAAGACGGCCTACATACGGGTCAGTAGCAATCTTGAATGCAAGAGCAGAAGTCTTCTCGTCCTCATCCGGCTTTCTGTCTTCCTCTTCCTTTGTAGTAGGGTTAGTACCCACAACGTTAGGAGTATCGACAGGTGAAGGGAGGAATGCACAAGTATAGTCGAGAAGAGTCTGTACACCCTTGTTCTTGAATGAAGAACCGCAAAGCATAGGAGTGACATCCATAGAAAGAGTAGCCTTGCGGATGGCGCTGATGATTTCCTCTTCAGTAATGGTAGAAGGATCGTCGAAGAACTTCTCCATCAAAGCGTCATCATATTCAGCCACCGTTTCGAGCATCTTTCCTCTCCACTCTTCAGCTTCGTCCTTGAGTTCAGCAGGGATATCCTCGACCTCATATTCAGCACCCATTGTTTCGTCGTGCCAGATGATAGCCTTCATCTTGATAAGGTCTACAACACCCTTGAAGTTTTCCTCTGCACCTACAGGTATTACTACAGGGCAAGGGTTAGCGCCGAGGACATCCTTCATCTGGCGTACGACCTCAAAGAAGTCAGCACCAGAGCGGTCCATCTTGTTTACGTAACCGATACGAGGAACATTATATTTGTCGGCCTGACGCCATACAGTCTCAGACTGCGGCTCAACACCTCCTACTGCACAATAAGCTGCAACAGCACCGTCGAGTACACGAAGTGAACGTTCAACCTCGGCAGTAAAGTCAACGTGTCCCGGAGTATCAATAAGGTTTATCTTATACTTGTTTCCGTTCCAAGTCCAGAATGTTGTTGTAGCGGCAGAAGTAATAGTGATACCACGCTCCTGCTCCTGTGCCATCCAGTCCATTGTTGCGGCACCGTCGTGTACCTCACCGATTTTGTGAGTCAGACCAGTATAGAAAAGGATACGCTCAGATGTTGTTGTCTTACCAGCATCGATATGAGCCATGATACCAATATTACGGGTAAAGTGCAAATCACGTTTTGCCATAAAATAAAATCCTTTAGCTTGTTATTGATTATTAGAATCTGAAGTGTGCGAATGCGCGGTTAGCCTCGGCCATTCTGTGCATGTCTTCCTTACGCTTGAAAGCACCGCCCTGTTCGTTGAAGGCGTCCATGATTTCAGCAGAAAGTTTCTCAGCCATGCTCTTTCCAGAACGCTTGCGTGCAAACATGATAAGATTCTTCATAGAAATAGCCTCCTTGCGGTCAGGGCGTATTTCAGTTGGAACCTGGAATGTAGCACCACCGATACGGCGAGATTTAACCTCGACCTGCGGAGTTACATTGTCGAGAGCCTTCTTCCATATTTCTACGGCCGACTTCTCTTCGTTCTGCATTTTGTTCTTTACGATATCGAGAGCATCATAGAAGATAGAATAAGCGATGCTCTTCTTTCCGTCATACATGAGGTTGTTGACGAATTTTGTAACCTTTACCTCGCCGTAAACCGGATCTGGAAGGATTACGCGCTTCTTTGGTTTAGCTTTTCTCATTTGTTTTGTTAAATTTCTTCAGTCTGAGGTTGCAACTCTGCGATTTCTTCAACATCCCCTCCGGGACGTTTACTCAACCTTTCGTATAGCTTTCCAACAAACCAAAACTAGTTAAACGATTTTTTACTTCTTGTTTGCTTTTGGACGTTTTGCACCATACTTAGAACGGCGCTGTGTACGGCTTGCTACACCTGCTGTATCGAGAGTACCGCGGATGATGTGGTAACGTACACCTGGAAGGTCCTTAACACGACCACCTCTTACAAGCACGATTGAGTGCTCCTGCAAGTTGTGTCCCTCTCCAGGGATGTAAGAGTTAACTTCCTTCTTGTTTGTCAAACGTACACGTGCAACCTTTCTCATTGCTGAGTTAGGTTTCTTAGGTGTTGTTGTGTAAACGCGGACGCATACGCCACGACGCTGCGGGCAGCTGTCCAGCGCAGGCGACTTGCTCTTGTCTACCAACACCTTTCTTCCTTTTCTTACTAATTGCTGAATAGTAGGCATTTTGTTAGTTTTTTTAATTTTTTATATTAATCTATTTTTGAATAATCACATTTTATTTTCCGCCACTGCACACTTACTCATGCACAATAGTCCAAAAAGCGGTGCAAAATTAGCAAAAATATGCCAAACAGCACATTATCAGACAAACATAATAAGCCCAAGCACGGTTAAAAACACCCTGCCTGGGCTTATTTTAGCAATATTTAACTAAATAAGCGTCTTACAAAGCCTTTTCGGGCGGAAAATCCCGCCCTTTACACCTGAAAGGTCTTAGGCCTCGCCTTTTTTGATGTTGAACGGAGCGACTGTTCTTGTGCAAAACTAAA
>ENA-UONW01002442-UONW01002442.1-human-gut-metagenome-genome-assembly--contig:-CS52-NODE-2442-length-18230-cov-6.043521_pt1 | contig 18230 bp, 11 predicted proteins | sample MGYA00242463_ERZ724010 | MGnify/ENA metagenome assembly ERZ724010 | reverse complement strand
CATCGAACTGTCACACTTTTACGGGGCTATTTCTTCCAGGACTTCGCTGTCATCATCGTCAATCAGTTGTTCCACTTAAAAATGCAAAACACCTTCAAACGTCTAATAAGCTATTCGGGAAAAATGCAAATTTGTTGCAACGTATCGTCCACTTGGGAAGATTCGATGTTTACTTGGTTATTTATTCCCTTATTTATTTCCTTTCTGATTCAGTTCGTCTACAAATTCCTGATAGAGAGCTACAGGTCCGTAGTGCCACAGCTTAGTGGTTTCGTCGGCCAGCCTTTTGTAAGTGTCCGAATGATAGAAACGGCGCATGGCCTCAATGATTGTAACGTGGTGTTCGTGGGCATATATTTGCGCCACGCGACTGATCTTGCCTGGCAACAGCAGATACAGGTTCTTGTTGGTTATATCCAGATTCATAGGCTGACCTCCTTGGCATTAATCAGTTCGTCTATTTCCTCCATCAGCCACTGGTGACCTTGCGTATGCAACACCTCGAAATTATCCTTCAGATAGGGCAACACTTCGTATCGGTCGAACAGGGAGACCACTTCGTCCCCACTTAACTGATGTTTCTTTCCATACTGCTCGATGCAGAAAGAAAGAAAATAGGCGATATCGAGTTCTTTGTCTTTCATACTTAATGCTTTGGCTTGCTAAATATACTTTTTTCTCTTTTGAATTTTAGTAAAGGGAACAGAAATTTTCATATTGTCAATTGTTTTTGTTCTCTTCCTCAAGCCAATTCATCCAAAACTTCTAATGATACTTAAAAATTTGCATTGCGCCTTTTTGTCGTTTGGGTATAAAGTTACGAATGTAAGTATAAAACTGGTAAACCTGTTAAAATTGCCCCTTTGATTGTATCTGCAACTTTGTATAAAAATCGCTATTGTTAAGCATTTATGAATTTCTAAGCCCTCAAAACAAAATTTCCGAGCGCTCGGAGTTATAACTCTGGGCGCTCGGAAATACGAATAAATTCAATTTATGATACTGTTTGCCTGGACATGCAAGCAATTTTTAGAATAGACATCTCACTTTTATTTGTTTTTCATCGTCCGCAGAATGTGCGGAAATCGCAGAATTCGCAGTGGTGTACATTGTCTGTCTGACTGAACGGAATGTCAGGATTGAATATCTCGGCAATGGTAGAAACAAGCATTTTATGATATTCGTCCTTGACCTGTGAGGCGAAATCTGTAATCTCTTCTTTCCCAATCTTTATGGCAGGTGAACTGCCGGCAGATGTCTGCTTGATGTAGGCGAGTGCAGGGGAGATGGGTTCGTGCTCAGTGGCGCTCACCACGTCGGAATAGTAGAATGCCTGTAATATGTGGTACGGACGGTGTGCATTGGACTTGTCGAACAAATCTTCGAGCGAGTTTGCCTTGTGAGGGCGTGTACTTGTCTTGTAGTCGACAATGCGCAGGAGACTGCCGCTCGGAGTCGTTATGCGGTCGTAGCGGTCGATGATTCCTCCGATGCGTGTGGTGAAACGGCGGGCGGACGGTACTTCTATGTCGAGGTAGCGCTCGATTTCAACGCCGAGTATGGTCATCGGGCACAGTTCGGCATCGGCTGTAAGCTGGTTCATGAGGTAGCTCACTATGACATGACGGTTGAGAAGCTGTTCGCCGTTGTAGAGGTGGGCGGTGCCGTGCTGTTCGATGTATTCGTCGCTTTTATGGAAATACTCTTTGGCAAAGGCGCGGTCTGCCACACGTTCGAGCGTGGCACGGTCCTTGGCAAGGTCGAGAAGCTGACTGCTCTGTAGCTGGCGTCCTATGTGCGGGCCGTAGATGTGTTCCATGCAGGAATGGAATATGGTTCCGAACATGGCGTTGTCGACTTCCTCGGTGACATCGTCGCTGATGCGCATGCCTGCTCCATACTGGAAGTAGAATTTCAGAGGGCAGTCGAGATAGCAGTTTATGGCCGACGGAGTGAGGAGCATGTCCTTGTCGCCGTGGGTTTTCTTGTATTGGGCTTCGCGCTCAAGGTCGTAGCGGTTGTAGAGATTTTCCATGACGGATTTGTCCTTGGCGACACTGAGCGTGCGGAGCTGTGAGGCTTCGTTTGGCGAAGATACTGCCGACTGGCTGATGGACTGGTCGCGCGCAAAGAGCTGTCCGTTGTCGAGAAGCATCTGAAGCATGAAACGCGACATCTCGCCTTTGCTGAGTCCGTCGGTGGAATTGTTGTACATGAGCGTGATGTTTTCGGCGCGTTGCATGAGACGGTAGAAGTAGTAGGCATAGAGACTTGTCTTCTTGTCGATGGTTGTCATGCCGTAGGCTTCGCGGAGGGTGTACGGGATGAACGATGATGCGTGGGTTGACTTCGGCAGCTGACCTTCGTTGACTGACAGCATGATGATGTTGCGGAAGTCGAGGCATCGCGTTTCGAGCAATCCCATGACCTGAAGGCCAATAGCCGGCTCGCCGTGGAAAGGAATGGTGCGCGAAGATGTTATCTGATGGATAAGGCGTGCCACGGTATTGGGTGTTACGGTGAGCATGCCTGTCTCGCAGATGGTTATGAGGCGGTTGATGATGGAGTGGGTCGTATAGATTGATTCGGCATAAAGCTGAATGTTGAAGTCCGACTTGTCCTCATTCATATAGCTTCGCCCTACAATTTCTGTCATCTCGGAGAGGTAACGCAGCAGTGCGAGTGTCGAGTCTGTGCGCACGAATATGCGGCTAAGGGCTGGATCGGACGCAAAAAGCGAATCTGGCACGTAAATCATGTTGTTCTTGCGAATGGTGCGCAGGATGCCGGTTGCGGAGGACGACAGACGCGATGTGTAGGGGTGCTTCAGGATGTCGGCCACCTGACGGTAGCGCCACTCGCCACGATGGGATGCTCCGTCTGTCTGCAGTTTGAGCAGGGCACTGACGTATGAGCTGATAGGGGTGTCGGTGAGCGGATATCCCATGGTGACGTTGAGAAGCATGGAACTGGATTTGCCTTTGCCGGTGATGAGCTGCGACGGGAGAGAATGGAGAATGGCTGGGAGAAGCTGTTCGTTGCACAACACCACAGCCGTTTCATTGTATGGCTCGCTGTCGTTGAGCACTCCGCCGAGCCACGAACTGACATAGCGTGCCTGGGCATTCTCGGTGGGCGATGAAATGAAATGTATGTTCTTCGGCTTGCGGAAATTGGCATACTGAGGACCTGGGTCGAGCGCACTGCCGAAGTCGCGTATGTTTTCGCGAATGAAACGTCCAGCCTCAAACGTGCTCTGACCGGCCTGACCTGGGGCTATGTAGGCTTCGTCGTAATCCCAATAGAAAAGTGCCTTGCCCTGTTTCTGCATGATGCGGAAGAGTGAGCGCTCCGTTTCGTTGAGAACGTTGAAGCCGACGAAGACATATAAATCAGATTCGGCGGAAGCTGGAATGACGGATGTAGATTTGATGGATTCGATGATTTCGCGATTCATCATGCCTTCGTACGCGAGGTTGTCGGATGCCAGCGAATCGCGGAAACTGTTGTAGAGCGGATGAAGGATGTTCCAGAAGCTCAGGAATTTCTCCTTGAGCTTAGTCTTGTCCTCAGGATTGAAGTTGATGAAGAACTGCTGTATGGCCTTGACCTGGTCTTCTTCGAGGAATCCGAAGTCGGTCATGTTCTGCAGGTCGTTGATGTTGGCAAACAGTTTTGATGCGTCGGCCATGTTCTTATCTACATCGTCGAAGTCGCTGATGAGCATCTCGCCCCATGAATAGAATCGGTCGAGCGTTTCCTGACTTCCGGTGATGGACACATACGAGCGGTAGAGATAGGCCACGAGCAGAATAGGGTCGGCCAGCGTACGGGTGCTGAGCGATTGGAAAAGTTCACTGATGGTGGTGTAGCGCGGTGCCCAAATCGGTTTGTCGGAGATGCGGGCGAGATGGCTGTTGAAGAATATGCTCGCACGTTTGTTTGGAAAAACAACACTGACGTTCTCGAAGTTGCCGTCGAGTTTCGTATACAGGTCTTTTGCGACTATTTCAAGGAAGGTTTTCACGATTTATCTGATATTTTCAAAGGGAGCTATGATATTTCTCGCGCTCCCATGAGTTTGTTTTTTCTATTTGGTATAAAGTTCTGTTTCTGTGTGCAAGGTCCGTGACAAGCAGAGGTGCATGATACATCAGAGGCTTACAGGAACGATGTCGCCACGACGGATGTACCACACGTAGCCCTTCACGTCGGCATAGCCCATACGCTGGATGAGCGACATATACTCGCGAACTTGCGCCTCGTGGCTCACATCCTGCTTGCCGGTCTTATAGTCTATGACAATGGTTTCAGAACCGTCAGTGATTACTCTGTCTGGACGACGCTCGACGACTTTGCCGTCGGCATCGCGAGAAATGATGGTGCACTCATTGAATGTTTTCCATTTAGGGTCGAACCATGCGGAGGCACGAGGGTCGGAGAGCGACTTGTGGAGGAGACGAAGCACATCGTCGCGATGGGAAACACTGCTGAAGCATCCTTCACCGTCGAGCATGGTGACGACTCGTTCTGCGTCGTCGGCCGACGTCAGCATGGAGAAGAGCTTGTGGAAGAGCAGACCTTCATCGATGTATGTCTGATGCTCTGCGTCTGTCTCTCCGCTGATGAACTGTTCCGACTTGTTGGACTGACGGAACTCTGCCTTGTTGGCAAAATGGGTGAACTTCACTTCAGCCGGAGCAGGAGTCACGGTAAGGACGTTTTCACCGGATATTTTTGCTTTTGGAGGCGCGGAAGGTACGATTTCACCGTAGGTAAACAGTGGCGTGCTGCTGTCTTCATCTTTGTTCATAAAGTCTGGCACGGAGTTGAGCAAAAGGTCGCTGATGCCTGACTGACGGCTGCCGTCCTGGCACCAGATGAACAGATTGTTTTCGGCACGGGTGAAAGCCACGTACAGGAGATTGACGTTGTCAACCAAGTTGCGCAGAAGTTCGTTGTTGAAATCATCGGCAAAGATGGAGTTGAGGGCTTTCTGGTTGTAATCAACCGCTGCGAGCGGCAGGCGGTCGTATGGCTGCTGCGACGGCTGGCACCACATGAGCGAGTTAGGCTTGCCGTTGAGGGGCCAGTCGCAGAACGGGACAAGAACCGTGTGGAATTCAAGACCTTTAGACTTGTGTATGGACATGATGCGTATGCCGTCGACAGAATCGCCAGGGATGGTTTTGGAACACAGGGTTTCGTCCCAATAACTGATGAAATTGTCGATGTCTGAAGGATTGTCCTGAAGATATGCGGTCAGTTCGTCGAAAAAGGTAAACAGATAGGCATCCTGATTGTGCAGACGGTCGAGCGAGAATATGCCGAAAAGCTCTTCGGCAAGTTCGTAGAGAGGCATGACCGTGAGTTTGTCCATGCGCGACGTGAATCCTTCAGGCAGATATCTGCCGATGCCTTCGTCTGTCTGCTGGAACACCTCACTGACAGAGACTGCTGATGAATCTGCCTCAGTCTGATAGAGATATGCTAAGGATGCTTTTGCGAAAAGGTCGGAAGGGTCGGACAAGCATTTGAGTGCAGACACAATCATGTTGACTGCAGATGAGGAATCGAGCCTGAAGGCTTCATCGCTGACAATCTTTACCTCTGGCATGTGCTCAACGAAATACTGGCTTATGCGCGGAATGTATTTATTGAAGCGTATGAGAATAGTTATATCATTGATGTTCACGCCTTTTCCTGTCAGTTGTTCTACTGTTTCTACAAGTGAGGAGAGAGTGCGCTCTTCGTAATCTTCTTCGTCGTCTGAATTGCTTTTTGCATTGAGCCCTTCGATGCGTACGTATCCGCGGTCTTTCTTTGAATCGAGGATTTCCTGCTCAACCTTGCTGTAGGCCTGTTCGAGCTCGAAACTTATGTCGCCGTGCTCTTCGCGGTAGGCGTTGTTGAGATTGGCAACAGCATTGGTGAAGAATGTATTGTTGAAACTGATGATGTTTCCGGAACTTCGGCGATTGAGGACGAGATCGCAATTTTCGACCTGCGAACCCAGCGGGCCGTAATCGATGTTGTTCAGGATGCTCCAGTCGCTGTTGCGCCAACGGTAGATGCTTTGCTTGACGTCGCCTACTATGAGACACATGCTGCCGGTGGAAAGACTGTTGGCAATGAGAGGCTGAAAGTTCTGCCACTGTAGGCTGGACGTGTCCTGAAACTCATCAATCATGATGTGGTTGAACTGTGTGCCAATCTTTTCATAAATGAACGGAGTGTCGCTGTCGCCGATGAGGTCGCGCAGGAAATGGGCAGTGTCAGCAAGGAGAAAACGGTTGGCGTTCTGATTGAGCGTGCGGACTTTCTCGTCAATAACACTTAGAAGGCGCAACTGGGTTATGTGGCGCGTAATGAGTTCCGTGGTGGTAATGACAGGCAGGTTTTTAGATATGGCGTCGATGGATTCGCGGAGCATCGGCATGAATGTGGTTGAAGCCAAGTCTTGAATAACCTTGTCCTTCGACCATTTCTTGGCTTCGTCGAGACAGTCGCTGATGCGTTTGCCTACGTCGGGGATGATGCCACTGCTGAGTTTTGCGAAAAATGAGTATATGCCCTTGTCCTTATAGCTGAACATGTCGGACGAAAATCCATGTGTTTCGCAGAATCTAATGAAACTTTCACCGTGCGATTTTAGCTCGTCTTGTGCCCTTCGTTTCAGCTCATAAAGTTCACTTCGGTATGTACGCAGAAAATCTTTGTCGGCGAGCAGTTCTCGGAGTTCTTTGCCTCGCTCGAGAAACTGCTCGTTGAAGATGTTCTTGCCGAATTCTTCCAATTCTGAATCTATTTTCCAGTTCTTGTCATCTTCAATCTTTTCTTGAATATATTCTATTATCCATTTGAAAATGTCAGACTTAACGTTCAATTCATCTATTATAGAATCAACGGCTTCGGCAAGTACCTCCTTGTCATTGAGGTCTATCTTCAGGTTGGCGGTGAGGTCGAGTTCGTGAGCCAATTCGCGTATGACGGATTGAAAGAATGAATCGATGGTTTCGATGCGGAAGCGGCTGTAGTCGTGTACAATGTTGGATAGCGCCATGTCTGCACGGTGGCGTATCTCATCGTCGGATATGTTGAGACTCCTTATTTCCTCGCTGTTGCGTACTTCTTCAAAATAGCTTTTTGAATCGTCCAACTTGTGTGCTATGCCGTAGAGCTGACCGAGTATACGCTCCTTCATCTCGGCCGTGGCCTTATTGGTGAATGTCACTGCCAGGATGTTCTTGTATTCGTACTGGTTCTGGATTAGAAGCTTGATGTATTCGACGGCAAGACGGAAGGTCTTACCGCTGCCGGCTGAAGCTTTGTATATTTTAAGAAGTTTAGACATCGTAATATGTATAAAATCTGTATTGAAAAATGATTGCTAAGGAAATCGCAATTCTATGATTTGAGAGAAAGAAAATAGCCAAGTTTATATAGGGAGAATATGAGTAGGGACGGCGAATGTCCCAACAGGTTCCTGCGCATCGGAGCACGGAAACAACGGTAAAATGCAACATACAATGGTTTCAGCCGCAAAGCCTCAAGCTTGTTGGCCATGGCCTCGACACGGCTTCTGCCTTGCATCTTTCCGTTGAGAGAATAAAGTACATGCAGCGCCGTCTCTGACTTTCTGAGGAATGACTCATTTGTGTCGATGCCGGCATGTATCAGTGGGTTGTCAATGTGGAGCAAAGGAATATTCCTTTTCATGAGTTCTACGCCAAACAATGCGTCTTCATATCCATATTCATGGCAGTCTTCATCGAAGCGTACAGACATGAAGACAGACTTTCGGATAAGGAAATTGAATGCAGTAAACTGGTCGTAAGGATGCTTGCTGCGTTCAGAGGCAGAGCGCTTGAGGTCTGCTTTCTTCTCGTATCTGTACCTGAGTTCACGTCCGTAGTTATTGAATTTATCCGGATGCCTCAATCCTCCGCAAATGGCATCACATTGCGGCATGGCGGAAATGTATTTGTCGATGAAATCTTCTGAAGCTACCTGCGCATCTGTGTCAATGAAAAGAAGCCATTCGTATTTTGCAGCTTCTGCCATCTTGTTGCGACTGGAAGCCTGACCGATGTTATGGTCGTAATGCATGAATGTGCAGCATGTCAGTTCGTTGCATGCTTGGCTGTTTTGCTCAACTGCTGATGCATCAGTGGACGCATCATCACCTACTATAATCTCAAAAGCTATTCCTGAACGCACGCACAGTTTGTGCAGACTTCTGATGAGTTCGCTGCAATCGTAGTTGTAAGTGGATATGAGAATTGAAAGCATTGGTATTGTACTGTTTGTCATGAGTATTCAAAAAGTGGGCGGTATAAGCACACTTTTACAAAGTTAACAAATTAGACTTACATAGCGTTACCATTGGAATTATTTTCATAATTTTGCCTATATGTTTGCTCCATAGCGAGCAGGATTGTTTTAATATTTTCCATTGCAGTAAAACAAGAACGTATTTATCACACATATGCAACCTTTAGCAGAAAGATTAAGACCGCAAACGCTTGACGACTACATCGGACAGAAACATTTGGTCGGTGAAGGGGCTGTCATCAGAAGAATGATTGAACAGAAAAATGTGTCGTCTTTCATTCTCTGGGGACCTCCAGGAGTCGGCAAGACAACACTTGCGAATATTATAGCCAAGAGTCTTGAAGTGCCATTTTTCACATTGAGTGCCGTAACATCCGGAGTAAAAGATGTGCGCGAAGTGATAGAAAAAGCCAAATCTTCTCGATTCTTCGGCAAAGGAAATCCGATTCTGTTCATTGATGAAATACATAGATTCAGCAAATCCCAGCAGGACTCGCTTCTTGGAGCCGTGGAGCAAGGCATCGTGACGCTTATAGGTGCTACAACGGAAAATCCATCATTTGAAGTGATACGTCCTCTGCTGAGCCGATGTCAGGTGTATGTGCTTAAATCATTGGACAAGGATGACCTTCTGCAATTGCTTGACCACGCTATAAAGACGGATATATATCTGAAAAACAAGAACATAAAGTTCAAGGAAACAAATGCTATACTTCGATACAGCGGCGGCGATGCACGCAAGTTGCTCAACATACTTGAGCTTGTGTCTGAAGCAGGCAACGACATAGAAATTACAGATGAAATCGTCAGTAATTGCCTGCAGCAGAACCCGCTTGCCTATGACAAGGACGGGGAAATGCATTACGACATCATATCTGCTTTCATAAAAAGCATACGAGGCAGTGACCCAGATGCCGCAATTTATTATCTTGCAAGAATGATTGAGGGCGGTGAGGACCCTGTGTTCATTGCCAGAAGACTCGTTATATCAGCAAGTGAGGATATAGGATTGGCAAATCCTAATGCTCTGCTGCTTGCCAATGCCGCTTTCGATGCAGTTACAAAAATCGGTATGCCTGAAGGACGTATACCTTTGGCAGAAGCAACGGTATATTTGGCATCAAGTCCTAAAAGCAATTCTGCTTACATGGCAATAAATACGGCCCTGCAGTTTGTAAAACAAACGGGAAACCTTCCAGTACCACTGCATCTGCGCAATGCTCCTACGCAACTTATGGCTCAATTGGGATACGCCAAAGATTATAAATATGCACACGACTATCCCGGTCACTTTGTCGTTCAGCAGTTCCTTCCCGATGAAATCGTAGGTCAGCGCTTCTGGACAGCTCAAGACAATCCGCAAGAGAACAAACTCAAGGAACGTATGGATGCGTTGTGGGGACGCAACGAAAAAAGCAAATAACAAAGGCAGTAGTGGAACAAGCGAACATCGTGGAACAATTAAAGTGAATTTTCGATGACTTCGCCAGATTAAGACGTTTAATCAATAAAATAAGCGAGACTATTTCAAGTTTGAATTGAAGTAGTCTCGCTTGTTTTTTAGCTATAGTATTTATTGAACTGATATGATATAAAACATTGAAATATAATTCAATATTATCTTATTATCAGATGATATGTCGTGGCTTCATATATAAGTCACACGAGGTCAACGACGGTGATACCTGCGCCACCAAATTGAACGTGTTCATCGTGGAAATCAGCCACAGCAGGTACAGTTGCAAGATACTGCCTTATAAGAGTTCGGAGGATTCCAGAACCGGTGCCGTGGAGAATACGGACCTTTGAAACTCCTGCAACAAGAGCGTCGTCAATGAAGTATGTAACTGCTTGGACGGCTTCATCGCCACGCATGCCACGCACATCAATATCTTGACGGAATTCAAGTTTCTTTTCGCGTATCTCATTCTGTGTCTGAAGACTGATGAATGTTGCAACGCGTTCTTCTTTCTCCGGTGCCTTCGATGGTTCCAATGCGTCAATTTTTACATTTGTCAGCATGACACCGAATGCAACCGTTGCATCTTTTCCGTTTATCTTTACAACCTTACCGATTGCTTTCTGTCCTTTCATCTTTACAAAATCTCCAACAGAAGGTGTGAATGCTTTTTTCTCCTGTACAGCGGTTTTGACTTCAGACTGTTTTTCGCCATTCTTTTCGGAACCTTTTTTGTTTTTGTTGTCTTCGCGCCGTTTGCGTCTTGCCTGGATTTTCTCCATTTGACGTCGTATGCGCTCTTCCATGGCGTCAGGGTCAATTTCACGTACGGTCTGTTTGAAATCTGCAAGATCCTGTCGTATGTCTTTAGTTTTCTCTTTCTCTGCCTGAGCCTCTTTTATTTCCTTGATTGTCTGCTCGATTTTAGCATTGGAAGATTTCAGCAATTCCTGCGCCTGTTCTTTTGCCTTGGCAAGAATTTCACGCTTTTCTTTCTGAAGCTGCTCAATCTCGTTCTCGTATCGGCTGATGGTCTGCTCCATCTGTTTTTCGTGTTGCCTGATGGCCTGGCGCTTGTTTTCCCAATAGCGCTTGTCGCGGACAATATCCTGAAGGTATTTATCTGCATTGATGTATTCACGGCCAACAATGTCGGACGCATCGGCAATTACGTCTTCAGGAATACCTATCTTACGCGCTATTTCTACTGCAAATGAGCTTCCAGGATTACCAATACGCAGTTCGAATAGAGGGCGCATAAGTTTGCGGTCGTAAAGCATGGCTCCGTTGACAACGCCTTCGTTTTCTTCCGCAAAGTGCTTCAGATTCTGATAGTGAGTCGTTATTACTCCGTACGCATGCTTTGCATTGAAGCGTTTGAGCACAGCTTCGGCCATGGCTCCACCAATCTGCGGTTCTGTTCCTGAACCGAATTCGTCGATTAGAATGAGGCTTGTTCCACCGCAGCGCTTCATGGTCACTTTCATATTTAGGAGGTGAGAAGAGTAGGTGGAAAGGTCGTCCTCGATGCTCTGTTCATCGCCGATATCAAGGAAGATGTCACCAAATATTCCCATGCGACTGCTTTCGCTCATTAGCACAAGCATGCCGCACTGAAGCATATACTGCAGAAGACCAACGGTTTTGAGACATACGGATTTTCCTCCTGCGTTAGGTCCGGAAATAAGGAGAATGCGCTGTCGGGAGTTAAGCATAATTTCAAGCGGAACAACTTTTTTGCCTTGACGCGACAAAGACATCTGCAGAATGGGATGTACGGCCATGCTCCAGTCGATGCCTGGTTTGCTCTCGATGGACGGTTCTACAGAAGAGGTCGTTATGGCAAATTTAGCTTTGGCACGTACAAAATCTATATCGGCCAAGAATTTATAAGACCTCAGCATCTCTTCAGCCTCAGGTCTTATTGTTGCCGTAAACTCCATGAGGATACGAATAATCTCGCGGCGCTCCTCGGATTCCAGCTCACGTACGCGATTGTTGGCTTCAACAACTTCAGCCGGCTCGATATATACGGTGCGTCCAGAGTCGGATTCATCGTGCACAATACCTTTGACCTTGCGCTTCATTGCCGGTGCAACAGGAATTACGAGTCGTCCGTCGCGCACAGTTGGAGTGGCGTCCTTATCGACAAGTCCCTCTGACTTAGCATTTTTAAGCATAGCCTGAAGCGAGCGCGATATACTTCCTGCTGTAGCCGCCAATTCACGTCTGATACGTCCGAGTTCTGGAGAAGCTGTATCTTTTATGTTTCCGTACTGGTCAATGATTTGTCCGATTCGTTTTACTACATGCGGATACACTGATACCTCAGATGCAAGACGCTGAAGTGCCGGGTAGAAATATTTTCTCTTGCTGCTGTCGTCAGAATCTTCCTCATCAGATGAACGATTCAAAAATGATGAAATGTCTATAATTGCCTGGAGAGAACGCTGAAGGTCAAACATATCCTTTTCATCGAGGAAAGTTCTTTCGATTCTGATACGTTTAAGTGCATTGCGCACATCAAAGAAGTTGCGGTCGGGGAAATCCTCTTCGCGCAGGATGCGGACCATCTCCGACGTTTCGCGCACTCTCCGACGTATCTCATCGTAATCGGAGGAGAATTTCATTTCTTCCACGCGTTCACGTCCCAATTCGCACAAGCATGACTGCGACAGCATTTCCCGTATGGTGCTGAAGCCTATTTTACTTTCAAACGTATCTGGATATATCATTTTTAAACAGGTGTATATTCTTGAAATTTTAAAACGACGTGCAAAGTTAAGCTTTTTATCCAAATGATTCAAGATGCTTCGATTTGATATATGTGGCATATATTAGCCTCAGTTTTCACATAGAAAGCTTATTCTGTAATTGTGGTTGTTTAAACTGTAATATATTTATCTAGATTGTAGCATATTCAGATTAATTTTGCAACGAACAAAAATATAATGCAACATGAAACGATTTATATTTACGTTTTTATTTCCGGTTCTATTGCCGGCAGTGTTTGCTATTACTTCTTGTTCTGCTCACGAAGAGCAAGATGAAATGCAGACATCCGACAATTTATCTGGTACACACCAGAATGAAGACAACATTTCAGACAACGAATCTTCAAATAATGACAGTATAGTTATGGAAAATAAAATTGAAATCAGAATAGGCCAATCTACTTTTACATGTTTGTTGGAAGACAACGCGGCATCAAGAGCTTTTGTCGACATGCTTCCTTTGAGACTGAATATGACGGAACTCAATGGGAACGAAAAATACAGTTCTTTGGGAAGAGATTTACCTACAAGCACAATAAGGCCTGGCACCATACACACCGGCGACCTCATGCTTTGGGGCTCATCGACAGTCGTGCTTTTCTATGAAACATTCTCTTCATCCTACAGCTATACAAGGCTTGGACGTATAGAAAATGCTGAAGGTCTGGCAGAAGCCGTTGGCAAAGGTAATGTGACAGTATATTTTGACAAACCGATAGATACAGGAATGGAGGAAATTGTATATGGAAAAAATAATTGATGCCGAATTCGGCGGTGAGCGTCCGCTGTTCGGCTCACACAACCTTATGTTGGAAAATGTAACTATCCATGCAGGCGAATCGGCACTTAAGGAATGCAGTAACATTGAGGCCGTAAAATGCCGTTTCGAAGGAAAATATCCTTTTTGGCACGTGGACGGCTTCAAAATCACCGACTGTCTGTTTACAGAAGGAAGCCGTGCCGCACTTTGGTATTCGTGCAATCTGCAGATGAAGAACACGCGTGTGGAAGCACCAAAGATGTTCCGCGAGATGGACGGCATAAAACTTGAAGATGTGGTAATTCCAGATGCGCAGGAAACTCTGTGGCATTGCACCAACATAGAACTGTCAAATGTCAAAGTAGACAATGCAGACTATCTGTTCATGCACAGTTCCGACATACATATAGAGCATTATAGGCAGAACGGCAACTATTCTTTTCAATACTGCAGTAATGTAATAATTCGTGATGCAATCATAAATTCGAAAGATGCATTCTGGAATTCTGAGAATGTAACTGTATACGATTCTGAAATAAATGGTGAATATCTAGGTTGGCATTCGCGCAACCTTAAGCTGGTGAACTGCCATATATCCGGTACACAACCATTGTGCTACGCAACAAATCTCATAATGGAAAACTGTACGATGGCCGATGACTGCGATTTGGCATTCGAATACAGCAGTGTAGAAGCTGATATTCTTGGAAACATTCGCAGTATAAAGAATCCGCTTACCGGCAAGATTACGGCTGACAGTATAGGAGAGACAATAATTGATGAGAATATCAAGAAACCCGGCGACTGCTTTATATCAATCAGGAAGTAAGGCATTAGGCTACAAAGAATAATATGAAATACAATTTTGATGAAATCATAGAACGCAGAGGCACAAACTCGTACAAATGGGACAGTGCGTCCGAGAGCAATATTCTGCCGATGTGGGTTGCTGATATGGACTTCCGTACGGCGCAACCTATTATCGATGCAGTCGTACGTCGGGCCTCACATGGTATTTACGGTTACACTCGCGTTCCCGACGAGTACTATTCGGCTGTTGCAGATTGGTTCTTCCGACGTCATCAATGGAAGATGGAAAGAGATTGGATAATATACACATCTGGTGTTGTTCCTGCACTCTCTGCTGTGATAAAGGCGTTGACAGTGCCTGGCGACAAGGTTCTTGTTCAGACTCCTGTATACAACTGTTTCTTTTCGTCCATACGCAACAATGGTTGCGAAGTTCTTTTCAGTCCGCTTGTACACGAAGATTCTACTTACCATATAGACTTTAATGACTTTGAACGTAAGGCTTCCAACCCAGAAGTAAAGATTTTTCTTTTGTGCAACCCGCACAATCCTGCCGGACGTGTGTGGACACGAGAGGAACTTACTCGTATGGGCGAGATATGTCTGCGCCATGGCGTTGCTGTCGTTTCCGATGAGATACATTGCGAACTCGTTATGCCTGGTTATGCATACACACCCTTTGCATCAATCTCAGAAGAATTTCTCAAGCACTCCGTTACATGCACATCGCCGAGCAAATCGTTCAACATGGCAGGTCTTCAAATTGCCAACATAACAGTTTACGACAAGGATATGAGACAACGTATCGACAAAGCCATAAATATAAACGAAGTCTGTGATGTAAATCCTTTTGGAGTTGATGCGCTAATAGCCGCATACAATGAAGGAGAAGAATGGTTATCGCAGCTAATTAACTACCTGCACGAAAATTATCAGTTCATGGCTGATTACTGTGCAAGAAATCTGCTTGATTATCCATTGACCGTTCTCGAAGGAACATACCTTGTATGGATGGACTGCCATATGTCCGGCATGACTTCAGAACAATTGGCTTGCAGGCTAAGAAGTGAAACTGGCTTGTGGCTCAATGCCGGAACAATGTATGGTGCCGAAGGTGAAGGCTTCATGAGATGGAACATTGCTTGTCCGCGTTCAGTACTCGCTGACGGTCTATCGCGTTTCTGCAAATTTGCTAAGAAAATGGAACCATAAATGCTGAATGTTTTTTTTTGTTGTGCCCACGTCACTTTATCTTCTTGATGCACAAAAGAAAAGTCCGTTTTCCACGTATTATTTTTATAAGGACATGGAAACGGACTTTTTAATATTTAGTCAATATCTATTTACTTCAAGCCTTTAATCCACTCGGCAATATCAGCCATTACTTCCTCAGAAATAGTTTCTTCTATCGTAGCATATTCTGCCACATAACCCTTTGAGCAGTGCTGAAACAAGTGATTGAGCGAAGGATATTCCTTTATGAGGTTTTCTTCGTTCTTAGGCAACAAGCGCCTGATGGCACCAAGGTTCATAGAAGGGTCCACTTGTTTGTCGAGGCTTCCGTTAATGGCCATAACAGGACACTTCACATTTGATATATCCTTCTGAGGATCGAAACTGAGAAACTGGTCCATCCAAGGTGACGGCGATGTCAAAACCTCAGCCAAATTCTGCAATGCAGGTGCAGGAAGACTCACTTTTTCTGATTTTGCGAGACTGTCAATTACAGCTGTGCCGTCAACGTTTGCTCTGTCGTGCCCGATGCGGTATTCAAGCACCTTGCCCAGCAAACGGCAATAGTTGTCAATATCTGTCTGGGGAGCTCCAGACGATTCAAGCATGACGCGATTCTGATAAACAATTATGCTGTCTCCACGGACTCCCGTACCTGCCATGCTTACAATGAAATCCAGCTTGTCTGCATATTTCGAAGCTGAAAGGAAGGCAATAGTGCCACCTTCGCTGTGCCCGAGCATACCAACTTTACTGAAACGGCCATCCTTGCGAAGAAAGTCGATGCCAGCCATGGCGTCAAGCATATTGCTCGTCATGGTCACCTCAGAAGCATTGCCCGTCGACTTGCCCACACCGCGGTCGTCATATCTCAGAGTTGCAATGCCGTGGCGTGCAAGGAAGTCAGCTATCACCAAAAAAGGCTTATGTCCCAACAATTCTTCGTCGCGGTTCTGTTGTCCGCTTCCTGTCACCATGAGCACTACAGGCACTTTCTTGCCAATGGACATCATCAGAGGCAAAGACAGAGTGCCTGACAGCACTGTGCCATCCTTTGCATTACTGAATGTCACATCCTCGGTGATGTATGGAAACGGCGGTTTAGGAGTCTGCGGACGTTTAATCTCCACAGAACCCGGACTGAGAACAAGTTTGAGACTCATTCCTGCTTGTGCGAAAGTTCCATCAATCTTACCGTCACGGACACGCCCGTTGTATTTTGCCATGATAGCAGGAACAGCCACGGCAACGGAGTCTTCAGATATATATTCAACTGTGGCAGGAATACCCTTTGCTCCTTGGTCAGGACTATCAAGCGTGCAGAGAGTCTTTCCGTCATCACCTTTGCTGAAATTGAATACGATATTCAGTTTTGCAGTTCCGATATCAAGTTTTCCGTTCCAGCTTCCATCAACAGTCTGAGCCTGAGCCGGCATAAAAACAAGAGCCAAGGCAGACGCAACAGCCGTTTTTAATTTATTATTAGTCATAAGCGTAGTTTTTCATTTAAATATATATACATGAAAAATCCTTAGAGCGACCATGACTGTTCGGCATCATGCACTCCAAGGATTTTCCATAATTATCAATCGTCCATAAGTTTTCTGTAGCGAATGCGTTTCGGTTCTTCAAGTCCGAGACGTTTTGCCTTGTTGGCCTCGTAGTCAGAATAGCTTCCTTCGAAGTAGAACACTTCGCCGTCACCCTCGAAAGCAAGAATGTGCGTACAGATTCTGTCGAGGAACCAACGGTCGTGGCTGATTATCACAGCACATCCGGCAAACTCATCAAGACCTTCTTCAAGAGCACGGAGAGTATTTACGTCAATATCGTTAGTCGGCTCGTCGAGCAGAAGCACGTTGCCTTCCTGTTTCAATGCAAGAGCCAGCTGAAGACGGTTGCGCTCACCTCCAGAAAGCACTCCGCAGAGTTTCTCCTGGTCAGCGCCGCTGAAGTTGAAACGGCTGAGATCTGCGCGGACATTGATTTCTCTGCCACCGATGCGCATTGTCTCGTTGCCCTGACTCACAACCTTGTAAACAGATTTCTCCGGGTCAATGTCCTTGTGTTGCTGATCTACATAGCTAAGCTTGACAGTTTCGCCGACTTCAAACGTTCCGGCATCTGGTTTGTCGAGTCCCATGATAAGGCGGAATAGGGTAGTCTTACCAGCTCCGTTAGGTCCGATGACACCGACGATACCGTTAGGTGGAAGCACGAAGTTGAGGTCCTTGAACAGAACCTTGTCACCGAAAGCTTTGGCAACGTGGTGTGCCTCAATGACCTTGTTGCCGAGACGCGGACCGTTAGGAATGAAGATTTCGAGTTTTTCTTCCTTCTCCTTCTGGTCCTCATTGAGGAGCTTGTCGTAGGAGTTCAGACGGGCCTTACCTTTAGCTTGGCGAGCCTTCGGCGCCATTCTGACCCATTCAAGCTCTCGTTCGAGAGTCTTTCTGCGCTTGCTTGCAGTTTTCTCCTCCTGCGCCATTCTCTGCGACTTTTGTTCGAGCCATGAAGAATAGTTGCCCTTCCAAGGAATACCCTCACCGCGGTCAAGTTCAAGAATCCATTCTGACACGTCGTCAAGGAAGTAGCGGTCGTGAGTAACAGCAATGACAGTTCCTTCATACTGCTGGAGATGCTGTTCGAGCCAGTCGATGCTTTCGGCGTCGAGGTGGTTCGTAGGCTCGTCGAGCAGAAGTACGTCCGGTTTCTGAAGGAGCAGACGGCAGAGCGCTACGCGTCGGCGTTCACCACCAGAAAGGTTCTCTACGCTCCAGTCGCCCGGCGGACATCTCAGTGCGTCCATAGCACGTTCCAGCTTGGAGTCGACATTCCATGCATCCGTGGCATCTATAAT
>ENA-UONW01002440-UONW01002440.1-human-gut-metagenome-genome-assembly--contig:-CS52-NODE-2440-length-18233-cov-4.684069_pt1 | contig 18233 bp, 19 predicted proteins | sample MGYA00242463_ERZ724010 | MGnify/ENA metagenome assembly ERZ724010 | reverse complement strand
CTGCTCTTGACAATTCACCATCATAGACGGCTACTTGGCTTCATACTCTCAACAAAAAATCGCAGGTCCGGCAGCCTGTTCCGCCGTGTAAATCGCCGTCAAATTCAACCCAGGAGCCGTGGCATTCCGAGCCGCAGATCGGGCATGTGAACGTGTAGGATCCCGCTTTGTCTTCAAGTCCTGCGTTCTTCCGGGCGATTTTATCTGCTTCCAGAATAACGGCATATTTCTTCATATCTTCAAGAAGTGCTGCGTTTTCCTTTTTCGTGTGGCTATTCTTTTTCAGAAATTCAAACATAGTTAGGTCTCCTTATTTAAAATAAAAGTGTTTATTGTTGCTGCTGCCAACCGACCGCGATGCGAAACCTCCCGCAGGGGACATTGCCGACAGTATACCACAAATTTCCGCAGATTTCAACCGCATGAACGGATCAGCACGCCGAATGCTTGCCAGCCTTGTCCCGCAGCACAAGGCGGATCGCCCACAGCTGCATCCGCTTCGGCAGCAGATTGAGCAGCCGGAGCAGCGGATTGCGGTTGATCGCATAGGCAAATGCGGGGCGCTTTGCGCCGAGAATGCGCAGAACCTTTTTTGCGATCCGCTCGGGCGGAACGCTCTTTGCCTCCACGCTGTCGACGATCCGGCGAAAGCGGGCGGCATTGCAGCGATAGAGCGCGGTTTTCTCGCAGAATGCCGTCAGCGCGTCGGTGGACGCGCCGAGCATGCCGGTGCTGACCGCGCCCGCACGCAGAACCGATACCGAAATGCCGAGCAGCTGCAGCTCCATGCCGAGCGCGAAGGCGTAACGGTCGAGCGCGCATTTGGTCACGCCGTACAGCCCGGTGAAGGGCAGCGGATCAAGCGGCGCGAGCTCGCTTGTGGTGATGAGGATCCGGCTGCCGCGCCCGAGCAGGGGGAAGAAGAGCCGGTTGACCGTAAACGCGCCGCCGAGATTGATGCGGAAGCTCTCTTCAAACCGCGCAGGCTCGATCTCGATGAGCGAATCCAGCATGTAAATGCCTGCAAAATGGACAATGGCAAGCAGCCTGTCCGTGACGGCGCGCACGGCGGCGACCGCCGAGGCGACGCTTGCGGCATCGGTCAGATCCGCCCTGATGGGGATCACGCCCGTGTCGCCGCTCGGTTCGACCTTGCGGTCAAGCGCAAAAACACCGTATCCGCGCGCGCGGAGCGCCTGTACCGCCGCGCGCCCCATGCCGCCGTCCGCACCTGTGATCAGAATATATTCCATCGTTTTCCCGCCTTGTTTTGTTGCTTTCAGTATACTACATCCGGGCGCGCAGCGCAACCCGAAAAGAAAAGAAACAACCGCCCGGCGGAATCTTGACGCTCTCAACCGGATATGCTATACTGTATGCAGGATGTGCATTTTTTTGCAGATCACCTGCGAAAATCCGTGCAGCCCCGCGTTACACAGGCAGAAACCCGCAAAAAATGCCGCTGTACTGGCGGCAGAACGACGGAAAAGGAGAAAAATATGAACTTTTTGGTACAGGCAGCCCCCGCTCTGATCACGGCGGCAATCGTCATCGTTGTGTTCTTTCTGCTCGGCTATGTCAAGGCGCCGCCGGACGTAGCCTACATCATCTCGGGTCTGCGCCGCCACCCGAAGGTGCTGATCGGTCGTGCAGGCGTGAAGATCCCGTTCTTTGAACGCGTGGATAAGCTGATCGTGCGTCAGATCTCGATCGACATCAAGTCCGAGGGCTACATCCCCACGCAGGACTTTATCGGCGTGGATGTGGACGCGGTTGCCAAGGTGCGCGTCATGACCGACCCGGAGGGCATTCAGCTCGCGATGAAGAACTTCCTCAACATGACCGAGGAGGACTTCAACCGTGCGATCGTGGATTCACTGCAGGGTAACATGCGTGAGATCATCGGTACGATCACGCTGAAGGAAATCTGCAACGACCGCAAGAAATTCGGCGATGAGGTGCAGGCGAAGGCGCAGACCGACATGAACGCACTGGGCATTCAGATCATCTCCTGCAACATTCAGCGCGTCACAGACGAGAACAGCCTGATCAATTCGCTCGGTCAGGACAACATGAGCAAGATCCAGAAGGACGCCGCCATTGCCAAGGCAGAGGCGGAGAGGGATGTTGCCATCGCACAGGCGCAGGCGGCGAAAGCCTCCAATGATGCGCAGGTCGAGGCGGATATGCAGATCGCACAGAAGCAGAACGACCTTGCAATCAAGCAGTCCGAACTGAAGGTGCAGGAAGACACCAAGAAGGCAGAGGCGGACGCCGCCTATAAGATTCAGGCGCAGGAACAGCAGCGCGCCATCGAGACCGCAACCGTCAACGCGCAGATCGCCAAGGCGGAGCGCGAGACCGAGCTGAAGGGACGCGAGGTCGAGGTCAAGAAATCCGTCCTCGACGCGGAGATCCGCGCACAGGCAGACGCTGAGCGTTATCGCGCCGAACAGGAGGCAGAGGCAGACCTCTACAAGCGTCAGAAGGACGCGGAAGCGCGCCTCTTTGAGCAGCAGAAGGCAGCCGAGGCAAAGCGCGCCGAGGCGGAAGCCATCCGTTACATGAAGGAGCAGGAGGCAGCCGGTATCGCCGCTGTCGGTAAGGCGGAGGCGGAAGCCATCGAGGCAAAAGCCATCGCAGAGGCACAGGGTATCGACAAGAAGGCAGAGGCAATGAAGAAGTATGGCGAAGCAGCCATCGTCGAGATGGTCATGGGCGCGCTGCCCGAGATCGCCAAGAACGTTGCCGAGCCGCTCTCCAAGGTCGACAAGATCACGATGTACGGCGAGGGCAACAGCGCAAAGCTGCTCGGCGACATCATCAACGGCACCACGCAGGTCACCGAGGGGCTGACTGCCGGTATGGGCATCGACATCAAATCGCTGATCGCCGGTGCGCTCGGCGCAAAGCTGGTGACCAAGAACAGCGACACCACCGTTGTTGTGCAGAGCCCGGATGCACCCGCACACGAAGAAACGCCCGAGGCATAACGAATAATAAACAAAAAAGCGGTACACCGCGCGGTGTGCCGCTTTTTCTGTTGCGGCTTGACGGCTCGCCGCCTTTATGGTATAATCCTGTCGAGCCTTGCGCAAACTTGAGCGTGCAGAGTAGGGGGCTTTATGAAAAGAAACGGAAAACCGAAAATCGAATACTCGACCCTGTTTTGGCTGTTCTTCTTCGGCAGCGTGACCGGCTTTGTGCTGGAGGGGATCTGGCGCATCATTCTCCTCGGGCATTGGGAGAACCATGCGGCAACCGTGTGGGGTCCGTTCTGCCTTGTGTACGGTGTCGGCGCGGTGGTCATTTATGTTGTGACCTATGCGATCGCGGAAAAGAGCTTTTTCGTGCAGTTTTTGGTGTTTGCGGCGGCAGGCAGCGCCGTGGAGTATGTCGCAAGCTACCTGCAGGAGCTGATCTTCGGCTCGCGGTCCTGGGATTACAGCGGCGACCCGTTCAACCTGAACGGGCGCATCACGCTGCATATGACGGCGATCTGGGGTTTGCTCGGCGTGGCGTTTGCCAAGCTCGCATTCCCGCTCATCGAGAAGGCGCGGCAGCGCCCCGAGAAAAAGTTCGGGCGGCTTGCCTGCGTGGCACTTTCCGCCTATATGGCAATCAACCTGCTGGTCACGGGCGCGTCGGTCTATCGTTGGTCGGAGCGGATCCACGGCATCGCGCCGCAGAGCCGCACCGAGCGCCTGCTGGATCAGTACTTCGACGATGACCGTATGATGCGGGTGTTCAGCGACATGGTGTTTGATCCCTCGCTGGGAACGAGTACAGAAGAATAAAGGAAAACGCCGCGCGTTATGCACGGCGTTTTTTTAAGCAAAACGGTGTTTTTTTTAACGATTCTGTGCAAACCGCCGATCTTTCGTAAAATGACTTGAAATCGAGAATTTCCGGCGCTTGTCACCTTGAATTTTACAAAGGAATACGGTATAATGGTTTGGAAATAAACAAAACGGAGAGGCGGTGCGGCGATGCGGAAAAAGCGGAACATACTTGTCGCTCTGCTGGCGACGGCGATTGCCGCCGTTTTGTTTGTCGGCTGGCTGCACACCGATTCCAAAACAGTTGCGAAAAGCGGCTTTGCCATGGGCACGGTCGTCACCGCAAGGCTGTACGGCGGGAGTGAGGACGATGCCGCTGCCGTCCTGGCATCGGTCACGGCGCTGGAAAACGAGATCTCGCGGAACATCGACACTACCGCCGTCTCGGTGCTGAACCGCACGGGGCGCGCCGAAAGCGAAGTACTTGCCGATGCCGTCACTGCGTGCCGCGCGGTTTCTGCGGCGTCGGACGGCGCGTTTGACATCACGGTCGGTGCGCTCACAAAACTGTGGGATTTTGACGGCGGCGGCGTGCTGCCGGATGCGGGCGAGATCGAAAGTGCCCTTTCTTCCGTAGATTACAACCGGATCACAGTGGACGGCGATACCATCACCGCCGACGCAGGGACGCAGATCGACCTCGGCGCGGTCGGCAAGGGCGCGGCGTGCGACGCGGTGCGCGATGTGCTGGCGGCACGCGGTGTCAGCGGCGCAGTCGTCTCGGTCGGCGGCAGCGTGCTTGCCTTTGGCAGGCGCAATGCCGCAGGGGACAAGTGGCGCATTGCCGTGCGCCATCCCCGAGATGCGGACAGCTATCTCGGCGTGATCACGCTTGCGGAGGGCTGCGTCTCCACCTCGGGCGACTACGAAAAGTATTTTGAAAAAGACGGCGTGCGCTACCATCATCTGCTCGATCCCGCCACGGGCTATCCGGCGAAGAGTGATCTTGTTTCGGTGACGGTGGTCTGCAAGAGCGGACTGCTCAGCGACGCGCTGTCCACCGCTTGCTTTGTGCTCGGCGAGGCACGGGGCAGGGCGCTTGCCCTTGCGTTCGGCGCGGGGGCGGTCTTCGTTCGGACGGATGGCACGGTCATGACCGTCGGCGATGTGGTGTTTTCACAATGACGGCGGGGAAGAGACGGATCGGGTTTTGCCGTGGCGACGTGCTTGTCCTGTGCCTGATCCTTGTACTGTCGGCGGCGCTTTTTCTGCTCGACCTGCCGCGTGGGGATACGGTGTATGCCGTGATCTGCGCGGACGGCGCGGTTGTGCAGCGGATCGACCTTTCCGCTGTGGATGCGCCGTATACCTGCACGGTCGGCGGCTGCACGCTTGCCGTGCGCCGCGGGGCAATCGCTTTTGCCGAGGCGGACTGCCCGGATAAGCTCTGCGTTCGCCGCGGCGAAATGACGCGCGCAGGCGACTGCATGGCGTGCGTGCCGATGCGTGTGGCTGTCTATTTGAGCGGCAGCGGCGGTGCGGATGCTGTGACCGGGTGAGGTGCCTATGAAACAGAGAAAACTTTCGCGCGGCGCGCGCAGCATTGCCGTCTTCGGGCTGCTCGGCGCGCTGGCGGTGGTGATTGCCGCGTTTGAATCCGCGCTCCTGCCTGCGCTGCCGTTTTTGCCGCCGGGGGCAAAGCCGGGGCTTTCCAACATTGTCACGACCTTTGCCGTCTCGGCGTTCTCGCTCGGCGGCGGCGTGTATGTCACGCTGTGCAAGGCGGCGTTTGCATGGCTTACGCGCGGCGGCACGGCGGCGCTTATGAGCCTTGCGGGCGGGCTGCTTTCCACGCTTGCACTGTGGCTGCTGTTGCGCGCGCCGCGGCGGATGAGCTACATCGGCGTGAGCCTGATCGCCGCTGTCTGCCACAATGTGGGGCAGCTTGCCGCGGCAGCCGCGCTCTCCGGCACACCCGCATTGTTTCACTACGGCAAGTATCTTCTGCTGCTTGCCGCGCTTACCGGTTCTGTGACCGGCGTGATTCTGAATATCGTGATGCCGCGCATTGCCGCGGTGTTTGATTTGTATTTTCGAGGAAAGGATGCACATCCATGAACAAAGAAACAGGCATTCTTCATGCTGTTGCGCGCGGGCGCGGCGGCGTCCGCGTACCTCACCGCAAGAACACGGCGGAGATGTCGGTCGTGCGGATGCCCGCACCGGAAACGGTAGTGCTCCCGATGCAGCAGCATATCGGCGCGCCCTGCACCCCGACCGTCAAGGTCGGTGACAGCGTGGCGGTCGGACAGGTCATCGGCGACAGTGACAAATTCGTCAGCGCGCCGATCCATGCCAGTATCTCCGGTACGGTCACGGCAGTCGGCGATGTCCGGCTGGCAAACGGGCTTGTGACAAAAGGCGTGACTATCAAATCCGACGGCGAGATGCGGCTCTTTGACGGGCTGACGCCGCCTGCGGTCAACTCCAAGGAGGAGCTGATCGCCGCAGTGCGCGCATCGGGTCTGGTCGGTCTCGGCGGCGCGGGTTTCCCCTGCCACGTCAAGCTGACCGTGCCGCCGGATAAGCAGGTCGATACGCTGATCGTCAACGCTGCGGAATGTGAGCCGTATATCACCGTGGACTACCGCGAGTGCATCGAGCATGCCTATGACATTCTCGGCGGCATCAACGTTTTGAAAAAGTATTTCGGCTTCTCCCGCGTCATCATCGCGGTGGAGGATAACAAGCCGGAGGCGATCAAAAAACTCAGCGCCATCGCCGACGAGGATCTGGACGCGGGCAATATCGTGCGCGTGATGACGCTGCGTTCCCGCTATCCGCAGGGCGCGGAGAAAATGATGGTGCTGTCCGCCACGGGCAGGCGCGTTCCGCCCGGCAAGCTGCCGGCGGATGTCGGCTGCATCGTGATGAACGTCGCCTCGGTCGCGTTCATTTCGCGCTATCTCAAGACCGGCAAGCCGCTGGTCAGCCGCTCGGTCACGGTGGACGGCACGGCGATTGCCGAGCCGAAGAATCTGCGCGTGCCGATCGGCACGTCGCTCTCGGATATCGTGGATTTCTGCGGCGGCTTTAAGGCAGAGCCGCGCAAGATCATCTCGGGCGGTCCGATGATGGGCATTGCCGTCTGCGGCACCGATGCGCCGTTCTGCAAGCAGAATAACGCGCTGCTTGCCTTTGCGGACGAGCATGACATGGAGAAGACCGTGCGCGACTGCATCCGCTGCGGTCGCTGCGTCGAGGTCTGCCCAATGAGCCTGATGCCCACGCTGATCGAACGCTACTCGCGCGTCAAGGACACCGACGCACTCGCGAAAATGAACGTCATGACCTGCATGGAATGCGGCTCCTGCGCATTCGCCTGTCCGTCGGGGCGTCCGCTGGTGCAGTATATGCGCCTCGGCAAACAGATTCTGAAAGAAGGAGGGAACAGGGGATGAAAAAACTGCTTGTCAGCGCGTCGCCGCATATTCACAGCCCGGAGACCACAACCGGCGTGATGGGCGACGTGATCATTTCGCTGCTGCCCGCCCTTGTGATGGCGGTGGTCTGGTTCGGCAGCCGCGCGCTCGTGCTCACGGCGGTCTGCATCGGCACGGCAGTGCTTGCCGAGTGGGTCTCCCGCCGCGTGATGAAGCGCCCGAACACCCTCGGCGACCTCAGCGCGGTCGTCACCGGTCTCATCCTCGCGCTCAACCTGCCCGCCACGCTCCCGCTGTGGATGGCGGCGATCGGCAGCATCGTCGCCATCGTCGTCGTCAAGCAGATGTTCGGCGGCATCGGACAGAATTTCGTCAATCCCGCCATGACGGCGCGTATCATTTTAATGGTTTCGTTCCCCACGGCGATGGCGCGCTGGACAGCGCCGCTTGCGAGCGCATGGAGCGCGGATGCCGTCACCACGGCGACGCCGATGGCGTCCCTCGCCGCCTCGTCGGGCGGCAATCTGTCCGCCGATCTGCCCTCGCTCTGGCAGATGCTCGTCGGTTATCACGGCGGCTCGATGGGTGAGGTCTGCGCGCTGGCGCTGCTCGTCGGCGGGGTGTATCTCATCATCCGCCGCGTGATCTCCCCGATCATTCCGGCAGCCTACATCGGCACGGTTGCCGTCTGGATGCTGCTCGCAGGACACGGCGACCTCCGCTTTGTCGCCTATGAGCTGCTCGGCGGCGGTCTCCTGCTCGGCGCCTTCTTCATGGCGACCGACTATGCCACCTCGCCGATTACCGCGAAGGGCAAGTGGATCTTCGGCATCGGCTGCGGTATTATCACCTCGGTCATCCGCTTGTACGGCTCGCTGCCCGAGGGCGTGTCCTTCTCGATCATCCTGATGAACATCCTCGTCCCGCACATCGAGCGGCTGACCCTGCCGCGCGCCTTCGGTGCGGAAAAGGAAAAGAAGGAGGCGACGAAATGAAGCTGTCTCCGAAAGAAATTCTGAAGCCGGCGCTCGCCCTGCTCCTCATCTGTGTGGCGGCAACCGCGCTGCTCGCGCTGACCAACAGCGTCACCGCTGCCCGCATCGCCGAGACTGAGCGGGAAAACGCGATCGCCGCGCGCCGCACGGTCATGCCCGACGCCGCCGACTTCGGCGAAGAGCAGACCTATGACACGCTTACATATTGCAACGCGCTTGACGCGGACGGAAACACCGTCGGACGCGTCTTCACCGCTGCCGCCAAGGGCTACGGCGGTACGGTCAGCGTCATGATCGGCATTGACGCAGATGGCAAAATCACCGGCATCGAGATCCTCTCGCACAGCGAGACGCCGGGGCTGGGCGCCAACTCGACAAAGCCTGCGTTCAAGAACCGTTTCGTCGGCAAATCCGGCACGCTCACCGTCAGCAAGACCTCAAACGACGGGGAAAACGTGCAGGCGATCACCGCCGCAACCATTACATCCAAAGCGGTCACAAGCGCGGTGAATGCGGCGCTTGCCGCTGATCGCGCCATCGAAGGAGGTGCATCCTGATGGCAGAAAAAAAGTCGCTCATCAAAGAATTTTCCAAGGGCATCCTTGCCGAAAACCCGGTGCTCCGCCTAGTGCTCGGCACCTGCCCGACGCTGGCGACCACGACCTCGGTCTCAAGCGCGGTCGGCATGGGCATCGCTGCGGCGGTCGTCCTGGTCTGCTCCAATGTCGTCATTTCGGCGCTGCGCAAGGTCATTCCCGAGAAGGTGCGCATCCCGGCGTATGTCGTCATCATTGCGTCCTTCGTCACAATCGTGCAGATGCTTGTCAAGGCGTTCCTGCCGTCGCTCAATGAGAGCCTCGGCGTGTATCTGCCTCTGATCGTTGTCAACTGCATCATCCTCGGCAGAGCCGAGGCGTTTGCGGGTAAGAATCCCGTCCTCGCGTCTGCGGCAGACGGGCTCGGCATGGGTGTCGGCTTCACGGCGGCGCTCTTTCTGATGAGCTCCGTGCGCGAGATCCTCGGCGCAGGCTCCTTCCTCGGTCTGAGCATTCCCGTGCTGTCCGAGAATCCGATGCTCATCTTCATCCTGCCGCCCGGCGGCTTCTTCGTCTTCGGCATTCTGATGGCGGTGGTCAATCATCTTGCCGAGAAGCGCGGCAAGCCGCGCGCCGAGCTGCGCGGCTGCGAGGCATGTCCCATGGCGGCATCCTGCACGCTCACCGCGCATGAATCCTGCGGCAAAACCGATGCAAAGGAGGCGCAGAACTGATGGAAATGACAAAAGGGCTTCTCGCTATCCTGCTCACCGCGATTCTCACGCAGAACTTCGTCCTGTCGCAGTTTCTCGGCATCTGTCCGTTTCTCGGCGTCTCGAAAAAGCTGAACACCGCGGTCGGCATGAGCGCGGCGGTCATCTTCGTCATGGCGCTGTCTACGGCGGTTACTTATCCCATCAATGGGCTGCTTGTCAAATGTGACCTCGAATATCTGCAAACCATCGTCTTCATCCTCGTAATTGCGGCGCTGGTGCAGTTTGTCGAGATTGTGCTCAAAAAGTACATGCCCGCGCTCTACAGCGCGCTCGGCATCTATCTGCCGCTGATCACCACCAACTGCGCGGTGCTCGGCGTCGTCCTGCTCAACATCGACAAGAGCTACGGCTTTGCGCAGTCGATGTTCAACTCGGTCGGCGCGGGTCTCGGCTTCATGCTGGCGATGGTCATGTTTGCAGGCGTGCGGGAACGCATGGAATCCTGCGACATTCCGAAGTTCATGCAGGGGCTGCCCATCACGCTGGTCGCGGCTTCGCTCGTCTCGGTGTCCTTCCTCGGCTTCACGGGCATCGTTGAGACGATCTTCGGTTGAGGGGGTGCGATGATGTCAGCTATTCTCATTCCCGTACTCATCGTCGCCGCCATCGGGCTTGTCGCCGGTCTCGGACTGGCGGTCGCCTCGGCGGTCTTCGCCGTCCCGGTCAATGAGACCGAGAAAAAGGTGCGCGGCTGCCTGCCCGGTGCCAACTGCGGCGCCTGCGGCTACAGCGGCTGCGACGGCTACGCCGCCGCGCTTGCCGCCGATGATCAAATCGAATGTAACCTCTGTGTTCCCGGCGGCAACGATGTCGCCGCCGCCGTTGCCGATGTGCTCGGCAGGGAAGCGGGCAAGGTCAAGCCGCAGGTCGCCGCCGTCATGTGCCGCGGCAACTGCGAAAATGTCGGCACCAAGCTCGACTATGAGGGCGTGCAGTCCTGCAAAATGGCGGCGCAGCTGTTCGGTGGACCGAAAACCTGCACCTACGGCTGCCTCGGCTTCGGCGACTGCGCGGCGGTCTGTCCCTATGAGGCAATCTTCCTCTGCGACGGCGTTGCACGTATCAACCCGGACAAGTGCCGCGCCTGCAAGCTGTGCATCAAGACCTGTCCGCGAAATCTTATCGACCTGTTCCCGCTTGACACCACCAAGGCGGCGGTGCTGTGCCGGAACTACGATAAGGGCGCACAGACGCGCAAGGACTGCACAGCGGGCTGCATCGGCTGCATGAAGTGCGTAAAGGCATGCGAGGTCGGCGCTGTCACGGTCGAAAACTTCTGTGCCAAGGTCGATTACGACAAGTGCATCGGCTGCGGCAAATGCCACGCAGTCTGCCCCGTCGGCTGTATCGACCTGTATACGCTCCGCAAACATTTCTGAACGCAAAAATAATCCGAAAGCATCGCTTTCGGATTTTTTTGCGTTTACCAGGGGGCGCGCATGACGGGGAGCGGGTCGGCAGTCAGCGCTTCGCGGTCGCAGAGCGCTTCCAGCAGGCGGAGCTTGACCGCCGCATGTGCGGGATCGTCGTAAAGATTATATCGCTCGGCAGGGTCGGTCACAAGGTCATAGAGCTCGCCCCGGAAGCCGTCTGCCAGCTTTTCGGTCAGCTTATGCACCTTCGTCAGCTTGTAGCGACCGTCAAACAGCATTGTGCAGAACGCGACGGCTTCGCCGTCCATATCGGTCTTGTAGTACTCGCAGCAGACGTTGTCGTGCGGGCGGCAGACCTCGGTTTTGCCGGACAGGTAAGGGTAGAGCGACTTGCCCTGCATCCCCTTGCAGGGCGGCAGACCGCAGGCGTCGAGCAGGGTGGGCGCGAGGTCAACCAGCTCGACCGGCGCATCGACGACCGCGCCGCGGCGGAAGCCGCTTTGCCAGTTGACGATCAGCGGCACATGCACATTGCCCTCATAGAAATAGCCGCCCTTGAGGTACATGCCGTGGTCGCCGAGGCTCTCGCCGTGGTCCGAATGAAAGAGAATGATCGTATTGTCGCGCTGCCCGCTCTTCTCGAGGTAATCGAGCAGCCGCCCCACCTGCACATCGATGAAGTCGATCATGGCGTAATAGGCAGCCTTGATGAGCCTGTGGTCGCGCGCGGTCATGTCATCATAGGCAAAGCTGCCCGGCTTGCCGTAAGCGCCGCGATGATCCCGCCGGACGAGCGGCGATTTGTCCGCAAGCTCGCGCGCGTCGTAATTCGGCAGCGGGAGCGTGTCGAGGATGTCCATATAGCGTTCGAGGTATTCCGGGGGCGGATCAAACGCATGGTGCGGGTCAAACCAGTTCAGTGAGAAGAACCACGGGCGCCCCTCCCGCTTTGCCGCGTCCATAAACTCCATTGCACAGTCGGCGCACCACTTGGACTGGTGCAGCTCGGGCGGCATCCCGATGCGGACATAGCGCGAGTCGGGGCGGAGCGGGTGCGCATATTCGACACCCCGCCGGCGCAGCCACAGCGCGTATTCATGCAGCATCCACTCATGCGCGGGACCGTGACCGTGGCTCCATGCAAAATAGTCGTATCCGTCGTTGATGCGGCGCTCGGTCGTCTGGCAGACGGCATAGTTGCAGGACGAAAGATGCAGCTTGCCGGAGAGACCGCCGATATAGCCTGCGTCGTGCAGCAGGCGCGTGACGAGCACCTCATCTTCGGGGATGTCCTGCCCGTTTTGCCGTGTACGGCAGGTGCGCGGGTAACGCCCGGTCAGAAAAGACGCGCGGCTCGGGGTGCATACCGGGTTCTGACAGTAGGCGCCGGCAAAGCGGACGCCCTCCGCCGCCAGCTTGTCCAGATGCGGCGTGCGGACATACGGGTTGCCGTAGCAGCCGAGCGTGTCAAAGCGCTGCTGATCCGTGCACAGCCACAGAATATTCGGTCTGTTGTCGCTCATGCCGATTCTCCTTTGCCGAGTTTTCTATTTGCAGTATAGCGGAAAACTTGCGCGCCGTCAATGCTTATGGTATACTGTTGACAGACAAACTTTTTTCGGCTTTAACCGATTTCTTTGCAGGAGGTGCATGTATGCCGTCAATTCATATCATGCTGAAGCCGGTTTCCGGCGCGTGCAACCTGCGCTGCGACTATTGCTTTTATGCGGACGAGGCTGCGAACCGGCAGACGGCGGACTGCGGCTGCATGGATGACGCCACGGTCGAGACGCTGATCCGCAAGGCTTTTATCTTTGCCGAAGACGGCATCACGTTCTCGTTTCAGGGCGGCGAACCGCTGTTGGCAGGGCTCGCGTTCTACGAACGTTTTGTGCGGACGGTGGGGATGTACAATGTACGCGGCATCCCCGTGTCCTACGCGCTGCAAACCAACGGCACGCTGCTGACCGATGCGCTTTGCCGCTTCTTTGTGCAGCACGATTTTCTCGTCGGTGTTTCGCTTGACGGGACGGCGGCAACGCACGATCTGCACCGCCGTGACGCTGCGGGGCAGCCGACCCATGCCGCCGTTCTGCGCGGTATCCGGCTTCTGCGCCGCCACGGCGTGGAATTCAACATTCTGTGCGTGCTGACAAATGCCGCCTGCGAACAGATCCCGGCAGTGTGGCAGGCGCTTGCCCCCTATGGGCATGTGCAGTTTATCCCCTGCCTTGATCCGCTGGATGCGCACGGTGCGCATCTGCTTGACGCCGACCGCTATGGTGAGGCGTTGGTCACGCTGTTTGATCTGTACCGGGATGCCTTTTTCACGGCTGCGCATGTCAGCGAGCGGCGCATGGATAACTATCTTTCGATCCTGCTCGGTTACCTGCCGGAGTCCTGCGATATGGCGGGGAAGTGCGGCACGTATTTTCTCTGCGAGGCGGACGGCAGTGTCTACCCGTGCGATTTTTATGCGCTCGATGCGTGGCGGCTCGGAAATATCCGGGAGACCTCGTTTGCCCGGATGCTGCATAGCGACGCGGCGGCGCGCTTCTGCGCGCGCGGCGATGAGCTGCCTGCCGATTGCCGCGCGTGTGAATACCTGTTTCTCTGCCGCGGCGGCTGTCGCCGCGACCGCGAACCGGATTATGCGGTCAGCCGCTATTGCATGGCGTATAAGACCCTGTTTGAACGGCGTTTGCCCGCCATGCGCGCCCTTGCCGCCAAGGCAGTCGAAATGTGAAAAAACGCACAAAAAGATCCGAAGCGTTCGCTTTCGGATCTTTTTGTTTGCTGCAAGCGCGGCTTGACAGGCTGTGCATGGTTATGGTAAAATATACGCGAAAAAGCAGATAACGGTCGACCCGCACGGCGGAAGAAGGAAGCTGTCTCATGTGGATAGGAATTTATGCCTTGCTGGGGCTTGTGTATGTGCCGATTTCGTATGCGGCGCTTTTGTTCGGCGTGCCGTCCCGCGTGTTGTTTCCGGCATCGACACTGTGCAACGTTAGATAAAAACGTTAGATAAATTAGATAAATATGAGGAAAAAGAACATGTTTGAACTGAATCCGGATGTGATTGAAACCATACAGACCCCGGCGGCGTTTGCGGATTTTCTGGACGCCATGAAACAGGATTTCCGCATACATCCGGAGACCTGGGAGAATCAGACGCTCGGCGATTACTTTGAGTCCATCTCCGCCTATGTGCGCGACACCGCACCCGCTGCCACCGCTGATTTTGCACAGCTCGCCAAGCTTTTGTATATCGGCAGGGTTTATGAGTGACCGAATATCTGTCAAAAGGAGAACAATGAATTCTACATGGTAGGGCAGGTGTACGAATGCGCATAAAGCAGGAAGAAAGCGAGATCCAAAGCATCAGATTTCGGACTACGCAGGCGGCGCGCAGTATGCTCAGCGTGTTGAACCGCAAAATGCTGACTTTGGTGTCGCATTGTGCGGATATGCTGGAGCTGTGCTTTGATGATGCGGATGCCGTCAACGATGCATCGTATATTCTGCATGTGCAGAGTTCATTTGTGATTTGGGACGAACAAACCGTTTTGTTTGAAAACCGGGATTTTTATATGATGCAATCGGGTGAAAACGACAGCGGAGCAGGGCAACCGTTTGCCGAAAAGCTGGCTTCGCTCAACCAAAAGCTGAACGGCTGCCGCGTCGCGAAAGCAGTTGTTGATCGGGACTGTCTGTGTATTGGATTGGATAACGGCGTGCAGATTGAAATCGATACGGACGAAGAAGAGAAAAACGACGAAGCATGGCGCTTTTCAAATTGGACGATATCTCACCGCATCTGATTGCATACAGGCATTGATTTGAATGGATTCATTGACGGAAGAAAGGCAGTATTGAATGGAAAAACATATGCAAGCACATCATACAGCAAAAAAATCACTTTGTAAGTATCTTCTTTTGATTTGCCTTGCGGGTTGCCTTTGCGCAATGCTGTTCGGCTGCAGCGAAAAACCGGTTTTTGCCGTGCTGCACGGCAGCGATGCGGACTATTCGCTCAGACTGCAGGCGGACAGGTCCTACCGGGTTCTGAAGTATCGGATTACGAACATCGAGAATGTTCGATCCGAAACACTGACAATTCCCTCACACTATCGGGGCGTGCCGATTGCTTCAATAGCGCCGGGTGCATTGGAAAGATGTGCGCTTGTCAAAGAAATCGTTTTGTCGGACACCTTGACGGAAATGGATTATCTTTCGATACAAGAATGTGAAAACATCGAGAGCATCCATATCGGCGCCGGTATGACGGAATTCAACCGCGGATATATCATGGGGTGCGCAAAATTGCAGACGATAACAGTCAGTGCGGAAAATCCGGTGCTGTATGTGGAGGATAACTGCCTGATCGGACGCGAGGATCATGTCTTGTACGCTGCTGCGCCGACGGAGCGCATTCCTGATGGGGTAACTGTGATTGCGGACAGCGCATTTGAGTATCTGCCGATTGCGTCCATACACATTCCGGAAAGCGTGGTGGAGATCGACTCGCATGCATTCTACGGCACCAACCTTACGGAAATCGCCATACCCGATACCGTAAAGTCCATTGGTGACTACGCTTTTGTTGGCACATCCATTCGAGAGCTTGTCATACCGGATGGCGTTGAAGAAGTGGGCAATTTGGCGTTTTCGCATATGAGGCAGCTTGAGAAAGTTACAATCGGCGCAGGTGTGACTAATCTTTTGTCTTACTGCTTCGCCAAGGACCACATGCTTGCTTTGGTTGAGGTTTCTGAAAAAAATCCGAAGTATTATGCAGAGCAGAATTGCTTGATCGAAAAAGAAACCCGTCGCGTTATCTTCTGCGGGAATCAATTGAAGATACCGGACAGTGCGCGTATTCTCGGAAAAGGATGCATCAGCGAGCAGACAGCCGATGAAGTGGAGAAAGTGTGGATTCCGTCGGGCATCACGACAATCGAAAGTGAGGCGTTCTGTGGCTCAACCGGCAATGTTAAGACGATTTATATTCCCGAGACCGTGACAACCGTTGAAGAACATGCCATTCTTTTCGGAGTCGGCGATTCACACACGGTGTATTGCGAAGCCCCGGAAAAACCGAATGGTTGGGATGATGGTTGGGTCAAGGGCTATATGTCGTTTGATGTGCAGTGGGGGAAAAGCGAATTCTTCTCTCCACAGCTGCCGGACCCGGAAAAGTACTACAGCCTTGCGTGCATAGACGATACATATGTATACACGCTGCTTGACGCGGACGGCAATACGGCAATCCGCCGCGCGGTCTGGAAAGGCGCCGCGCCGCAATTCACAATGCGGACGGCGTCCTTGCTGGAAATCCGCGAGACGGACGGGCAGGGAAACGCACGCATATCGTTCTACGACGGCGTGACACAGGAGCTGTCCGAAGGCAAGAGAACACCGTGCTACTGGCTGCGGGACAGAGTCGCCGCTTACCCCTTAAATGACGGTTTCAGCGGTGCGCTTTGCGTGAATCTGTTTCAGGTTTTCGATGCGGCACGCATGAAAGTTGAAGTTGTTCCCACAGACGGCAGCGCTATCTCTGCCGATGCGGTTGAGTCGATTTCTTATGTCGACGATACCCACATCCGGATTTGCTACCGGCAAGACGGCGTCACGCAGATCGTCGATGCGGAGACCTCGGCGCCGATTTCATCTCTGTCCGTCCCCTTTTCCCCCGGTGTATTGACGCACGAAGACGAGCTCGGTCGGCGGTACTGGACGACTGCGGATGAATGGCGTAATACGCTTGAGCTTCTGCGTGCAGACGGTACAACTGCGGTATATATAAGCAGTGATGTGAGAGAACCGGGGACTACGCGGCTTTCAGATGATTTGGTGCAGGTTTACATGCCGATGGGCACCGGCTTTTGGGATATGCTGTATTACGACAGAAATACGCAGATGCTGTCTGCCGAATGGATAGACCGCGCTTTTTACCTGCAGGGAGATACAATGGTGTATTTCCGCTATGCCGACGATACCGAAAATCCCGGACTGATGCTCTATGTGGCAAATGTCTTCTATCCGATTTGCGAACGGGTTTCCTGCCCGATAGAAACAACATTTGTAGATTCAATCGGTGCGATAAATGCCATGACAGTCGTCGATGATACCCATTTGCGGATTGTTTATGGTACCGACACCGGAGAGCGGTCACTGGACATTGAACTGCCGATTCCGATTTCCGCAATCTCCGATCGCACAGCAGGCGACCGCGGATTCTTCGCATATCTGTGGTAATGCGCCGATGGGCAGGAGGTAAATATTGTGTATCCCGTTCAAAATGCACGCATATTCGGCTCGCATGTTTATGACACCGATGTGCGCTTTTCGGGTGTAAATGCCGCCTTTGACTATCGGTTTGGTGTCGATGGTACAGTGCATTTCGTCCGAGAAACTGAAAAATAATCAGAAGAGAATATTTCGTAACATCATTTGAAAAATCCGCGGAATGAAAAAAGCCGCGCACAAGTGCGCGGCGTGGATTCGAGACCCGCCGGCGACGCAATGCGTCGCCATATCCATTGCGTCGGCAATGGAGGTGTGTTCAAATCGGCTACCCATCTTGAAAAAGAAAAGGTCGCACAAAAGAGCGACCTTTTCTTTTTGGCGGAGAGGGCGGGATTCGAACCCGCGTGTCAGTTAAGAAAAACTGATTTCGAGTTTTTTGCAACAATATTACTTTATAGGTTTTTTCATATATGTTTTAGGATGTTTTATCCGCAGAAAATCCGTGTAAATCAAGGCTTATTAGCATAGCACACGCAAAAAACGCTGATATTTCAATGGGTTCAAGTAAAGACAAAAAATGCACCGATTTTAGCGTTTTTGTTAGAATTCGTGTTAGAACTGTTAGAAAAATGTTAGAACTACATAGCAAACACAGATATTTCCCACCGTAAAAATATTGAGGTGTAAGCTATGAAATTAAATGATATTAACTGGTCTGAAGTACCAAGTATTATTACGAAAGAACAGATGCGTTTAATCTGTCATTGCAGCAAACGAACCGCACTTTATTATCTGAAAAGCGGGAAATTGCCTTGTGAGTATTCAGGAAAGAAAACTCGTTGTTATAAAATCAGAAAAGAAGATTTGATGGTTTTCCTTGAGGACAAAGAGCAAAATCCTGAATATTATACTGTACCTGAAAACTGGTATTCCTACAAGAATCCTTCTATACGCAGTAGCCATTCTACGCTGCCTAATATTAAAGGTGAGGATTTACACGAGTATTTTCAATATCTATTAAAAGAATATCCAGATGTTATGGAAACCAGTATGATTAGCGAAGTAACAGGATATAG
>ENA-UONW01002436-UONW01002436.1-human-gut-metagenome-genome-assembly--contig:-CS52-NODE-2436-length-18266-cov-6.381912_pt1 | contig 18266 bp, 9 predicted proteins | sample MGYA00242463_ERZ724010 | MGnify/ENA metagenome assembly ERZ724010 | reverse complement strand
ATCACCGGTGACCGTGACCGCGCTGCCTTCATTGATGCTCAGGCTGCCTGCGCATACCTGAACGCCCATGGTCTTGGCAGTGACGGTGCTGTTATCAAGAGTCAGCTTACCGCTGCTCGGGAAGTAGATGCCGAAGCCGTTCGGAACATTGAGCTTGCTGTTCTTCAGCGTAACGGTATCGTTTGTGTTATTGCCGTTGGTCTCGATGCCGCTGTTGCCGTTTGCCGTCGCCGTAACGCCATCGAGCACCAGGCCGGAATTGTCGTACTTGATGGTGCCGCCCATAGCGGAGGGGATCAGACCCACCATCGAGCCGCTGACGACCGTACCGTTCTTCACGGTCAGCGTCACATCGGGATAATTGATCTCAAACGCCGCATCATTGACATTGGTGCCGGTGTAGGTCCAGGTGTAACCGTTCAGGTCCACCGTGCGGTTGCTGCTGCCGGAATTAAAGGTTCCACCGGTGGTGTAGTCGCGGAGCAGAACAATTGCTTCGCCGCTTGCCGTCTGCGCCTTGAAGGCTTCCTCCATGGTGTAATAGCTTGTGTTGCCGACCTTGGCAAGGTAAGCCTTCTCTACGCCGAACTTGCCTTCACTGTTCTTCGTGACAGTGGCACCCTCGACCACATACTTAGTCGGGTCGTTTGCAAACGTGCCGCCGGTGATACCGATGGTCGCCTTGGTGGCATCTTCGGTCGCCGTCAGGCCGTTGCTGTAGGTGTAGGTGCCCAGCGCGCCGTTGACCGTGCCGCCGGTAATTTCAACCTTGGCAACTTTGCTCTCGGCGCTGTCATAGTTCACGGAAAAGACATTGCCGTTGATGGTGCCGCCCTCGACGGTCAGCGTGCTGTTGAAGCCGCCGCTGTAGGTCCATGCAGCCGCAGTACCGTTGACCGTGCCGCCCTTAATCGTGGCTCTGAACCAGTTTTCAATCGCATAACTGTTGGCAGAATTCAGCGTACCGCCGTTCAGGGTGAGGTAGCCGCGGCCTACCTTGATAACAATGAAGTTATCCTGCGTGAAGGTACCGCCCTTGATGACGAGACCGGGCTGCTTTGCAACTCTGTCGTCGCCGATGCGCACCAGAGATGCGCCCTTGCCTGCGGTGGTGCCGCTGTTGTTCGTGACCTTGCCGCTCTCGAACATGACCCAAGCGTTACCCTGAATATCAATGACATAGTGGGAGGAAACGCCGGAGTTCTCCGCGGTGTCCTCACGCATGATCGTGCCGGTCTGTGCCTCGCTGGAGTCTTTGATCGTCACGGTGCGTGCGGTAATCGTCAGAGCAGGCTTTGCCTCCACCGTACCGCCGTTCAGCGTAAAGCCGTTCAGATCGAGCGTCAACGCCTTATCAATGGTCACATTCTCGCGCGTATCCGCAAGCAGCGTGACGGTGCTGCCCTTCGCAGCAGCCGCGATGGCTTCTGCAAGGGTCTCATACTTCGCATCGCCGACCGATGCAACATACCGGCTTTCCTTGACGCCGTATGTGCCGTCCTCATTCTTCGTCGGAACGAAGCCGTCTGCGCAGTATGTTTCCGGAACAGCGTGGTTGAACGTACCGCCGGAAACGGAGACGTTGCTCGAGGAGATGTCGCGGACGAGCATATCATTCGTGACATTGCCAAGCTCCTGGCTTGCGCCGAGCACACTGCCTCCGGTGACATTCAGTTTAGTCAACTGGGTCATGTTGGGCTTATCCTGCTCACCAATCTCACGGATAGCCGTGGAGTAGCAGCTTTCGACCGTACCGCCGGTGACGTTGATATTCACATTGCCGGCATAGCCAGCCGCACGGGAGTCAACAACGATTGCCGAGCCGTCATATATAATAGTGCCGCTGGTAGAATTGCTATCATCGAGCACATGATCATCTGCTGTGCCGCGAACCGTGCCGCCGTTGATATTCAGCGTTCCGGATTTGATGCCAATCGCGCAATAGCCCTCGACCAGACCGCCGTTGACATTTATTACGCCAGCCTGCGGATGATAGATAGCAACACTCGCGGATTTCACTTCCGCGCCATCATAGATGTTGATGGTCGTAGTGCCCTTGTAAGAGCCGTTGCCGGAAATAGCAAACGACTTGCTTTCCTGAATAACCTTGCCGTAAACATTCAGCGTATACTTCGCGTCCGCGTCCTGACCGATAAAGACAGCAGCGCCGTTGCTGCCACTGGCTGTTAATACAGTGTCCTTATCAATGGTGACCTCCGCATTGCTGCATACATTCACCAGATTCTTGCCGTTGTTGCCCGTTACGCCGGTGATCTTGACATTTTTCAGTGTCAGCTTGTTATAGGCATTTACGATGACACAGGCAACATTGCTATCGATCGTGCCGTTTTGGATCGTGACTTCACCATTCGTGCGGAAGAACGGGTTATTATTGCCAAGCGACAGGGTCTTGCCGTTCAGGTCGATGGTAATGTTCGCACCGATCGTATTGGTCACAAAGTTTTTGCGGTCACTCAGCAGAATTACCTTCTCGCCGTCCTTGGCAGCCGCGATGGCGTCATAGTGACCGGCATACGCCGCAACAGAGTTGCCGTCAGCGTCCACGATCTGTGCGGTCATACCTGCCTTTGCCGTGAAGCTGCCGTCAACAGCATCCACGCCGACGCCGGGTGCGACAAAGCTCGTACCAGCGCCCTCTGCCGTATTGTTGCGCGGGTCATAGCCGACGAAAGTACCGCCGTTGACGATGATCTTCGCCGTGCCTGCCTTGTACGCCGAATCTTTGCAGTTCAGCGTCCACGCGGGGGTACCGCTTGTAAAGCATCCGCTGTTGATGATGATCGTGCCATTAGAGGTATAGATCATATCCATCTGTTTGTCATCCGTATGGGTAATCTGCTGGCTGACATCGAGATCTTCGAGTGTAACCTCGCAGCCCGCAGCGCAAGCCCAGACAGCCATCGTGTATTTGCCCGCAGTGCCGGTCTGCTCAACAGCAACGATCTTGCCGTTCTTGATGAGCACCGCAGCGTTCTCGCCCTCGATGTTGAATACGCCGTCATAGCCGCTGCCAGTCAGCGTCTTGCCGCCGAGGTCGATCGTCAGGCTCTTTTGGATATAATAACTCGTTTCGGGCGTGTTGATGTCCGCCGTCAGCGTAACCGTGTCGCCGTCCTTGGCAGCCGCGATGGCTTCTGCAAGGGTTGCATACTCGACCGTGCCGATTTTTGCAACCGGCGCCACCTTGACGCCGTACGTGCCGTCCGCGTTCGCAGCGGGTACAAAGCCGTCTGCGCAGTATTCGGGCAACACTGCCTTCGTGAAGCTGCCGCCGGAGACGGCGTAGGTCGTATCCTTAAAGTCGGCATATTCGGTCTTGACGGTCTCCAGCGATGCGAGACCGACCTGTCCCTTGTAGCTGCCGTTTGCGCCCTGAATCGTGATTTTGCCCTTGGGTGCAGGCGTTGCCGCGCCGGTTGTATTGTCGGTGGAAACGACCGCAAAGCCCGTCGTGGCTGCGCCGTTATCGTCCTGCGTGTAGCTGGGTGTTTCGGCCGTTGCCGTCACCGTGCAGTCGGTGAGCGTGAGGTCGGTGTACTTGACCTCGACCGCCGTGCCGCCCGAAACCGTGCAGCGCGTGAGCGTCACCTGCTGAGCGCCTGCCGCCGACATGGTAGAGGTCGAGCCGGAAACGTAAATGCCGTTCGTCGCGCCCGTCGCCGCCGCAGTGATCGTCGAGCCGGTCGCCGTCAGCTGCAGACCGGAATTCGAGCCGTTGTGGTAAATGCCGACGCCCGAGCCGGTGATCGTGCTGCTTTCGATGTTGATCTTCGCGTTGTTTACGAAGTTCGCCAACGCGTAGTTGCCGATGACCGTCGAATTTTTGACCGTGTAGGTCGCATCCGCAGCCGAGCAGCCGAGACCGACGAGGCCGGTCGCGCGCAGCGTGGCATTCTCCAGCGTAAAGTCTGCGACGGCGCCGATGCCGCGTGCAGAATCCTTCGTGCTCTTATAGGTGCCGTTCTTCATCGTGACCGCGGCACGCGTCAGCAGCGAATAGCCGCCGTTTGAGGGGGCATAGCTGTTGGTCAGCGTGTGGCCGCCGAGGTCGATCGTGATCGCCTTGGTCACGTTGAGCTGGTTGGAGGTGGAAATGTCCTTCAGCAGAATCAGCGTATCCCCGTCAGCCGCATCCGCCAGCGCCACGGTGATTTTGCCGGTCGAGCTGGTGCTGGCGCCGGTATAGAAATTCTTCGCGCCGCCGTTGGAATCCAGAAGCTGGATGCCCTGCCCTGCCGCGACCTTATAGCCATCCGTCGTTTTCTTGACGCCGGTCCTCTTCTCGGTTGCAAGGATACTGCCCTTTACCTGATCGTCGCCGAGATAGGGGTCATTGTTGCCGTAGAAGCTGCCCGCGCTGATCTTCAGCGCGTCCGCCGTCTTGCCGTTGTAGATGTTGAAGGTGAGCGGCGTTCTGCTTTCGTCGTACTTGTAATTGCCCTCGGCAATGTTCTTGTACGTACCGCCTGCAATCGTCAGCACGGGCGCACTGTTGTCATTCGTGCCGACATAGACCGTCGCTTCCTCATTGGACTTGTTGATAAAGGTGCCGCTCTGCACCGTGATGCTGCCGGTGCGCGCCCAGACGGCAATGCCGTCGGTGCCGGTGTAGTTCGAGACATCGACCGTGCCGTTGCCCGAAACCGTTACCGTACCGCTGCCGCCGTTGACGATGCCGACACCCGCCGCATAACCGGGTACGCCTGCGGCCGCCGCAGCCGCCGCGTCGTAACCGATGATCAGCGTTTTTGCATTGAGATTGACATTTACGTCGCCGTCGGTGACCACGATACCGTAAGGCAGAGGTTCTGCCGCCGTGCCGATATCGGCCAGCAACTTCAGCGTATCGCCGCCCTTGAGTGCGGAGAACGCCTCGGTCGCGGCTGCATAGCGCGTTACGACGCCATCCGCGCCCGTGATTGTTGCAACCGCCGTAAATTCGGCCTTTGCGACCGTATAGGAGCCGTCCGCCTGTTTCTCGCAGGCATAGACGGTTTCATCCACATAGCCTGCAAGCGAAATGACATCGACATCCGTAAACGTGCCGCCGGAGATGCTGTTCTTCGGTGCGGAAACCTCGCCGGTGAAACTGCCGCCGGTGACCGTCAGCGCCGTCAAGGATGTTGTGGTAAGTGCCTTCGGACCGCGGACAACGCTGTCGCCGCCGATGGTCCCCGTGCCGGTAGACGAAACGTCGATGGCGGTGATGTAGGTCTCCGTCGTGCTGCTGTCTGCCTCGGCGACGCCGCCGGTCATCGTAAATATGGCGTCCTTGCCGCCGATTCTGATGGCATAGTTGCCGCGCTTGGCATCGGCATAGACCTTGCCGCCGGTCATGCTGAGGGTGCTGCCCTTGCTGACATAGATAGCGTTGCCCGCCTTTGCCATGCCCTCGGTGGTAATGGTGCCGCCCGCAACGGTCAGCTCACCGCCGACAACCGAGACCACACGACCGGCAGTCCCGGTATAGGTCGAGCAGACCTTGCCGGTGCCGACCGAGTCGGTCAGCGTCAGTTTGCCGTTGACCAGCAGAAACGCCTGGTCTTTGCCCTTGTTGTTCCCCTCCAGCGTATGGCCGGCGAGGTCCAGCGTAAATTCCGTGCCTGCGGGAACCGTCAGCGTGGATGTCACGCCCGTCACATCCGCCTGCAGCGTCATTTTGACGGCTGTCGCCTCAAACATCGCCGCAGTCTTCGCAATCTCGTTGATTGCATTCTGCAAGTTCTCTGCCGCATACTCTTCGACGACGCCGTTTTCATCGCCTTCCACGCAATACGCGACGGCAATGGAATAGGTCTCTCCGTCCGCTGCAAGCGCCGTCAGCGAGAACGCAGCCAGCAGCACGCAGAGCGTGAGCACGACAGACAAAAGCTTGTTTGTCTTCATTGTTTGATCTCCTTCTGAAAATTTATTCCAGCCCGTCGAACGGCGGGGCAAAAGAATCATACACGGATGCCCTTGCAAAATGACGCGAAAAAACGCAAGATCCGGAAATCTTGCTGTACGGAGACCGCGCGCCCGGCTTTTGCGGTTGCAGGAAAGCCTCTGTGCGGTGCGTTGTGATTCAAAATATAGGTACAAGTCTCATTCTTGCTTTTATACATTTCGGGTGCTTCAGCCATGTTGTCAACACGCGTTTCACCTTGCGTTGCAATTATAGCATGCAAATTGGGGGTTGTCAAGCGATTTTGGGTATTTTTAACTTGTTTTTCAAGCAAAGGGAACAACGACGGACAGTCCGGAATTGTGCCGCACGATGCGGGACACCCTGTCGGTTTTCGATGTGAAAATTGCAGCAAAAAGCCCCCGTTCGGGGGCAAGGAACGCGAGGCGGGGACGGAACTTTTTCGTGCTTTCATTTGGGAAGGCTGAGATGCGGCGAGAGACGGACGGCGCAGGACGGTATGCAGGATCGACCCGATCAGCGCAGGACGCGGATGCCGCGGGCGGCAAGGACGTCGCGCGCAGCCTCCGTCTCCGCCGCAGTGGGGATCGGCGTATCGACGGTGGCAAGCGGATAGCGCAGGTCGAGCGATTCGTATTTGGTGCCGGACAGGTTGTGATACGGCAGGACGCGCACACCGACGACGCAGGTGAGCGCGGCGAGAAAATCGGCGATCTTCCCGATCTCGCCCGCATTCTGCCCCGGCACAAACGGAATGCGGATCTCAACCCGCTGATGCAGCGCATCGAGCAGACGCAGATTTTGCAGGATCCGCTCGTTCGGCAGCCCGCAGAGGCTGCGGTGCAGGTCGCTGTCGATCGCCTTGACATCGACGAGAAAGGTGTCGGCAAGACCGATGGCCTTGCGCAGATTTGCCTCGGGCACGGCAAGACAGGTGTCCACCGCCGTGTTCACGCCCGCATCGTGCAGTGCTGTGAGCAGCTCGCGGCAGAAATCCGCCTGTAGGAGCGGCTCGCCGCCCGACAGCGTGACGCCGCCGCCCGAATGGTCGTAAAACGCCTTGTCTTCCAGCAGCTTCGGCAGCAGCTCCTCCGCCGTCGCGCGCTTGCCGTAGAAGATCAGCGCGTCGGCAAAGCAGACGCTCTCGCATTTGCCGCAGGCAATGCACTTGGCGCGGTCAAAGCGGTGCACGCCGTCAACAATTTTGTGCGCGCCGGTCGGGCAGGCTGCGGCGCACCGCCCGCAGGCGGTGCATTTGTGCGCGTAGAAGCCGAGCTCCGGCTTTACGGACAGCCCCTCGGGGTTATGGCACCACTTGCAGCGCAGCGGGCAACCCTTGAGAAAAAGCGTGGTGCGCATACCGTCGCCGTCGTGAATTTCAAAGCGTTTGATATTGATGTAGGTTCCCTTGGTCATATGGTTCTCCGTTTCAATGACTTGCCGCGTTTTCGGTCTGACGGATAAATTCGTCCTGCTCCACGCGGGAAAGCGAGGTGAAGTAGACGTTCCAACCGCACAGGCGCACCTGGAGCGTCGCATAGTTCTCCGGATGTGCCTGCGCCGCACGCAGCACCTCAGGCGACAGGACATTGATCTGCATGGCAAATCCGCGTTTCTCCATGTAGGTATCGAGCAACGTCTCCATGGCGCAGAGACCGCTCTCGCCCTCGACCGCGCCTGCGTACAGCACGATGTCCAGCACCGTGCCGTTCGGCGTGTCGGTATAATCTACGGCAGTCGCCGAGCGGATCAGCGCCGTCACGCCCTCGCGATCCATTGCGGTCACGGCGCACATGTTCTTGGAGAGCGGCTCGCCCGCAAGGCGGCCGTCCGCCGTCGCGCCGGTCTTTTCGCCGAAGGTCAGGCGATAGTCAATGGAGAAAAAGCCGCAGCGGAAGATGCCGCCGCGCCCGTTCGGCTTTCCGTTGATGCAGGCAGCCGTATCGTGCACGACCCTTGCCGCGAGCGCATCGACCGTCGGGTCGCCGTTGCCGTACTTCGGCAGACGCCGGAGCGCCGTCTGCCGAAGTTCCTCATGCCCCCGCCAGTTGCCGCGCAGAACGGCGGCAAATTCGGACAGCTTCAGCTTCTTTTCTTCATACACCAAACGGCGCACGGCAGTCAGCGCGTCCACCGTGCTGGCGATGCAAATGGCATTGATCGCGGAATTGTTGTACTTTGCGCCGCCGCTGTAAGCATCTTTTCCGCGCGCCACGCAGTCGGCAAGCGTGGACGAAAACAGCGGCGCGGGATTGAGCGACGGATACGCCCGTTCGTAGGCAACCGTGAGCGCCGCCGCCCGATCGGCAAACGTCTCGATCTGCGCCAGTACGGCGGCATAGAAGGCGTCAAAGTCACGGTAGCTGTCGGGGTCGGCAGGCACGCCGACCGCGGCGCCGGTATCGGGGTCAATTCCGCCGTTCATCGCGACAAGCACCGCCTTCGGCAGGTTGACACGCGCCGCGCAGGTGCAGGGCACCTCTTTGCCGAGCGCCGCCGGCTCATAGCAGCCGATGACCACATAGTTGCGCGCGTCGGCAGGGTCCTCGCCGAGCGCGGTGAGCGCGCCCTCGACCACCTCGTCATTCAGGAAGACAAAGCTGTTTCTGCCGTCCCGAATCGAGCCGAGGATCAGCCGAACGAGCGGCTTCGGCAAATCCTTATGCCAGCGAACGTGAATCTTCGGGTCGTTGATATTCAGCCCGATGTATTCCTCGACGATGAGCGTGGTCAGCGGATTGGTCGCATCGCTGCCGTCCGCCAGTCTGCCGCCGATGTAGAACGGCACGTTTGCCGTGACGTGCATAGAATAAAATTTGAAGAAATAATAGCGAAAGAGTTCGCGCGCCTGCGGCTCGGTCAGCCTGCCGCACGCGATGTCCCGCCGGTAAAACGGGTAGAACTGGCGGTCCAGCCCGCCGAGCGAGCGCACCGCATCCCGCTCCACGTTGCATTGCAGGTTGTAGAAAATCACCGAAAGCTGCATTGCCTCAAGCAGGGTTTCGGGTGCGCCGACGGTCAACTGCCGCAGCGAGGACGAGACCAGCCGCATTTTGTCGTCACCCGCCGCCGCAAGCCGCTCGGTGGCATCGGCGAGCCGCGCGATAAAGCCGATCGTCGCCGTCAGCGTATCCGCCGCGCAGGCGTAAAACAGGCGCTGTTCCTCAGTGAGCGTCGTTTTTGCATCGCGGGCGGCAAGCAAGCGGGCGCGCAGCCCGGGGATGCCGAGGGTCAGAAGCGCCTGCCAGTCCGGCGAAGTGTGCCCAAAGTCGGCATCGCCCGTGTAGCAGAGCCCCTCCGTGGCAGCCTCCGTCCCGGCGAGCAGATCCGCCATTTCCCGTGCGCGGAAATCCACGATCCAGCGCCCGCGAATGCGCGAAAGCAGAAAATCGTGATTCAGCTTTTCGGGGAAGAAATCGCGGCTGTCCACATCCAGCTGCGCAGACGCCAATACCTTTTCATAGAGCCGCGTTTTCACGGCGATGGCAGGCTGCCCGGACATATCCTGCTCAATTTTGAGCAGCGCGGTGCGCAGCGCCTCGGGCGCAAGTCCGCTTGCCGCATCCCAGTGGTGTTCCGTATACTGTGTACCGAGTACCGCGCGGTCGGCTTCAAAGTGGTTCCAGATCATCGCTCTACGCCTCCGTTTTCGTGTTCAGCATACCCCGTGCGGGTCGGATTGTCAATGCGGCTTTCGTGCGCATTTTCGTTTTTCGGCTGCAAAGCACCGAAAGAAGGCGGAAAATGCGCGCTTTTTTCCGAGTTTCGATGATGTTTCCCGTGCTTACGCGCCCGACGCGGAAATCTGCGCAGATTCGTGCAAAGATGCGGAAAAATTTCAAAAATCATCTTGACAAGGGGGCATCGGCTTGCTATAATATAGCCTGTCGGTCCGAACGGATCGGCTATTCCTCCTTAGCTCAGTCGGTAGAGCGCGTGACTGTTAATCACGATGTCGTTGGTTCGAGCCCAACAGGGGGAGCCAAAGAAAAGACCATCCGAACCGGATGGTCTTTTTCTTTGCTTCTCGTATCGTTGCGCCCGAAAGAGTTTGCCGGTTTCGCATTGCGCCGCAGATGCAATATTTCACCGTGTGCGACAGCACACGATTTCACATGCGGCATCGCCGCATATTTCACTTTTTCCGGCTGATTTCCCCGCCGATCTTACAAAAACCTTCCTAAAATATATATTTGTCTTGCAGGCAGCAAAAAATCCAACCTGCTTTTTCTTCCGCAGTCTTTACTTTTCACCGCAGATACGTTATACTGACATCGGAAAGTGAGGGATCACCATGCGCAAAAACCACCGTATCGTTCTTATCTCCGCGCTGCTTGCGCTGCTTCTCTGCCTGCCCGCGGCTGCCGCTTGCCGCCGCGGCGACCTCGACGGCGACGGGCATTTCTCCGCCCTGGATGCGCTGCTGGCGCTGAAAAGCTGCTTTACCGGCGCTTTCAATGCCCGGGGCGATATGAACGGCGACGGGAAAGTGACGCTTGCCGACGTGGTGACCATCCTGAAATATGCTGCCGCGGGAGATGATTTTACGCAAAACACACAGCTTTGCGCGCCGGAAAAGGACGGTATCTACAATTACTGCCCTTCCGTCCTCGAAGAGGCGGACGGCACGCGATATCTCTATTACTGCACCAACCGAAATCCCTACGAGATCATTGACTATATCGGCTGCCGCCGCGGCACGCCGAACGAAGACGGCAGCTACACCTACGGCGAAGAAACGATCGTGCTCGAACCGACGGCGGGCACATGGGATGCCCACCACACCTGCGACCCCTCCGTGGTCAAGGGCGACTTCACCTACAAAGGGCAGTCCTACCGCTATCTGATGGCGTACCTCGGCTGCACATCCTACGACAACCAGGACAATGAGATCGGCTTTGCCGTGGCAAACGACCCGATGGGTCCCTTTGTCAAAATTGCCGACACGCCCACCATCCCCTATGTGCGCAAAGGCGACGCATGGCAGTGGGGCGTGGGGCAGGCATCGCTGGTGAGCCGCGACAAGGGCAGCCGCGTCTATGTCTTCTACACCGAGGGGACGGCAACCCGCACACATGAATTCGTCGATGAATGGGACTTTGCCGATCTTGAACATCCGGTCCGCCTCTCGCACGCCGACCTTGCAACGACGGGGCTGACTGCCCGCACGGGCGGCGGCGACTACATCGGCAACGCCGATTTTGCTTACGACGCGGGCTCGGACAGCTTTTATATGGCAACGGATTCGCACCCGTACCCATCGGACGAACCGAACTATATCACCGCATACTTCCGCGTGGCGTATTTTGCGGGAAACGACATGACCAGTGTGCGCTGGAACGAGCTGGAGCACATCGGACCCGCCGAGACCGGCTTTGCCCGCAACCACAATGTCGGGCTTGTGCGCGATGCCTACGGCTGGCTGCCGGGCGGGAACAGTCTGACCGTGTACTACACCGGCGCGGACAAAGGCGCAAATGCGCTCTGGTCCTACCGTCTGTACGCATACACCATTCTGAAATAAGGGAAGCGGCGTCAAGCCGTCTGCTTCTCCGCGCGCTATTCCGTATACGCAGTAAAAAAAGGACGCTTTCGCGTCCTTTTTTTACTGCAAGCATACCGCTTACTGCGTCTGCTCCTTCTTCGGCAGGGGCTTTTTCTTCTTTTTCGCCGCGGAAAAACCGAATTTGCCGATCTTCTTACCCAGGGCGAAATATTCCCCGTGCGCATAGGTCATGAGATGCGCGCGGGAGAGATCAAGCGCGCCCGCGGCATCCAGCAGACTGTCGTCCACATCGGTGGCAACGATGTCACACAGAAACATGACGTGCGTGCCGAGCGCCTCGGCACGGATCACGCGGCATTCAAGCGAGAGCGGACTCTCGGCGATGAGCGGCGCGGCAACCGCGCTTGCCGCCGTCTTGGTGAAGCCGCACTTTGCAAACTTGTCCACCTTACGTCCGGTGTAGATACCGCAATAGTCCACCTTGCGCGCCATCTCCGCCGTGGTCAGATTGATGACGCATTCCCCGCTTTTCTCCAGCAGCTCATAGCTGTAGCGGCTCTTGCGCAGAGAAATATACGTCTTCGGCGGCTGCGTGTTGACGATACCCGTCCACGCAACCGTGGCAACATCGGCATGCGCCATGTCGCCCGTGGTGACCAGCACTGCCGGCAGGGGCGCAAGCAGCGCGCCGCCCTTCCAGACCTGTTTTGCCATGGGTTCTCCTTCTCCGCCGACATCCGACGGGTACATTTTGCAGGACTTAAAACAGCCCCGACCGAAGTCGGGGCTGCCTTTCGTTTTGGACTTGCTTATTTCTTCAGACCGGTCCAGTTCTCGTTGACGCCGTCTTCCTGACGATTGTAATCGTGACCGTTGGTTGCTTCCTGTACCGCATAGTAGTACCACTTTGCGGAGGAGTTGTCGGGCCAATTGACCGTTTCAGCATGCTGACCTGCCGCGTTGACGTATCTGTACAAAATGCGGTTGACCAGCGTCATTGCCTCGGCACGGGTGATCTTACCGTCGGGTCTGAACGTACCGTCGTCGTAACCTGCGATCCAGCCGAGCTTGACTGCGGTTGCAACATACTTATCAGCCCAGTGACCCTTCATATCCGTGAAGCTCTGCGTTGCGGTTGCATCCACGCCTGCGAACTTTGCAACGATGGTTGCGAACTCAGCGCGGGTGATGGCTGCGGAGGGCTTGAACGTGCCGTCCGGATAGCCGCCGAAGATACCTGCATTGACGAGCGTGGAGATCGCGTCATTCGACCAGCGGTCTGCCGCAACGTCGTTGAAGTTGTTGGTCTTGGACTCGACCGTCGCACGGTAGTCGCTCTTGAGCAGGCGATAGAAGATCATCGCCGTCTCTTCACGGGTGACGTTTGCCTCGGGACGAACGGTGCCGTCCGGATAGCCCGTGACATATGCAAAGTGGTCAATCGTCTCCAGCTTGCCGATGATGGCAGGCGAAGGCTCGGTCTTGACAAATGCGGCGTAAACCGTCGTATCTGCCTTCAGCGTGAGGGTTGCTTCAACCGCCTTGGTCAGTTCCTTGTCGAGGAACCAGCCCTTGAACGTGTAACCATCCTTATAAGGCGTCTGGAAATCAGCCGTCTTCAGCACGGTGCCTTCGGGCTTCTTGATCGAAGCGATCTTCGAGGTGTCGCCCTCGACATCAAAGGTCAGCGTGTACTTTTGCTTCTCCACCGCAGGACCGGAGGGGTTCTCGCTTCTCTTCTGCGTGCTTGCCGTTGCGGAAACCGTATTCGTCATGTAATTCAGCGTCAGCGTGGTGTCGCCGTGACCGGTAGAGGTCGACGCATCCGGTCTTGCGGTGACGGTCTCACCCGTCATGCTGCCGGTAAAAGTTGCCGTGCCGAACTCGGTCGCTGCAACATCCTTAACTGTAAAAACGATGTCTGCAAGACCTGCCTCAAGCTGTTCCACCGTCACAGCCGCTCTGGTCGCAAGCTCAATCTTAAGCGTTGTGTTCGTGCCGTCATCCGTGCAGCTGCGGTCTGTGTCCACATACACTGCCTTGCTTGCATCGTCAAAGCCGAACATCTCGCCGGTCTTCGTGTAGTAGTCGGCAGGAACGGTCATCGTCGACGGATAGGTCACGGTGATGGTAAACTTGCCGTTCGTCTCCATCGCGTTGAAGCGCTCAGTCAGCTCTGCCTCGGTCAGCTTGACCGAGCCGCCGAGCCACGAGGCTGCCTTGTCCAGATTTTCCTTGTAGTACTTGAACTTTGCATTGACAACGCTCATATCGAGTGTGCACACAAAGTCATACTTCGCCTCAGCCGGGTCGGAAACGACCGCCATTGCCGAGTCGGTATAGCCGTTTTTGCCTGCGACGGATACCTTGACCGACGCGCCGACCGTGAGGTCATCGTGCTCGTCCGAGGCAAAGACAGTGACGCTTGCCGTCAGCACCATCAGAACAGCCAGAAACAAACTTACAATACGCTTTTTCATCTGTTTCACTCCTCTTGAATCAAACTATAATTGAATTGTATCGGCATACAAAGCACAGCCAATACACCGATGATACAATATTATAACATGGATTTCTCCGAATGTACAGTGTTTTTGAAAATTTTTCTTTTTCCTTTTTCAAAAAGCGCCGCACAGGGGGCGGATCAGGTGTACTTCTGGTACAGTTCCGCCTTGTAGAGCTTCTTTTCCTGCGCATACAGCGCGCGGACCTCGTCGATGAGCGAAAGGTCGCCGCCGCTCTGTCGGAGCGCCGTTTCCAGTTCGACAAGCAGCAGCTCCATGCGGGCATCGCATTCCTTTTCGAGTGCGTTCCCGCGATCCATATAGCGGTTCATCAGCTCGATCTTGAAGGTCAACGTCCGCTTTTCCTTCGGCGTCGCCTCCACCTCTGCCGTGCCGTCCGCGATCATCAGATCGATCTTATTGAGAAATTCGGCACGCAGCAAATAGATCTCGGAGATCACATCCTCAACCGAGCGCGCCGTCGATGTCGCGGGCGCCGTGACGGTCACCTCAGTGGTTGCATCGGACGTTGCGGGACCGACGGGTGTGACGGGTGCGGTTGTCGCGGCGGGAGCTGTCGTCTCGGCGGGAACCGTCGTTCCAGCGGGAGCTGTCATCTCGGCGGGAACCGTCGTTGCATCGGGCGCGGGCGGCTCCGTCGGCGCGGCGGTTGATTCTGCCGCAGTCGAGCCTGCAAGCCCCATGATGATGGCAACCGCCTCGGCGGGCGTGATCTCGCCGTTTTTCAGCCGTGCGCGATCCGCCTCGGACAGCGCCGCCAGCGTGATACCGCCGCCGCTGAGCTTATCCAGCAGCGCCTGCGTCTTCTTTTCGTAATCCTCCCGCTCGGCGGACACCTGCTCGGAGGACTTGCCGAAGTTGTCGATCAGGATGGCGAGCCCCGCGCGATAGCGCCAGACCACGCCGCCGAGCACGGCAAGCAGCAAAAGCAGGATGCACAGGAAAACGATCTGCCCCGTGCGCCGCTTCTTCGGCTTTGCCGCCTTGTCTGCATGATCCACGGGAACCGCCTCCTTTCCGATACGAACGTCTTATTTTTCGGTGATGACCGTGGTGCCGCCCATGTAAGGCTGTAGCGCCTTCGGGATGCGGACCGAATACTTGCCGTCCTTGTACTCGAGGTTGTTCTCAAGCAGGGCGATCAGCATACGCGGCGGTGCAACGACCGTGTTGTTGAGCGTGTGCGCAAGATACTTCTTGCCGTCGGCGCCCTTGATGCGGATGCCGAGGCGGCGCGCCTGCGCGTCGCCGAGGTTGGAGCAGGAGCAGACCTCGAAATACTTCTGCTGCTTCGGCGACCATGCCTCGACGTCGTAAGACTTGACCTTGAGGTCGGCGAGGTCACCCGAGCAGCACTCAAGCGTGCGCACCGGAATATCCATCGAGCGGAACAGCTCCACGCTGTAGCCCCACATCTTATTGAACCAGTCCATGCTCTCCTCGGGGCGGCAGATGACGATCATCTCCTGCTTCTCGAACTGGTGGATGCGGTAAATGCCGCGCTCCTCGATGCCGTGCGCGCCCTTCTCCTTGCGGAAGCAGGGGGAATAGCTGGTCAGCGTGAGCGGCAGGCTCTCCTCGGGGGTGATCGTGTCGATGAACTTGCCGATCATCGAGTGCTCGCTCGTACCGATGAGATAGAGGTCTTCGCCCTCGATCTTATACATCATCGCGTCCATTTCCTCAAAGCTCATGACGCCGGTGACGACGTTGGAGCGGATCATAAACGGGGGAATGCAGTAGGTAAAGCCCTTGCCGATCATGAAATCGCGGGCATAGGCGGTGACGGCGCTGTGCAGACGCGCGATGTCGCCCATCAGATAATAGAAGCCCTCGCCGGCGACGCGGCCTGCGGCTTCCTTGTCGATGCCGTTGAACTTCGCCATAATGTCGGTGTGGTAGGGGATCTCGAAGTCGGCTTTCGTCTTCTCGCCGAAGCACTCGACCTCGACGTTCTCGCTGTCGTCCTTGCCGATCGGCACGGAGGGGTCGATCATCTGCGGAATCTTCATCAGATCGGTCTTCAGCTTTTCTTCCAGCTCCGCCTCCTTGGTTTCAAGCTCGGCAAGCTCCTTCGCCTGCTCGGCGACAAGCGCCTTCTTTGCCTCGGCTTCTTCCTTCATGCCCTTTCCCATCAGCATGCCGATCTCCTTGGAGATCTTGTTGCGATTGGCTCGCAGCTCATTGGCGCGGGTGTTTGCCGCGCACTTCTCGGTATACATCGCCACCACTTCGTCGACGAGCGGCAGCTTGTGATCCTCAAACTTCTTGCGGATATTCTCCTTGACAAGCTCGGGATTCTCACAGATAAATTTTACGTCCAGCATGACTCAAACAATCCTTTCAACGCACAAACTATAGGTACACTTATTATCGCGCAAATCCCGCCGCCTGTCAAGATTTTTTTGCCGCAATGACTGGTTCTTCGCAAAATCGGGTAAAATAGCCGCGAAAGGACGGTTTGCCTATGGATCTGAACAAGGAAGCATATAAAAAAGAAGTAAAACGGCGCGCCCCGAAGTCGCCGATCCTCAAAAACTGCTGTTTCGCCTTTCTCATCGGCGGCGGCATCTGCGTGCTCGGACAGGGGATGTTCGATTTCTACCGCGCGGTGACAAACTACACCGAGGAGAGCGTCTACGCCTGCGTCACGGTGACGATGATCTTCCTCGCGGCGCTCTTAACCGGGCTCGGCGTGTTTGACTCGATCGCCAAGGTGGCGGGCGCGGGCACGCTCGTGCCGGTCACCGGCTTTGCCAATTCGGTGGTCTCCCCCGCCATCGACACCAAGGCGGAGGGGCTGATCCTCGGCGTCGGCGCGAAGATCTTCACGGTTGCGGGTCCGGTCATCCTCTACGGCATCCTCTCGGGCGCGCTCTACGGCGTGGTGCTGCTCATTTGCGACGCCGTGAAAGGCGGTGCGGTATGATCGTCCGGACAAACAATGTGCGCATCCTCTCCTTTGCCGCGGCGGTGGGCAAAAAGGAAGGCGAGGGTCCGCTGAAGAACCGCTTTGACTATATCGACACGGACGACCGCTTCGGCATGGAAACCTGGGAAAAAGCCGAGAGCGAATGCTCGCGCCTCGCCCTCTCGCTCGCCCTCTCCAAGGCGCCGCTCGCGCCCTCCGACATTGATCTTCTGATCGCGGGCGACCTCGAAAACCAGTGCGTCGCCTCCTGCTACGGGCTGCTCTCGTTTGAAATCCCCTATCTCGGCATCTACGGCGCGTGCTCCAACCTCACAGAGGGGATGGCGCTCGGCGCAATGCTGATCTCGGGCGGCGCGGCGCGCCGCGTTGCCGTGGCGACCTCGTCGCACAACTGCGCCGCTGAGCGGCAGTACCGCAACCCGATCGAATACGGCGGGCAGCGCCCGCCCACGGCGCAGTGGACGGTGACGGGCGCGGGCGGCTATATCCTCGGCGAGCGCGGAAACGTCCGCATCACCGACTGCCTGGTCGGCGTGGTGCAGGACGCCGCGCAGAAGGACATCGCCAACATGGGCGCGGCGATGGCGCCCGCCGCCGCCGACACACTGCTGCGTTACTTTAAGGAGAGCGGCACATCGGCGAAGGACTACGACCTCATCATCACAGGCGACCTCGGCATCCACGGCAGCGAAATGTTCAAATATATCTGCGGGCAGAACGGCTACGAGGTGGGCAATCACGCCGACTGCGGCAAGCTGATGTACGGCGACGGCCAGGACGCGCACATGGGCGGAAGCGGCTGCGGCTGCATTGCGACCGTGTTCGGCGCGCATTTTCTGCCGCACATGGAGAGCGGCAAGCTGACCAACGTACTCCTGATGGCAACCGGCGCGCTGATGAACAAGGATTCGGTCACACAGGGGCAGAACATCCCCTCCGTCGCGCACCTCGTGCACCTGATGTACGACCCTAAAAGGGGATAAGGGCAGTGTGAGGGAAGGAAAGCAAACGGCGTTCTTAGGCTTCCCCCCGAGGGGAAGGCTTGGTTTGAATGTGATGGTTGCGGGTCGTCGCCGGTGATGTTTCCCGCAAGGGAAACTCCTTAGGAACGCTTGCGTTCCGGTCGCCATGACCCCTACCGGCTTGTGCGTCATCCGACTCCCCCCCTGCGAGCTGAAAATTCCGATCCGACAAAAAGGAGACTCATATGAGCGATTTCACCACCTATCTCTGCGCATTTCTCGTCGGCGGCGCGTTCTGCGTCGTCGCGCAGATCCTCATCGACAAGACCATGCTGACGCCGGCGCGCATTCTCGTGCTGTATGTGTCGGTCGGCGTGCTGCTCGGCGCGCTTGGCGTCTATGACAAGCTGATCGG
>ENA-UONW01002433-UONW01002433.1-human-gut-metagenome-genome-assembly--contig:-CS52-NODE-2433-length-18276-cov-5.689095_pt1 | contig 18276 bp, 12 predicted proteins | sample MGYA00242463_ERZ724010 | MGnify/ENA metagenome assembly ERZ724010 | reverse complement strand
GGACGAGGAACTGAAGCGCTGAATCCCGGCGGCTTCCCCCCTTATCGACTTTTCTCTCCTGACCCATCCCGCAGACTTCTTCCGGAGTCTGCGGGAGAGGTCGATTCACCCTCGATTTCTCTCATTCCCAGAGGAGAATTCCCATGGAAATGGATCTCAATTTCTGGCTGCAGCTCCTTACCGTTGCCTTCTGCATCGGTCTCGGCGGCAGATACGGCGGCGTGGGCCTTGGCGCTGCGGGCGGTCTCGGCGTCTGCATTCTCGTTCTGCTTTTCGGTCTCAAGCCGAGTTCGCCCCCGGTGTCGACCATCCTCATTATCGTGGCCGTGATTGCCTGCACCTCGATTCTGCAGGGCGCGGGCGGTCTCGACTGGATGGTGAGAATTGCCGAAAGAATGCTGAGAAAGTGGCCTAAGGCGATTACGTTCGTGGCGCCTTTCGTCTGCTCGCTCTTCGTGATTTTTGTCGGCACGGCCTACGTTGCCTTTGCGGTCTATCCGGTCGTCGCAGAAGTCGCAACGCAGGCGCGCGTTCGTCCCGAACGTCCGATTGCCGCTTCCGTCATCTCGGCGGGCATCGCGGTTGTGGCTTCGCCCATGAGCGCGGCTACCGCTGCGCTCGTTGCCGCGCTTTCGCCCTACAACGTCTCTCTGATCGAGATTCTCATGATCACGGTCCCGGCCTTCCTGATCGCGACCTGCTGCACGTGTCTCGCGGTCTACTGGAAGGGCACGGAACTTGAGAACGACCCGGAATTCCGCCGCCGCGTTCAAAGCGGAGACTTCCAGGATCTCGTCATGACGGAAAAGAAGAATGAGAAGGAAGATCCGGCGAAGATGAAGAAGGTCCGCCTCTCGGTCGGCATCTTCGGCCTCGGCGTCGCCACCGTTCTTATTCTCGGCTTCTTCAAGGAACTCCTCCCCGTCTGGACGGTTGCCGGAAAGACGAGCACGCTGCCGATTCCTCAGCTCATTCAGATGGTGATGCTTGCCTGCGGCCTCTTCATCATCGTCGCCTGCCGTATTCCGTCGCACAAGTTTGCCGACGGCTCGGTCTTCCGCGCGGGCCTCATCGGCGTTGTCGGCGTCTTCGGCGTTTCCTGGCTCACGGGCACTTTCTTTGATGCCTATCACGACGGTTTTGTGGAACTTTTCAAGGTGATGGCCGAGTCGACTCCGCTTCTCTTCGGCGTCGTGCTCTTCCTCTTCTCCGCCGTCATCCTGAGTCCGTCCGCTACGGTCGTCGCCCTGATGCCTCTCGGCGCCGCCATCGGCATCCCGCCGCTCCTCCTCGTTGCCCTTTATCCGGCAAGCTGCGGCGACTTCCTGATTCCGGGAGGCGCGCAGATCGGCTGCTGCTCCTTTGACCGTACCGGCACCACGCATCTCGGCAGCTGGGTGCTCAACCACTCCTACCTGATACCGGGCTTCGTCCACATCATTTCGGGTGTTGCGGCCGGCTATGGAATCTACTGCCTTATCGGGTAATTCCCGCCATTTCAAAAAAGGCGGCGGCACCTCTAAAATCTGACCGTTTCCCGTGCGCTGTTCGAAAGTTTCATTTCGGACAGCGCTTCTCTCATTCAGAAATTCCCTCTTACCACCATGGAAATGGATCTTTCTTTCTGGCTGCAGCTTGCGGTCGTGCTCGTCTGCGTCGCGATCGGCGGCAGACTGGGCGGCGTGGGCCTCGGCGCAGCGGGCGGTCTCGGCGTCTGCATTCTGGTTCTCGGCATGGGCATTCAGCCGGGGTCGCCTCCGGTCTCGGTCCTCCTCATCATCACGGCGGTGATCGCCTGCACGTCCGTGCTTCAGGGCTCGGGGGGCCTCGATCTTCTCGTGCGCTGGGCGGAGAAGCTCCTTCGCAAGTGGCCGCGTGCGATTACCTTCGTGGGCCCGCTGGTCTGCTCCTTCTTCGTGATGCTGGTCGGCACGGCCTATGTCGCCTTCGCCGTCTACCCGGTGGTGGCTGAAGTCGCTGCGTCGGCAAAGGTCCGCCCCGAGCGCGCGGTTTCCGCTTCCGTCATCTGCGCCGGCATCGGCGTGATGGCCTCTCCCATGTCGGCCGCCATGGCGGCGATGGTGGGCATTATGGCGATGCAGGGCATTGCCTTCTGGCAGATCCTTGCCTGCACGGTTCCGACCTTCATCCTCACCGTTCTCGTAACGGCGCTTTCCGTTTTCTGGCGCGGCTGCGAGCTTGAGGACGACCCTGAATTCAAGCGCCGCCTTGCAAACGGCGACTACCAGTGGCTCGCGGGCGTCAATGCCGAGCAGAAGTATGAGGAGAAGCCCTTTGCCCGTCGTGCGGTGGGGATCTTCCTCATCGGCATCCTCGTCTCGATCTGCATGGGCTCGATCCCGGGCCTTCGCCCGGCCTGGGAAGCCGCTGGAAAGGTTTCGCAGCTCCCGATTCCGTCGCTCATTCAGATGGTGATGCTCGCCACGGCCTTCTTCATCATTCTCCTCTGCCGCGTCCCGCCCGAAAAATTCGCTTCCGGTTCGGTCTTCCGTTCCGGCCTCATCGGCGTCGTCGGCGTTTTCGGCATTGCCTGGTGCACGGGTACATTCTTCGACCTTCACACGAAGCTTCTCGCCGACGTCTTCTCGAGCTTCGCGAAGGATGCGCCCTTCGTCTTCTGCCTCGCGGCCTTCTGCGCCTCGAGCGTCATCTTCTCGCCCACGGTCTCGACCACGATCATGATGCCGCTCGGCCTCAAGTTCGGGCTTCCGCCCGAATTCCTCATCGGCACCTGGGCCTGCTGCTTCGGCGACTTCATGATCCCGGGCGGCGCTCAGATCGGCTGCACGGCCTTCGACCGTACGGGGACGACCAAGCTCGGGAGCTTCGTCATCAACCATTCGTATCTGCGCCCGGGCCTCGTCTTCGTAGTGAGCGGTACGATCATCGGCTGGTGCATTTCGAAGATCGTTTTCTAAAACGAACGAGCTTTTCCGGAGAAGCGTCGCTTCCGACGCTTCCCCGTGGAAATGCAAAAAGGCCGGAGTTCCTCACCTGGAAATCCGGCCTTTGAATTTTGGGAGCGTGATGAAGACGGTTTTTTTAAGCCTTCTGCGGCAGGAGCGCTTCGATCAATTCCGCCTCAAAGGCCAGCAGCAGGCTGTCCTCATGGAGCGCCGCCCCGTCGATGAGGAAGACGTCCTCGGCGCGTTCGCCCAGGGTCGCAATCTTCGCGGTCTGCAGATTGACGCTGTATTTGGCGAGAACCTGCGAGATTGCGTAGAGAAGCCCGATTCTATCCGTACCGACGAGATTCAGAATGAAGGCGCGGTGCGATTCGTCCGGGTGAATGTTGACGCTCGGGCGGGTGGGGAAGTGTCTTGAGCGGCGCGAGAGCCGGGCCTTCGGTGCCGGGGGCAGGGGCTTTTCGGAAATCAGAGCGTCTGCGAGGCTTTTTTCCATCTGTGCGAGCTTCTCGGGCGAATCAAACCGCCCGAAGGCATCGGCGACAAGGAACGTGTCGAGCGCCCAGCCGTGGCGCGTGGTGTGCACCCGGGCGTCCACGACGGAAAGCGAATTCTTCCCGAACCAGGCGACGGACCTGAGGAAGAGGTCCTTTCGATCGCGAAGGTAAAGGAGAATCGTGAGGCTTTCCGTTGAGGCATTTCGCTTCACGCGGACGATGGGCGTTGAGTCCATCACGTGGAGCGCGAGCATCTCAGTGTGCCAGGCAATCTCTTCGCTCGTATGGCGCATGAAGTAGACGAGGTCGAGCTCCCGCCAGAGGCGGTTGCGGGCTTCGTCGGAGACGCGCCCGTGGAGAAGTTCAATCGCTTCCCTGCGCCGCCTTTCGGCGACGTCGGCGAGCGTGGCTTCGCCGCCCGAGCCGACAAGGCGTTCGAGCGTGGCATGGTAGAGGTTTTCAAGAAGCGCCGCCTTCCAGGGCGTCCATACCTTGGGCGAGGTCGCACGGATGTCGGCGACGGTGAGAAGGTAGAGGGCATCGAGCCGCTCCTTTGTTCCCACGAGGCGGATGAAGCGCTCGACCACTTCCGGGTCGGAAATGTCCTCCTTCTGCGCCACGCGGCTCATGACGAGGTGCTCGCGCACGAGGAAGGTGATGAAGTCCGTGTCTTCATGGGAAAGTCCGAAGCGGCTGCAGAAGATCTCCGCCTTCTCGGCGCCGATCACCTCGTGGCCGCCCCCGAGGCCTTTGCCGATATCGTGAAAGAGCCCGGCAATGAGGAGCCTCCACGAGTCGGGAAGCGCCGTCATGAGCTGCGTGCAGAGGGGATACTCGTGGGCGTGTTCGGAGCGGCGGAAGCGGCAGAGGTTCTTGACGACAAGAATCGTGTGCTGGTCGACCGTGAAGATGTGGTAGAGATCGTGCTGCATCTGCCCGACGACATGCCGGAAGGCCGGCAGCATGCGGGAGAGAATCCCCCAGGCATTCATCATGGCGAGCGCATCGTCGGCGCCTTTTTCAAGCTTGATGATGTCGAGGAAGGTCTTTTGGTTTTCCGGATCCTCGCGGTAGGCAACGCCGATTTTCGGCGTCGCGTGCCAGAGGGCGCGCAGGAGCCTCGTTGAAAAGCGGGTGAGCTCGGGGTGGAGCGCAAAGACGAGGAAGGTGCGCAGAATCGCCTTCGGGTTCTTTTCGTAGACGTCGTCCCCGGCAATATCCATTTCGTCGCCGAGCGCGAGAAAGTCGGCGGAAAGACGCACGGGCGTGGCGAGCGCCGACCCGCCGACAAGGCGGTCCGAAATGGTCTGGAGCTGGATGATCGACATCTGGACGACCGACTTGGCATTCCAGTAGTAGCGCTTCATGAGGGCTTCGGAGGCCCGCATGAGCCCCGTCGCCTTGTAGCCGAGCCGGGCGGCGAGCGCTTCCTGAACGTCGAAGAGAAGCCGGTTTTCGTCGCGGTTCGTGAGGAGATGGAGCTCGATTCTGAGCTTCGCGAGAAAGCGGAAGCACTCTTCGATCGTATGCATCTCGCGCTCGGTGATGAGGTCCGCGTCCTTCATGCTCTGAAGGCTGTCTGCCAAGCCAGCCGCACGGGCGCACCAGAGAAAGACCTGAAGGTCTCTCAGGCCTCCGGGCGACTCCTTGAGGTTGGGTTCGAGCGCGTAGGGCGTGTCCTCGTACTTCTGGTGCCTGCGGCGGAGTTCGAGCATCTTGTCGCGAAAGAAGGCGCGTGCGTCGAGGCTCGCAAAGAAGTCGTCGCGGGATGCGTCGTAAAGCGTTCGTTCGCCCCAGAGAAAGCGGCTCTCAAGATAGGTGGTGGCGATCGAAACGTCTTCGGCCGCTTCCGCCGTGAATTCTTTTTCTGTTCTGACGGCCGCGCCCACGGTGAGGCCGAGCTCCCAGAGGGCGGCGAGGAAGGCCGAGATTTTTGTTTTCGTCTCCTCGTCTTCTCCCCGGTCGTCTGAAAGAAGAACGAGAAGGTCGATGTCGGAGTGAGGGAAAAGCTCTCTGCGCCCGTACCCTCCGACGGCTGCGAGCGCGAGCCCGTCGGAGGGAAGCTCCGCCAGACTTCCGAGCGCGAGGACGGCGCGGTCGAGCGCCCGGCTGTGCGCCGTGAGGCATGCCGTCGTATCGTGCGATTCGTGCCAGGCCTCGGCAATGCGCGCGCGGTCTTCCTTAAAGCGCTCGACGACGGCGCTCAACTTTTCCGGACTGATTTCCATGGCGACCGGGTCTCCGCAGAAAGAAAAAGCAGAAATAAGAAAAAGGCGATCCTCGCGAGCCGGCAATTGATGCCGGCGGACGGACCGCCTTTTCCGGAGACTAAGGGATGAAAAGAGAATTCTTAGAGATTCTCAGGGAGCTTCCATCCCTTCACGAAGGCGGGAGGCGCCTGAGTGCCCTTGCTCACCGTGAGAACGTCGTAGCCCGTTTCGGTGACGAGCACCATGTGCTCCCACTGCGCGGAAAGCGAATGGTCCTTCGTGACGACCGTCCACCCGTCGCCGAGCATGGTGACGCCGTAGCGTCCCGCATTCACCATGGGTTCGACCGTGAAGACCATGCCGGGCTCGAAAACGGGCGTCTGATGGTGGACCGGGAAGTGATTGACGTGGGGTTCTTCATGGAAGCCCTTGCCGATGCCGTGGCCGCCGTAGTCGCGCACGACGGAGATGCCGTTCTGATCCGCATAGCGCTGGCAGGCAATGCCGATGTCGTTGAAGCACCCGCCCGGGCGCACGGCGTCGATGCCCGCCCACATCGTATTGAAGGCAAGGTCGACCATGCGCTTGCCGGCGATGGTGGGCTTGCCGACGATGAACATTCTCGAGGTGTCGCCGTGGTAGCCGTTCTTGATGCTCGTCACGTCGATGTTGACGATGTCGCCCTGCTTCAGGATTTTCTTGTCGCTCGGAATGCCGTGGCAGACGACGTGATTGATCGAAATGCAGGTCGTCGCCGGATAGGGCGTCATTCCCGGAGGCGTGTAGCCGAGGCAGGCCGGAATGCACTTCTGCACGTTCACCGTGTAGTCGTAAGCGAGGCGGTCAAGTTCGCCGGTGGAGACGCCGGGCTTCACGAAGGGCGTGAGATAGTCGAGGAGCTCGGCCGCAAGACGGCCGGCAATGCGGAGTCCCGCAATGTCCCCGGGCGTTTTGATGGAAATCGCCATGATGTCTCTGTGTAATGGAAAACTGGAAGAAGAAAATCAGGCTCCGGACGAAAGCGCCGGTGAGGGAGCGAGCAGAGGCGCGCCATCTCCCTGAGGCTTCTCCGAAGCGGATGCGCAGGGGAAAAGGAAGCCTTCTCCTCGCGGAAGGTGCCCACATTCTAATGAGGTGAAGCGCATTAAGGCCCGTCAGTCGTCGGTAAACACGTCCGGAAGAAACCTGCTGCAACGATATATTTCTAAGGTTTTGCTAACGAAGGACTAACGATTTGCTAATGTGGGCAGCCTAGAGTTGTAAACATCAAGGGGAGGCGAGAGCGCCTCCCGGCCGGAAGACTTGGAGAAGCGGAAAATCAATTCCGCTCGAAAAGATCCGGCAGTTTCAAATAAGAAGGCTCCCTTTTGAATGGGGAGCCGGGAGAGAAAATCATGACCCGCCGCACCAATCTTCGTCTTGCCGCTCTGGCTTCGAGTGCCGCACTTGCCTTTGCCGCTGCGCCTGCCGTGCAGGCTGCCGGCCCCTCGGGCTTCGATGCTCCGGCTTCTGCCGAGGCCCGCGCCCCGCAGGGGTTCGGCAACAACAAGCTCGTCACCGTTCAGTGGGTGCTTAAAAACGGCGCCGACGATCAGGTCGTCCTTCTTCGCGGCAAGTTCACGCAGCACCTGAGGGGCGACAAGTATGAGTTTGAGGATGAGGCCGGCAACGCCATCACTGCTGAGCTCGATCACGACCGCGACTGGTCGATGGTTCGGAAGGGAGCTCCGATGGAAATCCGCGCCGAAATCGACCGCGACTGGAACCGCACGAAGCTTGACGTGCGCTCCGCGAGGCCCCTGAAGTAAGGGAAGCGGTCCGCCGGAGAAGCGGGATCCAAAAAAGATTCGCTTTTCGGTTGAAATCAAATCTGCGCGCACGTAAAATGCGCGCCTTGTTCCGGCCTCGGGATTTTTCTCCTGAGGCCGGATCTATTCCGCCCGGTGTCCATGGTCGGCCCGGGTATGTACATTGCGCGCGGTCTGCGCCCGAGGTGCCTTTGATTCCGAGAAGAAGAATTGGTTCCTGCAGGCCGTGTCAGACTGACAAAACCTTGGAGAAATCAAATGGTCAGCATGCGTGAAATGCTCGAAGCGGGTTGCCACTTCGGTCATCAGACCCGTTTCTGGAACCCGAAGATGGCTCAGTACATTTTCGGCTCCCGCAACAAGATTCACATCATCAACCTTGAAAAGACGGTTGTGATGTTTGATGAAGCCTGCAAGTTCGCCCGTCAGCTCGCGAGCCAGGGCGGCCGCATCCTCTTCGTCGACACGAAGCGCGGCGGTCGCGAAATCATCGCTCAGGAAGCTCAGCGCGCCGGCTGCGGCTGGGTCGACCAGCGCTGGCTCGGCGGCACGCTCACGAACTTCAAGACGGTTCGCGGCACCATCAAGCGCCTCAAGGAAATGGAAGAGCAGCTCGAGGACGGCACCGCCGCCAAGCTGACGAAGAAGGAAGCCCTCGACTTCCAGCGTTCCGTTGAGAAGCTCAACAAGTCGATCGGCGGCATCAAGGACCTCACGGGTCTTCCCGACGCCCTCTTCATCGTCGACGTGGGCTACCACAAGATCGCCGTTCAGGAAGCCAACAAGCTCGGCATCCCCGTCATCGGCGTTGTGGATACGAACTGCTCGCTCGAAGGCATCGACTATGTCATTCCGGGCAACGATGACTCCTCGAAGGCTGTTCAGATCTACGCCGCCGGCATCGCCGACGCCGTGATCGCCGGCCGCGCCGACAGCGCTGTCTCCGCCGAGGAAGCCCCGGCTGAGGAAGAGTTCATCGAAGTGGCTGCCGCTGAGGAAGCCCCGGAAGCGACCCCCGCTGCCTAATTAACGGCTTTTAATAGCCAGGCCCCGCCGGATGCGACGGGAGGGCCTCTTCCTGCAAGAGGCGCGTATCCCGTCGGCATCTGACCGGCTCGCAAAGGAAATGGGGCTCATTTCGGGCCCCATTTTCTTTTAGAATCCATACCGATTTTTTGTTCCTCTGATTGGAGTTAGTGAACATGGCTGCTATTTCCGCCGCCCAGGTTAAGGAGCTGCGTCTCAAGACCGACGCCCCGATGATGGAGTGCAAGAAGGCGCTCACCGAAGCCGAAGGCGATATGGCCAAGGCTGAGGAGATCCTGCGCGTCAAGCTCGGCAACAAGGCGAGCAAGGCCGCTGCCCGCATCGCTGCTGAAGGCGTCGTCGTCGTCTACGTTTCGCATGACCGCAAGCTCGGCGCGATCCTCGAAGTCAACTCCGAAACCGACTTCGTCGCGAAGAACCCCGAGTTCCTCAAGATGGCTCACGACAGCGTCAAGCTCGTCGCTGAGAAGAACCCCGCCACGGTCGAAGAGCTCCTCGCTCTCCCGCTCGACGGCACCACGGTTGACGGCGTCCGCACGGGTCTCGTCGGCAAGATCGGCGAAAACATGACCTTCCGCCGCTTCCAGCGCATCGAGGCGAAGGGCGAGCTTTCGCACTACGTCCACGGCAGCCGCATCGGCGTCATCGTCGACCTCGTCGGCGGCGATCATGAGCTCGCTCACGACATCGCCATGCACATCGCCGCTTCGAAGCCGAAGGCCATCGACGAGACGGGCATCGACCCCGCTCTCATCGATTCCGAACGCCGCATCGCGATCGAAAAGGCCCGCGAAGCCGGCAAGCCCGAGCAGATGCTTGAGCGCATCGCCGAAGGCTCCGTGAAGAAGTTCCTGAAGGAAGTCACGCTCGTCAACCAGCCGTTCGTCAAGGACGACAAAAAGACGATCAATGATCTTCTGAAGGCCGCCAAGGCTGAAGTCGCCACCTACGTTCTCTACGTTGTGGGCGAAGGCCTCGAAAAGAAGAGCAACGACTTTGCTGCTGAAGTGGCCGCTCAGGCCGCTGCCGCCAAGCAGGCGTAATCGCTTCTTTGAGGCTTGAAGGAGACTTTTTCTCAGGAGATTTAAGCGGCGCTCTGATTCCTGCGGTGCATGCACGGGCATCTCTGGAAAATGAAGCGATTCCGGCTTAAGCTCCCGGGAAATTCTCCTCAATCGAAAGGGACGCTGCCTTCCTTGCACGAAGGGGCGTCCTTTCTTTATGCGCTTTGGCCGCAGAGCTGGGTCGGGGAAGTAAAAAGTTCTAAGCACTATTGCTCAGCCGCGTATAATTTCGCCCCGAGCCAGAACTTGGCAGACGGGCACGGTCCCTGAAGCCTGATGCCGGCAATCTTCCCAACAGTCATGCATTGAGGAGTTGATCGATGGACAACGCAGCGCAGGGTAAGCCCGTGTACAAACGCATTCTTCTGAAGCTTTCGGGCGAAGCCCTCATGGGCGACGATGCTTTCGGCATCAACCGCCAGGTGCTTCAGCACATGATTGAAGAAATCCGCTCCGTACTGGATCTGGGCGTCCAGATCGGCATCGTTGTGGGCGGCGGCAACATCTTCCGCGGCGTTGCGCTCGGCGCAACCGGCATGGACCGCGCAACGGGCGACTACATGGGCATGCTCGCCACGGTGATGAACGCCATGGCGCTTCAGGACTGCTGCCGCAACAACGGCATCGAGGCGCGCGTGCAGTCGGCGCTCCATATCGAACAGGTCGCTGAACCCTACATCCGCGGGAAGGCCCTGCGTCATCTTCGCCTCGGCCGCGTCGTGATCTTTGCGGCGGGCACCGGCAACCCCTTCATGACGACCGACACGACGGCGGCGCTGCGCGGCGCGGAAGTGGGGGCCGACATCGTCCTCAAGGCGACGAAGGTCGACGGCATCTACACGGCCGACCCCAAGAAGGATCCGACCGCCACGATGTATGACGAAATCACCTTCGACCATGCGCTCCGCACGAATCTCAAGGTGATGGACGCCACCGCCTTTGCGCTCTGCCGCGAGCAGGGGCTCCCGATCAAGGTCTTCAACATCAACAAGAAGGGGGCGCTGCGCCGCGTCGTCCTCGGCGAAAAGGAAGGCACGCTCGTTCATAGCTAAGCCCGACCTTTGATAAAATAACAAATTGCGCATGGGCCGGAGGGTTCGCTTTCCGGCCCATGTTCGTACCGAATTCCGTGATTTAAAAGTTTCCGCATCGGATGTGCCTTGAGCCTTTGGCTTATAAGGTTCGGCGCTTCAGGCGGAAATGCTCCAAGGAGATTTTTTATGACCGCTCAGGAAGTTATTCAGCAGACCGAGCACAAGATGGGCGTTACCGTCGAGAAGCTTCGCGAAGACTTCACGCGCATCCGCACGGGTCGCGCGAGCACGGGCCTGCTCGACAAGATCAAGGTCGACTACTACGGCTGCCCGACTCCGATCAACCAGGTCGCGCAGGTCGGCGTCGGTGATGCGCACACGCTTACCGTCCAGCCCTGGGAAAAGAACATGGTGAAGGTGGTTGAGAAGGCGATTCGCGATTCCGACCTCGGCCTCAATCCGGCCACGTCGGGCGACGTTATTCGCGTTCCGCTGCCTCCGCTTACCGAAGAGCGCCGCCGCGAACTCTCGAAGATCGTGAAGGGCTTCGGCGAAGACGCCAAGGTTGCCGTGCGCAACCTTCGCCGCGACGCCAACGGCCAGATCGAACGCCTCGAGAAGGATAAGGAAATCTCCGAGGACGATCAGCGTCGTCTGGAAACGGATATTCAGAAGCTCACGGACCGCTATGTCGCCGAAATCGACAAGGTGATCACGGAGAAGGAAAAGGAAATCATGACGGTCTAAAGACCTTCTGAATTCCCTTCTGAAAGAAAGCCCGCAGTCTGCTTTTTCACGGCAGTGCGGGCTTTTTGCTGGGCTGCTGGGTGAAGCGCTTCCGAAAGCGGGAAGGGCATCTCCACGTTCCCCGGGGATGCGGCGGGAAGACCTGCCGCATCCCGGGCGGACGCGGGGACACTGATGCCGTCTCAATCCTCCGCGAGGAGCTTGAGGATTTCCTCTCTCGAGAGGCGGTTCGACATGTCGGAGCCTTCGAGGAGCGCGTCCGCCAAAGACTTCTTCGTTTCGTGGAGCCGAATGATCTTCTCCTCGATCGTGTTCTCGGCGATCAGGCGGTAGATCGTCACCGGATTCTCCTGCCCGATGCGGTAGGCGCGGTCCGAAGCCTGGCTCTCGATCGCCGGATTCCACCAGGGGTCGAGAATCGCGACGTAGTCGGCCGCCGTGAGGTTGAGGCCCGTTCCGCCCGCCTTGAGGCTGATGAGGAAGAGCGGCATCTCGCCCTTCTGGAAAGCGTCGACAAGCTTCTGGCGCTGGCCTGCGGGCGTCGCGCCGTCAAGATATAGGTACTTGATTTTCTTCTTGTCGAGCTCTTTCCTGAGGATCGCAAGGTAGGATGTGAACTGACTGAAGACGAGCGCGCGGTGGCCGCCTTCGATGAGCGTATCGGCGAGCTTCAGGAACGCGTTGATCTTCGAGGACTCGAGCTTGAGCTTCGGATTCACAAGTTCGGCCGCGCACGCCGCCTGACGAAGCTTCATGAGTTCGGCGAGGGCTTCAATCGGATTGATTTCGCCGGTTTCGAGTCGCTGCGACGCCGTTTCTCGCAGGCTCTCGTAGAGCGTGCGCTCGGCTTCGGAGAGTTCCACTCGGAGCGTGACCTCGGTCTTTTCGGGAAGTTCGTCGAGCACCTCGGCCTTCGTGCGGCGCAGGATGAAGGGCGAAATCAGGCGCTTCAGGAGCCTCTGGCAGTTGCGGTCCTTGTTGCGCTCGATCGGAATGATGAAGCGCTCGGCAAAGCTCTGGCTGCTTCCGAGGAGGCCGGGGTTCGCGAACTCAAAGAGATTCCAGATTTCGCCGAGGTTGTTCTGAAGGGGCGTTCCGGTAAGAAGAACGCGGGCAGAGGATTTGAGCTGCATGGCGGCCTTCGACGTCTTCGTATCCCGGTTCTTGATGTTGTGCGCTTCGTCGAGCACCACCGTCGTCCATTCCCGGCTGCTCAGGGCTTCAATCTCCGCAGAAAGAATGCCGTAGGTCGTGAGGATCACGTCGCCGGCCCGGGCCTCGTCGACGAGCTTCCTGCGGTCGTCGGCCTGCTGAAGCATTTTGATTTTGAGGCCCGGCGCAAAGCGCTGGAGTTCGTCGCTCCAGTTGAAGAGAACGGCCGCAGGCATCACGACGAGCTGGGGACCCGCTTTCGCGCGGGAGAGGAGGAGTGCAATCGCCTGAATGGTTTTGCCGAGACCCATGTCGTCGGCGAGAAGCGCGCCCGCGCCCCAGCTGACGAGGCGCGAGAGCCACTCGAACCCTTCCTGCTGATAGGGGCGAAGCTCGGCACGGAGCCCCGCGGGCACTTCAGGCGTGAAGTGCTTCGCTTCGCGGATCCGGCTGCAGAGCGACCGGAAGGCTTCATCGGAATCGATTTCAATCCCTTCCTCCCCGAGCCTTTCAATGGAGTCGGCATTGAAGGCGGAGATCCGGAGTTCGCCATTCTTCCGGGAAGTGACGAGTCCTTCAATATGTTCGAGCTCCTTTTTGAGGCTTTCCGTGAGGGCGACGTATTCGTCGTCGCCCAGGCGAATGAACCGGCCTTCGGATTCCCTCAGGCGCTCGAGAAGTTCCTGGACGGTGAGCACCGTCTTTTCGTCGATCTGAACCTTGCCCTCGAGCTCGAACCAACTCCCGAGACTGCGCAGCGAGAGCTTCAGGCTCGAGGGGAAGATCTGCGGGCGGGAGACGCGGAATTTGACGCCTTCGGGCCATTCGAGGAGCGCTGTGTCCGTGTGCGTGCGGAGGACTTCAAGCATTTCGAGCGTTTCGGCAACCGGAAGTTCCCAGGAGAATTCGCCGTCTCTCATTTCCTCGAGTCTGGAGAGTGCGGAGAGGAGCGCATCATAGTTTTCGCGTTCCTTCTTCAGATCGCGCGCGACCTGAACGGTTTTGTTGCCGATCCGGGTGGCAATGAAGGCGAGTCCTTCACCGGGCGAGCAGGTGAGGGGATTTTCCGCTACCGGGTGCACGAGCGCAGTGACATGGTGCGTGCCGGTACCGAAGGGTTCGAGACGGAAGGTGATCCTCGCGTCGCCCGACTGCTTCTCAAGGTGCTTGGAGTCCCTGAGAAGGTCGGACATGACGGGAGTGCTCTCTGAGAGTCTCTCCAGATAGTGCGTGAGCTTTTCCCTGGCTTCGAGCGGGAAGGTCATGCCCTTGACCGTCTGGATGAGCTCGCGCTGGCTCTTCGTCGGCTCAATGACGACGATCTGACTGCCGCTGATTCTGGAAAGGCTGAGGTCGTCCGCTTCAGGATCGAATGAGGGATCAAGGTTGGTGGAAAAGGAGTAGGCGTTCTTGCTGCGGAGGACGGAAATTTCAAGCGGCCTTTTTTCCACATCAATCGGCTCGAGCGTTTGGGCGTCGATGACGTTTGGGGAACCGACGAGCGCGAGGAGCGCCTTGGGAACATCAAGCGCATAGTCGGCCGTCCAGGTCGTTCTCTCAAAATGAATGGTTTCCGCGACGCGCTGAGCCTCGGCATCGAGCTTCGGGGCACGCTGCCTGAAGGTGCTTGCCTTGATCAAAGTGCCTTTTGACCAGGTACGGGTAGTCGCCTTGAATTTCTGGACCCGGATCGCAATGTCCCAGAGAGAATTTTCTGTATCGACGGCGTACGCAATGCGCTCCGTGGGGAGTTCTCCCTCTTTCGGGGAATGAGCTGCGCCGGCGGGGCCGCCCTGCTGCCCGAGCAGGCGATCGAGTACGAGCTCCCATTCCGGACGGATGATGTATGCGGGAAGAAGCTGCTTGATTTCATGCTCGCGGGAGATTTTTTCTGCTTCCTCAGTTTTACCGGTAAGTCGCTTCAGTTCAAAACTAAGAATGGCCTGTCGATTCATCCACTCCCTGCAGTCATCGCACAGGAATTCGATCTTTTCGAGGAGGCCGAAATTGAGTGCTGTAAGCGTGAAGAGCGAGGCGATTTTGTAGCTGATATCCTCAATCGGACTGTGCCCGATGAAGTTCATGAGGCTGGTGTTGAAGCTGCGGGCGGCCTTCTTTGCATCTCGCCCGCAGCCGATAAGAGCAATCAAGATGGCGGGCCGCAGCATGGGATTTTCAGCAATCCTCTGGACTTCCATCATTCGTTCGAGCTTTCTGACGGAGGCGGGATTTGCGCGATCACGGTAGAGCGCAATGGCATAAAGCCAGGCTTCAAACCAGTTTTCAAAGTGAATCAGGTTGAGCTGCTTGAGCGCAAGCCGCATGAAGGAGACTGCTTTCGATGGCTCCTCGTTCTCCATGATGGATTGTGCGGCGCTCACGATTGAGCGCCAGGGAGTGTCGGCGCTCATTGCCGCGAGCACTTTTCCGGGTTTCCCGTCACGAAGAAAATCGCCGAAGTAGAGACGCGAGTCAAGATACTGTGTTCTTTCATTTCCCGAAAGATGCCGGATCATATAGTCGCGGTACTTTTCGCTGGTATCGTCGAAGCCGAGCCCATAGACGTCATCCTGCAGCTGATAAAGCCCGGCGGTGGTGATGATTTTTGCTGGGAGTGCTTCGACAAACGGTTCCCAGCCGTCAAAGTCAAGAAGTCTGAGCAGGATATCCGCGCCGGAACGGGCCCATGCTGTGAAGTCGCGCTCAGAGAGGTCCTTCGTAATGGAAGCCGGAATCACGCCGGTTTGAATAAATTCGGCCGCCGCCCTCATGATGATGAGGTGCGCGGTTTTTGCTGGATTGAGGTAGTCTTCTCGAAACCTGTTGCAGACCGTATCAAGAGTCTTTAGGGGCACCAATCTCGCCATCCTGTCGATGCCTTTCGGAGTCGCAAAAAAAGTTTCGCTTGAACTCCAGCTGTCGTTGAGCGGTTTGAGCCAATCCTTGTTGATGTCCGCTTTGAGATAATTGAAGAATCCCGGCATGGGCAGAGCATGTTTGTTGGCGTACCTCTCGGGTGCATAGCTCGACGGAACGGAATAATTGCAGAGCGCGTAGGCAATAACCTGGGCTTGAAGCTCAATGATGGGCATGTTGGAAAAGCGGCTGATGAAAGGTGCTTTAAAACGTAAGGTGCTTAGTTTAGCTGTGTCCGGCATGATTACGGGTCAAGTCGCAAGAAATAAGCTGGCGGACGCGCTTGCAATCCGTCACAAGAGAGGCAATGCGCCTTTGCTAGACTTTCTGCCGCTTTAATCATTTCAGTGCACCCATCATGGCTGACCTTCCTCACCTGCCCGGACACATTGCGATCATCATGGACGGCAACGGCCGTTGGGCGAGATCGCGGTTTCTTCCGCGTGCGGAAGGCCATCGCCAGGGGGTGCTCGCGCTCGAGCGCGTGGTGGAGGCGTCGGTGCGCCTTGGCATCCGGGCGCTTACCGTCTTTGCCTTTTCAAGCGAAAACTGGCGCCGTCCCGCAGCGGAAGTGGCCGCCCTCATGAAAATCTTCGCAACCGCCCTTGCCCGCTGGGAAGAGCCCTTGCTGAAGGCGGGCGTCAGCATCCGCATCATCGGCGACCGGAATGCTTTCTCGGAAGACCTTCAGTGCGCCATCGACCACGCGGAGAAAGTTACAGCGCCGGGGAGCCGCATGCATCTCAACATTGCCGCCAATTACGGCGGCCGCTGGGATGCGCTCCAGGCGGCGCAGGCCGCAGCCGCGGCGGGCGACCTCACGCTCGAAGGCATTGAAAAGCGGCTTTCTGCGCATGACGACGGCGAGGTGGATCTTTTGATCCGCACCGGCGGGGAAAGACGCATTTCGAATTTCCTTCTCTGGCAGGCAGCCTATGCCGAGCTCTACTTCACCGACACGCTCTGGCCCGACTTTGATGCGGCCGCGCTCGACGATGCGCTCAACTGGTACATCGGTCGCGAGCGGCGTTTCGGGATGACGAGCGAGCAGCTGCGGCAGATCGGATGAAGCTAACCAGCAGCTTGCTGCGTACTGAGAAAAGGCTCAAGAACGGCATCAATGGCTGAGAGCCAGAAATCAACGCTGCGAATGTTGTCTCCGGTGTGACGCAAAACCCAGTCTTCTGTGGACATGCTTCCGCTTTCGAGCCACATTTCTTCGATATTGAGATCGCAGGCACTCTTCCCGTAAGTGAGAAATTCTCGGGCCAGCTTTGCAGCAATAAGAAAGCCGAATGTGTACTGCCAATCGTAGAAGATCGGCTTCATCCGATAAAAGTGCTGTTTGTAGGCCCAAAGGTAGCGGTCGGTTTCAACAGTTGTGTTTCCATAGTAGTGTCGCCAGGCATCATCAGAAAGTTGATTGAGTCTGCTGACAGGCAAAACATTTTCACTGCGCTCCCGAAGAATGGAAAGCAGAAGTCGATGTCGTGCGGGGAGCGTGAGAAGCAAGTTGCCGATGCGAGTGAGGGCCTGCCAGCGAACGGAAACTTTTTCGATGGGGGAAGTTGCTTGTGTCAGAAGATGATGCGTGAAGATGGCTTCATAAAAGCTGCCGGCTATTTCTGTGACGGAGAGCGGAAAGAAGCGGCTCGCAGAAGGGGCTTTATGCATGAGTGAGCGATGACGCGCCACACCGAGCAAATGTGAAAGAGCAAATGCGCCCGCAAGGGTCGGACGATAGTTGGAGAGAATGCGGACCTCGTCGAGAGCCGGAAGGTCATCGCACCAGGTGCCGCCTGAATTCTGTGCGAGAGGCCGGCAGTCGATCTGCTTGCGGCTGTGCAGTGATTCCAGAAAGGGCGTAAATCCTTTATCGATAGCGGCAAAGGCGTTGATCAAATCGGTGAGCGTGCGGGCATAAGGCCGCCCTTCGGCATAGAAGCTTTCCGGGGCGGGAGCAAGGATATTAGCAACCCGCATGGGGCCTTTGCCGATTCGACTTTGCCGAATGTCTACTGTTTGACGCAGACGTCCAAGACGCATTTCAATGGCATCAAACATGGCGCGATAACTTTGCAGACTCACGCGTTCCGAACGTGTTGCGCGCTCAAGCAGATCCGCATCTGCTGCCTTCAGAACGGTTATGCGGAAGCCCGTAATGGCATTCAGCAGATCGGCGATTGCGGATCCATGGGATGCAAGCCATGCATTCATTGCATTGAATGTGGTGCGCCTCAGTTCTGGATCATCAGAGGTTTTCATGACGGCAATGCTTGAACCGAAGCCTTGCGTGCGGATCTCTCCGGACTGAGTCCGAACTTCCAGCGCCATAGGACTCATGAGATGAGTGAAGAGGTTTGAAAGCGGACTGAGCAGGGTGGCCTCAAGTTCTGCCGTGTAGCTGCTCAGAGCAGAAGGCAGTCCATCCGCCAAGGAAGGCTCTGAGTCAAAGATGCGCTTCCAGATTTTCAGTTCCGGAGTGCGCGCAAAAACAGGTTCATTACCCACCAGATTCCGGATCACTTGAAACGCTGGTTCTGCATGGTTTCTGATCTCAACCAGAATCCCGAGAACTTCCGCTCTGGCGGCGCCCGTGTCTGTGGCGGTGGGTGAAAGTCCGGTATGGGCACGACAAAGCGTGAGGAGGGATGTCCCGAGATCGTAGGCACGACCGTAGAGTCGAAGGGTTTCGTTGGCCGCATCGGGCGTCAGCTCAGCCGGATCCTTCGGGACAGTCGCCGCTATGGCATTTTTTACCATGCAAAGGCTTGAAAGGAGCGCCTGAAAATTTTCTGAACGAACGGATGATGTGGAAGCATGCGGCCATTGGGGAAGCTTCTCGGAAGTGAGGGCTGCATGAATTGCAGGGAA
>ENA-UONW01002430-UONW01002430.1-human-gut-metagenome-genome-assembly--contig:-CS52-NODE-2430-length-18282-cov-8.354474_pt1 | contig 18282 bp, 11 predicted proteins | sample MGYA00242463_ERZ724010 | MGnify/ENA metagenome assembly ERZ724010 | reverse complement strand
TTGCTCTTGTAGCAGCCGTTGCCGCAATGGCAGGTTATGGCGTTTATGCCAATCAAACAAAGGAAATGATGTCGGACGTGATGCTGGAGAATGTGGAGGCGTTGGCGACCGACGAATATGACCCCATGTGCCCTAATGGGTGTCTTTCTGACGGTGATGGTTGCCTCTGCCATTATTGGTTTCCAACTTACAAAGAAAAGGATTGGAATGATAAGTAATGTGGTAATGATAAGTAATGTGGTAAAAAACGAGTAAGGAAAATGAAATAGTAAACAAGGAAAATCAATTTTGCTGAGAATTTGATAATTACTTTTGCTACAAATCTTTTTCCGTGCTTGAGTCTGTTCAAATATCTTTCTTTATTTTTTTGTATATTTCCTATTGTGTTTTGTCTCTTTCTATTCTATGTACTTCGTTGCATTCCGATTGAAAGCAAAATCTTTTGGGAAATGATTTGAAAATGTAGAGATAGAATTTGGACAGACTTTCAAATTGCAATTTCTTATGAAACATGTATTAAGTGGTTTCTTGTTACTTATTCTGTGTATGTCATGTTCTACGGAAGCTATCACAGAAAAATATCAAGGAAAACGTAAGAACATAGTCGATGTGAATTCCAAAGTAAAAGAGATTCGGATGGATGACGTTCTGATAGGTTCGTATGCCCGTCTTTTTGTAATGGGCGACTATTTGATAATAGGGGATTATAAGTCGTCTGACCGTTTGGTACGTATTTTTGATAAAAACACCTTCCAGTATCTGACGAGTGTTGCAAATATAGGTCAAGGGCCGGGAGAAATTACGGTTATGGGGCATATTGGTATTGATGAAAAAAATAGGACTTTCTATGTTACGGACCATGGTAAGATGAAAATCTTTTCTTATGAACTCGACAGTGTGTTGTCCCGTTCCGATTATCAACCGAAGGTCAAGGCTGAAATTACGATGAAGCAGTTTCCCGACCGTTACTATTATATGAGTGATACCTTGTCATTGGCTTTGACTATCGTTCCGGGGCGTTCTTCTTTTGAACAATGTGTAGCCCGTTGGAATATGGCGGATGGCACATTTGAGCCGATGCCTTATGAGCATCCGGATATTGAGCGGAAACGCATCTGTATGGCTGTATCTCCAGATTTGAATGAATATGTGGAATGCTATCTGTATCATGATTTGATGACTGTTTGTGATATGGAAGGTAATTTGAAATGCAATGTCTATGGGCCGGCTTGGAACAGCAAGATGTCCAACAAAGTGCGTCATTATGGCAATGTCGTATTTTGTCGTGACAAAATAATCGCTTCCTATTCGGGAAACGATAATTTTTCAGAAGATGCGACTCCTACAGTCCTTTTGGCTTTCAGTAAGGACGGTGATTATTTGAAGACATTGGATGTGGGGCGTAAAATTATGGATTTGTGTTATGACAAAGATAACAACCGTCTGATAATGTGTTTGAATGATGAATATCAATTTGCTTATCTGGATTTGAATGAATTCTTCTGATTTTATGAAGTTTGCTTGTCCTATTTGGATACTTATGTTTTTAATCTTGTGTTCTTGTACAGAATCCCGGAAGAAACAATACACCGATTTGTTACAAGAATGGATGGATCGGGAAATACAAATTCCGGATAATCCGGTTTTCACGGTGCTGGCCCGTGATACGGTTGATTTTCCGATGCAAGAGGATTACAAGATATTGACTTACGTGGATTCCGTGGGTTGCCTCAGTTGTAAGTTGCAATTGGACCGCTGGAAGGAACTGATGGAAGATGGCGGATTCTCCGGTGTGGATTTTCTGTTCTTCTTTTCTCCCGAAAAGATGCGAGACATTGTAGGCACGCTTCGGGCCGAGGGGTTTACGCATCCGGTGTGTATCGACAGGGATAACCGCTTGAACCGGTTGAATCATTTTCCTGCCGACCCCACTTTTCAAACGCTCCTGCTTGACAAAGACAACCGGGTGTTGGCTGTCGGTAACCCCGTCCACAACCCGAAGGTCAAGGAACTCTACCTGAAAATCATCCGGGGAGAGAACGTCAGTCAGGAGGAGGAAACGCCCCGCACGCAGACTACAATGAAGGTCGACCGGACGGAAGCGGACATGGGTCGCTTTGACTGGCGGGAGGAGCAGACGGCGGAGTTCGTCCTGAAGAATACGGGTGATAGTCCCCTGGTGATTCTCGACACCCACACCTCGTGCGGCTGCACGCAGGCGGAGTATGACGGGAAGCCTGTCTTGCCGGGCGACAGCTTGGTGCTGCGGGTGACCTACAAGGCAGACCAACCGGGATACTTCCGCAAGTCGGTGCTGGTGCGCAGCAATGCGGAACAGGAATTGCTGAAGCTGATGGTGACGGGCGAGGCGGAAGAAAGGAAATGATAATAAGAAAGGAATGAGTGGGAACTGCCTGAGGTTAGGGGTATCGGCATTCCTGCTCATTCCTCATTATCATAAAAAACTGATATTGAAAAAAGATGTACAATGAAATGGATAAAACTAATTACGGCATTTCTTTATACTACGTTGACGGAATGTCATGGAATAGGAGCTGTTAAATGCAGTTCGGGATTAACCAGTAATATCGTATATCAATAATTAAATTCCAAGACCTATGAATATTATTACAAAATATCTGTTGGGCTCAGCTTTAGTCCTATCGTTGTATGCTTGTAAAAAGGATATTCAACAGATGCCAGCTGGAGAATGTATCTCGTATGTCGGACATGTAAAATCTGTAGCGGATACGGCATTGTTTGAAAAATTTTCGCTGTTTTCTTTTGAATCGACTTCAGAGTCCTTGTTGGGCCGTATAGAGAAAATCGTAAAGTATAAAGGCAACTACTATGTGCTTGACAAACAGATCAACAGTGTTCTGGCCTTTGACGGCGAGGGCAAATTCTTGCATACAATAGGACGAATCGGAAACGGCGCAGGCGAATATGTGGCATTGCGGGATGTGATAGTAGATGCGGATGCCAATCAGTTGCTGATGCTTGTGCAGCCTTCTGCTATACATTTTTATAATCTGGACGGTACCTTCGACAGAAGCATGCACCTGGATGCATATTACGATGGAATAGCGGTGGATGAAAAAAATATCTACATCAGCAACTCGCCTTACGTGAACAACCAGCAACAGGAATATTCACTGACTGTGATTGACAAGAAAACAGAGGATGTACGTACCCTATTGCCTACGATGGATGAAATCGCCCCTTATTGCAATAACCGAGGTATGTCTTTGACAAAAACGGGAAATGCCATTTACTATACACGTCGTTTTGACAATCGTATTTATAGTCTTTCGGACAGTGGAGTGAAGACGGAATTTTCTGTAGATTGGGGTAAACTGGCCTTTCCCGAACAGCCCTCAGGCACTTTGCTGGACTGCAAGGAATTGGATAAGCTGTGCCGGGACCATGAATACGTATATACGGTAACGGACCTGAAGGAGGGCGAGAACAACATGCTTTTCAGAACAAATCTGTTCGGGGTATATGCCCTGGGCAAGCAAGAGAATAAAATTGTGTATTATGACATGATTATGAATTCGTCATTCAACATTCCTTTGCCCAATTATTTGCCGGTATATGGTGAAGACGATGAAGTGTTCTTCATATATCCCGCCCATATGCTCTCAGGTTTGCGGAAACTGATGGAAAAAAGTGAAAATGATGCTGCGGCTGCGTTGCGGAATGATTTATCCACCATCAAAGAGGATGACAATCCGTTAATCTTCCGATATTCGCTGAAATAACAGGTTGTCTCCTATATTTTCGGATTCTTTATTTATACAGTTTGTCTATGCTGAAACCGATGAAATACTTCTTTCTGCTGCTTTTGCTTTCTGCCTTCTCTGCCTGTTCGCCAAAGGACGACGGGAAGAGGCTTGCCTATGCCCTGGAACGTGCCGGGGAGAACCGTATGGAACTGGAGCGGGTGCTGGCCCACTATGAGGGCGACTCGCTGAAGCGGGAGGCGGCACGCTTCCTGATAGAGAACATGCCTTATAACTTTACGGACGGAGGGGGACGCGGCAGCCACGGACCGAAGTATGACGTGGAGTACGTGAAGGCCGACTACCTGATACGGAACATCGACCTGGCTTTCGAGGCCTGGCGGAAGCCGTGGGCGCGGGAGGTTTCCTTCGGAGACTTCTGCCGTTACATTCTGCCCTACCGGGCGGAGAACGAGGAACCTACCTCGCTCCGGGCGGAACTGATGGGGAGATACACGGCCCTGCTGGATTCGGCAGGGGTGGAGAACGCCTTCGAGGCGTGTATGGTCGTGAACGGACGGCTGAAAGGGGAGATAAAGTACGGCGAGACGGACAATCGGCTCCCGGCCACGGTGGAGGAGACGTTCCGGACGGGCATCGGTACGTGCGAGGCGCTGGCCCATTGTGCCGTGGCCGCCATGCGTGCGGCGGGCATTCCGGTGGTCATCCAGCAGACTACCTGGACGCGGATGGACCGGGGACACGTGTGGTGCGCGGTGTTGTACGAAGGGCGTTTCCATGACTTCAGCCCCGGCGACATGCAGCCTGACAAGTATCCGCACCGGCTGGCTACCGGCTGGTACATGCAGCCCGCCAAGGTGTACAGGCGGCACTTCGAGCCGGACCCGGCCCGGCTGTCCGCTGAAGGCGACGACGGATACGTCACCTGGCTGAAGAATCCGCTGCTGGAGGACGTGACGCGGGAAGGGGAGAATCCGGTATACACGCTCCGTATTCCCGTGAAGGCGGGCGGGAAAACGGACGGACCGGTGTATCTGTGTACGTACAACTACTTCGACTGGGTGCCGGTGGCTCTGGGACGCAGGGAGGGGGACAGCTGTTTCTTCGACAACGTGGCGGGCAGGAACTTCTTCATGGTGGCTGCGGCCGAAGGGCGTTCGTCGCTGCGTTTCATCAGCCCGCCCCTGCTGACGGAGCGGGACGGAGGCTTCCGTTTTCTGGTTCCCGAGAAGGGAAGGCAGGTGGAATGTACGGTGTGGAAGTCGGCCAAGGACGACCCGCGCCTGCTGCAATACTGGAATGTGGAGAAACAGCAGTTCGAAGTATTGCCGTGCACGGTGGAGACGGATACGACCAAGTATTACGACAACGTGCCCGATCCGGCGCTGATCTGGTATGCACCTTTACGGCGGGCCATCGGGCATCGGGTGGGCATTGTCGCGGGAGGACGGTTCTTGTATAGCGGAAAGTTATGAGCGTGAAGAAGATAATAGGAAAAATAGTGGACCGGCTGCTGGATGTCTGCCTGGTGCTCATCCTGCTGGCTGTGCTGTATGTGCTGGCGCTGGTCTTCCTGTATGCCACGTTCCGCATCCCGAGCCGGTCGATGTATCCTACGCTGGAAGAAGGCGACCGGGTGCTGGTGTGGAAGCCGGTGTTGGGGGCTCGCCTGTTCGACGTGGGCAAGACGCTGGACGAGGAACAGACTGCGATTTATCGTCTGCCCGGCCTGCGGAAGGTGAAACGCAACGACGTGCTGGTATTCAACTTCCCGCATCCCAACGACTGGAGCCGGATAGAGATGCACATCCTGAAGTATTACATAAAGAGATGTATCGGTCTGCCGGGCGACACGCTCTCCATCTGCGGCGGAATGTTCCGCGTGAGCGGGGTGGACGGGCCTCTGGGCAACGTGGAAAGCCAGCTCCGGATAGGCCGCACGGCTCCGGAGGATTTTCCGAAAGGCACCTATCGGGCCTTCCCGTTCGACTCGCTGACCGGCTGGAATATCCGGGACTTCGGTCCTCTCTACATTCCCTGCAAGGGTGGCGAAGTGGTGCTGGACCGGATGAACGTGCTGCTGTACAGGAAACCGATTGAGTGGGAACAGGGGGAGAAGCTGGTATATAGGAACGACAGTGTCCTGCTGGGCGACAGCCTGGTGCGCACTTACCGTTTCCGGAAGAACTACTACTTTGTGGCGGGCGACAACGGATGGAACTCGCAGGACTCCCGCTACTGGGGGCTGCTGCCCGAGGAGTACATTGTGGGACGGGCCGCCAGGATATGCAATTCGACGGACCCTCTGACTGGGAAAACGAGATGGGACAGGGTATGGAAAAAGATAGAATAACCGATATATGGAATAACTGATATGGATAAAGAAGATAGACAGATGGGAATGAAAATCTTATGCAGAAGTGAAAAATGGGCGCAGGGCATTCTGTATGTGTCGCTCTGTCTGTATTTGGGCGTGGTGTGTGTCACTACGCCGGAGTTGCCTGCCGAGATGACGGCGGGGCAGTGGGCCGAGTGGGCAGACTGGATATATGTCGCACTGGCGGGCATGTGGATAGCTCTGTTGATACACGTTATGTTTGGCATTGGTTACGAGGGGCAGGATATGGTATTCGGTGGATTCAGTGTAGCAGCTTCGTGGGCGCTGATGACGATGGGTGTGGTGCAGGCGGTATGGGGACTTTGCCAGCTGTATGGCACGGTGGCTTCGGGGCATTCGCACTATGCGATGACGGGAGCTTTCTTCAATCCCGGTCCGTATGGCGGCTATCTGGCAATGGTGTTGCCGCTGTGCCTGAACCGCTACATGCAATGGTGGTACAACAGTTTTAAGGGCTATGATTATGGCTTTCACAACTGGAAGTGGGCCGGTGCGGCAGGTGTACTGATTCTGCTGGTGTTGCCCGCTACGATGAGCCGTGCAGCCTGGCTGGCAGCGGCAGTAGGCTGTGTGTTGGTGTGGTGGCAGCGCGATGGGTCCTGGCGGTATTGCAGGCGGTACCGGGTGCTGGTGTGGCGAAGGTGGCGCGGACGGTGCATTGCTTTGATAACCGTGGTTGTGTTGGTCGTGGCGGCCGCGGCAACCGGAATGTTCCTGCTGAAGCCCGACTCGGCACTGGGACGCCTGTTTCTGTGGAAGATGACCTGCCGGGCCATCGCGGCCCATCCCTGGACAGGCCATCCCGACAGCTTTGCCGCCGCATACGGCGAGGCGCAGAGCAGCTATTTCGCTGCGGGCGACTATGCCGGATGGGAGGAACGTGTGGCGGGCAGTCCGGAGTATGCCTTCAATGAGTATCTGGAACTGGCTGCTACGTGGGGGATACCTGCGTTGTTGGTGGTGCTCTGCGTATTGGGCGTGTGCCTGTACACGGCCTGGCGGCGTGGCCGGTATGGCATCATGGGCGCGTTGGTTTCGCTGATGGTCTTCGCTTTCTTCTCCTATCCGATGCATCTGCCCGGTTTCATGGTGGCGGCCGTCGTGCTGCTGGCCGCCTGTTTCTGGGGACCGCTTGTGTGCTTGGTGTTACCCTTTATTACCGGGATGTGGGTTATGTTTGCCGACTGTGATTATATAGGCTGGGAGGCTGAGAGCCAGTACGGACGCCGTTGGGCCGAGGCACGGATACTCTACCGCATGAAGGCGGACAAAGCGGCCTTGCCGGAATATTATGACTTGAGTTCCCACTGCCTCATGATGAAGAAGGGGGCTTTTCTCTTTGAATACGGTCACATCCAGCACCGGCTGGGAGGGGACTTCGGGTCGAACCTGACACTGGAAGAAGCCCGTCGGTACACCTGCGACCCGATGGTGCTGAACATCATGGGCAAGAACTATCAGATGATGGAGGAATACGACCGGGCAGAGGAATGCTTCATTCAGGCCATCCACCTGCTGCCGAACCGCATCTATCCCTACTACCTGCTGGCCAAGCTATACGCCCTGCCCGAATACCGGCATCCCGACAAGCTGGAGGAGATGAAGCGTGTGGTGCTGACGAAGGAGCCGAAGGTGATGTCTACGGCCATCCGGCAGATGAGGGAAGAGGTGAAACAACTGAAGTGATGCTACGAAAATTAAATAATAAAATGTTTGGCAGTGTGGGATGGAATGCATACTTTTACGAACTATTGAGAATAACAGCACATTGAGAATCATGAAAAACAGAAAACGGAAACCGGAATATACCCGGTGGTGCATGGGGCTGGCCCTGCTGCTGGCAGCATGCTCGGGGGGCAGCGGCGAACAGGCTGCCGACAAGGAAGAAGGGGTGGCCACAGTGCTGCCTCAGGAAAACAACACAGTGACGGTGATGACGCTGGAACGGAAGAACTTTGACCACGAGCTGGTGAGCAACGGGAAAGTGGAGGCACGGCAACAGGCTGACCTGAGTTTCCGGGTGACATCGGAGCCGGTGGCACACGTCTACGTAAAGAACGGCGACCGCGTCAGGCGCGGACAGAAGCTGGCGGAGCTGGACCTCTTCACGCTGAAGAACAAGCTGGAGCAGGCCGAGAACAGCCTCCGGCAGGCCGAACTCGAGATGCAGGACGTGCTGATAGGCCAGGGGTACTCCATCGAACGCATGGCGGACATCCCGGAGGAGGTGAAGAAGCTGGCCGAGGTGAAGAGCGGCTACGGACAGAGCAGGAACAGCTACGAACTGGCCCGCTACGAGCTGGAACAGGCGGTGCTTACGGCGCCCTTTGACGGCGTAGTGGCCAACCTGACGGGCAAGGCCTTCAACCGTCCCGACGCGTCGGAGCCTTTCTGCCGGGTCATCGGCACGGAAGGCATGGAAGTGTCGTTCACGGTGCTGGAAAGCGAACTGCCGCTGATAGGGCGGGGCGACCGGGTGGACATCACGCCCTACGCTTCGGGGATGGCGGCCGTGACGGGCAGTGTGTCCGAAATCAACCCGCTGGTCGACGAGAACGGTATGGTGAAGGTGAAGGCCGTCTGCCGTGACGGAAGCCGGCTGTACGACGGCATGAACGTGCGCGTCAGCGTGAAGCGTTCGGTGCAGGGGCAGCTGGTGATACCCAAGACGGCGGTGGTGATGCGCTCGGGCAAGCAGGTGGTGTTCACGCTGAAGAACGGAAAGGCGATGTGGAACTACGTGCAGACCGGACTGGAAAACCTGACGGAATACACCGTGACGGGCGACGGCATGGAAGAAGGGGCGCAGGTGATTGTAACCGGAAACGTGAATCTGGCGCACGAGGCACCGGTGAAGGTTGAGAATAATTAATAATTGAGAATTGATAATTGAAAATTAATTTTTCATTCATCATTCTTCATTCCTCATTTTTCTTCATTCTTCATTTTTATGGTAAAGTTTCTGATAAATAGACCGATTGCGGTACTGATGGCTTTTACGGCTTGCTTCATCATCGGGCTGGTGACGTACTTCTCGCTTCCGATATCGCTGCTGCCGGACATCGACATCCCGCAGATTACGATACAGGTGAGCGCCGAGAACGCTTCAGCACGCGAGCTGGAGAACACGATGGTGGCACCCGTGCGGAGGCAGCTCATGCAGGTGTCGGGCCTGAGCGAACTGAAGAGCGAGACGCGCGACGGGTCGGGCATCATCCGCCTGTCTTTCGAGTTCGGGACGAACACCGACCTGGCTTTCATCGAGGTGAACGAGAAGATAGACGCTGCCATGAACAGCCTGCCCAAGGATGCCGTGCGGCCCAAAGCCATCAAGGCCAGTGCTACGGACATCCCCGTGTTCTACCTGAACCTGACACTGAAGGACGACGTGCCCTATGCGGACACTCACGACCAGGCGTTCCTGAACCTGTGCGAACTGGCGGAGAACGTGGTGAAACGGCGCATCGAACAGCTGCCGCAGGTGGCCATGGCCGACATGACCGGCGTGCCGGGGCGCATGCTGCGCATCGTGCCCGACAGGGACCGCATGGAGAGCATCGACATGGGCATTGCCGACCTGGAAAGCATCCTGTCGGCCAACAACGTGGAGCCGGGGAGCATGCTGGTGCGCGACGGCTACTATGAATACAACATCCGCATCGCCTCGCTGCTGCGCACGCCCGAGGACGTGGAGAACATCTACTTCAACCACGGGGGGCGCGTCATGCAGCTGAAGGATATCTGCAGTGTGAGACTGGTGACCCGGGGCGAGATGGGACGTTCGCTGGCCGGAGGCAAGAGGGCCGTGACGCTGGCCATCATCAAGCAGAGCGAGGAGAACATGGACAATCTGAAGCGGGAACTGAAGGAGACGACCGACTACTTCGCCCGTATATATCCCGATATCGAGTTCAGCATCAGCCGCAACCAGACGGAGCTGCTGGACTATACCATCTCGAACCTGCAGCAGAACTTCACGCTGGGCTTCCTGTTCATCTTTGTCGTGGCGGTGTTCTTCATCGGCGACGTGCGCTCGCCGCTGGTGATAGGCATCACGATGATCACGTCGGTGGTCATCACGTTCTTCTTCTTCTACCTCTGCCGCATTTCGCTCAACGTCATCTCGCTTTCGGGCCTGATATTGGCCGTGGGTATGATGATAGACAACGCCATCATCGTGACCGAGAACGTGTCGCAGTACCGCGAACGGGGCTATTCGCTCCGGAGGGCGGCTGTGGCGGGCACGTCGGAGATGATAACGCCCATGCTCAGTTCCTCGCTCACGACCATCGCGGTGTTTGTGCCGCTGGTGTTCATGAGCGGCATCGCAGGCGCCATCTTCATGGACGAGGCGTTCTCCATCACTTCGGGACTGATGGTGTCCTACTTTACGGGCATCATGCTGCTACCGGTGCTCTACGTACTGTTCTACCGGATGGGCATCCGCAAGAAGAACTGGTTTACGGCCAGCTTCAAGAACCTGCTGAAGAACGAGTGGCTGGTGAAGTTCTACGACGCGGGCATCGACTGGGTGTTTGCCCACAAAGGCATCAGCCTGGCGGGCGCGCTGCTGTCGCTGCCCCTGTGCGTGCTGATGTTCTGGGTGATAGACAAGGAACGCATGCCGGAGATTGACCAGAACGAGCTGGTGGTGGACGTGGAGTGGAACGAGAACATTCATGTGGACGAGAACAACCGCCGCGTGAACGCCCTGCTGCGGAAGGCGGACAGCCTGGTGGTGGAGCATACGGCCTATGTGGGTATGCAGGACTATGTGCTGGGCACGGACAAGGAACTGTCGGCCGCCGAAGCCGAACTGTACTTCAAGACGGAGAAGCCCGAGGGCATCGCGCCGCTGAAGGCGATGGTCGAGGAGGAGATACGTACCCGCTATCCCGGGGCGACGGTGACCTTCTCGCCGCCCATGACCATCTTCGAGAAACTGTTTGTGACGGGCGAGGCCGACGTGGTGGCGCAGCTGCAGGCGGCCGACAAGAGCGTGACGCCGCGTCCCGGCGAGCTGAAGGCTCTGGAGGCCGACATCGCCCGGGCTACGGGATATGCTCCCGAGGGAACGGCTTTCAGAAGCCAGATGAACCTGGTGGTGGACCGCGACCGCCTGCTGCTCTACAACGTGGACTACAACGAAGTGGCCCGCGTGCTGCGTACGGCCTTCCAGGACAACCAAGTATCTACGCTGCGTTCCTACCAGCAGTACCTGCCGATAGGCATTGCAGGCCGCGAGATGACGGTGAACCGTGTGCTGGCCGAGACGCTGGTGGAGACCCGGGCCGACGCGAAGACGGGCGAGAAACACTACATCCCCCTGCGCGAACTGGTGAAGGTGGTGCCCGACGAAGACCTGAAGCAGATTACGGCGGGGCGGAACGGCGAGTATATTCCCATCAGCTTCTACGGCGTGAAGGACGCCCCCCGGTTGGTGGAAGAGGTGAGGGACGTGGTGAACGGGGAGGAAAACTGGGACGTGAGCTTTGCGGGCAGTTTCTTCTCCAACCAGAAGATGATGGGCGAGCTGACCGTCATCCTGTTCATCTCCATCCTGCTGATGTACTTCATCCTCTGTGCCCAGTTCGAGAGTTTCCTCCAGCCGCTGATCGTGCTGGCCGAAATCCCCATTGACACCGCATTCGGACTGGTGCTGCTCTGGGCCCTGGGCCACAGCCTGAACCTGATGTCGGCCATCGGCATCATCGTGTCCTGCGGTATCGTGGTGAACGACTCCATCCTGAAACTGGACGGCATCAACGAACTGCGGCGCGAGGGCATGCCGCTGCTGGAGGCCATCCATACGGCGGGCCACCGCCGTCTGAGGGCCATCATCATGACTACCCTCACGACGGTCTTCGCCATGGTGCCGCTGCTGTTTACCTCCGACATGGGTTCGGAGCTGCAGCGTCCGCTGTCCATCGCCATGATAGGCACCATGATGGTGGGTCTGGTGGTCAGCCTGTTTGTCATCCCTTTGATTTATTGGTTTATATATAGAAAGCATGATGTTTCGAAAGATTAGTATATGTCTCCTGCTGGCCCTTTGTGCGGCAGGTGTACAGGCACAGCGGTCGCTGCGCCTCAGCCTCCAGCGTACCATTGCCATGGCCAACGACAGTTCGCTGTCGGCCTTCCGTTACCAGAACATGTATCTGTCCGGCTACTGGGAATACCGTTCCTACAAGGCGGCGCGCCTGCCGAGCCTGACGCTGAACCTGACGCCCTCGCAGTATTACCGCTACATCACCCAGCGATACGACTCGCAGGAGGATGTCGATGTGTACCGCGAACAGCAGATGTTCAGTGCCAACGCGGGCCTGAGTGTGTCGCAGAACTTCGACCTGCTGGGAGGTACGTTCTACCTGAATACCGAACTGGACTATATGCGCAACTTCGGCGACAGCAAATCGACGCAGTTCTCCACGGTGCCCATCCGCATCGGTTACCAGCAGGACCTGCTGGGCTACAATGCCTTCAAGTGGGACCGCAAGATTGAGCCGCTGAAGTTCGAGAAAGCCAAAAGGCAGTTCCTCTACAACACCGAGAGCGTGTCCGAAGAGGCAGTGAACTACTTCTTCAGCCTGGCCATGGCGCAGGCCGACTACAAGCTGGCCGAGGACAACGTGGCCACGACCGACACGCTGTATGCCATCGGCCAGCAGCGGCAGAAGATTGCTGCCATCTCGCAGGCCGACCTGCTGACGCTGAAGCTGGACAAGGTGAACGCACGCAACACACTGCGCAATGCCGAGATTTCGCTGAAACGGGCCATGTCGGCTCTGGCCACCTACCTGAATCTGGACAAGAATACCCACATCGAGCTGGACCTGCCGTCGCGACCGAAATTCATGGAGGTGTCGGCCGACCGTGCGCTGGCACTGGCCAAGGAGAACAACCCCACTTACCTGGAGCAACGTCAGAATGTGCTGGAGGCGGAGCAACAGGTGGACCGCACACGGAAGGAGTCGATGTTCAACGCCAGCTTCAACGCCAGTGTGGGCTTCAACCAGGTGGCCGACAATCTGGGGGCCGCCTACCGGAACCTGCTGCAACAGGATCTGGTGGCCTTCTCGATTTCTATTCCGCTGGTGGACTGGGGCGTGCGTAAGGGCAAGTACAACATGGCCCGGAACAACCTGAACGTGGTGCGTATCGCCGCCCGCCAGGAGGAAATCAGCCTGGAGGAAGACGTGCTGATGACGGTGAGCGACTTCAACGTGCAGCAGGAACTGATAGCCAGTGCCGAGGAGGCGCTCGACCTGGCCGAACTGGCCTACGACCAGACGCGCCGCCGCTTCATCATCGGCAAGGCCGACATCAGCAGCCTGACCCTGGCCCTGAACCGCCAGCAGGAGGCACAGAAAAACTACATTCTGGCCCTGCAGAACTATTGGCTCAGCTACTACAAGATACGGAAGCTGACGCTGCACGACTTCGAGTCGGGCTTCTCGCTTTCCGACCGTTTCGACTTCAATTCGTATCTATAAATACTGCGGGGAGGAATAGCGGATGAAGAAGAAAACCGGAGAATCCAGGACGTGGTCGTCGTTCACACTCATCGTGACCTTTGTCTGCCTGTCGCTGGTGGGACTGGCCCTGATGCCCCTGCTGCCCGTCAAACTGTCGCCGTCGACCACGATGCCCGGCCTGACGGTATCTTTCTCGATGCCCGGCAATTCGTCGCGCGTCATCGAGTCGGAAGTGACGAGCAAGCTCGAGGGCATGCTGTCGCGTGTTGTCGGCATCAAGAACATCTATTCCACATCGGACAACGGCAGCGGCAGCCTGCGCATTGAGCTGGACAAGCATGCCGACATGGACGCCACTCGCTTCGAGGTGTCCACGCTGATCCGCCAGTTGTGGTCGCAGCTGCCCGACGGGGTGAGCTATCCCACCATCTCGGCCCAGCGGTCGGACGCGCAGGCCTCGCGTCCCTTTATGACCTTCACCCTGAACGCACCCGCTACGCCCATCGTGATACAGCAGTATGGCGAGGAGAAAATCAAGCCGCTGTTGGCGGCTCTGAAGGGTGTCTACAAGGTGGAACTGAGCGGTGCCACCCCTATGGAGTGGCGCATCACCTATGACAACGACCGCCTCACGGCTCTGGGCATCGGCGTGCAGGACATCCAGACCGCCATCAGCGAGCAGTACAGCCGCGAGTTTCTGGGCATCTGTGAGTTCGATTCCGGCGGGCGGAAGGAATGGATACGGGTGGTGCGTGCCACGGACGGGGAGGCGGACGAGTTTGTGCCTTCCGAAATCTTTGTCCGCACGCAGGCCGGCGAAACCGTGCCGCTGGACAAGCTGGTCAAGGTGGTGCGGGTCGAGGAAGAGCCTACGTCGTACTACCGCATCAACGGACTGAACTCCGTCTATCTGTCGGTTACCGCGGTAGAGACGGCCAACCAGCTTACGCTGGCCGAGGACGTCCGGAAGGTGATGGACGAGGTACGTGCCGCCATGCCCGAAGGCTTTGAAATCCATACCAGCTACGATGCCACCGAGTACATCAGCAAGGAGCTGGACACCATCTACTTCCGCACGGGGCTGACGGTGCTCATCCTGCTGTTGTTCGTGGCACTCATCACGCGCAACCTGCGCTACCTCTTCCTCATCGTCACCGGTCTTGCCGTGAACATTGCCGTGGCCTTCATCCTCTACTACATGCTGGGGCTGGAGATACAGCTCTATTCGCTGGCGGGTATCACCATCTCGCTGAACCTGGTCATCGACAACATCATCGTCATGACCGACCACATCCTGCGCCGCCGCAACCTGAAGGCCTTCATGTCCGTACTGGCGGCCACACTCACCACCATGGGGGCGCTGGTCATCATCTTCTTCCTCGACGAGAAAATCCGCCTGAACCTGCAGGACTTTGCCGCCGTGGTCATCATCAACCTGGGCGTGTCGCTCTTCGTGGCCCTATTCTTCGTGCCGCCTATGATCGAGAAGATAGGGCTCCGCCGCGGCAGGCCTGCCCATCCCCGGCTGTGGATGAAGCGGCTGACGGTGCGCTTCACCCGTTTCTACCGCTGGCTCATCGTGTGGCTGTGCCGCCATCGTGTGGCTGTGTGCGTAGTGCTGTTGCTCGGCTTCGGCCTGCCGGTGTTCATGCTGCCCGAGCGGATCGAGAAGGCGGAGGAGAAGGGTCGCTGGGCAGAGTGGTACAACGACATCTTCGGCAGTTCCACCTATAAGGAGAAGGTGAAGCCGGTGGTGGACAAGGCGCTGGGCGGTTCCTTGCGCCTGTTCGTAGACAAGGTATACAACGGCAGTTACTTCAACCGCGACGAGAGCGAGGTGGTACTCTACATCAACGCCACCCTGCCCAATGGCAGCACGCTGGAGCAGATGAATGTGCTCATCAAACGGATGGAGACTTTCCTCAGCGGGTTCAAGGAGATACGCCAGTTCCATACGTCGATCTACAACGCCCGCCGTGCGGCCATCCAGGTCTACTTCAAGAAGGAGTATGCCCACACAGGCTTCCCCTATACGCTGAAGGCCGACGTCATCAGCAAGTCCATTACGCTGGGCGGCGGCAGCTGGAGCGTCTACGGCCTTCAGGACCAGGGCTTCAGCAACGACGTGCGCGAGTCGGCCGGCAGCTTCCGTGTGAAGATGTACGGCTACAACTACGACGAGCTGAGCCACTGGGCGGAGGAGATGAAGAAACTGTTGCTGACCCACCGCCGCATCAAGGAGGTGACCGTCAACTCGGAATTCTCGTGGTGGAAGGACGACTACACGGAGTTCTTCCTCGAGTTCGACAAGCGCCGCATGGCCGAAGAGGGTCTGACGGCCTACGACCTTTTTGCCGTGCTGCGTCCCGTCTTCATGCGGAACCAGGTGGCGGGCAGCGTGGTTTATGAGAACAACCTGGAATACCTGCGTCTCAACTCCACCCAGAGCGGCGACTACGACGTGTGGAGCCTGATGGCGGTGCCATTTACCGTCAACGGAAAGGAGTACAAGCTGTCCGACCTGGCTGTGCTGGCCAAGGGGCAGACACCGAAGCAGGTGGCCAAGGAGAACCAGCAGTACCGCCTCTGTCTGCAGTACGAGTACATCGGCTCGTCCGAGCAGGGCCGCAAGCTGCTCGAGAAGGATGTGGAGGAGATGAGCCGCCGCCTCCCCATGGGCTATACCGTGGAGGACGAGAATGCCTATTGGAACTGGGGCAAGAAGGACTACAAGCAGTACCTGTTGCTGCTCATCGTCATCTCCATCATCTTCTTCATTTCCGCCATCCTGTTCGACTCGCTGAAGCAGCCGTTGGCCATCATCTTCGTGATTCCCATTTCCTACATCGGCGTGTTCCTCACGTTCTATCTTTTCGGGCTGAACTTCGACCAGGGCGGCTTTGCCTCGTTCGTCCTGCTGTGCGGCATCACGGTAAATGCCAGCATCTACATCCTGAACGAGTACAATGCCATCCGGCGCGCCTTCCCCCGCCTTTCGCCCCTGCGTGCCTATACCAAGGCCTGGAATGTGAAGATCATTCCCATCTTCCTGACCGTAGTGTCCACCATCCTCGGCTTCGTGCCGTTCATGGTGGGTGAGAAGGCCCCGTTCTGGTATCCGCTGGCGGCCGGCACCATCGGCGGACTGGTGATGTCCGTGATTGGTATCTTCTTCTACCTGCCCGTGTTCAGTCTGAAGCGGAAGTGGCTGCCGGCGCGGAAGAGGAGGCCGGGAAGGCGGAAGAAGAAAGGAGAGGCGGCGTAAACACGCCACTTTACAGAACTGCGTATGAAGAAGGGCGACTGGATAGGGTTGGGAGTCTGTGTGCTGATAGGCTTGGTGGCGGCTGGGATTACCGGCCGGCAACTCTGTCAGAAGCGGCTGTCAATGTGGCGGCCGCTGGCACGCGAGGCTTTTCGTACGGCTTTGTTGGAGGAAATACAGAAAAGGGATACGGGGGGAGTGTATATGAATTTTTCAGGAAACTACAATCTGCCGGCCGACTCTGCCGGTCACAATGAGGAACCGGTGCGGGTGCAGTTGGAAAGTGAATATGGCCGAAAAGATTTTTGGATTCCCTATGCGAAGCATGCCAATCGTGTGGAACCTTCGTCTGTGATGCAGGGAATTTGTTCGTACCTGCTGCACGTATCTCCGCTGGATGCCGATTCGTTGAACCGTTCCTGGAACCGCCGGCTGGAAGCCATGGGATTCCCCGGAACGGCAGAAACCCGTATCTCCGTGACCGACTGGTGGGAGCGTGATTCGTATGCCTATTCCGCCGATTCGCTTTCTGTTTCAGGACTGGACAGCCTGACCACGTTCTATTTGGGGCTCAGGTGCGAGGTGGGGACTACCGGCTATTTTCATACCCCTTGGCGGATGATGCTTTCCTGGCGAGATAGAGTTGCATTGGGTGCCGTGGTCGCTTTGTGCATTCTGCTGTTTTTAGTGCATGGTTGTGTATATCGGCTTTGCCGTCGTCTTTTTGTCAGAGAAAAGATTGTGGTCGTAGAGAAAGCCATTCCTGTGACTGTCGTTTGCGAGAGCCGTCCGCCTGTCTGTCAGCTGGAAGAAGGAGTGTATTTCGAGGTTGGTTCTCGACTGCTGAAAAAGGGTGATAGCGTTGTAAAACTGATGCCTTTGTCTGCCAAATTGCTGCAAGGATTCCTGGATGCGAAGGAGCACAGGTTGCCCAACGATGAGATCCTGCGTTTGTTGTGGCCGGATGGAACCGGCACCTTGGACAAATTGCATCAGAACATTAAAAGGCTGCGTCATTGTTTGTCCCAAATTTCAATCTGTACCATCGAACACGAAAATTTTGCCTATCGGTTCATAATTCCCCATTCCATCGAAGAAAATCCGGTTGAATGATGTGCTGTCCGCAGGCTGACGAAAACTGACTTTACCTGTTTTTCTGGATTGTCAGTTTTTGTCAGCCTTGAAATTTGAATGCATCTTCGTTTTCTGCTATCTTTACAGAGCTAATTTAAAAATGAAAATATGAAAACGAAAATCTTCAATCTTATACTTGCATGTTGTGAGCCGTCCGCCCCGTAACTCATCCCGGAAAGGAGGTCTGAAGACAAAGATAGTGAAAGGCGAGAGCAGAGACAAACGAAAAGCAAAGTTTTTACAGTTTGGCTATGCCGAGCC
>ENA-UONW01002425-UONW01002425.1-human-gut-metagenome-genome-assembly--contig:-CS52-NODE-2425-length-18322-cov-3.887119_pt1 | contig 18322 bp, 17 predicted proteins | sample MGYA00242463_ERZ724010 | MGnify/ENA metagenome assembly ERZ724010 | reverse complement strand
GTTATGGGATTTAGTTGACCATTCATAAGGGTAAAGCTCTCTTTCTAAAAATTATACAGATGCTTTGTTCAGAATAACACATCCTGTTGCAAATAGCAAGCTTTGTATATAATGCACAAAAAAATATATAATTTTTTTGATTATATGTCATTGACTAATAAAAAATATTCATATAAACTTATAGCATAAACTTTTGCAAAATGAATTTGCAAAAGCAGTTCGCAAAAGGAGGGAAGCGAGTGGATACAGCAAGAGAGTTACCAAAAAAGATGAAAGCAATTGTTGCTTATGCACCGGGCGATTACAGATTTGAGGTCGTGGATACCCCAAGAGCAGGAGAGGGTGAAATGATCCTGAAGGTAGAAGCCTGTGGGATCTGTGCAGGTGATGTGAAGGCCTTCCATGGTGCAAAGAGCTTCTGGGGCGGTGATGGGAATCCTCCCTATATTAAGGCACCTATGATTCCGGGTCATGAGTTTGTTGGCAGAGTTGTGGAAATTGGTGATAAGGTCAAGGGAAACTGGAAAATTGGGGACAGAATCTGTCCTGAGCAGATTGTTCCCTGCGGCGAATGCATGTTCTGTAAAACCGGAAGACACTGGATGTGTGAAAAGCACGATCTTTTTGGCTTCCAGAATAATGTAAATGGCGGTATGGCTGAATATGTACGCCTGACGAAGGAAGCGCTTCCATATCTGGTACCCGCAGATATGCCTGTTGAAAAGGCTGCTCTGATCGAGCCATATGCATGTGCATTTCATTGTGTGGACAGGGCACAGCCAAAGACGACAGACTTTGTGGTGCAGTCAGGAGCAGGAACACTGGGACTTGGAATGATAGGAGCGCTGAGACAGGCAAATCCTAAGTGCCTGGTAGTTTTGGATATGAACGATGAGCGCTTGAAAAAAGCAAAGGAATTTGGGGCGGATATCGTCATGAATCCAGGGAAATAATATTAGGTGTCCAAGATTAAGGAGATGACAGGCGGATATGGCTGTGACATCTATATTGAAGCAACCGGACATCCATCAAGTGTACAGCAGGGACTGGACTGTATCCGTAAGCTGGGACGCTTTGTTGAATTCTCTGTATTTGGAGAAAAGGTATCTGTGGACTGGAGCATCATATCTGACAGAAAAGAATTGGATCTTCTTGGTGTACATCTGAGTCCCTACTGCTATGATACGGTGATCGAATGGATTGACAATGGAAAGCTGCCGACTGCCGGAGTGGTAAGTCATAAATTCCCGTTAGAGAAGTGGGAAGAAGGATTTCATCTGGCACAGACCGGAGAAGATGGAGCAATGAAGGTTGTTCTGGTACCGGGAATGGAGGGATAGCATGCAAAGAATTCTCAATGATCCGGACAATATTGTAGACGAGATGCTGAGCGGTTTTCTGAAAGCCAATAGTGATATAGTAGAAGCCACGGAAAATAAGCGGGTTGTTAAAGCCAGATGCAAAGGCGAAGGAAAGGTTGGCGTGATCACCGGAGGCGGCTCCGGGCATAAACCGGCATTCATTGGTTATGTCGGAGAAAATATGTGCGATGCTGCGGCAGTTGGTGAAATCTGTTCTTCCCCTACAGCAGTTGCCTTTCTTGATGCGGCCAAATGTGCAGATCAGGGAAAAGGAGTGGCATGTCTCTATGGAAATTATTCCGGGGATAACATGAATGTAAAAATGGCTGTGAAAATGGCACAGAAGCAGGGTCTGACAATAAAGACGGTGATCGCCAATGATGATGTGGCCAGCGCTCCTAAGAATCAGAGAGAAAAAAGAAGAGGAGTTGCCGGGGAGATCTTTATGTGGAAATGTGGTGGTGCCAAGGCTGCAATGGGCGGTTCACTTGACGAGGTGATCGATGCAGCACAAAAGGCAATTGACCATACGAGAAGTATTGGTATTGGTCTGACACCATGTACACTTCCGGCAGTGGGACATCCCAATTTTGAGATCAAGGATGGCACTATGGAGGTAGGGATAGGACACCATGGAGAGCCTGGAATAGAAGTGTGTGAGCTGGAAACGGCTGATAAAATGGCAAAGAGAATGACAGATATCATCCTGCTAGACTATCCTTTTGAAGCAGGTGATGAGGTTGCAGTGCTGATTTCCGGGCTTGGGGCGACGCCGGTAATGGAATTGTATGTATTATACAATGAGGTGGAAAAGCTTCTGCAGGAAAAAGGAATTGCAGTCTACAGAGCATATGTGGGAAATTATTTCACATCATTAGATATGATGGGTGCAACGCTTACATTAATGAAGCTTGATGAGGAATTAAAGGAGCTCCTTGATATGCCTGTTAATACAGTAGGATTGAAGCAAAAAGGGAAGGAGAAGGGATGAAAGCGTTTCATAACAAGGATGGAAAGCCTGTTCTGATGAGGATGGTCAGTGGAATTAAAGAAAATAAGGATTACCTCGGTGAAATTGACGGCCTGATCGGAGACGGTGACCATGGGATGAATATGAATAAAGGCTTTAGCCTGTTTCAGCAGCGGTTTGAAAAGGAAACGTTTGATCTGAGTGAAGGCCTGAGAGAGCTGGGGATGATCCTGCTTAATGAAATCGGCGGTTCCATGGGTCCGATCTATGGAACTGTATTTATGGCAATGGCAGACGAAGCAGACGGAAAAGATGAGATTACAGTTTCAGATCTGTACCAGATGCTGGATCAGGCGAAAAAGGAGCTGGAAGAGCTTGTTGGAGCAAGAACAGGAGATAAAACGCTGATGGATACACTGACACCTGCAGTGGCGGCTTTGGAAAAAGCCGGCCAGGAGGGTGCGGATATGCAGACTGCCCTTGTACAGATGAAAGAGGCTGCAGAGAGTGGAAGAGATTCCACGAAGGATATGATAGCAAAATTCGGACGTGCCAGCAGACTTGGGGAACGGTCAAGAGGTGTACTGGATGCCGGGGCTGTATCCTGCTGTATCCTGCTTCAGAGCTTTGCAGACGGTATAATGGAGGTGATCGGGTGAAACTTGCAATTGGCTGTGATGAAGCAGCATATCAGCTGAAAAAGACGATAATGGAGCATTTGTCTGATATCGGTGTTGAATATGAAGATTACGGAGCGGCAGAGGGAGAAACTGTTTTATACCCGGATATAGCAAGGAAGGTAGCTGAGGCAGTAGCAGAAGGAAAATATGAGCGGGGCATTCTGGTTTGCGGAACTGGAATCGGAATGGCTATTACGGCCAATAAAGTCCCGGGGATACGGGCAGCAGTCTGTCATGACCCGTATTCTGCAGAGAGAGCCAGAAAAAGCAATGACGCACAGATCCTCTGCACTGGTACAATTGAAATCGTGCATCAGTCTTCCGATGTCCGAATCGCCACGGTACTCGCCATTCACATACAGAATATGAGTTCCGTCTTCAAATGGCTCTCCTAATGTCAGGTTCATGTTCTGAACGACATATACAGGTTTTCCGGCCTTATAGTAATCTTTTTCCGTAATGAAAATGACATAGGTATCCGGCAGTTCTCGGTAATCCTGATCCTTGTCCAGATTTTCCACATCCATCACGCTGGAATGATATCTTGCCCGGTGCGGGTCAGCTCCATTGTCAGAGCGCTGAATCTCGATATCATATTTCTTGCCCGTGCTGTCGGTGGCATATGCATCCAGACAAATTGACCGTGCTCCAGTCACGCGCTTCAGGTCGGCCTGCGTTTCACATTTGGTCAGCGTCAGATCAGGTTTACCCACAATGATGCGGAGCACCAGTTCTGCCAATGGAATATTATCCTTGAACATCCCGCGCATAAACGTATCGTCGATAGGCCGGAACCCTCTCAATCGCTGAAGGTCTTCCTGATGATGCCGTTCACGCTTCTGTGCTTCGGTTTCCTGCAACTTCCCTCACCTCCTGTTTCTATTGTTTATTTTATCATAGAGCAGTCATTTTATCAACCCTCATTCAACCACATTAGTTGGCGCTAATATAGTTCTGTACCATCATGTGCGTCACCTTCTCCGTCTGCACGATCCCCTGTTCGTTGGAAAATCTAATAAATAATCGCATCGTCTGTTCGTAGCTTCCAATCGTCTTCATGCTCAGTCCTTTTAACTCGCACGCCTCCAGAAACATTTCTACATCTTTTTCCACCATAAAAAACCTCCGGAATCCATTCGGCTCCACACCCAATAAATTCCGGAGATTTATTGCCCTATCAACAATCAGTTTATCGCTACGGAATCCATAATTCTATAATTCCATAGCGATAAACATTTTTCAGCCTCCCAGAATTACCAGCTTTGCGCATAAAATATCACGTTGGCGCGTATATCCATCACACTGCTCTCTGCCGTTTATCCAGCCGCATTTTGTCAGCGATCATCGCGATGAACTCCGAATTGGTGGGCTTGCCCCGCAGGTTGTGGATGGTATAGCCAAAGTAGCTGTTGAGGGTATCCACGTCTCCCCGGTCCCATGCAACCTCGATGGCGTGGCGGATGGCCCGCTCCACGCGGCTGGCAGTGGTACCGTTTTTAGGATAGGAAATTTACCTAATTGTTGTGAGGTATTCTCCGTTCTTCACAGGTATAGGCGCAAGTTGTTTATCGTGCCCTTATTATACCAGATGCCGGGGCATATATCCATCGACAAATCGCTCAAATCCGACAACTCAAAAAAGAAAAGTCCATGAAAATATCAATGCCCAGCGGCACCATATTTTTCCATAGACTTTTCCTCCATTTTGATTACTTCCTGGCGTTGTTCTCCGCCTTCAGCCGTGCAAACAGTTCGTCTGCCTCGATGGCCTCCTTGGTGAAGGAATTGTTCTTCCACCAGTTGACAATGGCCACCACAACGGTGATAAGGGTGCTGACCAGTTGCTGGAGCTGCTCGTTGTCGATGGGCAGCGGGCTCTTGTTGAACGAAGCCAGCAGACTGTTCAGCAGTGCCACGATCAGGCAGATGGTTCTCGCCCAGGTCGCAGCACTCGCGTTCGAGTATTTCTCCATTTTGAAGTCCTCCTGTTCAGGATGTGTGATCTTCCCTCAGCGGCAGTGCCTCCATCCGCTCGTACAGGTTCGTGCCGGTGCCGTTGCCCTTCAGTTCGTGGTACGCCTCGTATACAAGCCCCACGTTGGTCAGCCCTTCCGAGTCAACGTACCCTTGCTGGATGTAGTACCGGCAGCTCTGATAGAGTCTGTCGTGGAGCAGAGCCTTCACCGCTTTTTTCAGTGCCTTCTGCTCTTGGATGGTGGCGTAGAACGCCTTCCCCGCCCATCCCAGTGCCGCCGCGATGATCAGGGAGACCACCTCGTTGAAATGGGTCACGATAAAGCTTTCCGTGGGGTTCACGCTCCCTTCACGCTTGTCAGACCCGCTTTTGCAACGATACTCGGGTAATCCTTGTAGACATGGTTCATGTCCACCACGCCGCTCACACCAGCCACATTGCCCTTGGAGCTGTACTGCCACATACCATGCTTGCGGGTTGGCCGCTTGTTCCGGTAGTCCGCCAGCCATAGGTCAAAGTCGTTTAGCTGCCACATGTTCAGGTTGTAGTCGGCAAAGTTCGAGTAGGTGTACAGGATCGCGTACAGCCCCCACTTTTCGATCTCCCTGAGCTCCATTTTGACAAGTTTCGTCAACTCGGCTGCGGGCAGACTTTTCAGATGGGGGTCCTCCACGTCCATAGCAATGGGCAGCTCAAAGCTCTTTCCTTCCAGGCAGGTCTTGAGCAGGTTCAGCTCCTTCTTTGCCATGCCTTCCGTTACCGCAACGGTGTAAGCATATACGCCAACTGGCAAACCCACAGATTTGGCCCCGGCATAGTTCGCTTCAAAGCACGGATCGACATAGAGCTGCCCGCTCTTGGTGGAAACTGCACGAATCATCACGCCACCTACTTTTCCGCTGGCCTTGACTTTTTTCCAGTCAATGATTCCCTGCCAGCGGGAAACGTCGATGACATCAAGCATTGCCTTGCTCCTTCAGTTTCTCGGCCAGCTGGGTGCACAGCTTCTCGTACTCCTCTTCGGTCAGGCGGTCGTTGGCAAAGAAGATATCCAGCTTCCGCTGCATCCCGTTGGTCTTGCCGCGTTCGATCAGGCGTGCACAGGTGTTGTAGAGTTCCATTTTGATTCCTTTCTGCTCACGTTCCGCATGAGCCATCTTAATGTAAAAAATCGCTCATCAGCATTCCTTTTCAGTGTGCCAATAAGCGAAACGATACAAATGGGCTGACTCGACTCTTATTCCTCCGGTGTAACCCCCAGCTCCAACATGGTCAACCGGTACTCCTGATCCACCACCAGGCTGTCGGTGTCGGTTTGGGCGCTCTCCATCGCTGCAAGCCGCTCCTCCCATGTAGGGGTCGGCTTCGGTGCATCGGCAGGGTCTGGCTTCGTGCCGGCCTCAATCACAACGTAAGCCTCTGGCTGGTCGTCCATGCTCCACAGGGCCTCGCCCACAGCAGCCGCTGCATTGTGGGCGGTAATGGCATCCACAACGGCAGAATAGGCATCACATTCAGCCTGCGTGATAACAGGCTTCAGGATTTTTGTTCCGGGTTTGATCTCCATTTGAGTTCACCTCACTTCCAGCGGCCAACAGCAATGCCAGAACATAGTGTATCAGTTACTCCAGGTACTGTGCATGATGTCGTTTTTTTGTCCTTACAAACCAACGAAAGAAATGAGACAGGGCAAGCAACAACAGAATATTCCGTATTAGAAAATGCCACCGGAAATGACCATGTATAATCGCTTCCGTCTGAATTGATGGAGTACCAGCAGATCTGCGTTCCATCTCCAAAACGGATGTAATTTGAGCCGGAAGATTGCACGTCGGAAGTCGAAAACACATTTTTATTTACGGTTTTCATCTGGCCGTTTATCCACACCGGAACCCATGTGAAATCATTATAATTGACAGCATCTGCACTATAATTAAAAGTCAGGGCTCTTCCGTCTCCGACATCTCTAACAATAGTATTTTCTTCGTACGCCGCACTGCCAAGGCCAAGCCATCTTTTCAGCACGTCCTTGGAAACATCTTTAATCTTCGTACCGTTGTCCGTATAACCGGCAATGTGCGTTAAATTGGAAGTTGTAAGACCCGCAGATGCATAGCCGATTTCAATGGTTTGGCTGCCAGCATAATCCTTTACGGCAAGCGCTCTGGTTGCATCACCACCTGCACTCGCACTTCCGGCATACTTGATGCTATTGAACTTGTCGCCCACGGTCTTTGCGTCCGCGGGTGCACCGTCAATGGTCAGGGTCTTGTCGGTGTTCACCACCTTCTTGGCCGCTTCCACCAGTTGGCGGGCTTCGTTCTCACTGGCCTTGGCGTTTCCTTCGCTGGTCTTGGCATTTCCCTCGCTGGTCTTGGCCTTCCCTGCGCTTGCTTCGGCTTCCTTGGCCTTAGCGGTGCAGGTGGCCACGCTGGTCCCCATGCTGTCGGCGCTGGCTTTCGCGTTGGTCTCGCTGGTCTTGGCGTTGGCAGCGCTGGTGGCAGCTTTCGTTTCGCTGCTCTTGGCATTGGTCTCCGAGGTCTTCGCGTTGGTCTCCGATGTCTTGGCCACATTCTCGCTTGCCTTGGCATTGGTCTCCGAGGTCTTCGCGTTGGTCTCCGATGTCTTGGCCGCATTCTCGCTTGCCTTGACATTGGTCTCGCTGGTCTTTGCCGCACTGGCCGAACCTGCCGCCGCAGAAGCAGAGGATGCCGCAGCGTTCTGACTTGCCCTGGCTGCATTCTCGCTGGCCTTCGCGTTGGTTTCGCTCACCTTGGCAGCATCCTGGCTTGCCTTTGCCGCATCCCGTGCCGCTTCGGCCTGACGGAGCAGCTCTTTGATGTTGGCGATGCTCTGGTTCACAAAATCCCGGGTCCACTCCATCGAGCTGGCGATGTATTCACGGACTTCCCGACCATAGATCGCCTTCCGGATGCCCGTAATGATCGCATCAAAATCCATTCCTATTCTCAACCTCCTCCATTTTGAGCCCTTATGAACTGCTCAGGTTGCCCAGCAGCTGGTTCAGGAAACTGATGATCGCCTGTGCAATCGTCCATACGCTGTCCATGGCCTGCTTCTGCACCTGCTGCTTGGTCAGCTTCTCGGGGGTCAGACCAAAGGTGAACTGCTTCTCGTTGGGTGCATCCAGCGGCAGCTTCAGCTTGGTGCACACCAGCCACTTGTCGATCTCGTGGGGGCTGGAGATGATGTGGGTCTTGATCAGAAATCCCAGTCGGTCATTGCTTTCCCCGCTGTCCACCCGGTCGTAAGCGGTCAGGGTCATCACAGGCTCGATGTTCTGCTTATACCCCTTCAGCTCGGTCTGTGCTTCTTTGCGCAGGTTGTCGCTGTTTGTGTTGCCATCGACCTGGATACACTTCTCAATGATGCCGTACTTTGCTTCTGCCGCCTCGTCCCGCACTGTTTCTGAGATCGCGCTCACGGTGGTCGTCTTGAAGATCCACCATCCGCTGGTGGTCGTCTGAGTGCCGTATGCGGTCACACGGGTCACCACGTCGCTGGACATCTGCTCCACATAGCTGAAATCCAGCAGGTTCACGCCATATTCAATGGTCTGTGTCGTGGTGGCATCTGTTTCCACGAGGTAATCGATGTACACCCGCCATACCGCAGTGCCGTTGTCTGCCCGCACGATCCGTGTCCGCAGGTATCCGTCGTATTCTTCCAGCAAAAAGGTGTTCAGCAGGCTCCACTGGCTCTCGAACAGGGTTCCCTTGCTGGAGGTGTCGATGGTGCGCCCGGGCTGGATGTTCACCTTTCCGATGCCAAAGGTCCCGTAAGGCCCCTGATAGTAGTCCTTCAACGCCTGCGTTGCAAGGTAGAAGATGCTGTTGGAGGGCACGCTCGACCACTGCTCCAGCGGGTTGTCGGTGGTCAGGTAGTAGGTTCCGCCGTTCACCTTCGGTACAAATCGCTGGAGATATCCCAGCACGCCCTCGGCATACAGCTTGTAGCTCAGGTCAAACAGCTTTTCCGTCTCGGTAACATAACCCAGCCAGATCGGTTTGCCGTCCTCTTCCACCACCAGCCACGTTTTCTCGTACTTCAGGGTGGTGTACACGGGGTTCTTGTAGCTGCCGAATGCCGTGTTGATCTGGTATGGAATGGTCGCTTCAAAGCTGCCGAACTCGTTTTTGGCCAGGTTCAGCACCGGGTCTTCGAGGAAACGGTTGGAAACGCTTCCCTCTATCGTGTCGCCCTGGGAATCAAAGATGCACTCCCGGGTGTCCCACTGGAACCCCAGAGCGCTCGTACCGTTAAAGGTCTCCGTCTTCTTTGAGATGGTCCCCGCATAAACTTGATATCCGATGGCTCCTCCCTCCTTTCTGCATCCATTTTGAAATTTCGTAAAGCTGACGGAGAGGTTTATAGATACGCTGGCTGGTAATACAGGTTGATCGTTCCCTCACCCGCCATCAGGCCAGTCACCCGCACTTCGTACACGTCATATCGCAGATCGTTGTCGATCAGGCCGATGTCCACCTTTCCCATGCTCTCGCTCAGTTGGGCCGGGATGGGCGAAACTGACACCGCCGGAAGTCCCAGCTCTTTTGCCTTTTCGTAGGGGTAGGTCTGGCTCTTTGCCAGTGTAACCCCCACATAACCGCTACCGGTCCATTTTGCTTGCAGCAGGCTCGGTTTTTCGCTGGGCGGCATCCGGAAGGTCTTGCTCTGGAGTGCCTTGATGGGAATGTCCTTGCAGTAGGGCACGGCCAGATCGGTCTCAAACCCAAAGGTATCCCACACCCAGTCCTCCTGAATGTTGTCGTACAGGAACTTGAACGGGTAAAGGCTGTAGGCAAAGGTCACGACGCTGTGTCCGTTCTTCTGCTTGAGGCCCCCGTTCACCCAGACACGCCCCAGATAAAAGAACGCCGGGTCATCCTCCAGACGCACCTTGGTCTGTGCCGGGATCGAGTTGCTCTTCGCCAGCGCTCTGGAAAGATACTCCAGCGCTCCGGTTCCCACAGGGGTCGAAAGGTTCTGCCCCCGCCACTCGTCCGTGTCCAGATAAAACTCCCAGTTCCCCTCCCGGGCTTTGAATACCGGGTAACCCGTCAGGCTCTTGGAAAGGTAGGTGGTTCCGTCTCGTCCGGGTACGTTCACGGAGAGGACTTTCTCCACCGGGGGAGCCACCACAGGCCGGGAGACCGGGATCATCTTCCAGTCATCCCAGGTGTTCTTGTCACCAATGGTGATGGAATGGTACATGGCTCCTCCTTAACTCAGCATGTCGGCAGGCGGCTGGAAGTCATAGGAGATGGTCAGCGTCACCCGTCCGTCGTTGCCGTTCTTGACGTTGCTGATCCAGCAGCGCCCTTTGTAGCTTCTCGTCTGCGCGGTGGAGAGCACGGTTCCACCCAGCTCCATCTGCACCTCGCATTCTCTTCCCTGAATGATCCGCATCAGCCGGAAATAGGTGCTTGTCCAGTCACCTTCCCGGCTCGACCAGTCGGGGTAAAGCCGAATGCTCTGTTCGGTCTTGTCGGGGATGCCGCATCGCTCCCGCACATCGTCCATGGCGTGCCGTCCATAGTCATCCCAGCTGGAATGTGGTACGCCGTCCGCCACATAATAAAAGTCCCAGCTCCCGGTCGAGTTCTGGAACACCCTCTTTCCCAGCGGAGCCTTTTCCGGCGTGCCGTGGTAGGAAGGAAAGTCCATCGTCTCGTATTTTTCCTCAAAGGCATTGACATGCAGGGGATTCAGGGGGACCAGGTTGAAGTCTCTCGTGCTGTATTCCCGGGAAGCCCCTGCATTGTCATATACCTTAAAAATAAGCCCCGCAAATGTGGGGATCTGTGAGGAAAGCGCCGGGTCAGTTGCGCTCCGTCCCATCATCGGTTGTTCCTCCGGTTGATCTTTCCCAGCCCCTCGTCCACGTCGTTGATGATCTCGCCCACCAGTTTCCGGCCGTTCATCTGGACCTTCATGTTGGCCACGGCCCGGGCAATGCTGTCGATGTGCTCGCCCAGTGCCTCCACGCTCGAAACGATGTCGGCGTTGGGGTTGGCCTTCTGGTCAGTCTTGTTCGCCTCTTCCTGCTGGGCCTTGGTCACCTCGGCTCTGCGCACCACGTTGGCGGCAAGGCCTGCGGTGCGCTCTGCATTCAGGGCGACCGTGCCGTTCTGGAACAGGGTGTCGTTCAGCCAGTCCACTCCATTTTGAACGTCGCTCATGTCCACTACGGGCTGGATGCTGGGTTCATACTCGAAGTCGTCGCTGGCAATGTCACCCACTCGCTGGGCCAGATCCATCATGGTGGAAAGGGCAGTGTCGCTCACGTCCTGTACGCCCTGCACCACGGAGCCGGTCTCGTCGGTGATGCCCTGCGCTAAACCAAGGCTCAGGTATTCGCCGATGCCCGCCATCACGCGGCTGGGTGAATGGATCCCAAAGAAGTCGCAGAATCCATTCACGATGCTGCTGCCGAAGTCGCAGATGCCGTTCCACACCGCACCCGCCGCACCGGTAATGCCCTGCCACAGGCCGGAGACCAGGTTTCCGCCCACGTCCACCAGGCCCTTGAAGCCGTTGCTGATCCAGTCCCACAGGTGCGAGAAGGCATTCCCCAGCCAGTCAAAGAACCCGCTGAAGAAATCACCGATCTTGTCCCAGTTGGCGATCAGCAGTCCACCGCCCGCAATGGCCGCACCAATGAGCCAGCCTTCGGGGCCAATGGAGCCCAGCACGCTCACCAGAGTGCCGCCCAGTTCTCCCAGACCGCCCAGTAAGCCACCGGAGCCGGTGATCATCTCGCCGATGCTGCCAAGGCCGCCCAGTGCTTCTCCCAGCAGTCCCGTGCCGCCCGTGGCAGAGCCCAGCAGGCCGCTCATGTTGCCCAGGATGCTGCCAAGGTTCTTGGTCGCACCGGTCACCTTGACCACCTGTCCCATCACCTTCAGGGTACCGCCGCCCTGGGCCAGTTTGTTGAAGGTCAGCATGGTCTTGCCCAGATTCATCATTGTCTGGCCAAATTCGCTGCCCATAAAGTCCAGCACGGTGGTAATGCCGCCGGTCACTGCCCCGCCCCAGTCACCGCTCACAAGGGCGGTAATGGTGCCAAAGAGGTCGGTGATCACTTCGGTCACGCCGTCCTGGGTGGCCACCCCAAAGGCTCTGCTGAGCTTCGAGGCCATTTCCGGGGCGCTCTTCTGCACCTGTGCCCAGACGCTGTTGAAGCCCTCCTGAATGGGCCGCCAGTTCTTCGAGATGGAGTAACCCAGCTGCATCATCATCCGCTTGCCGGAGTCGTCCATCTCAAAGGCATCCGCCAGATTTTCCGCAAAGCCCACAAAGTTGTACTGTTCACTTTGCAGGTCTGCCAGTGCATCCAGTGCAGTCTCGCTGTTCTTGCCAAACCTCTTCACAGCCTCGTCGTACTTCAGCTGCTTGTTCGTTACCTTCTTCAGGCTGTAGCTCATGCTGTCCAGTGCCGTGCCCACGCCGATGATGGCGGTCATGGTGCCCTGGGTAGCGGCTTTCCGTGCCTGGGCGCTGTCGGCTCCGTATTGTTCCACCGCAGCCTTGTAAGCGTCCTCCCGGCCCGCAAGGTCCCCGTCGCCGTAGAGCTTTGCCAGCATGTTCTGCCGGTTGGTCACCAGTTTCTCCTGTTTTTCCAGATAGGAGACCTTGCTGTCGTAGGCATCCAGCTGGGCCTGATTCAGCTCGTTGATGAGCTTCTGCTGTTCGGTCTGCGCCTCCAGATACTGCTGGTAGGCCGCCTGGGTCTTCTGGCTTGCCTCACCGAACTCGTTTTTGATGGCGATGTAGTCCTTCTCGGTGGCCAGCAGGATCTCCGCCTGGTTCTTGATCTTCCGGTTGATATAGTCGATCTTCTTGTTGGACTTCTCGGTCACCTCGGCGCTGTCCTCGTACAGGGCGCTCCAAAGCTCGTATTCGTCCTCCGCGGTCTTGGCATCGGTCTCGTACCGCTCCTGAATGACCTTCAGGATGCTGTCCTGCTTGCTCCTCTGAAGCTCCGCAAGGGTCTTCTGCTCGCTCAGCAGGGTGCCGTATGCATCTTTCGTCTTGCTGTTGTTTGCGCCCACCTTGGCCAGCAGGGTGTCGTACTGCTCTTTCGCAATGGCCACCCGTTTGGTCTGGAGCTCGATCTCCCTTGTCAGGCTCTCAGTCTTCTTGGTGATAAGCTCTTCCACCGTGGCCGTGTCGCCGCCCGTCACTTCCCACAGCGCGTATTCGCCAGTGGCATTGGACATCTCGGTCTTGTTGGCCTTCAGCTTGTCGGAGAATGCACTTGCCAGCGTGTCTGCCAGTGACTTGCCGGTCTTGGAGGCTTTGGACTTGGTGGTGCCGCCGCCCGCTCCGTCCAGTGCATCATCCACGGCGTTCTGGTACCAACTGCTCAGGATGCCGTACGGGTCCTTCAGATTCTTCTGTGCATCCGCATTTCCCTGTTTTGCACCTGCAATCTCGGCCTTTGTTGCGTTCCGGCTGCTGCCTGCTCTCTTCATGCCTGTCTTTCCGGGAATCACAATGGTATCGTCCATGGCATCGCTGAAATCGTTCATCGCGCCGGACAGCCCATTTTGATACAGCAGATTGCCGGGATGCAGACTGTTCTGCTTGAACGCGTCATAAAGTTCCGGCATCTTCTTCTGGATGGCAATAACGGTCTCGTCCATGGCCTGAAGGACACCGTCTTTCATCACCAGTGCGCCAGAATAACTCGCCTGCCGCAGTTCGTCCTGTTTCGTCTTGTCGCCAATGCCCAGGATCGCACCCTCAAGGATGTTCTCCGCATCGCTGGCTGCAACGTCACTGGGCGAATGGATGCCCCAGAATGTGGTGAAGACATTCCGGATTGATGTCGCCGCGTGCAGCATGTTGGCCTTGGCCTGCGCCAGTGCACTGGGGTCTGCAATGCCCTGTGCCAATCCCAACGTGACATATTGGCCGATCTGCGCCATGACCTTGGACGGAGAATGGGTGTCGAAGGCCGTTTTGCTGGTATCGATCACGGCGTTTGCAACCTCTTCGGAAGCGTCCGTCGCGTCTTTCTTGCCTTCGAGCTGGCCTTTTGCCACGCCTTCGCTTGCGTTTTTGCCAACGCCTGTGAACAGCTGGTAAAATCCGGCCGTCACGGAATTACCATTCTTCAGTTCATCCAGAATATCTGCGAAAGGCAGTACAAAAGTCTGGGCCGAAACACCTTTGTCCTGTCCGCCCCAGTTTTTCGGATCAAGCGGATTGTGGTTTCCAGCCCATGTTGCGAACTTTGCCCATAGATCATTCAGTGCAGGCTCGATCTTTTCCCAGACATACGCTGTCAGGCTTACCACCGTATCAATAACAGTCGTTCCCAGCACATACAATGCCTGGCCGATTGCCGGAGCTGCCAGAATGATTGCATCGCAGATGGCCTTGATGATCTTCGCAATGGAAGTCACCAGGCTGCTGGCAACCTCACTCAATCCCTCAAAAATACCGGCAATGAACTCAACCAGCATCCATGCCACGGCCTTAATGCCGTTCAAAAATACCTGGAAGTTCAGGCTATTCAGCAAACTCAGGCTGGATGCCAGATTACCGATGAACGTGGATGCCGAAGTCAGTGCCAGCAGTGCACCAAGGCTCAGTGCCAGCGCGCTCAGAGAAAGACTCAGTGCTACGATTACCGGAGTCACAGGAGCCAGGATCACTGCCGCACCGCCCATCACAACAAACGCACCGATGAGCGTCAACAGCCCTTTGCCGATGGTCTCCCAGCTCAGATTACCCAGACCCTGCAATGCAGGAACCAGCAGATTCACTGCCGCAGCCATCATGGTCAGGCTGATTGCACTGCCGATGGTGCCTTTCGACAGATTCAGTGCTACTACAAATGCTGCAAGGCCGCCCGCCACCGCAGTAAGCCCACGGCCAATGGATTCCCAGTCCATTTCACCGAATTTTGCAACGGCATCCTGAAGGATCTCCATGGATGCAGCCATCAGTACAAAGCCAGTACCCTTCCCAATGCCGAATTTCGTGCCATTCATCAACTTGGCGGCGACCACCAGCTCGGCGCACAGTGCTCCCACTCCGGCAATCCCCTTAGCAAGTGCTGTCACGCTCAGGCCGCCTAAGGCTTTTACACTGAATGCCAGGATACGGATGCCTGCCGCAAAAGCGATCATGCCCGCAGCACCCTTGGTGAACCGCCCTCCATCTCTTGAGAGAATGACTGCAACTAATGTCAGCTCTGCCATCACGCCGCCAAGTGCCACCACACTGCCGAGCAGCTTGTCGGAATCAATGGACGAAATAACTTTCAGTGCACCTGAGAGCACCAGCACCGCAGCCGAGACAGCCACCATACCACCGGCCAAAACGCTCAGCTTCAGGCTTTGAACATTCTTCGTCAGATGGGTCGTAACGGCCATCACGCCCAGCAGTTCGCCGAATGCGACCGTCAGTACGCCAATGGCCGCACCAAGTCGATCTGCTTTCACCATGGAGAGAACAGCCAGTGAACCGGCCATCAATGCCACAGCCTTTGCAATCGTCATCAGGGTGTCTGCCTTCTTGGCTGATTTCCACGCATCGATTGCTTCGCCCAGAGATTCGATGCAGTCTTTGATACCGCCGACCACATCCTTTGCACTGGAACCGATGGACTTGATGCTTTCAAAGAACCCCTTGAGGGAGACCAACATACTGGCTCCCATGCCGCCCAGAATAAACTGATTCAGTTTCTCTGGGTCAAATTCATTGAATGCTTCTTTCGCACCCTGTGCAAGCTGTGCAAAGATCTTGTCCGCAACAGAGCCAAAAGAATAAAGCACCGGAGCAGCCGCATCCACAAAATTGGTCACCCAAGTACCAATGGTATCCAGCGGGTGAAACCCTTTCGTGATCTCCGAAGCAAATTCACCGGCAGCCGATGCCGCATCCAGCAGAATATCGGCCAAAGGTTTTGTCAGGTTCAGAACCCGTGCCACACCAGAAATGATACCTTCCAGAATATCTTTCCCGACTCGCAAAACAGAGAATACGCCCTCTGCGGTTGTCTTGATCTTCTTGGCCGTATCATCACTGATGATAAGCTTCTTTGTGATGCTGTCTAGCCATTGTGCAAAGCTCTTGATCTCCTCGCCTGTCTTTGGCGGGAAAATATCTTGAAATGCCTCATGGATGGGCTTCACTATGGCACTCACTGCATCCATCAGGTTCCACAGGCTCTGCACCAGATGCTCTCGTCCCGAAAGTTCCCGAATCTGTTTCGAGTATCCTTCCAGATCAAGCGTTCCATTTTGAACCTTTTGATTCAGTTCTTCAAATGCGCTCGCCTGTTTCTCAATTTCCTCCCGCTCAAGTCCTCGCGCCTTTAATTCGGCATCACTCAGGGTCAGCATCTTCTCTGCACTTGCCTGTGCTTCATCCAGGCCCTTTTTCAAAAGATCTGCACTGATGCCTCCCTGTTTGATGGCTTCGCCAAAACTACCTGCATCGGAGATCTGCTTTTCAGTGATCGCACCGGAAGCCAGTGCCACCTGCTCCATGGTATACGCGTACACGTCTGCCTGATCGCCCAGCTCATTTTCAAGCAGTTTATTCCATCCGCTGTTCAGTCCGTCCTTCAGCCGTTCGTTCAGCGCTTCGATGGGCGGCACAAAGATGTCGTACAGCCGGTTCGCCAGCTCCGTCCATGTGTCGGTGGCCTCTTCCTTGTTGCCAAAGAAGGTCTCGAAGACTTTCATCCAGGAAGAGCTGACCGCGTCCTTGGTGGAATCAATGGCCTGTCCAAAGCTGGTTGCCTGCTGGGCCGCCAGTGCCGCACGTTCTGCCAGTTCACCGTATTGACCGCTCAGCTTTTCAAGGGCCTCGGAGCTGGTCATGCCCTTGTTCTTCTGGGTCATCTCGTAGGCCGCTTCCATCATGGAGGCGTACTTCTCAAAGGTCTTTTCCATGACCTTCGTGTTGGCCCACTTTTTGGAAAGGGAGCTCTCGAAGGCGCCAATGGTCACCTCACCCTTTTTCAGGGTGCCCAGCTCCACCGCTGTGTCAATGAGCTCCTGCTTCAGGGCCTTGGTGGCCGTACCCATCAGGTTCAGGCTCTTCCAGTCCTGAAGCTGCAAATGTCCGGCGCTGTAGCTCTGGGTCAGGTTCCGGATGGTGCTCTGGAACGCAAAGCCCGTTTTGCCCGCGTCTGCGGTGGCGTTGGCAATGCCCATGATCATGGGGATCATCTTGTCGATGTTGCCGCCCGCAGCCGTCATCTGGGAAAGGGCGCTGGTCATCTCGCTGAAGCTGTAGCTGGTCTCATCGGAGTACCACATCAGCTTGTTCAGGTAGCCGTTCACCTGATCGATGCTCTTGCCCGTGGCGTTCATGATGGTCTGAACGTTGGAGGTCTTTTCGGTGTACTTGTCCCAGCCTGATCGATGGACAGGCTCTTGACCAGCTTCTCGCCCGCGTCCACAAATTTGTTGGTGATGTTCACCAGCGCCGTGGTGGCCACGATGTTCAGGCTCGAGAACTTGGATTCCAGCCGGTCAAGGCTCGTCTGCATGGTGGCAAAGTCCACGTTCTCCGCGGCTGCGTCCAGCTTCTCAAAGCCCTTTTCCGCTCCCTTAAACTGGAGCTTCTCCATCAGCCGGTCAATGGTCGAGATGGTCTGCTTGGTATTTTTCTCAAAATTTGCGTTGTCAAACCGCATTTCAACAACGCGGCTGTCTACTTCCTGGCTCATTCTGTCCTCACCTCGCCCCATGCCCGTGCTGCGATCCGCTCAAAAATGGGCCGCATCGCAGGGTTGATATAATCCACGCCCTCTACGTATCCTCCGTTTCGTGTGCCGTGTCCGTATTGCAGGATCACCGCAATGGGCACACCGTCCACGATGTTGGAGTTTCTCCATGTAATGGCGATGCGCTCTTTTCCCTTTGTCACCGTGTAGCCCCAGCTTGCTGCCGTTTTTCCCGTGTCCTTCGGGGTCGCCTTCGCAAGGGCCTCCACGCCCTCCTGTCCGTATCGGTCAAGCAGCTCATCCAGGTTTAGGTTCGAGCATCGCTTCAAAAATTTCCGGCTCTTCTTCCAGTCGCCCTTCTGGCGAAAGACAATTACTTTTGGCATCTTACCCTCTCGTCTTCAGCCGGGCCTTTCTCTGCTCGTTCAGCATCCGCTGCTGGGCCATCCGGTCACCCTTGCTCATCTTCTTCGCCGGTGCCTGGCTCTCCTGGCATACCCGGATCAGGGTCAATAATCGGTTCAAATGCCACTTCTCGCACTCTTTCGGAATGCCAAAGCTGAACATCTGGCAGTACAGCACCTCAGCCGTGGGCTCGGTCCCGCTTTTCCGGGGCGGTCG
>ENA-UONW01002424-UONW01002424.1-human-gut-metagenome-genome-assembly--contig:-CS52-NODE-2424-length-18331-cov-6.203327_pt1 | contig 18331 bp, 15 predicted proteins | sample MGYA00242463_ERZ724010 | MGnify/ENA metagenome assembly ERZ724010 | reverse complement strand
AAAATCGACGGGTTCTCCAGTAAGCAGAGAACCCGCCGTCAGTCACGGAAGAGCATCCGGAATCAGCGGAACTCTTCTCCTTTGTACCGGGCGGTGACGGTCCCGTCATTCCGGTTGACGGAAATACGCAGCTCGCCTTCCGGCGTGGGGAGGGTGATGTGCAGCTGGTCGCCGCGCTCCTCCAGTCGGGTTTCACCGGTCGGCGGCGTTCCCGCCCGGTGGGGGCGCAGGAGCGTGAGGAAGAGTACCTTCCGCACCGGTTCCGGCGTGTCGGCGGTCAGATGGTACTGGCGCAGTTTGACGTGGGGCGGCGGCGGCGGGTCGAACTGATCGGTCACCTTCAGTTTGAGCCCTGTCGGGCGAAGAAATTCCACCTTGCAGGCCGCCTGGTTGTTTTCGAGCGAGATATCGTTCTGCCCGTTCACCCGGAACGGATTGAGCGCATGCAGATGCCAATTGAAAATGGCCGGTTCCGGTGTTTCGAGCGTGTCGGAAATCAGAATCGCCGACGGCTTGGCGAAGAGAATCCGGCGACGGAAACTTCTGATCCGTCCCTCGTAGGAGCCGGCGGCCTCTCCCTCGACGTAGTCGAAGGTTTTTCCGGTGACGAAACGGATGATTTCGCCTTTTGCGTCACGGGAGTGTTTTTTCTGGCCGATGCCGTTGACCGTGATGTTGTTTTCCGATTTGGTCTCCCACATCCAGTTGCTGTGGAAGTTGCTCGCATACATGTCCCGGCGGCCGGAGCGGATCAGCATCCGTTCGCCGAAGACGTTCAGGAGAAAGCTGTTGTTGGCGTCGTATCCGTGGCTCCAGGTGCCGACCGGGCTGGATTTGAACTGAAGCTGAATGTTCTTCTTCCCGTCGAGCAACGTGGTGTTCAGCACCGCCAGTCCGTTCCCCCGAAAACAGCGCGAGGTGGGCAGCGCCGTCGGCGGAACCGCTTGTACGCGGGGCCGCGACGCGCGCAGAAAATTGATGTAGATGGCCTCCTTCGCCGCCGCCGCTCCCGCCGGATCGGTCCGGCGCATGATGTCGGTGATTCGTTCCGCATACCACTGAAGGTTGGGATCTTCTGCCAGCGAGGCGAGGGTCGACATGGCGCCGGCATGACGGCAGCGATGGTTTTCCGACAGATCCCCGAAGCCGCCGTCACGGGTCCCCGGTACCGAGACGTACATGCCGTAATAGCCGGTCCGGGCGAAAAATGGTTTCCGGCGGATGTCGATCCGGAAGGTGTTTTCCAGGATGTCGGCCCACCAGAAGAAGCGCTCCATGTACTCCCGCCAGTAGGAGATTCCCTCATGCCAGCCCCCGTCCTCGTCACCCCACACCGGGTAGAGGCAGAAGTAGTAGTGCATGGCGCCGTCGATCCAGTCGCCCGCTTCCGGAATCTCTCCGAAGAACACCACCCCCGCTTCTCCGAGAAAGTGCCAAAGCCGGTTGGAATGACTGTCATAGGGACGGAAAAACAGCCGGGGATAGAGCGAATGGAATGCCTCGTTGCCGCGGGTTCGTATCACCCTGCGGCACAGTTCCCGTTCCGATTCGGTCAGCAGCTCCTGCACATAGCTGTAGGTGCGGGAGAAGCGGGAGAGATAGGGCATCCCCGCCTCGTCGTTGTACCGGCGGCCGGTGGAGCCTTCCGGATCCCAGCGGGCGCACTCCAGCAGTATTTTCTTCGCCAGATTGCCGTACTCCCGCTTCCCGGTGATCTGATAACCGTATCCGAGTGTGGCTGCTCCGTCGAGCGTTTTCATGACATAGAGCCGGTTTCCCCACCAGATTTTGATCCATTCGGGGGAGGGGCGCTTCACCCCTTCCGGATATTTCGGCGGTTCTTTCGTGGGGGGCGGCGAGGCGAGGAGCGTTTCGCATTGACGGGTGAGTTCCGCGAGCAGTTCCGGTTTCGAACGGCGCAGTTTCGGCAGCTCCTCCGGACGCAGAAAGATGCGCGGGTGTGTCGACGGAAGCCGTTTTTCCCACTCCGTGCGTGTCGGCATGGGATTGGCGGCGGCATCGGATGCGATCTCGAATTTCCGGACCGAACTCCATTGTGATGGTACTCCCCGCTGATCGACGAAACGGACGCGCCAGAACCAGACGCCCGGCGCCATTTCCGCCGCGGGGCAGTGGACATTCCAGCGGAGCGGAGCCGCCGTCACCGCATCATGAAACTCCGGGTTCCGGGCGTACTGCAGCTCGTAACTGCGGGCACCCCGCTGTTCCCGCCAGACGAGGGGCGCTGGAGTGACACGGAGCATTTTCCCGGCGGCGGGATGCACGCCCCATTCATCGCTGCGGGCGGGCTCTTCCCGGAACGGTGTCGCGGCCGATACGCTCCAGGCCAGAAGAAATCCGGTGATCAAAAAGATGGCAAGTGATTTCATGGTGGGTCGCCCTTTCTCTTCAACGGCTGTCACTGGTGGACCAGAAATACCCGGTGACACGGTTCTCCCAGTAGGTGGTGGGAATCTTTTTTTCCTCCAGCAGGGCGACATGTCCGTCGGCAAAGCATACGTTGATGCTGTTGTGATTGCCGTGCCGCCACACGCCGATGCCGTCGGTGCTGGAGCAGAGCATTTGAGATTTCTGCATGGCGCCATTGGGCGGTTTGGTTTCCCACCGGTCGAGGTCGAACATGGCCGCACGGCGGCTGGGCGTTTTGATTCTGGAGATCTTCATGTCGAACTCTCCCCGCATATAGGATGCAAATCCCGCCCGGGTGTTCGTCGCCATATTGATTCCGTAATGGCGGCAGGATTTGGCGCGGTCGTATGCCCAGGAGGAGGGGCAGGCGAAGGGGGCGGTCGGATATTCGAGGCCGTTTCCGGCATCCCGCAGAAATTTGCAGTCTCCGGCGATGGCGTTCGGATTGGCGAAGCGGTACAGAACATCCTGCCATTTTCCCGCAAACGCGTTGCTTTCGGTCGCCAGATTGCCGTCGTGTGACGGTATGATGCCGGCGTTCTGGTCGACATACATCAGCATGTAGGCTCCCAGCTGCTTCAGATTCGATGAGCAGTGGATCGACTTGGCGCGTTCCCGCGCCTGATTCAACGCGGGCAGCAGCATGGCGGCGAGAATGGCTATCATTGCAATAACGATTAGAAGTTCGATCAAAGTAAATAAGCGTTTTATCATGGAACTCTCCTTCTTTTGTTGTTTTGTATTCCTGAATTTCAAAATCATTGCCGTCAAGGGAGTTTGTGGGCTGCGGAGGAATGGGGTTGAATGGCTTCCGATCATTGTGCCGGTCCTTCCGTTTGCGGCGGAGCGCAGGAGCCAGCGTCGACGAATTCATAATAGCGGGCATGGCCTGGTTGCGGCGTTTCGTTGCGGATCAGAGAGAGGAGATAGCGGACTCCTTCTGCGGAAAAGCCCTGTACGTCGATACGGAAACGGGAGAGTTGCGGATGCAGATTTCGGGCGTCGTCATGCTCATCGATGCAGAAGACGGATAGTTCCCGTGGTACGGAAACGGAACATGCTTCAAGGGATCGGCACACTTGCGGTGCCAGCATCTGGTTGCCGACAATGACGGCGGAGGGACGCTCCGGAGCGGTAAAGTACATACGGAGACGTTCCGGAGTTGCATTGGAGGAAAAGACCCAGGCCGGATTCACCGGCAGCTGCTGCTCCCACATCGCCGTCATGAAGTTTTCCAGTCGGAGGTTGTTGGGCAGAGTGGAGGCATTGTCGATCAGAAAACCGATTCGCCGGTGGCCGAGTCCGGTCAGGTAACGGACCGCGTCCCGAATGATCTCTTCGTTGGAATACCCGACCGTGAATTCCGGGGCATTTTCCAGAACGGAGCTTAACAGCAGAGTCGGTGTGCCGTTTCGCCGCAGCTTCCGGATCAGTTCCAGCGGAATGTTGCTGCGGTTGTAGATCAGAACTCCATCCAGACGATAGTCGGCAACCGTCTGTTCGATCTCTTCCGGAGCACGGAAGAGCGGCACAAGGTCGCAATGGTGTTCCTCGCAGAAGCTCCAGAGCGCACAGAGCATCTGGCGGGTGTAACTGGATTTGGAAACCGTGGAGAAAAAACCGATTTTCAAGCGCCGATTCTGTTCCAGCGGATCATCGGTCACGAAGGTCCCCGCACCGAGCCGCCGTATCACCAGGTGACGGTGGAGCAGTTCGTTCATCGCCGCGGTCGTCGTGGTCGGCGAAAGATGGAACTGCTTCGCCAGCTGCCGGTCGCTCGGCAGCCGTTCTCCGGGCGAAAGCTCGCCGGAACGGATCCGGGCGGCAAACCAGTCCGCCAGTTGCTGATACTTTGCAGTTCCGGTTGCTGTGGCTTCAAACGGTGTCATCATGAATCATCTTTCCGGGAATACGGCTTTCAATCAAAATTTTTTTCTGTTATTATTATACTATATTTTCAGTATGGTGTCAATAGTATGTATGCAATTAGTTAAAAAATAATTGTATGTATACAATTTGGGGAGAACCGCTTCCGCAGAACAAAAGACAGGGAAGGCAAACATGGAGCAGCCGGGGGCGGCTTGACAGACGGGAGGGGACAGAGTATAGTGAAATATCAGGACGGGAGGAGTGATTTATGGAATGGAGTTTTCAGAAGATCACGCTGTTTCCGCGCGGCACGCTCGCCACGCTGCTTAGGGATGCCTACTCCTTCGATTCCCGCTGGGAAGTGGCGTATGGCGGGAGTTGGTGGGAGTTCGACGCGTTCTTCTTCGACCACCCGGAGATCGCCGACCGCTGCGGCTTCTTCTCCGTGCTGGATGGTGTTCCGATCGGGTTCGTCAGCTGGGATCCGCGCCGTCTGCCGGAGTCGGTCGAAATCGGCCACAACTGCATCCATTCCGGCTGGAAGGGGAGGGGATTCGGGACGCGGCAGATGCAGGAGGCGATCCGTCGGATCTCCGTTGCGCGGCCCCGGAAAATTTTCGTCGTCACCAGTGCGCCGCTGCTTTCGGCACAACGGATGTATGAGCGGGCCGGTTTCCGGGAGTGCGCCCGGGAACCGGCTGCCGGATTCCCCGGCGACCGCATCCGTTACGAATATTTTCCCGGCCGGTGACGGCGGGGCGGCTTCTATTTTGCCCGGCAAAACTCGATGTAGTCGATCATCGCTTTCGCATCGGTGCCGGTATACTGGCTGTTGGAGGAGATGCTCAGGGCGAGCCCGTCCGGAACCTTCCCGAGTTTCTCCTTCAGGTCCTGATAGAGGTTGACCTCCTCGGTATACCAGGTGTTGAGCTTGTCCTCCTGATTGCGGAGCGAGCGCCAGTGGACGGTGACCAGTCCGTTGTAGACCGCCTTGCCGGTCAGGTTCTTCGGCGTGACCGTCTCCCAGGTATAGGAGCAGCTGGTCTGCCGGAAACGCCCGTACCCGACGTAGATGGCGATCCCCTGATCGTCTTTGGCCTTCACCCGCGCGTCGGCTCCCGCCGGGAGCTGGAGCGCTTTCCAGCGCCAGCGCATGATCGGATATTTCGCCAGATCGATTCCGGAAATGTCCGCCATGATGACGCCGGTCGCCTTCGGGGATTGGATGACGAGCACCGGATGCCCGAGTTCAGGATCCTTCTCGATGGCGTAACGCACATCCGGCGTGCGGAATTTCCCTTTGTAGGTCCATCCGGCGGGATACCCGTCCTCGTCGAGCACGGTCTTCTGAAAATCGAAACGGATCGCTTCGATCTCACCATTTTTCCCCTTGACCGGTACCCCCTTGACATCTTCGGCCCAGGCTGCGGCCGCGAACAGGATTCCGGCCAGAAACAGGATTGTTTTTTTCATCGTTTTCATGCTCCTCCATTCCGGCGTCGGGATTCTCCGCAACTGCCCCCATTAATATATCGTCCTGACTGGAAAATGCAATCCGGAAATCTCAGCTGCCGGTTGAACGGAGATTTTACAGGAAAAGACGTGAATTTTCGGAAAAACGGTGTATATTATGAGTTCTAAAGGCAGATGACTGCATTTCAAGAAACAACCAACCAGGAGAACCAACATGAGTTGTCCGTATCAGTGCTCGCACGAAGTGGAGCAGATGTGCCGCGTCGCCAAAGGCGCCAAGCATGGTCCGGCCCCGATTCCGGAAGAGGGGAAGTGGGTTAAATCCAAACAGATTACCGATATTTCCGGCCTGACCCACGGCGTGGGCTGGTGCGCTCCCCAGCAGGGCGCCTGCAAGCTGACGCTCAACGTCAAGGACGGCGTGATTCAGGAAGCGCTGGTCGAGACGCTCGGCTGCTCCGGCATGACCCACTCGGCGGCGATGGCCGCGGAGATTCTCCCGGGCAAGACCATTCTCGAAGCGCTGAATTCCGACCTCGTCTGCGACGCGATCAACGTCGCGATGCGCGAACTCTTCAAGCAGATCGTCTACGGCCGCACCCAGACCGCGTTCAGCGAGGGCGGACTGCCGATCGGCGCCGGCCTTGAGGATCTCGGCAAGGGACTGCGTTCCCAGGTCGGCACGATGTTCTCGACGCTGGAAAAGGGTCCCCGTTACCTCGAAATGGCCGAGGGCTATGTTCTCGAAATCGGCCTCGATGAGAACAGCGAGATCATCGGGTACAAGTTTGTCCACCTCGGCAAGATGATGGAGGCGATCCGCAAGGGCGTGGAACCGGCGAAGGCTTTTGCCGACAATGTCAAGAGCTACGGCCGCTTCGACGAGGCCGTCAAGAAAATCGACCCCCGCAAGGAATAAGGAGTTCACACCATGAGCGTACAGTTTGAAGGATATGAACGCCGGATCAAACAGATCGAAAAGGCGCTGAAAGAGTACGGCATCGAGTCGCTTGAAGCGGCCCGCGACCTCTGCCTTGCCAAGGGAATCAATGTCGAGGAAATCGTCCGCGGCGTGCAGCCGATCGCGTTCGAAAACGCGGTCTGGGCCTACACCCTCGGCGCTGCGATCGCGCTGAAGAAGGGGTCGAAGGACGCCGCCGAAGCGGCGGAGAACATCGGAATCGGATTGCAGGCGTTCTGCATCCCGGGTTCGGTGGCGGATTCCCGCAAGGTCGGTCTCGGCCACGGCAACCTCGCCGCGATGCTGCTGCGCGAGGAGACCCGCTGCTTCTGCTTCCTCGCCGGTCACGAGTCGTTCGCGGCCGCCGAAGGTGCGATCGGTATCGCCAAGACCGCGAACAAGGTCCGCAAGGAACCGCTCCGGGTCATCTTGAACGGCCTCGGCAAGGATGCGGCCTACATCATCAGCCGGATCAACGGCTTCACCCATGTGGAAACCGAATACGACTACGCCACCGGCGAGCTGAAGGTCGTGAGCGAGAAGGCCTTCTCGCAGGGCCCGAAGGCGGCGGTGAAGTGCTACGGTGCGGATGATGTTTCCGAAGGCGTGGCGATCATGATCAAGGAAGGGGTGGATGTCTCCATCACCGGTAATTCGACCAATCCGACCCGCTTCCAGCACCCCGTTGCCGGCACCTACAAGAAGTGGGCGATCGAGCACGGCCGCAAATACTTCAGCGTGGCCTCCGGCGGCGGCACCGGCCGCACGCTGCATCCGGACAATATGGCTGCCGGTCCGGCGAGCTACGGCATGACCGACACGATGGGCCGCATGCACGGCGACGCGCAGTTCGCGGGTTCGTCGAGCGTTCCGGCGCACGTCGAAATGATGGGCCTGATTGGAATGGGCAACAACCCGATGGTCGGCGCTTCGGTCGCCGTCGCGGTGGCTGTTGCCGAGGCCAAGTAAGGCTTTGCACAGTAGGAAAAATCCGGCCTCTTCCACGAGGGGAGGCCGGATTTTTTTGTTTGTGGAATTCTGATCTGCCGGAGGAGAATCGCGGAGAACGTGCATGAGCGAAGCCGCGAAGCTCATCCTCGCCGACCGTATGCAGCCCGGGGGATCGCAGCAGTCTTTCGAAATTTCCCGGGCGTGGTTATGCGTGGACCAGCAGCGCGGTCTCCACGTTGCCGAAAGGCGCGCTCACCTGGATCCCCGCCACCCGGTCACGCACCGCGGCCGCACTTTCCCGGGCAATGGCGATTCCGGTTTCCCGCTGTGCTTCGCGGGTTTCCGCCACCGCCATCCGTTCCATGATCGAATCCGGGACGACGACTCCGGGCACCTCTGTGCGCATGAATTCCGCGTTGCGCAGGCTGGTCAGCGGCCAGATTCCGGCGATTACCGGTACGTGGAGATGGGCAATCCGGTCCAGAAACGCGAAGAGCGACGTTTCAGCAAAGACCGGCTGCGTGATGATGAAATCCGCTCCCGCCTCCACCTTTTCGCAGGTGCGACGATACTCCCGCTCCAAATCGATTGCGCTCGGATCCGCTCCGACGCCGATCACGCAGCGGGTGACAGCGTTCAGCGCCTGACCGCCCAGATCCACTCCGCGATTCATCCGTGCCTGGATCTTTACCAGGCCGATCGAGTCGACGTCGAACACTCCGGAACTGAATGGATAATCTCCCAGCTTCGGAGGATCGCCCGTGATGAAAAGCACATTGTTGATTCCCGCTCCGGCGCAGCCGAGCAGTTCCGCCTGCAGTCCGATCAGACTGCGGTCGCGACAGCAGCAGTGCAGAACCGTTTCGATGCCGGTTTCGCGCTGCAGGGTAATTGCCGTCACCAGCGGAGAGATGCGGGCGCTGGCCCGCGGACCATCCGGCAGATTGACCGCATCGATTCCCGCTTCACGGCAGCGGCGAGCTCCGGCAATCGTTTTCGTGAGATCAAAGCCGCGCGGCGGAGTGATTTCCACCAGCTTGATCCACTCACCCGCGGCCAGTTTCGCTCCGAGCGCGGAACGCTCCTTGAGGGGAATTGGCTCCGAGAGTTCCGTCTTTGCGGATTCTACGGTTGGAATCCGCCGTTTTTCCGCTCGCATCAACGGCTTGATGGTTCTCGCCAGCTCTTCGATATGGGCAGGGGTAATACCACAGCAGCCGCCGATGGCAGCCGCTCCCAGGGAAGCGTAACGCTTGGCGTACGTGCTGAAATATTCCGCACTGGTCATGTAGATCATCCGTCCGTCGACCCCTTTCGGAACTCCGGCATTGGGTTGAACGATGATCGGCAGATCGGTTTTGCCGACCAGCTCCTCCAGCTCAACAAGCGTACTTTCCGGGCCGCCGCCGCAGTTCAACCCAATCGCCGTCGGCGCGTCTCCGGGGTAGCAGGCGAGCAGTTTCAGAAACTCGTCCAGGCTGTTTCCATGGCATCGGGACTGCGGATCGATGGCGAAGCTGAGTACGTAGGGACGCCCCCGGAACGATTTCATCGCCTCCAACGCCCCCCCGAGGTCAATGGTGGTGCGCAGTGATTCAAAAATGATGAAATCCGCGTCGGAAAGCGCGCCGATCTGTTCGATGAGCAGATCGCGGCGACTTGCAGTGTCGGCGGGGGATTCCGGCTCCCCGACCGGGCCGACCGAACCGGCCACCAGCGCCCGCCCGTCGGCAGCGCGGCGGGCAAGTTCCACGCCGGCGCGGTTGATCGCCACGGTCTGATCGGCAAGGCCGAAATGGGAGAGCCTTCGCGCATTCGCGTTGAATGTGTTGGTGGTCAACACCTCCGCACCGGCCTTCAGATATTCGTTGTGGATATCGAGGATTACATCCGGGTTGGTGACGGACAACTGTTCAAACGAGGCATTGATGAAAAAATTCCGACGGTAGATTTCCGTGCCGATTGCACCGTCGAAAATCACCAGCGATTCGGCAAGTTTCTCCTTGAGAGGATTCATTGTTTCTTCAATCCGGTTTCGATTGGGGTTGTTCTTACATACTTTCCCATAAAATATCACGGATTTTTCCGGATATCAATGCCGTTTGCTCTTTTTCCGCCGGGAAAGCGCCGGCAGATCAAAACGGCGGCTCCTCCGGGGGAGGGGCGTTCCGCGTCGGGGAGGGGACGTCCGCTTCAAAGTTGCTCCACTGCCCCTCCTTCCCGTCATCACGGGTCAGCAGTTCGATCTTCCGCTCCAAGGCATCGAGTTTGCCGCGGCAGGCATTTACCAGTCGGCTTCCGGTTTCGAAGTCGGTCATCAACTCCTCCAGCGGCAGGCGGCCGGTCTCCATTTTCGCCACCAGACTTTCCAGTCTCTCCAACGCCTGCTCGAACGGCATGGCATCCAGCTCTTCCGGGGTAATCGGGGTATCTTCCGGCATGATAGATTCAGCTCCGTTTGTTCGTTTTCAAAGAAATATTCGGGTCGATGGTTCGAAACTCACAGCGCTCCCGGTCGTACCCGAACAGATGCCCGGTGGCAATCGCAAAATACCATGCATGCAGCGCAAGTTTTCCGGCCTCCACCCGCCGGCGGACCCAGGGGAAGGTGAGCAGATTTTCCAGCGCCAGAACCAGCGAAGCCTCTTCGCAGGCGTGTCGGCGGGTCATTTCGTCCGCATCCGGAAGTTTTTCCTGCACTGCGCGCCGCGCCGGTTCCGCCAGATCGAGCCACCGCTCCAGAAACTCTCCCGCCGGCCTTTCCGGCGTCCGCTTCATCAGCGCATGGATCCCTCCGCAATCGGAGTGACCGAGCACGATGATATGTTCCACTTCCAGAGCGGTTACCGCGTATTCCAGTGCGGCGCTGACGCCATGATGCCGTGTATCCGGTTCGCAAGGCGGGACCAGATTGGCGACGTTACGGATGACAAAGAGATCCCCCGGCGCACTCTGCGTGAGCAGCGCCGGGTCCACCCGGGAGTCAGAACAGGCGATCACCAGAATTCGGGGATTCTGACCATGTTTCAGCTGATCAAACAGTTCCGCGTCTCCAGAAAAATAGATGTTCCGGAAACTTCGAAATCCGTGGATCAGCCTTGCAATCGCATCATCCACCGGGTTTACTCCAGCATTCCAAGCATGAAGCGGTAGACCTTGTCTCCATCTCCCGGCAGATATTCATGCCCGAAGTCGGGATAGAACACCACCTCTTTCGGAGAAGTGATCTTGTTGAACGCGGCAAACTGGCTGGACGGCGGGCAGACCGTATCCATCAGCCCGGTCGCCATCCGCACCCGGCAGCGGATCCGGGGCGCCAGGTTCTGCACGTCAATGTAGCCGAGCCGTTCAAAGAACGCGTCTTCGTGCGCGTGCGTCGGATCCACCTGCCGGAAGTAATATTGAATATCCTCATAGGCCGCTTTGGCCAGATCCATGTTCCACACTCTCCGGTAGTCGCAGAGGAACGGATAGGTGGCTGCCGCCCGGTTGACCTCAGGCACCAGCGCCGCACAGGCGAGCGTGAGACCGCCGCCCTGACTGCCGCCCATTACACCGACTTTGGTCGCATCGACATCTTCCATCGCCATCACCAGACGGACCAGCTCGGCGGTGTCGAGGTAATTGCTCCGGAAAAGCAGCTTTTTCGGGTCAGGATCGGCCGCGCCGCGGACGATATGACCGCGCAAAGTCATTCCCTCAATCAGGGAGACGTCCTGCGATTTTCCGCCCTGTCCGCGACAGTCGAGCGCTGCCACGGTGAAACCGGACTGCACGTAATTCAGCATTCCACTCCAGTCACCGGAGTGGCCGGAATAACCGTGAAACTGCACCACCGCCGGATGCGGCTGCGTCGCATTTTTCGGACGCACCAGTTTCGCATAGATGCGCGCTCCGCCGACTCCGCGGAAGTAGAGATCGAAACATTCCGCATTCGGCACCTGAAATTCCGCCGGAATCAATTTCATCTGCGGATCAACGGCGTTCAGTTCTTCCAGCGATTCCTCCCAGTAACGGTCAAAATCGGCCGGGCGCGGACTGCTGCCCTGATACACTTTGAGCTGTTCCACCGGCATGTCGATCAACATGATACAATCCTTTCTCCTATTTATACAGCAAAAGAACGGCGGAGAGATTCCGCCGCCCTTTCGCCAGTCTTCACTGATTATTTTTTGAGCAGATAGTCCGGCTGGTCCGTGCGGAACGGAGAAGCAGGGAATCCCTCTTTGTTGTAGAGGTTCGCGTTGCCGGGATAACCGGCCCAGGCATAGCGAACCGCCACCGGCTCCTTGACCGCATCCGACCAGACCACGACCTCGTCCCCATCGATCTTCGCCTTCGCCCAGACGAATTTTCCATCCTTCCCGGCAATTGCGAAGGAGGCGAGCTCTCCGCCGTTGGCCACCAGACCGCTGCCGACGTTGTCGAACGAGAGGTAGACCTTCCCGTCTCTGATCTTCATCGACTTGTAGAGCGGCCCGGCGGAGATTGTTCTGCTGCCGTAGGCGATACGTTCCGCTTCCCTTGCCAGACGGTAGGCCAGCGTCTGCTTGTCCGCCGGATGAATGTCGAAGGGATCGCCGATGTCGATTGCCACCGCCATGCCGGTGTTGGGAACCGCCAGCGTCGCCGTCTGCACTTCACGCAGTTTCGGCCAGTTGCTGTCCGACGGCTGCCGATTGACCCAGAAATCCGCCGGGCCGGGCTCGCTCGGAGAGTGTCGCTCAAACGCTGCCAGCTGGACAAACAGGAACGGCATTTCCGGATTGTTCCACTTGGTGCGCCAATCCTTGATCAGCAGCGGGTGCAGAATCATGTAGTCCTTGTAGCGGCCGGAGTTGGATTCTCCCTGATACCAGATGACTCCACGGATCGGATAAATTGTCCACGGGGCGATCATCGAATTGTAGAGCGTGGCGGGGAAGTGTGAGTTGCGTCCGACTGTCAGACTGGGCGGCTCCGGCCTTTCGCCGATCTTGGCGAGATTTACTTGAAACTCCATTCGGGATTTCCAGCCTTTTGCCAGGCTGATCCGACCTTCCGGAGTGGACGCCAGCCGCAAATAAACCTTGTCGGACGGCCCCAGCAAACCGCCGTCGCCGAACATGTCGGAAACGCGCACCGCAATGACGTTGCGACCGACCCGGACCAGTTTCCCGGGAATGGTGTATTTGCGTTCCTTCGCCCAGTATTCCGGTGTTTCCGTGCCGATTGCACCCACCTTGACGCCATTGAAGTAGGTTTCGTCACAATCATCGATCGCGCCGAGGAAAAGCTGCAGATCCTTTCCAGCCCAGGCGGCGGGTAGATCCACCGTGCGGCGGAACCACATCACACCGTCGACATCGCTGGCGAATCCGGCGGGAATGGAACAGTCGGTCCAGTCGGAGTCGTTGAACGCGGGAGTTTTCCAGAGTGCGGCCTCCGCAGTCTGTTTCGCGCCGTACTCATAGAAACGTTTCTCCCATCTGGCGAAATTCTCCGTATTTTTCTTCCACAATTCCTGTATTTTCTTCTCGATTTCCGCCTTGGTCATGCCGGCGGTGGCAATCTTTTCCAGTTCGCGGGTGCGACCGGCGGAGCGGTAGCCGTCGGCGCTGATCCAGCTTTCAATCGGCGTCCCGCCCCAGCTTGAATTGATGAGTCCGACCGGCACATCCAGATCCTGCTGGAGACGCCGTCCGAAATAGTACCCGAGCGCACTGAATGGCTTGACCGCCTCCGGAGTGGCGATCGTCCATCCGGGGCCGGCAATTTCCTGCTGTTCAACCCCCGGAGAAACCGAACGGCGCTGATTGGTGTTGAAGAGGCGGATCTTCGAGTTGTTCGCCCGCGCCGCCTCCCGGTCGGCGTTCAGGCTGTTCCAGAACTTCCTGCCGCTCCAGACCGGCATTTCCATATTGCTCTGCCCGCTGCAGAGCCAGACTTCGCCGATGAGCACATCATCAAAGCGAACCGGCTGCGAGCCGGGGCCGCCCTCGACAAGAACGGTATAGGGGCCGCCGGCATCCATCGCCGGAAGATCGGTCATCCATCGGCCGTTCTCATCGGCTTCCGCATAAGCGGAATTCTCTCCGATGGTCACCTTGACCGACTTGCCCGGAGCGGCGGTTCCTCCAATGCGGACTGGCATGTCGCGTTGAAGCACCATGTGGTCGCCGTACACATTGTGGACGGTGAATTTTTCCGCCATGTCATGGTTTGAGAACAGTGCGCAGGCGCTGAGAAGGAATGTCAGCGTCAGCGTTGCCGCCGGCAGAAACCATTTCCGCATAATTTTTCCTTTCTTTGAAGTTGGGTTCCGGGAACTCTGTTTTTTCTATTATAACCTCATTTTTCCGAATATGCAATCAGAAAAAATGATTTTAGGCTTGAATTTTTCCCGGTCGAGCACTACTTTAAATGCACGATGGAGTATTTCCATTACCCTAAAACTTCAAAAAGGAGTCTTTCTCATGGCGATCAGCTACAAAGATCTCGGCCTTGTGAACACCCGTGAGCTGTTCAAGAAGGCAATCAAGGGCGGATACGCGATCCCCGCGTACAATTTCAACAATATGGAACAGATGCAGGCGATCATTCAGGCCTGTGTCGAAACGGAATCCCCGGTCATCCTCCAGGTCTCGAAGGGGGCCCGCGAATACGCCAACCAGACTCTGCTCCGTTACATGGCGCAGGGCGCGGTCGAGTATGCTAAGGAGATTTCCGGCGGCAAAGGCATTCCGATCGTCCTCCACCTCGATCACGGTCCGGATTTCGAAACCTGCAAGAGCTGCATCGACAACGGCTTCTCCTCGGTCATGATCGACGGATCCCATCTCCCCTATGAGGAGAACATCAAGGAAACCCGCAAGGTTGTGGAATACGCGCACAAGTTCGACGTCACCGTCGAAGGCGAACTCGGCGTTCTCGCCGGCGTCGAAGATGACGTCAAGGCGACTTCTCACACCTATACCCGTCCGGAAGAGGTGGAAGATTTCGTCAAGCGCACCGGCGTCGACTCTCTGGCGATCGCCATCGGCACCTCCCACGGCGCCTACAAATTCAAGCCGGGCGAGAATCCGCGCATCCGTCTCGACATCCTCGCCGAAATCGAGAAGCGCATTCCGGGCTTCCCGATCGTGCTGCACGGCTCCTCCAGCGTTCCGCAGGATCTGGTCAAGATCATCAATGAGCATGGCGGCAAACTCAAGGATGCGATCGGCATTGGTGAAGATCAGCTTCGCGCTGCGGCCCGTTCGGCGGTCTGCAAGATCAACATCGATTCCGACGGCCGTCTGGCGATGACTGCGGCGATCCGCAAGGTCTTCGACGAGAAGCCGGAAGAGTTCGATCCGCGCAAGTACCTCGGCCCGGCCCGTACCGCGCTCAAGGAACTCTACAAGCGCAAGAACATCGAAGTGCTCGGCTCCGCCGGTCACGCCTACGACAAGTAATTGTCGTATAACGAATTAAAATTCGTTGATTCAACCGCTTCCGGCGTTTCGCCGGGAGCGGTTTTTTCATGAGAAGGGTTGTTTTGTCGAAACGGAGGCCCCGGGGCAGGGGAAGCTATTGCCGGTGTCGGGGATCCAGTGCGTCGCGCAGGGCATCGCCGAGTACATTCAACGCCAGCACCAGCAGGAACATGAACCCTGTTGCTGCGGCGATTTCCCACCAGATGCCGCGCCAGAGACGGTCCTGACCGTCGGAGATCATCACCCCCCAGCTCGGAGCGCTTTGAACGCCGAACCCCAGGTAGCTCACAATCACCTCCAGCATGACCGCTCCGGCGAAGGTGAGGGTAAAGTAGATGATGACCAGGTGGAACACATTCGGCAGAATATGCCGTAGAATGATCTTCGGGGAACTCACACCGGCAACTTTCGCCGCAGCAACGTACGGCATGGTGCGCAACCGCATGGTTTCTCCGCGCACTACCCGGCACAGGGTCACCCAGCCGGTCAGTCCAATGGCGAGATAGACCGCCAGCATGCCCGGTTCCGCGCGCAGCAGCGATCCGAGGATGCCAGCGAACTCCATCATACCGGCGGAGAGAAAGTTCCGTGAGACCAGAAGGGCGAAGGCGAGAATGAAGAGCAGTGTCGGCATGGAGGCGAAGGTGCTGTACGCCCATACCACCCAGTCGTCGAATTTTCCACCGTAAAATCCGGCGATTGCACCGAGGGCGACGCCGATGAAAACGGCGATGAATCCAGCGATTACGCCGACCTTTACCGCGGTTGCGCTCCCCGCAGCGGCACGTAACAGGACATCACGCCCCTGATAATCGGTCCCCAGCCAGTGTTCACGGGACGGAGGGGCGTAACGAGACGTATCATCCGTGCGCTGAAAGATCGGTGTTACACCGGTCTGTTCGCAATAGATGGAATATCCTTCCGTCCCCACCGCCAGAAGAAGATAGAAAAGCACGACAACAAGCGATGCCACCGCGGAAGGCATCCGCAGCAGCATTCGCCAGGCGGTGACGCGGCGTGCCGTCATGAGTGCTTCTCCGCAAGAGTGTGCAGTTTGACCTGCAGCAGCGCGATATCCGCCGGAGTGACCCCGTCGATTCGTCCGGCCTGCGCCAGGGTGGTCGGGCGCACCTTCAGCAGTTTCGCGCGGGATTCGCTGCTCAGACCGCGAACCGCCTCATAATCAAAATCGGATGGAATCTCCAGATGTTCCAGCCGATGGAGTCGAACGATTTCCGCCGCCTCCCGCTGCAGATATCCGTCATATTTGGCTTCGACCAGCAACTCGCGCCAGACTCGCCTGCCCATCGGCGTGTCCGGAAGTTCCGGCAGCAACCGTGCAGGGAAGGGCAGGGGAGTCGCGGTTCCCCGTTCCGCAGGGAAGGAGGCGTCCGGCCCCAGTTCGGCCAGATGTTTCAACAGCGGACGCCCGGCGGATTTTTCGCTCCGGCAACGGGTAAGCGTGGAATCAAGCATCTCTTTGAATTTCAAAAACTCCCGATATTTCGACTCGGGAAGAAGGCCGTTTGCTCTGGCAAATTCCGTCAACCGGAGATCCGCATTGTCCTGCCGCAGCGACAGCCGATATTCCGCTCGGCTTGTGAAGAGGCGATAGGGTTCCACAATCTCTTTGGTGGTGAGATCGTCGATCATTACACCGATATAACTGCGGTCGCGGCCCAGTTCGACCGGGGAATGGCCGGCGACCGCTTTCGCCGCGTTCATTCCCGCCACAAGCCCCTGTCCGGCTGCTTCTTCATAGCCGCTGGTGCCGTTGATCTGACCGGCCGTGAAGAGATTGTCGTAACGTTTGACCCTGAGAGAGCGCTCCAGTTGGTCCGGGTAGAGAAAGTCATATTCAATCGCATAGGCATAACGGGAAATCACTGCGTGTTCCAGTCCCGGCACGGAACGGACCATTTGCCGCTGTACCTCGGGAGGAAGACTGGTGGAGATTCCATTAATATAAAACTCGTCTGTCTGGGCTCCTTCCGGCTCCAGATAGAGCAGATGGCGCGGATGTTGCGGGAAGCGAACGATCTTATCCTCAAACGAGGGGCAGTAACGAGTACCGATTCCTTTGATAATTCCTTGATACATGGGAGAATATTGTAAATTTTCCCGGACGATTTCCGCCGTGCGCCCGGTGGAATAGACCTGATAGCAGGGCAGATCATGCCGAACGGCTTCCGGGAGGGCAGGGGAGAGCTTGCGGCTCCAGTGGCTGAAACGTTCTTCCGTTTCTTCACTTGGCTGAAGTTGCATGCCGGAAAAATCGATGGTCTTGGCAAGGATACGGGGAGGGGTGCCGGTCTTCAACCGGCCGAGACGCAGCCCCAGATTTTCCAGAGCCCCGGAAAGAGACGTCGCCGGAAAATCTCCGGCCCGGCCTCCCGGAAAATGGCGTAATCCATAGTGGAGCGTGCCCCGCAGAAATGTTCCTGTAGTAATGACCACCGCACCGCAGCGGATCTGATCGCCAAACTGGTTCTCGACGCCGACAATCCGCTCTTTTTCGACGAGAAAACCTGTGACTTCCGCCTGCAGGATATCGATGCCGGGAGTCTGTTCGAGCAGATATTTCATGCCGCGCTGATAGCAGACCTTATCGCATTGGGAACGGGGTGACCAGACTGCCGGCCCTTTGGTGCGGTTCAACATGCGAAACTGAATCGACGCTGCATCGGTGACGACTCCCATCGCGCCGCCCATTGCATCGATTTCCCGTACCACCTGTCCCTTGGCAATACCGCCGATCGCCGGATTGCAGCTCATCTGGGCAATATGGTCCAGATTCAGCGTAATCAGCAGTGTTTCAGCTCCAAGCCGGGCTGCCGCAAATGCCGCTTCGCAGCCGGCATGTCCGGCTCCGATAACAACAACATCGTACTGTTTCATCGTGGTTGACAAATTTCCTTGCTATGGCAGAATGACATCTTATTAAAATAAAACATTCCGCACATTTTATCAAATCGGTTTAAAAAGATACTCTCAACAAAAAATCGTGGCTTATCGACAATTTTATGATCAAGTTATTAACAAGCGTCATGTTTGCAATTCATATCTTTTTTATAATAAATGAATTAATCATGCTCCCCTCACCTCGGAACAAGATTCGTATATTAACATAACATACATTATGCGACGTTAGAAATATACCGTAAAGCCACGAGAAGGGCCCGAAAATTCC
>ENA-UONW01002415-UONW01002415.1-human-gut-metagenome-genome-assembly--contig:-CS52-NODE-2415-length-18419-cov-24.669244_pt1 | contig 18419 bp, 16 predicted proteins | sample MGYA00242463_ERZ724010 | MGnify/ENA metagenome assembly ERZ724010 | reverse complement strand
GAAATTTACAGACTTGAGTGGATTCTTTCCAGACACACTTTTTGGAACACTACCCGATTTAGTGATATGGCATGATGAGTAAAAATAAAACACGTCACGCTAAATGCTATTGAATATCAATACCTTGCATATAAACGTGACGTGTGATATTTCTGTTGTTAAAATAGTTTGGTCTTTCTTTTATACCAGAGTGTTTTATTTGTCCTTTGCCGGCAAAATCTCCAGCCAATAACCGTCTGGATCATTTATGAAATAAAGATGCATATCGTGGTTTTCGTAGCAAACCCAGCCTTTAGATTTGTGAAATTCAAAAACTTCTTTGTAGTCTTCAGCCACTCTGAAACAGATATGACTTTCGTTATCGCCAAGTTCATATGGCTGAGGATGGTCTTTAAGCCAGGTAAGTTCAAGTTCATATAATCCTTTATCGTCAGTAAGTTTTACTATAATAAATGAACCGTCTTTTGCTTCCATGCGTGAATTGACGTGCAGTCCTACTGCCTCTTCGTAGAATTTAATGCTGCGTTCTATGTCTGTTACGTTAATGTTGCAGTGGTCTAAAAATCCTGTTACTTTCATATCTTATACTTTAATTAAGTTTTACGTATGCAAAGATAGGCATATTATACATTTTACACGATGATATTACATTGAAAAATTTGTAATGACGTGAATAATATTTTGTAAAAGTATGTTCACATTGCTAAAGAAGATACACTGGTGAATATTTTATATAGTTAAAATTTTATTTGAGTTTGGTGTTTCCGTATGCGTTCAAATCAGATATCTAAATAGATTAAGCAAATAAATCAATTAGTTGCTGATATTTTTTTATAAAATAATTAAGTGACAGATTATAATACGAATGAATTATTTATGTATTGCGTTTACTGTTTTATGGTATGATGATTAATTTAGAATGTCTAAAAGTGTCAATAATATAATTTATATAAAAAATTATTTTGAATTATTGTTTTATATTTTATATCTTTGTCCCAAGTTAATTTAAAGTATGAAAAAGGTAAGTATTGAAAGTCTAAATGACAACTTTATTGAGGCTATAGGCAAAGAATGGATGCTTATTGCATCTGGAAGTAAAGAAAAATTTAATGTAATGACGGCGTCATGGGGATGCGTTGGCTGGTTGTGGAACAGACCCATCGCCGTAGTTTTTGTGCGTCCGGAACGTTTTACACATGAGTTCATTGAAAAGAATAAATATGTTACTTTATCTTTCCTTGGTAAAGAACCAGATATGCGTGCCATATATAATTTTTGTGGCTCAAAGTCAGGTCGCGAATATGACAAGGTAAAAGAAACCGGTCTGATTCCTCTTGAGACAGAATATGGATGTGTCGCGTTCGAACAGGCCCGTATTACGCTAGAGTGCGAGAAACTTTATAAGGATAATCTTAAGCCAGAATGCTTTCTGAATGCAGAGTTAAGAAAATGGTATGATACTATGAAAGGAGAATACCATGACGTTTATTTCATGGAGATTAAAAATGTCTATATAAGGTAGTGAATGTACCGACAGCATAAATCGGTTTTATGATTTTATTTATATATAGAAAAAAGACAAGAAATAATTTTGCCAATTGGTTGAAAAATAGTAAATTTGCACCCGATTTTCATAAAATAGTTGAATGAAGAACGACAAAAACAATCATTATCGCGTAAATGAACAGATTCGCGTAAAAGAAGTCCGTATCGTAGGTGATAACGGATCAACAGTAGTACCAACTCGTCAGGCGTTGGAAATGGCGCGTGAGGAAGGTGTTGACCTTGTGGAAATTTCTCCTAATGCACAGCCGCCGGTATGTCGTCTCATCGACTATAGTAAATTCCTGTATCAACAGAAAAAGCGTGCAAAGGAACTCAAGGCTAAGCAGGTTAAGCAGGAAGTAAAGGAAATTAGATTCGGACCGCAAACTGATGAACATGATTACAACTTTAAGTTGAAACATGCAAAGGAGTTTTTGGAAGATGGAAATAAAGTACGTGCATTCGTGTTCTTCCGTGGCCGTTCAATTCTCTTTAAAGAGCAGGGTGAAGTTCTATTGCTTCGTTTCGCAAACGATTTGGAAGAGTATGGTAAAGTTGAGCAGATGCCGGCACTTGAAGGTAAGAAGATGTTCTTATACCTTAGTCCGAAAAAAGCTGGTGTTGCAAAGAAAAGTCAGCAGAAGATTGATCGTGAGCGTCGTGAGGCAGAAGCTAAGGCAGCTGATAACGTTTCAGAGAAATTGTCGTCTGCAGCGGGAGGGCTGTTCGATAATGCCAAAAATGGTGCTGATGCATTGAAAAAACTCAGTGGCGGCAACGAATAATATTTACATGAAAATATAAATATGTGCGTAACGTCCTGGTATATACGTTGCCACAGGTAATAAATAACAACTAATTTAAATTTAAAAAAAATGCCAAAAATGAAGACAAATTCCGGTGCAAAGAAGAGATTCCGTTTCACCGGTACAGGTAAGATTAAGAGACATCATGCTTACCACAGTCACATCCTGACTAAGAAAACAAAGAAGCAAAAACGTAATCTGGTACACCAGACAATCGTAGACCAGAGCAACATGAAGCAGGTACGCGACTTGCTGTGTCTCCGTTAATCTATGTCGAACAAAAATTAGAGGAAAAAAATTATGCCAAGATCAGTAAATCACGTTGCTTCAAGAGCAAAAAGAAAAAGAATTTTAAAGCTCACCCGTGGATACTACGGAGCTAGAAAAAATGTCTGGACGGTTGCTAAAAACACTTGGGAGAAAGGTTTGACTTATGCATATCGTGACCGTCGTAATAAGAAACGTAACTTCCGTTCTTTGTGGATTCAGCGTATCAATGCTGCTGCCCGTCTTGAGAACATGAGCTACTCAACACTTATGGGTGCTTTGCACAAGGCTGGTATCGAGATAAACCGTAAGGTTCTTGCAGATCTCGCTGTTAATAATCCTGAGGCTTTCAAGGCTATCGTTGAGAAAGTTAAATAAATAACAGAAGAAAATAATTGTGACATATCGGAGCAGCAATTTCTATTTAATTAGGGATTGCTGCTTTTTATATTTTAGTAAAAGTTATGGGGATTGTAATTGGAATTGATGTTGGTATAAGCACAACTAAGATTGTTGGTATACGTGATGGACAAGTTGTGTCGCCTATGCGTGTAAAAGCAACAGATCCAATAACATCATTATATGGCGCTTTTGGAAAGTATCTGTATGATAATAAAATACAACTTTCTGATGTTGAGCATGTTATGCTTACAGGTGTTGGAAGTGCCTATATTAATGAACCTGTTTATGGCTTGGCTACTGACAAGGCCAATGAGTTTATTGCAGATGGATTGGGTGCACGGCATGAGTCTGGCCGTGATCATATCATCGTTGTCAGCATGGGAACCGGAACCTCTCTTGTAAAATGTGATGGTGACAAAATTGAGCATGTTGGCGGTATTGGTATTGGAGGTGGAACATTGCAGGGATTATCCCGTCTGTTACTCAAGACGGATGATATACGTACTGTTTCTGAGATGGCAATGAATGGTAATGTATCGAGGATAAATCTTTCTATAGGCGATATCAGTGCCCGTCCTTTGCCGGGCTTGCCGATGTCTGCAGTTGCGTCTTTGTTTGGAAATGCTAAAAGTGATGCTTCGCGTGAGGATATTGCCATAGGCTTAATTTGGACTGTATTGCAGTCTGTTGGGCAGTCTGCTGTTTTGGCATCTATAGGCAGTAATATCCGTGAATATGTCATGATTGGTAATCTTACATTACTGCCTCAGTGCAGGAGGGTATTCCCGCCGATAGAAAAATTGTATCGTGTAAAGCTTATTATACCCGAATATTCAGAATATTGTACAGCAATAGGTGCAGCTTTGAGTTATTTTGATGACAGGTATAAGACAGATAGGCTATAAAGATAAGACACGTGCCGATTAATGACTTTTACATGTTCAACAGACACGTGTCTTTTTGTATGTTCTAATTTATTGGTTAACGTTTTTCATAGATAATGATATTCTGTTTCGTTTATGGTCAACTCCTATGACTTTTACCATAACATGTTGATGAAGTTTAACGATAATGGTTGGGTCGCTGACAAATTTGTTGGCTAATTGAGAGATGTGTACAAGTCCGTCTTGATGAACACCTATGTCGACAAATGCTCCGAAATTTGTTATGTTTGTAACTATACCCGGTAATACCATTCCTTCAACAAGATCGTCAGTGGTGTTTACATTAGGATCAAACTCAAATTCTTCCAAATGTTCACGTGGGTCGCGTCCTGGTTTTTCCAGTTCTGCCATTATATCTGTTAGAGTCGGCATTCCAACATTGTCACTTATGTATTTTCTTATATCAATGTTTTTGCGCTTATCTTTGTCTGCAATAAGTTCAGCTACGCTGCATCCGCAATCTTTAGCCATTTTTTCTACAAGTTTATAGCTTTCTGGATGTACGGCTGTATTGTCAAGCGGATTTTTTGCATTTGGTATTCTTAAAAATCCTGCACACTGCTCGTATGCTGAAGGTCCAAGGCGCGGTACTTTGAGTAATTGGGAACGGCTGTTGAATGCACCATTTGCTGTACGGTAGTCAACTATGTTTTGTGCAAGAGTAGGGCCTAATCCGCTTACATATGTAAGCAGATGTTTGCTCGCTGTATTAAGATTTACTCCTACAGAGTTGACACAACTTTCAACAGTTAGATCAAGACTCTTCTTCAATTTTGTTTGGTCAACATCGTGCTGATATTGTCCAACGCCAATACTTTTGGGGTCAATCTTTACGAGTTCGGCTAACGGATCCATCAGGCGTCTGCCAATGCTTACTGCTCCGCGAACTGTTACATCCTTGTCTGGAAATTCTTCACGGGCTGTTTTTGACGCAGAGTATACTGAAGCACCGTCTTCACTTACTGTAAATATTTGTACTTCGTGTTCAAAACTAAGAGTTTTTATAAATCGGTCTGTTTCTCTGCTTGCCGTACCATTGCCTATAGCGATAGCTTCTATTGCATATTTCTTAACCATTTGTTTGATTTGTTCCGAAGCTTTAATCTGTTCATTGTGAGGCTGGTGTGGAAATATTGCTTCATGATGGAGCAGATTTCCCTGTTCGTCAAGACACACAACCTTACAGCCTGTGCGAAATCCTGGGTCGATACCCATTACGCGTTTCTGTCCCAATGGAGCCGCAAGTAGAAGTTGTCTTAGGTTTTCGGCAAAAACAGATATTGCTTCACTGTCGGCTTTTTCTTTACTGCCTGCAGCAAACTCTGTTTCTATTGATGGTTTCAGAAGGCGTTTAAAAGAGTCGGTTACTGCTTCTCCGACTAGTGTAGAACATTTGCCGTATCCTCTTACGAATAATCTTTTCAGTTTGTCTACACATTCTTCATCATTAGCAGAGATGTTTACACGTAGTATTCCGTCTCTTTCACCTCTTCTCATTGCCAATAGTCGATGTGATGAGCATTTTTTTAACGGTTCAGAAAAATCGAAATAGTCAGAGTATTTTGCTGCTTCATCCGTATCGGCTTTGCTTTTTATCACTTTAGATGTAATTATTGCCCCACGTCTGTAAGCACCACGTAACTGACTTCTTGACCGTTCGTCTTCGCTTATATTTTCTGCTATAATGTCTTGTGCTCCTTTTATTGCTTCATCTTCGTCTTTTACGTTTTCATTTATGTATTTTTTTGCTGTATTTTCTAGGTTATTGTCTCTTTGAAGCATTATTATAGTAGCAAGCGGCTCTAATCCGTTTTCTCTGGCAATTTGAGCTCTCGTCCGCCGTTTAGGTTTATAAGGCATATATATGTCTTCGAGAACTTCAGGTTCCCAGCACTCATTTATACGTTTTTCCAGTTCTGCAGTCAGTTTCCCTTGTTCATGGATTGTCTTTAATATGGTTTCTTTTCGTTTGGAAGTTTCTTTCATTTGGTCATTCAGTTCGCTTATTCGCGCAATCTGAACTTCATCCAAGCCTCCTGTACGTTCTTTCCTGTAACGGCTGATAAATGGAATTGTACATCCAGAGTCAAGCAGTTGCAGCGTGTTGTCAACATATTTTATGCTGATATTAAGAATTCCTGATATTCTTTGGGCAAATAAATTCATATTGATATTATTGATTAATTTGTTACAAAATTACATCTTTTGGTTTAAAATACAATTCTTTGTCAGGATTTTAAAAGTTAAATGTTCTATTGTATTTGAGATAAATATATCCTTTTCGTTAAAGGATAGTAAAAAAGAGAACTTCATTCACAGCCTTTCTTTTAAAATACTTATCTTTGCATTAAGCTAAATTATTAGAATACGGATGTCATTCTTTAAGTTCTGTTGTCCGTAATATGGCTTATATTATTTTTAGGGATATATATTTTAACTCTGAAATCATTATTATTTTTATGATAACGACATTAATAATCCTTGCTGTATCAGCATTATTCTTTGCTATAGGAAAAATTCGTTCAGATGTGGTAGCCTTGTGTGCTTTGATATTACTTATGGCTTTCGGTATCCTTACCCCGGAAGAAGCACTTTCAGGATTTTCCAACTCTGTCGTGATAATGATGGTTGGCCTTTTTGTTGTGGGTGGAGCTATATTTCAAACAGGCTTGGCAAAAATGATTAGTGGCAAAATAATGAAGCTTGCCGGTAATAGTGAACTGCGCCTGTTCTTACTTGTAATGGTTGTAACATCGGTTATTGGTGCATTTGTAAGTAATACAGGTACTGTGGCTTTAATGCTTCCTATAGTTGTGAGTCTTGCGTCAAAAGCACGCATAAGTGCCGGTCGATTACTTATGCCACTTGCTTTTGCCAGCAGTCTTGGAGGGATGTTAACCCTGATCGGAACTCCGCCCAACCTTGTGATACAGGATGTTCTTACGGCTGCAGGTTATGAGCCATTATCGTTCTTTTCTTTTTCTCCGATAGGATTGGTGTGTATTGTCATTGGTATAGTAGTACTGCTTCCACTGAGTAAATGGTTACTTGTAAAGAAGAATGATGGCGGTAACACTAAAGAGTCTAAATCAAAATCTTTGGATGAACTTGTAAAAGAATATAAACTCAATGAGAATCTTTCCAGATTTGTCGTGAATTCGGATTCTAAGATTAAAGGAAAAACTGTAGCAGAGCTTGACGTTCATAATAATTATGGACTGACTGTGCTTGAGATAAGACGAGAAACGACTCATCAGAAGGGAATAATCAAAAGCGTTAGCCAGAAACTTGCTGGTCCAAAAACTATTATTCAAGAAGGAGATATAATGTATCTAATAGGTGAAAGGGAGCAGGCAATGCGCTTTGCTGCTGATTATTCTTTAGACATTTCTGAAAAAGTTTCAGCAGAAAGTGATGATAGACATGAGACGCTTGACTTTTATGATATAGGTATTGCTGAGATTGTACTTTTGCCGACCTCACGACTTGTAAATCGTCTTTTAAAAGAATCGTCTTTTCGTTCAAAATATGGTATAAATGTTATAGGTATAAGACGTAAAGGTGAATATATTATGGATGGACTCCCTGATGTGCGTCTACATGGTGGCGATGTATTGCTTGTACAGGGAACATGGGCAAATATAAGTCGCTTGAGCAGTGATGAGGATGACTGGGTTGTATTAGGTCAGCCTCTTGAAGAAGCTGCAAAGGTTACGCTCGACTATAAAGCACCTCTTGCAGCCTGTATAATGTTGCTTATGATAGCTATGATGGTGTTCGACTTTATACCGGTAGCCCCTGTTACTGCTGTTATGATTGCTGGAGTACTTATGGTGCTTTCTGGCTGTTTTCGTAATGTTGAAGCTGCATATAAAACAATAAACTGGGAAAGTGTTGTGCTTATTGCAGCAATGATGCCTATGTCAGTCGCTTTAGAGAAGACAGGAGCCTCAGCAATGATATCTCATTCTCTTGTAAGTGGACTCGGTTCGTATGGACCATTTGTGTTGCTTGCCGGAATATATTTCACAACCTCTTTACTTACTATGTTTATAAGCAACACAGCTACTGCTGTACTTATGGCGCCAATTGCTCTAGCATCGGCAACAGAGACTGGCCTTAGTCCATATCCCTTCCTGTTTGCAGTTACATTAGGTGCAAGTATGTGTTTTGCTTCGCCGTTTGCAACGCCGCCAAACGCATTGGTTATGCAGGCAGGACGATATACGTTTATGGATTATGTGAAAGTAGGACTACCATTACAGGTTATTATTGGTCTTGTAATGGTGTTTGTTTTGCCACTGTTATTTCCGTTTTGACGGTTTGAAATTTTGGCATGCGCATCTTGATGTAAAAAGATAAATTTGGTGCAGATATCATTATTATTGCTTGTTTCGTATATAATTTTTCAAAATAGAACAACAAACCATATCATTAAATTTTTTAAGATTATGATAGGTTTGTTGTTTCCTGCTTTTTATTTATTTTTGTGTTTATTGTCTAATGTTGTGTATCGTTCTATGTGATATTAACTATTTGATGAATCTAAGATACTTTAATGAAGGGTTTTTATGTATAATACTTTGTTTATTCGCCTATTATAGTGGCAACGATATGTCTCGAGCCTCCATGATTTCTGTATTCGCATAGATATATACCCTGCCATGTGCCAAGATTTAGTCTGTTGTTGGTTATGGGTATGTTAAGACTTACTCCCGATATTACTGATTTTGCATGGGCCGGCATGTCATCGTCACCTTCAAGTGTATGGCAGTAATAAGGTTCGTTTTCAGGTACAATGTTGTTGAATATATTTTCCATATCAGCGCGTACATCCGGGTCGGCATTCTCATTGATGCACAATCCGCAGCTTGTGTGCTTTATAAACAGATTAAGTAGTCCATTCATGGGCAGTTGCGGTAGCTGGCTTATTATCTCGTTATTTATAAGATGAAAGCCACGGCTGTGTGGCTTTAGTGTTATTTCTATTTGCTTTATCATTATTGTATGTTTCTTTGTTTTGATTGTCAATTATAATTTTATTATTGATATTAGAAATGCAAGTCAACATTGAATCCTGCCTGTATCGGTGCACCTCTTTGTGCCAGATATATGGTCTGTCCGGATGCATTGCTGTCGAATGCAAATGTATTGTAATGAGTATTTGTAATGTTACGGCACCATAACTTAAGTTTTATATTTGTGAAGTTGATGTCTGTGTGCGCTCCAAAAAGTGCATAGAATGGTTGGCTATAAGTGTTGGCCTCATTCCAGTATATACGTCCTTGTGCCGTGATATCAGCTCCGATGACAATAGACTTTACGGCTGTTCCGTCAATGGCTATCTTGTAGTCGGCTCTTGCATTTAAGGTGTGCATCGGGATGAAAGGTACACGTTTCCCATTGTAGCTTATCACTGCATCATTTTCCGTTTCGTTATATTCTTTAAATGTGGCATGTGTAAGTCCGTATCCGGCAGCCCACGATAGTTTGTTGTCGAAGGTGCTGCCTCGCAGTGAAGCCTCTAGTCCCCAACTAATACTCTTTCCAGCGTTGACCATCATTCTGCCGAAACCATATTCACCAGCCATTACAGAAAGTTGCTGATTTCGTATTTGCATATAGTAAACTGCGATATCGGCGTGAATTTTATTGTCGAAGAGATTAAGGTGTGTGCCTAATTCATAATTCCAACTTTCTTCAGGTTTATATGATATAGTATTGTTAATCTCCTCATAGTCGGTTTGAGTGTGTGGAATATCGTAGCTTCCAGTCATGGCTTTATTGCTGTTTTCATTGAGCTCGTGTTGCAATATATCAGAGAACATTTGAATGTTGTATCCCCCGGCCCTGTAGCCTTTGCATATAGTAGCGTAGACATTGCTGCCGTAGGAATCAATAGTGTAACTTAGTCCTATTTTAGGCAGCAGTTGATTGTAGTTGTCGTGTGACATGTTGTTGAGAATTGACGTCAGTGTGTTGGTCATGCTTTTTCCCATAACATTTGCGGTTATGGACATTGCTGCGTAGGTGTCATAATGCACTTTTACTCTATTGTAGTCGTATCTCAATCCAAGTGTGGCGATAAGCTTATCAGTGATGTTTATGTTAGATTCATGAAACACACCGAGGTTAAGCTGTGGCGTGTTGAATTTAGCTGGCACTTCCATTGAAGTTTCGACATTTATGCCCCCGGCTTTCTCTATGGCAGCGGCAGCGGCCTTTTCTGCTGCCGCTTGTGGCATTCCTGTGGCAATCATTTTGTCGGTCATGGCTTTGAGTATGGCATTATACATCACAGTTTGTATGCCGTTGGCAATGCGTCCAGTGAAGTCTTCATCGAAGAATACGGGGGCATCGGTTTTCAGCCACTGATATGAACCATATACTCCAGTGGCCCTTTTCCATTTGCTTGTATTGCTATTTCTGATTGTAATCTCTTGAGTAATTGCATTCATAAGCTGTCGTTGTTCCATGTGCATAAGATCTGCTGGTAGATAGTCTTGATCCATTTTCATGCAGTCATCGAGAAATTGATAGCTTGTTGTTGAGTTGAGTGTAAAGTTTTCGCCCGTGTATTTAATGTTAAGTCCTGCATTGAGTATATTTCTATTGTAGATGTTTTGTCTGTTTCCCGAAGGGACATCTGGTGTGTTTGTAGCAAAATTGAGTTGTCCATACGGAAAGGCGTTTTGTCTGACATATTGATAGTCTGACGTGAAGTCTGCCGTGAGCCTGTCTGTAAGTCGGGCTGTGAGTCTGGCTTTACCTCCAGCCTCATTATAGCTGTCTGCCCGATGTCCTGTTGTTGTGTTTCTAAAGAATCCGTTGCTTCCGTTATAAAATCCGGCAATGCTGAATGCTGCGTTATTGCCTATTTTCCTGTAGTGTGCGACTTCTATATCACGCAGGAAGTGTGTGCCTATGCCTAGATGAACATCGGTGCCCTGATATGTCATAGGATTTTTGGTGTACAATCTTATTAGTCCGCCTTCGGTGTTCATTCCGTAAAGTGTGCCTTGAGGACCTCGCAAGATGTCTGCCCGGTCTATCTGATAAGTATGTATGTTGAATGCGCTTTTGCTTACAAGCGGAACACCGTCGATATATATGCCTATTGCTGGATTGTTGACGCGTGAGCCTATGCCACGTATATACATTGATGACGTTAGGCGTGAGCCATAGGCTGGCATAGCAAATGATGGCACATAGCACGCTAGTTGGTTTAGGTCGGTTATTCCTATAGAAGCAATGTCATCGCCTGTAAACATTGATGAGCTTAGTGGCTGTTGTCTTATCAATAAGGCTTCTTTGGGCTGTGACACTATTACAACTTCGTCAAGATTGTACACTCGTGATGTATCATTGAGTTCTATATTTCCGGGAGTATCAGACGAATTGACACTGAACTTAGGCTGTTGTTTTTCTATAATAGGACTAAATGTTGTTGCGGGTGTTTGTGTTACTGCTATACAAATCATGGTTGTGGCCATGTATACTTTTTTGTTTGCCATATAGGGAAAATTATTGTTATATATGTTTTACGGATGCAAAATTACATATAACGTTTTTACCATGCAATCCTTATTTATGAGGATTTTAATGTTGTATTATTGTGTATATGGCATGCGTCATTTTGTACATCATGATATTTGTAGCGCATATTCAGAAAAGTACTACATTTTTATGCGGTAGATTTTATTTATTTTGTAATGTTTTTGTCTCTTATGTTTTTTCTTTATGACTGATATTAGTTTTGTCTCCGTGTGTAATGCTACCGCGTCCAATGGTCATGTTGACGGCATCGGCAAACTGCTGACCTACAGGTAAGGGTCTGTCGAGACCTTTAAGCCATACATGTTGGCGGTTGAAACTGGTGGCGAGTCTTACAGGTATGATATATGAACGGTGAATCCTGACAAACTGTCCCTCTGGCAACATCTGCATCAGAGTCTTCATATTGGTGCGTGTGAGCACGTTGTTGTTGGCTTTGCGTACAATCTTTACATAGTTGCCTAAAGCTTCTACGTAGAGAATGTCGTGCAGAGGAATACTGACATCCGCATATTCCTGTTTCACAACGATATGTTGTGGAGTGCAGTCTGGCACGCTCCCCATGCGTCTGGTAGCCTTGTCAATGGCCCGGCAGAAACGTTCATAGGCAAAGGGCTTGTGCAGAAAGTCTACTGCATCTAGATTAAATCCCTCGAGTGCATATTGAGCGTGTGCTGTAGTGAATATGAAACACGTGCCTGATGGTATTTCACGTGCTATGTCGAGTCCGCTTATATTGCTCATTTGTATATCTAGAAACACTAGTTGTGGCTTTGTTCGCCTTATTTCGTTTATACCTGTTTGCGGCTCGCTATATGTGGTGAGACTTATGCCGCCTCTGCGTCTGCAGAACTGTTCGATAACGAGTAGTGCCATTGGTTCGTCGTCTATGGCTATGCATGTTATATTGTTCATTGTAGCTGGATTTTAAGTTTTGTGACATATATGTTGTCTTGTTGTTTGGTTTCAAGTTTATATCGTCCAGGGTATAGAAGATCGAGCCGTTTGCGGCAATTAGTTAGTCCGATGCCCTTATGGGCACTGTCACTTTGTTTCATCACAGAGTTTACAGTTCTGAAGTCGAGACATCCGTTTTTTAAGTTTATACTGATGTCGATATTGCAATCGGTGTCGGCAGAGGTGCCGTATTTGAATGCGTTTTCAACAAAGGTTATTAGAATCATTGACGGTACCAGCGTTTGCATGTTGTCGGCTGTAGAAGTCAGTCTTACGGTAGTGTGTCTGTTAAGCCTCAGTTTTTGTAGGTCTGTATACTGCTTGATGTATTCTATCTCTTGTTCGATGGTTATATATTCAGAGTGTGCCTGTATGTACATATATCTCAATATGCCTGAAAATTTTACGAAAGCCGATTCTGTCTTGTCAGAACCAGACAGCACGAGGGCATAGAGGGTGTTGAGCGTGTTGAACAGAAAGTGAGGATTAATCTGAGCCTTGTATAGTGCCAGTTCGGCTTTATTCTTTTCAGCGGCAATCTCTTGTTTTGCTAGCATTTGCCTGAATAGTTCGAACGTTAGTTCTATGGCGAGTGAGAAGCCTGTTACCATGAGGAAGAAAAACCATATGGTCTGAGTACGCATGTTTATCCGGGCAGCTGTTTGTTGCGGGTTGCTGTGTCCGGAAGGCATTGGAAAATATGTCAGCAGTAGCGTGATGGCAGCGAGCATTGTCATCAGTAGAGCTATGCGTATATATTTCTTCTGCATGAAGAGTTTAGGTATGCATGTGCGGCGGTAGACGAAATAGAGTGCATAAACATAGACTATGAGTGTTAACAGGAAAGCTGTGTTATGTACAATCCATCTGTCAACGGGCAGCAACATTATTGTTAGTGGCATAATGACTAGACAGAATAGCATGTCTATATATAGGGCTATGTGGTTGTTTTTCATTGTTATGCAATTTTTTTTGTCTGTATGGAGAAAATGGTGTGTTTTATATTGATGGATGCATTTTGCTCGTCAGAGAGTGTTGCATGTGCAAAGATAATATATTTTGCTGAATGTTAGTTGTTGCTGTTATGGCGTTTATCACCACAAATGCAGTGTTTATCATCACATGATTCATGTTAAAGTGTATAATACATAAATTTGCATCATGCCGGCATCGTCAAGGCTGTTTTTATGTGGTGCATGAGGATGCATAAATTTGTTTACTGTGGCCTATGTTGTCCGGTGGCCGGCCGATTTTTGCTGGTCGGCCTTTATATAGGCATTTCTGCGACTTTAGGTTTTATATATATTAATAAATACAAGAAAAGTAATTTTTATAGAGTATGAACATCAAGACAAGTATTATGCTCTCCGTGTGTGGCTTGTTGCTGTTTAGTGCCTGTGGCGACAAGAAAGATGCCGCGCCGGGAGAAAAGTACAAGACGCTCACAGTGGAGCGGTGTGACTTTACGTTGCAGTCGTCTTACACTGCCACGCTACAAGGACGTCAGGCTGTTGAGGTGCGTCCTCAAGTAAGCGGCACTATCACTGACATACGTATAAATGAGGGCGATGCTGTAAAGCGTGGACAGGTGCTGTTTGTTATCGACCAGGTTCCTTATAAGGCAGCGCTTAGTACGGCTAAGGCCAATCTCGCCAGCGCAGAGGCTAAGTTGAGTACAGCTGAACTTACGGCAGAGAGCAAGGAAGCTTTGTATAAAAATAATGTGGTGTCTGACTATGACCGTCGCACGGCCGTCAATTCGTTACGTGAAGCGCGTGCTGCAGTGGCCCAGGCTCGTGCCGAGCTTACTCGTGCAGCCAACGACTTGTCATATACGGTGGTGAAGAGTCCTGTTGATGGTGTGGCTAGTATGATTCCATATCGTGTGGGTGCTCTTGTGAGCAGTACAATCGAGGAGCCGCTTGTCACTGTGTCCGATGATTCTGAGGTTTACGCCTATTTCTCAATGTCAGAGAGCCAAATGCTCGACCTTATACAGGAGTATGGTTCTCTCGATGAGGCAAAGAAGAAGTTGCCCTCGGTGGGGCTATCCATGAGTAATGGTAAGAGTTATGGTGTGGAGGGACGCATTGATGCCATTGGCGGCACCATAGACCAAGGCACAGGAGCAGTTGGCTTGCGTGCTGTGTTTGCTAATCCGCGCCATTTGCTGCGTAATGGTGGCAGTGCATCGGTGATGGTTCCTACGGTGCACAAAAACTGCATAGTGATACCTCAGGCTGCTACATATGAGCTTCAGGATCGGGTGTTTGTATGGAAGGTGGTTGATGGCAAAACACAGTCAGCACCAGTGACCATATATAAATATAACGATGGACAGAATTACATAGTACTTTCGGGACTGAAGCCTGGCGATGTCATTATTGCCGAAGGAGCTGGACTGATGCGCGAAGGTACTGTAGTGGGCGGCAAAGATAAGGCCATAGACAAAAAATAAATAACGCTGCTTATGAAGATAAAAACATTCATCGACCGGCCAATATTGGCCGGAGTAATATCTGTGCTGATATTTATCTTAGGAATAATAGGGCTCACACAGCTTTCTATAGAGCAGTTTCCAGAGATTGCGCCGCCTACGGTCAGCGTATCTGCCACATATAGCGGTGCCAATGCCGAGACCGTTCAGAAGAGTGTCGTGGTTCCGCTTGAGGAAGCACTCAATGGTGTTGAAAACATGACTTACATGACATCAACGTCGTCTAACAATGGTTCGGCTAAGATAAGCGTTTACTTCCGTCAGGGCACAGACCCTGATATGGCTACTGTTAATGTGCAGAACCGCATAGCCACGGCTCAGGGACTTCTTCCTGCCGAGGTCACTAAGAGTGGCATAACCGTGCGTAAACGACAGACAAGTAATATAAAACAACTAGCCGTGTATAGTCCTGACGATTCGTTTGACGAGGCCTTTCTCACTAACTATATGAAGATTAACATCGAGCCACGTCTTTCGCGTATTGCCGGTGTGGGTGAGGTGAACGTGTTCGGATATGAATATTCAATGCGAATATGGCTTAATCCAGGCAAGATGAGACAGTATGGACTTGTGCCGGCTGATATTGCTGAGGTGCTTGACGAGCAAAACGTGGAGGCTGCCACTGGCACTTTAGGTGCCGAGGCCAAAAACACGTTTCAGTATGTGCTAAAATATCGTGGACGTTATGAGAACGAGGCGGACTATGAGAACCTTGTAATAAAGTCACTCCCTGATGGCGAGGTGCTGCGCTTGAAAGATGTAGCCACAGTGGAACTGGGCACCAGGGCTTATGACTATATTAACGAGGTGAATGGGCATCCTGGCTGTAACATTATGATTGCTCAAACATCGGGCTCTAATGCAAATGAAATCATAGAGGAAATAGACCGCACGGTGGCCGAGATATCCAAAACGCTGCCTAAAGGCATTAAGATAGCAGACCTTATGAGTACAAAAGACTTTCTTGATGCCTCAGTGAAGAACGTGATAAAGACTCTTGTTGAAGCTATAGTTTTGGTTGTACTTGTGGTTTATGTTTTCTTGCAGAGCTTGCGCTCCACGCTCATTCCGACTCTTTCTATTATAGTATCACTCGTGGGTACGTTCGCTTTTCTCTATGTAGCGGGCTTCAGTCTTAATATGCTCACGCTTTTTGCTCTTGTGCTTGTTATTGGTACTGTGGTTGATGATGCAATAGTGGTGGTGGAAGCCGTGCAGGCAAAGTTTGATGAAGGCTGTCGTTCGGCCTATGATGCCACTGTCGGGGCCATGGACGGCATCACATCGGCTCTTGTTACCACCACGTTTGTTTTCATGGCAGTGTTTATTCCGGTTAGCTTTATAGGCGGTACTACAGGTACGTTTTACACACAGTTCGGACTTACTATGGCTGCCGCCGTGGCCATATCGTTGGTCAATGCCTTGACGCTGAGTCCCGCCTTGTGTTCATTGATAATGACGCCTCATGCCGATGCATCCTCTGGTGCACGTCTCAGTTTTTCATCGCGCTTCCACATGGCATTCGATGCGGCTTTCGGGCGGTTAGTGCGCAAATATAGATCGGGGGTAGCTTTCATGCTAGGCCACAGATGGTTGTCTGGAGTGCTGTTGGTAGTTGCCTGTGTCGGCTTGGCGGTGCTTATGGCCACCACCAAAACGGGTTTTGTTCCAAACGAAGACATGGGCACAGTGTTTGTTGATGTGCGCACATCACCTGGAAACAGTGTTAGCCAAACGCGCAAGGTTATGGAGCAGGTTGACAGCTGCTTGCGCACCATACCGCAGATAGAGCTGCAGTCAAACACTACGGGCAACTCTACGCTGAGCGGACAGGGTGCCTGCAACGGCATGTTCACTATACGTCTTAAGGATTGGAGTCAGCGCAAGCGTAAGGAGGACGCCTTAGATGCTGTGATAAATGAGATACAGCGTATCACGGCACCCATATCTGGTGCCGACATTATTGCTTTTACGCGGCCTATGATTCCTGGCTATGGCACAAGTAGTGGATTTGAGGTGTATGTGCAGGATCAGAAAGGAGGTACAACAGAAGATCTGCTTAAATACACGCGTCTGTTTATTGACTCTCTGAGCCGTCGACCTGAGATAGGCCGTGCCACAACATCATTCGACACAAAGTTTCCACAGTATCTTGTTGAGGTAGATGCTGCACGGTGCAAGCGTAATGGTGTGTCTCCGGCTGATGTGCTCAGCACTCTGTCTGGATACATTGGCGGAAATTATGCGTCTAACATGAACCGGTTTTCAAAGCTCTATCGCGTCATGGTGCAGGCTCCACCTGAATTCCGCCTTGATACGCGCTCGCTTGATAATATGTTTGTGCGCAATTCCGATGGACAAATGTCGCCAATAAGCCAGTATCTGAGGCTCACTAGAGTCTATGGCTCGGAGGTGCTCACGCGTTTTAATCTTTTTTCGGCTATACAGGTCAACGGTTCGGCAGCCTCGGGGTACAGTTCTGGACAGGCTATAGAGGCCATTCGGGAGGTGGCAGCCAAGACTCTGCCAACAGGATACGGCTACGAGTTTGGTGGCATGTCGCGTGAGGAGTCGGCTGCGGGTAATACTGCCACGCTGGTGTTTGCCGTGTGTGTGGTGTTTATCTATCTCATTCTTTGTGCGCTCTATGAGAGTCTCTTCGTACCGTTGGCTGTCATCCTTTCGGTGCCATTCGGTCTTGCTGGCAGTTTCATGTTTGCCAAGATGTTTGGCCTCGAGAATAACATCTATCTGCAAACGGGTCTTATTATGCTCATTGGCCTACTTTCCAAAACAGCCATTCTGCTCACCGAGTATGCCTCTGAACGGCGCCGTGCCGGCATGCCAATTGTTAGGGCTGCGATATCGGCGGCAGGTGTGCGCCTCAGACCTATACTTATGACGTCGCTCACTATGATTTTCGGTATGCTGCCCATGATGTTTGCTACGGGTGTTGGTGCAAACGGTAATATATCTATTGGCGTTGGCACCGTGGGCGGTATGCTTGTGGGTACGGTGGCATTGCTTTTTGTCGTCCCGCCACTATTTGTGGTTTGCCAGTTTCTTCAGGAGCGATTCATGCCGCAGAGACGTCACGGTTGACTTTCAGTGCCTTTCCTTTCCCTGCATATTCACTCTCGCTAATGCCATGTCGGCATATGTTGCACATGAAGTGAGGGCGCACGGGTTTTGGGCTTTTTGTTTCTTTTTTCATGTCCGTAGCGCCTTGTGCGGCGCCGTGCCACTGCTGCAGTGTTTCCCCCTGTTTTTTTGCAGCAGTGTGCCGGTGCCGCATTTTGGTTCGATGGTATGATAATTTGAAGGTTAGAGGTGGGCATCTTATAAATTTTTTTGGTTCATCCGACATTTCGAGTGATATGTGAATCATGTATTGCAAATAACCTTAGTTTAAAATATCGTTCATCCCTGAATCCATATGCAGTTCTC
>ENA-UONW01002414-UONW01002414.1-human-gut-metagenome-genome-assembly--contig:-CS52-NODE-2414-length-18420-cov-7.299701_pt1 | contig 18420 bp, 16 predicted proteins | sample MGYA00242463_ERZ724010 | MGnify/ENA metagenome assembly ERZ724010 | reverse complement strand
TGTGTATGTTACATTCTGCTGTTTCCGGTGCTGCCTGAATGTATTCTGTTATTTCCGTTGAAGGAGTACCTGGATAGGCATAGACACCCGACAAGCCTGCGTCGAGTGCCGCTTGGGCGACTGCTTCGTCACCGAGGAGTAGTTGTTTGCTCATATCTTTCTTCGTATTTTGTTTGGATTCGGTTATACGGAGGCAAATATAAGCTTTTACTCTTATTTTATCAAATCTATTTGAAAATCTTTCTTTTGTTCAGTGCATTCCAGTATTTTCTGGCATTCTGCATGTGTTCTGCATAAGTTGATGCAAAATTGTGTGTTCCCGAGAAATCCTCTTTGGCACACATATATAAATATTTGTGGTGTTCATAGTTCAGAACGGCATCGATACCGGCAGGAGTAGGGATACGTATGGGGCTTGGCGGAAGGCCTGCATACCGATAAGTGTTGTAAGGAGAGTCTATTTCAAGATGTGCGTTGCTGATTCTTCGCAGACTGAAGTCTTGCCAGGCAAACTTGACGGTCGGGTCAGCCTGTAGAGGGATTCCGGCACGCAGGCGGTTTATGTATAGTCCTGCCACTGTAGCTTTCTCTTGGGCATTGTTAGTCTCTTCTTCTACAATAGAGGCCAGTGTGACGACTTGTGCCGGAATCATTCCTAAAGAGTCTGCCTGTGCCAGTCTGTGTTTGTTCCAAAAGCGGTTATGCTCTTTCACCATTCGTTTGAAGAAATCATCGGCACTCATATCCCAATATACCTGATAGGTGTTGGGAATGAAGAGAGCTGGCAGCGTTTTTGGGGTATATCCTTGTTTTTCCCAATAGGCGGAGTCTGATAATCCTTGCATTATTTCGATGGAATCAGCCATGATTTGCCTGCTTACGTTTCGTGCCAGCTTGTCTAAAGTGCGCACACTTCCTATCACGAGGTTGACAGGCTCTTGATGTCCTCTGGACAATCGGCTGAATACGTGGTATACATTGTCTTTCGGATAGATGGCATAACGGCCGGTATGAATGTGCTCCGGATATTGTTTCAATCGAGCCATCCAGTATAGCCCTGACATCCTGCCGGGAGATGCTGTAACTTTCAGCTTATGATAGACCGAATCGATGTTATCATCTCTGTCTATATAGATGTAGACTTTTGTTTGCGGATGGAATTGTGGCGCAAAAATCAAATGATATACTATTCCTGCGCAACAGCTTCCTATTACCAGCAGGATACATAATATGATGAGAAGTTTCTTTTTATTGTTCATGAAAGTCCATGTTTTTATGGCAAATGTAGTAATTTGTTCCAAAAGAAAAAAAGAGAGTATAATTTAATTTATCGTAAGTTTCTACATAATAATAGTTCGTTAAAAATCAACCAAGCTTAAACGGCTTTGGCAGTAAATAAAATGAGTTCTTTGAAAAGTTTGTCAATAAAATGCGTATTTGGTCTAATCCCAAACACGCAAATAAATCGTTTATGCATGTAAGCATTGTGTATAACAGACTTACATGATGATATGGAATATTTCATTTGTAGAACGATAGATAACCATCTTCTTGCTGGCACAGTCGGTAAAATTACTATTTTTCTGATTTAATATTGGATTCCTTTTGGCAGACCGCCGAAATTTACGTTCCTTTGTTGCCGGATTGAATCAAACAATATAGATTATTATGGGATACGGAAAATGGATAGGCGGCGTGGTGGGCTTCATGGCTATGGGGCCTCTGGGAGCGCTGGCCGGTTATGCGATAGGTTCGCTGTTCGACAAGGCTTCGGACGCGGAGGCACAGGGTGCGACAGGACATGAGTACTACGGGCCGACATCGGCCGGTTGCGAGGACTTGGGTCAGCGCAACAGTTTTCTTTTTGCCATGCTCGTCATGGCTTCGTACATCATCCGGGCCGACGGGCGCATCATGCACAGTGAGATGGAGTTTGTGCGCCGTTTCCTGCGAGTGAACTTCGGCGAAGGTGCCGTGGCCGAGGGCGAACAGATTCTGCTGAACCTCTTCGAACGGCGCAAGCAGATGGAACGCACCAATCCGATGGCATTCAAGAACACCATCCACGACTGTGGTGCGCAGATTACTGTCAACCTGACCTACGAGCAGCGTCTGCAGATGCTGGACTTCCTGGTGAAGATAGCGCAGAGCGACGGCAACGTGTGCCAGGCAGAGATTGAGGCGTTGAAGGAGGTGGCGGTGGCCATGGGACTTTCGGTGCAGGAGGTGGAGTCGATGCTCAACCTGCGCGGCAGTTCGCTGGAAGATGCCTACAAGGTACTCGAAATCTCTCCCGAGGCTACCGATGCCGAGGTACGTGCGGCCTATCGCCGGCTGGCCTTGAAGCATCATCCCGACAAGGTGGCGGCGCTGGGTGAAGACATCCGCCGCGCTGCCGAACAGAAGTTCCAGGAAATCAACGAAGCCAAGGAACGCATCTACAAGGCACGCGGACTGAAGTGAGGCAGGATGGCTTCATGCGATTTTTTTTCCATCGGATAGTTGCAGCAAAGGTTATAGATTTGTATATTTGCTGCATAAAAATAAAACAATCGTATGAAGAAAATAATCTGTTCGTGGGTCAGCATTCTGTTCGGATGCTTCATTCTTGCATCCGGTTTCGTGTTTTTCATCAACCCTTATAACATTGTTCCGGGAGGTGTGTATGGGGCGAGCATCGTGCTTCACAATTTGTTCCCTTCCGTTCAGGTGGGTACGTTCGGCTATATGTTCGACGTACCTTTGCTCATTCTGTCGGTGGTGCTGCTGGGTGCCAAGCTGGGTACCCGGACCATTGCGGCTGCTCTTGTCACTCCGCTTATCATGAACGTGCTTTCGCGGGCCGTCTATCCCACACAGGAGGCGCTTGAAGCACTCGACCCCTCACAGTTGCTGGGAGGATGCATCGACTTTTCCGATCATCTGATGCTGACGGCCGTTGTCGGTGCCACGCTGATTGGCATCGGGTCGGGCATCGTGGTGCGCAACCAGGCCACAACGGGAGGAACGGATATTGTAGCCATGCTGTTACAGAAGTATCTGCACATCCGCTTCTCGAACGGCATTCTGCTGGCCGATGCGATTGTGGTTTGTTTTGGCCTGGCCGTTATCGGTTTTGGCATCGGCAGTGCCGAAGACATGGAGCAGCCTGCCCTTTTCCTGTCGTTCTATTCGCTGGTTGCCATCTTTGTATGTTCGCGTGTCATTGCTTTCATGATCAATGGTGCGAAGAATGACAAGCTGATTTTTGTAATCAGTGACAAGAAGATGACCGAACTGCACAAATACATCCTCGAAGAACTGGACCGTACGGCCACCTGCATCAAAAGCAGCGGCCTTTATACAGGGGCAGAAAAGGAAATGTTGTTTCTGGTGGTAAGCTACAAGGAAGTGAACGGGGTGAAGCTCCGTATCAAGCAGGCCGATCCGCGTGCATTTGTGGTGGTGACCGATGCTTACGATGCCTTTGGTGAGGGCTGGAAGCAGTTGCCTTCTTCGGCCAACGAACTTCAGCCGGAGTAATGCAGGCAGTATATACAAAAAAAGAAGGCCGTTCTCCTTTGGTGGGGAACGGCCTTCCTGTTGTCTTTACCGGAAACCGGACTGATTAATGGATTTCAATCACACGGTTGATTTTGGCTTTTTCTTCGGGTGTGCGTTTCGGCAGGTCAATGGTCAGCACGCCGTCGGTGACGTTGGCGCTGATCTTTTCCTTTTCGACATCCTCGGGCAGAACGAATGCCTGCTGGAACTTGGAGTATGAGAACTCGCGACGCAGATACTTCTTGTTCTCTTTGTCTTCTTCCTTGCTTTCGTTCTTCTTCTCCATGGTGATGACCAATTCGTTGTCTTCACTCAGATGGATGTTGAAGTCGTCCTTGGTCATGCCCGGAGCAGCCACTTCCACCTTGTAGTCTTTTTCATTCTCAATCACGTTGATGGCAGGAGCAGTAGCGTTGGCTTTTACCATCCAGTCGTTGTCGAAGAAATCGTTAAAGATACTCGGTAACCAGTTCTGATTGTTGTACTTTCTAATCGGCATCATAGTTGTAATCTCCTATTTTAAATTGTTTATTATCAATTTTCTTCTGAACCCCTCCACCTTTCGGTTTCGTTGTTCGCAAGAGTATTTGCAAACTCTGTGCCTGTTTGACGAAATGTCAGTCACAACACCCTGTTGTTTAAACTTGCGCAAACATTTTTAATCAGCCGGTCTGCTGTTTTAAATCTTTGCATACTTTGTTGATTGTTCGTCGTTGCCGGATGGGCATGCCGGTCGTCAGATTGTCACTTTTTCGGCAATATTGTCATTTTTCCAGCCGCCAGCCTTCGTCGTTGTGATAGACCATCAGGTGGCTCATACCTCCGTCTACGGTCAGATTGATACCGTTGACGAAGCTGTTCTGTTCGTCGCACAGGAAAAAGGCGGCACGTACGATGTCTTCCGGCTCGCCGACGCGTCCGGACGGATGTTGCAGGCTGTCACTTGTTGTATAGTGGGGTTGGGGTGTTCCTTCATGGAAACGGGCTGTTTCAATCCATCCCGGTGCGATGGAGTTGACGCGTGCAATGCCGGACAGGCTTACGGCCAGCGCATGGGTCAGGGAGGTGATGCCGCCTTTGGCCGCAGAATAGCTTTCCGTATCGGCTTGTGACTGGAAGGCCCGGGTGGACGAAAGGTTGACGATGGATGCACCCGGAGCGAAGTGGGGCTTCAGACGGCTGGCCAGCCAGAAGGGAGCAGCCACGCCTACGCGTTGTACATAGAGGAACGCTTCGTATGAGCACCCGGAGAGGATGCCGCCATTCATCAGGCAGGCGTTGTTTATCAGATAATTTACCTGCTTTTCCTGCTCCAATATCCAGTCGACAAAGCGGTCGATGACAGTTTGTTCGGCAATGTCACCTTGGTAGAAATGAATATTGGGGTCAGCAGGATGGTCGGGACATGTTTTGTCGATAACGTAGACACGGGCTCCTTCGGCACTGAAACTTTCGGCCAGGCAACGTCCGATACCGGCTGCCCCTCCGGTGATTACACAGACTTTTTGTTTGAATTTCATGAGGGTAAAGATGTTTTTATGAGCTGACAGATGGATTGATAAATAAAAAAATGAGGCTATGTCGATTTATGGCACAGCCTCATCGGTTGATTATGAGAATCTTATTGTCTTATTGTTGGGCTTCGGCCTGTTGGATCATCTCCTTGCTGGCATACATGTAGATTTCCACACGGCGGTTCTGGTCGGCCGACTTGCTTTCGTCGTATTCGTCGTAGGCTACACCTTTCACCACCTTGAACTGGGCAGGCGAAACGTTGCAGTCCTGCAGATAGTTTTCGACGGCGTATGCACGGTCTTTCGAGACTTTCACATTGGCTTCGTATGTACCCACTTTGTCGGTATGGCCGATGATGGCAATGTCTGTAGTCGTATCTTCGCGCAGAATCTCGGCCAGTTTGCGGAGCGATGCCTTGGCATCGTTGCTCAATGTCGAAGAGTTGAATCCGAACAGAATGCCCGAGGTGAAGGATACTTTGACTGCATCCAGTCCGTTGGTATCGGTCACTTTTTCGACTTCGGCTCCTTCAATCTTGGCAGCTTCTTCCGCCTTCTTGTCCATCTTGCGGCCGATGACAACACCGGTGCCGGTTCCTACAACGGCGCCTACAGCTGCACCGATGGCGGCTCCTTTTCCTTTGCCTATCAGGCCGCCTATCAGAGCACCGGCTGCTGTACCCGAAGTACCACCGATGATACCTCCTTTCGTCGTATTGTTCATCGTTCCGCAACCGCTGAGCAGCAGGCTTGCACAAAGCACGCCGGCCATCACTTTCACATTTTTCATTTTTCTATCAGTTTTGGGTTAGGATATTGTTTTTTGTTTCCTGTTCCTGCAATCAGAACAAGGTATTGGTTTCGTCGATGAGTTTGCCTGCCTGCCATACGGCACGGATGTTCAGTTCCTTGTCCATGACGATGACGTCGGCATCCATGTCTTTTTGCAAAGATCCCTTGCGGTCGGCAATGTTCATGATGCGTGCCGGTGTTTCGCTGGCCATGCGGAGGGCGTCTCCCAGAGGGATGCCGGCCTTGACCATGGTACGTACCAGGGTGTCACAGGTAGCAATACTGCCAGCCAGTGCCGAGCGGTCGGCCAGTTTGCAGACTCCGTCTTCGATGATGTAGCGCGGGTCGTTGATTTCCTTTCCGTCGCTGGCCGAACACGACATGGCGTCGGTGACGAGGCAGGTGTGGTCTACACCCTTCAACTTATAAGCCAGTTTCAGAATGGTGGCGGGCAGGTGGATACCGTCGGCTATCAGCTCGATGGTCATGCCGTCCGTCAGATAGACGCTTTCTACAGTACCTTCGTATTTGTATTCGCGGCGCTTGTGGAAGCCCGGCATAGCGTTGTAGAAGTGTGCGGCATGGGTGAAACCGGCTTCGTAGGCGGCTTTGATGTCGTCATATTCGGCTTCTGTATGCGAAACGGCAGCCAGGATACCTTTTTCACGCAGATAACCGGCAAACTTGAGTGCACCCGGCAATTCGGGAGAAGCGTCCCAGCGGCGGATGCAGTCGGTCTTTTCCAACAGTTCCTTGTATTCTTTTTCTTCAATGGACTTGACCAGGCCTGCAAATTGTTCTCCGGCCATTTTGGGGTTCAGATAAGGACCTTCGATGTGGAGGCCTTCCACAGGACTGCCTGCTTCGTGCATGATTTTCTCGCAGATGGCTGCTGCTTCGTACAGCTTGTCAAAGGGAGAACAAGACAGAGTGGGGTAGATGGTCGTGGAACCATGGAGCAGGTGGGCATGGATAGCAGTACGGAAAGCTTCTTCCGTACACTCGGTAAAGTCGTGTCCGCCTCCTCCGTGAATGTGCATGGATACAAAGCCGGGTACGATGTACATGCCTTTGGCATCTATGAGCTGGGCACCGATCAAGGCCAGGTCACAGTTGGTCACTTCCAATATCTTTCCGTCGCGCATCAGTACGGATCCTTCTTCCAGCCATCCTTGCGGAGTAAATATACGGCCGTTTATAATCTGGGTAAGCATCGTTTTTTTTCTTTTAAAGGTTAGTATTGTTGAATTAGGTTTTCGCAAAAGTAACTACTTCTTGTGAGAAATGGTCATTTTCCGTTCGTTTTTTTTGTAAAACTATCAAGAACAGACTGAATGGGCGCGTATTTCGAGAGTCTGTCGGGCCGCTTCGGCTCCACTTTGGATGATGCGGCGGGCATGATGGAACTCCATCATGTCGTAGTCGTGTGCAGACATCTGGATAAGGATGTCAGGTTTGAAACGTTCGATGTCGTAGCGGGTAATCTGCTGCATCATCAGACGAGATGATTCGGACAGCAGCAGGTAGGGATTCATACGACGGCGCTTGCCGTTATTGATGGGGGCGTTGACGTCGACGGCCACGAGCAGGTCGCCTGGTGTGCGGATGGCGTGGCGCAGGGGCAGAGGATTGAGCAGGCCACCGTCTACCAGTATGCGTCCTTCTGAACGGACAGGACGGAATACCATGGGAATGGAGATGGAGGCGCGGATGGCTTCGAACAGGTTGCCGGAGGTGAACTTCACTTCCTGCTCACTCAGAATATCTGTGGCCAGGGCGGCGTAGGGCAGGGGCAGACTTTCGATGGGCACGTCGGGGACAATCTGCTTCAGTTCGCGGATGAAGCGGTCGCCCTTTACCAGACCGTCGCGGCTCAGGGTGAGGTCGGCCAGTTGGAACATCTTGCGTTTGTCCCAGCTGCATAGCCATTCCTTACATTCGGCCATTCGTCCTGTGGCATACATGGCGCCTACCATGGCTCCCATAGAACTGCCGACGATGGAAGCGATTTCGTAACCATATTCCAGCAAGGTTTCTATTACGCCGATGTGGGCAATACCACGGGCTCCACCCATGGAGAGTACGAGGGATATTTTTTGTTTCTCCATAATTATGAATATATGATGTATGATGGGGAAGAAGCGGTCAGAAACGTTCGTCGTCTCGTCGTTCTTCGTTTACTTTGTCGGGTTCGCTTTTTTTCAGCCTTGCACCGCAATATTTGCAGTAGAGGGCTTCGAAGTCATGACCGTCGCGGTGGCAACGGGGACAGCGCCGTTTCTCCATTTTCTTATGTTCACTCACCATTGTGGCCGAGACGATGCCTGTAGGGACGGCAATGATGGTATAACCGATGAGCATGATGACGGCCGAGAGAAAACGGCCCACCGGGGTAACGGGCGTGATGTCGCCATAGCCTACGGTCGTCATGGTGACAATGGCCCAGTAGATGCTGTTGGGAATATTGTTGAATTGTGAGCCGGTGGCGTCACCTTCGATGGCATACATCACCGTTCCCATGGATGTCACGAGGATGAGCACGAAAAAGAAGAAGATGAATATCTTGGGGGCACTGATCCACAAGGAACGAAGCAGCAGATTGCCTTCGTTGATGAAGGTGAAGAGTTTGAAGATGCGGAAGATGCGGATGAGGCGGAAGGCACGGATGACGAGCAGGTAGTGTGTACCGTGGAGGACGAAACTCAGGTAGACGGGCAACGTAGCCAGCAGATCGACGATGCCGAAAAAGCTGAAAATGTATTTCCGGGGCTCCTTCAGGCAGTAGATGCGTGCCAGATATTCAATGGTGAAAAACAGTGTGAGCACATACTCCAGTACTCGCAGTACGAGATAGGCCGAATGGGGGAAGATGTGCATGCTCTCCAGGATGACGAGCAACACGCTGAGTACGATACTTCCGATGAGAATGATGTCAAACAGTTTGCCTTTGGGCGTGTCCGATTCGAAAACGATGGAGTAAATTTTCTGCTTCAGCTCCTCGTTGTGCAGGAAGTGGTGCCAGTGTTGGCGTAGGGTGGAAAAATATTTCATAATGTCCGGTTACTTGATGATTGTCTGGCAAAGTTAGCAATTTCTTTACGAAACTGGTGGTTTCATCCGTTGAAACATAAAACAAGCCCGCACGGTTCGTCGCGAATGGTGCGGGCTTCAGGTTGACTTCATAATATTGGTTTATGAAGAGAGAGTAGATTTAGTTAACATGGTATTAGAAAACCCCTTTAGGGAAATATAGGATTTTATTTTATTGGTCGGTTCCTCCACCCAAGGCATGGTAGAGGTTGATGACTCCCTGTATCTCGCTGTAGCGGTCGGATGCCAGTGTCAGTTGCGCCGAGAGGAGTGATTGACGGGCGGTAATCACTTGCAGATAGTTTACCGTACCGTGCTCCATCAGCAGACGGGTATCTGAAACTGTTGTTTCCAATTGTTTTACCTGTTCCTTGTCCAGCAGGATCTGTTCGCGGGCAGTCTGCCATTGGATAAGGGCGTTGTTCACTTCCTGACCGGCATCAAGCAGTGACTGTTTGAAGGCGAGCACTGCTTCCTGTTGCTGTGCCTTGGCTATTTTCAGGTTGGCGATGTTCTGTCCGCGGTTGAAGAGTGGCTGTACGAGTGACCCCACTGCTTGCAGAAGCCAGGCACCCGGATTGGTGATGGCTGCTCCGCCACTGTTGGTCCATCCGGCACTTCCGCTCAGTGTGATGCTGGGATAGAAGGCCGACCGGGCAGAGTTGGTGGCATAGAAGGCTTGCATCAGCGAGGCTTCGGCTTGGCGTACGTCCGGACGGCGTGACAGGAGTTCGATGGGTAGTCCGACTGACATGCGGTCAGGGAACTGCTGCCCGTCCAATGTTCCTCGTTCGAGGCGGTGGGGTACTTCACCGATGAACACACATAAGGCATTTTCCTGTTCGGCTACCTGTCGTTGGAGTGAGAGGAGCGATGACTCGGCGCTGAGCCGCGAGGCTTCGGCCTGGCTTAGCGTGGCACGGTCAGCCTCGCCTGCTTTCATCAGGGCGTGGAGTGATTTGACGTATTCACGCCAACTTTCTGTTGTCTGCGTGGTGACTCTCACCTGTTCGTCAAGCATCAGCAGGGCATAGTAGCTGTCGGCTACGGTAGCTATGACCTGTGTCTGCATGGCCTGTCGGTAGGCTTCGCTTTCCAGCAGGGCAGCGCGGGCACCTCGTTTGGCGTTGGTCAGTTTCCCGAAGAGGTCAATTTCCCATGAGGCTGATCCTCCCAGTGAATAGGTTTTCTGTGCTTTGCTTCCGTCAAAACTGGAGAGAGTACCCTGCGGGTCGAGTTGCAGGGAGGGTAGGTAAGCCAGTTTGGATGACATCAGTGTGGCCTGTGCTTCCTTGACACGTAAGGCAGCTGTTTGCAGGTCTGTGTTGGCTTCCAGACCACGGCGTATGAGTGACTGGAGGCAGGGGTCGGTGAACAGTTCTTCCCATCCCAGCGAGGCGATGGACGAAGCTGTGTCGGGAGCGGCGTCGGCGCGGTAGAGGCTGTCGGTCTGCACCGTGCTCAGGTCGGGCCGTTCGTATTTGTTGTATATGCCGCAACCAGTTGTCAATAAGGAAAGGGCGGCTATCAGTATTTTTTTCATTCTATTGTTTCTGTTATGGTTTGTACAATTGTCAGTCTTCCTCGTGTTTGCGGGCAGGCATCAGCCGTTCCTGCAAGGTCTGGAAGACAATGAACAGTGTGGGTACTACGAAGAGCAGGGCCAGTGTCCCGACGATCATTCCACCTACAGTACCTACACCCAGCGAGATGTTACCGTTGGCACCGGCACCCGAGGCTACGACCAATGGGAACAGACCGATGATCATCGTAAGGGCAGTCATCAGGATGGGACGTAGACGGACGCCGGCTGCCGATACGGCCGCTTGTGCGATGGTCATACCCTGACGGCGTCGGGCCGAAGCATATTCGGTCAGCAGAATGGCTGTCTTGGCCAACAGACCAATCAGCATAATGAGTCCGGTCTGCATGTAGATGTTGTTTTCCAGTCCCCATATCTTGGCAAAGAGGAAACTTCCCATCAGTCCGAACGGTACGCTTAACATGACGGCCAGCGGTACGAAGATACTCTCGTACAGGGCACAGAGGATGAGGAAGACGAAGATGATGCAGATGGAGAAGATGATAACCGTGTTGCTTCCGCTTCCTGCCTCTTCACGTGTGATACCACCGAACTCGTAACCGTAGCCTACGGGCAATGTCTCCTTGGCCACTTCGGCAATGGCGGCAATGGCTTCACCCGTACTGTAACCGTCGGCCGGAAGTCCGTTCACCTGAATGGAACTGTAGAGGTTGAAACGGGTAAGTGTTTCAGTACCATATACTTTGGTCAGGTTGACGAACTGGCCGATGGGGGCCATCTCACCCGACGAGGTACGTATGAACATATTGTTCAAGGCGTTCTTGTCCAGACGATAAGTCTTGTCGGCCTGTACCATGACGCGGTAAAGTTTGGAGAAACGATTGAAATTGGACGAATAGTTTCCGCCGATGAAGCCCGACAGAACACTGAGCACATCGGTAGTCGTAACGCCTGCACGTTGGCATCGGGCTGCATCCACTTCTACGGTATATTGCGGGAATTTCGTGTCAAATGAGGTATAGGCCATTTGGATTTCGGGACGCTGGTTCAGGGCGGCGATGAAATCCGTGGTATATTTCTGTAATGCGTTGATGTCGCCACCTGCACGGTCCTGCACATAGAGTTCGAACCCGTTTCCCATACCGTATCCCATGATGGTAGGTTGGGCAAAAACGAAGAGTTTCGCCGACTTGATATTGGCTGTACGGCGGTAAATCTCGCTGATGACAGCGTTGATGTTGTCTTGACTTTCCGTACGTTCGTCCCAAGGTTTCAGTTTGATGATGAGCATACCACCCGACGGTGCCTGTCCACCCATCATACTGTAGCCGCTGACATTGGAGTAACGGGATATTTGGGGAATGTCTTTGATACATTTCTCGACTTCAGACATGGCTTTGATGGTTTGCGAGAGGCTGCTGCCCGGAGGAGTGGTGACGTTCATAAAGATACAGCCCATGTCTTCCTCGGGGACCAGACCGGTCTTGGTCGTTTTCATCAGAACCACCAGCAGGGCGATACTGGCTACCAGTGCAGTTCCTATTACCCATTTGCGACGGAAGAACCACTTTACCCCGCCTTTGTAGCGAAGTATCAAGCGGTTGAACGAAGCTTCAAAAGCCTGATGGAAACGGGAAGAAAAACTTAGTTTCTGGCCGGTAGAGGCATCGATGTGAGGTGTCATGATGAGTGCACACAGGGCCGGACTCAGGGTAAGGGCGTTGATTGCCGAAATGCCTACGGCAACAGCCATGGTCAGACCGAACTGCATATAAAAGGTTCCGCTGGTGCCTCCCATAAACGAAGAGGGAATAAACACGGCCATAAATACCAATGACGTGGTGACAATGGCAGCCGCAATGCCGTCCATGGCACCAGTTGTGGCTTTATAGGGTGAGCGGACACCCTCATCGAACTTGGCCTGTACCGCCTCGACCACCACAATAGCATCGTCCACTACCGTACCGATGACCAAGACGAGAGCAAACAATGTCAACAGGTTGAGGCTGAAACCGGCTATATAAAGGAAAGCAAACGTACCTACCAGTGATACAATGATGGATACTGCTGGAATGATGGTGGAACGTACACTTTGCAGGAAGACATATACAACGAGGATAACGAGGATGATGGCCTCAATCAAAGTCTTTACCACTTCGTGGATAGAGGCATCAAGGAAGTCCTTGGTACTCATCAGATCGGTCAGTACCAGTCCCTTGGGCAATTCTTTGGCTATTTCCGCGGTCAGCTTGTCTATTTCTTCAATGATTTCATTGGCATTGGAACCGGCCGTTTGCGAAATCATACAGGTGGCACCCGGATGTCCGTTTATCTCGCTGTTGTAGGCATAGCTCTGTGCACCAAGTTCTACTTTGGCAATATCTTTCAAACGGAGCACTTCACCGTTCGCAAGTGATTTGATGACAATATTGCCGAATTCTTCGGATGTCTCGTATCGTCCGCGGTATTTGAGGGTGTACTGATAGGTGTTTTCCGAGTCCTCACCCAGCGTACCGGTAGCTGCTTCTACATTTTGGTCACCTAGAGCGCTGATAACGTCGTCGGGTACCAGCGAATACTGGGCCATGACTTGTGGATTGAGCCAGATACGCATGGCGTAGTCGCCACCCATCACATTGACGTTACCTACACCTGTGATACGTGAAAGGCGTGGCTCGACATTGATTTTGAAGTAGTTGTTGATAAAGGTCTGGTCGTAACTGTCATCGGGACTATAGAGGGCCAGAATTTTCAGCATACTGTTCTGCCTTTTCTCTACGGTTACACCGATTTTGGTCACTTCAGCCGGCAGAAGACCTTCAGCTTCGGATACACGGTTTTTGGTGTTGATGGTTGCCATGTCGGGGTCTGTCCCTTGCTTGAAGTAAACGGTGATACTTCCCGAACCGTTGTTGGTGGCGGTAGAGGTCATGTAGGTCATGTTCTCCACGCCGTTGATGGCTTCCTCCAGCGGGACGATGACGCTCTTCTGTACTGTTTCGGCATTGGCTCCCGTGTAACTGGTGGATACCATAACAGTAGGCGGTGCAATGTCGGGATATTGTTCCATAGGCAGATTGAACAGGCTGATGAGGCCCAGCATCAATATCAACACCGATATGACGCATGCCAGGATGGGGCGGTCAATGAATGTTCTGAGTTTCATAACATATTCCTCCTTTCAGGTTTAGTTGGCAGGCGTGTTGGCGGTTGGCTGGTTGCCTATTACGGCTCCTTCCTGAACCAGACCTGCACCTTCGGCAATGATGGTTTCACCTTCTTCCAGTCCGTTTTCTACGATATACTCTTTTCCATTGTTCACGGGGAATACGGTTACTTGGGAAGAAGTGGCTTTTCCATCCACTACTTTATATACGAATATTTTGTCCTGTATTTCGAATGTGGCTTCCTGCGGCACGATGAGTACGTTCTCTTTTATATAAGGAAGGACGACAGTTCCGCTTCCACCGTTACGCAGCATGTGTTCTGGATTGGGGAAAGTGGCTCTCAGGCTGACGGCGCCTGTACTGGTATCAATTGTTCCGCTGATGGCATCAATACGTCCCTTGTGATCGTAAATCAGACCATCGCTGAGTTTCAGTTCCACTTCAGGCATTTGTTTCAATGCTTCGTCCAGTGTTTTGTACTGGCGTACCAGAGAAAGTACCTGGCTTTCGGTCATGGAAAAATAGACGTACATTTCGGTATCATCGGATACGGTGGTAAGCGGTGTGGAAATAGAGGCGTCTACCAAAGCTCCTACACGGTAGGGCAACATGCCTGATACTCCGTCGACGGGACTTTTCACTTCGGTGTACGAAAGATTGTTGCGCGCATTTACTTCTTCAGCTTTGGCTTGTGCCAGTGTGGCTTCAGCTTGCAACAGACTGTTACGGGCGGTTTGCAGGTCGAAGGCCGATACTACATTTTCTTTGAACAATTGTTCTTTACTGTCGGCTGTCAGGCGTGCCGTGGCGACCGATGCTTCGGCGCTTTTTACGTTGGCTATGGCTGTTTCAAGTGCCGCTTTGTAGGGTACTTGGTCAATGATGACCAATGTCTGCCCTTTTTTTACCTGGGCACCTTCGGCAATACATACTTGGGTGATGGTTCCGCTGACCTGTGGGCGAATTTCTACACTCTGTCGTCCGTTGATGACGGCTGTATAACTTTGGCTCAGTGTACGTGTTCCGCGTGACACTTCCATTGTTTTGTAGTTTCCTCCGTTCATATTCAGAGGAGCATTCTTGCATGCGGTGGCAAGCAGGAGACACAGACTCCATGCGCTTGCGCGTAAAAACATTCTTTTCATTCTTAACTTAATTCATTTAAATGATTATGGCGCAAAGTTATCGGCAATATGGGGGCTTCTTTTGGTTTGGTTTCACTTCAGATTGGTTTAAAATCCTGTATTACCACTTTTTTGCTTTATATTTTCTAATAAGTGAAAAAAGGTTTCGGTCTTTCAAGGCTTTCCTTTATATTTACCAGCAGAAAGGTGAATTCCATTGAAAAAGGTCGCTGGAAGAGAGAGAATACAGGTGATTTCATAATTAATTGGTAAGTGAAATATGGTGAATCTGAAGAAATTCGTTCTCGACTGGTTGGGGCCGGACCTGATGCAGGCCGGCATTGTAGAAATGGCAGCTTGTGGCGATGAAGTGGTAATGGTGAAATTGGCAGGGAATTGCCTGACGTTGGGACGAAAGCTTCCCGATAGTGAACATCATGTCAGCATGCTGATGACAAGTGGTGAACTGCGGCTGACTCTGAATGGTGACCGCATGGGCTTTTTTGCTCCTGCCTATATTGATTTTATAGGCTCCAACCGGTGGAAGGATGTGAAGGTAGAAGGAAAGCTGGAAGGTTATCTCTTGGTAATAGAGCGGAATTTTTTTCTGGAAACTACTTCCAAATTGCGTTCTCGGATATCGGAAAAAATGATGGTGTATGCCCAAAGACCTTTTGTCTCGTTGAACACTGAAGAGGTAGCAAGGCTTCAGGACCTCTCTTCTGCCTTGTATGCTCTGATGGTGGCCGAAAAGAATGGCGTTTTTCATCGTGAACTGGTACAGAGTATGTTGCGTGCCTGTCAGTGTGAATTGTGGAACATCGTTTTTCGTCAGGATGAGTCTGTGGAAAAAGCGGAGGAACCCTATCATCTGGGAGAACTGGTAGCCCGTTTCCTTTATTTGGCTCATACCTATTGTTGTGAACGTCACGAAGTGAACTGGTATTGCGAACAGTTGGGCGTATCGTCCAACGCTTTGACTGCCACATTAAAAAGATTTTATGGGAAAACGGCCCGTAGCATTATAGACGACTTGCTTATAACTGAGGCAAAGGTCGCTTTGAGGAACCCTGAATTAAGCGTGCAGGATATATCCGACAAACTTTGCTTCAGTGACCAATCGGCTTTTGGCAAGTTCTTCAAACGTTATTGTGGAATGTCTCCTGCTCTCTTCCGTCGTGAGCAGGAGAAGGGAAAACAGGTTGATTGTTAGTGATTGTTAAGTATATTGCGATTGGAATTTTGTGGCAGAGAAATTGTAAACGAAGTTTTATGATAGGGGTGGGAGATTACAGATAATTCTCCACCATGCATACGTATAATTTGCCGGGATAAACTGAGGCCTATGCCTGTTCCATTCGTTTTTGTGGTAAAAAAAGGTATAAATATATCTTCAATTAGGTTAGATGGAATGCCAGAACCGTTATCTGTTATCTTTATGAATAGTATCGTTTCTTTGCGGTATATTTCTATATGTATTTTTTTATTAGGTTGTTGTGTAAATGCTTGTATTGCATTTTTCAACAAATTGATTAAAACTTGCGATAACATTTTCTCATCTGCATAAATTTTTATTTCTGGTTGAAAAAGGTCAACCGAAAAATCGATATGCTGTTGTACTAAATCTTCTTTGTATAGTGTCTGAATGCTTTCAATTAAATCTGTTAATGAAAAATACTTCATTTCAGGATGCTTTAATCCTGAAAATTGTCTATATGATTCTGTGAAATAAATTAGATTTTGTCCCTGGCTTTTGATGGTTTCGAGTCCACGTATTGTTTTTTCAATGGTGTGATCCGTAATGTGTTTTGTGTGTTCTGAAGTATTTTTTATTTGAAAATAAGAAAGAAGGGTTTCAGATAGTGAAACAATGGGTGTGATAGAATTCATTATTTCATGTGTCAAGACTCGCATTAGCTTTTCCCAAGACTCATATTCTTTTTGATGTAATTTACGCTCGAACTCAATCTTTTTATGTTCTGACATTAAAGTATATACTCTATTAAAAGATGCATATAAATATCGTTGTTCTTTGGATCCAATATTTTCTGGGAAGTAAAGCATGGATTCATCATCTTCTATAGAATCAAAAAAAAGTTTCATTTTCCGATTATAAGAATTCAGGTAATAAACAAGTCTTCCAATAAGGCCAAAAGCTATTAGAATCGTAATTGTTCCTAGTATTATAGCTCTTCTTGAAATAATTCCTGCAAGTCCAAGTCCAAGTGTAAAGACTATGAGTAATACAAACAAAAGGATGTGTATGTATAAACGAGTGCTAAACATTTAATTAAAAATTGAAACGTGTTAATTTGTTATATAATGTTTGTCTACTGATACCTAATTGTTCTGCGGTTGCTGTTAAATTTCCTGAATTTTGAGATATAGCTGCTAATATAGCTTTTCTTTCTATTTCTTTTAAATTAGGAACTCTATCAAAAGAAAATGTATTATCTAAATGTATAGAGATATCGGATGGCTTTATTATATCTTTTTCTGCTAAGATCACAGCTTTTTCAATGGTATATTGTAATTCTCTAATATTTCCGGGCCAATTATGACTTTCCAGCTTTTGTATAGTTTTTGGATGTAAGGATAATCCTATCCGTTTATACAAATTAGCGTATTTTTTTAAGAAATATTCTGCAAATGTCGCTATGTCTTCTTTACGGTGTCGTAAAGGAGGAATTTCTATTTGTATAGTGTTTATACGGTAAAATAAATCTTCACGGAAATGAGCTTGCTTTACCATTTCAAGTAAATTTCGATTAGTGGCGGCAATTAATCGTATGTCAATTGGAATCTTTTTATTACTGCCAAGTCGGGTTATTTCTCTATTCTGTAAAGCAACTAATAACTTTGCTTGCAATCCTAAAGATAAGTTCCCAATTTCATCAAGAAAAAGCGTACTTCCATTTGCCGCTTCAAATTTACCGATTCTACTCTCGTGTGCATCTGTAAAAGCACCTTTTTCATGTCCAAACAATTCACTTTCAAATAATGTTTCACTGATAGATCCCATATCAATATTAAACATTTCATACTGACTGCGAAGAGACAAACGATGAATCTCTCGAGCTAATACTTCTTTGCCTGTACCATTTTCACCAAAAATTAAGATGTTTGCATCTGTTTTGGCTACTTTAGTTACAAGTCTTATTATTTTCATCATCGCTGGAGAATGGCCAATAATCATTCCTGGTTCACTAGCTCCTTTAATAGGATTAGCAGGTAATTTATGTTTTGCTTCTTGTAATGTAGTTCTTATTTTTTTTATCAAGTTGTCATTATTCCAAGGTTTTAATACAAAATCTGCTGCTCCACTTTTTAATGATTTTACAGCAAGATCAATATCTCCATAAGCCGTTAGCATAATAACTGGTAGTTCAGGTCTAATTTCATGTATGCGCTGGAGCCAAAACAAGCCTTCATTACCTGTATTAAAACCAACAGAAAAATTCATATCTAAAATGACTAAATCAATTATGAATTCATCTAAAATAGAAAATATCTTATTGGGATCAGATACGGTCTCTATTTTCTCAAATTCTCTTTCCAAGAGAAGCTCTAGAGAAGTTAATACGCTTTTGTTGTCATCGACAATTAGAATAGTACCAGTTTGCATATGTTCTTTTTTTTAAAGGTAA
>ENA-UONW01002412-UONW01002412.1-human-gut-metagenome-genome-assembly--contig:-CS52-NODE-2412-length-18432-cov-6.386788_pt1 | contig 18432 bp, 11 predicted proteins | sample MGYA00242463_ERZ724010 | MGnify/ENA metagenome assembly ERZ724010 | reverse complement strand
GTCAAATAACCCAAAATTGAAAACTAAAACGGTCTACTTTTTGGGGTAGAGTTCACTACTCCGAAAAGAAAAGGGCCGTCGTTTTCCTTTTCGTTTTGTCCCGGACACTCTCCAAGAGCCATCTCCTTTCAAAGATTGTCGGTTTCACTCGGTTTTTTTAGCATTTCCGTCTCAATCACTTTTATCATTACGCCCCATGACCCACTCGGATTTCGTACAAGTCGTTCGAGGCTTACCCAAGCCCGATAAGATCGTTCCCTGCGTTCTTGCCGTCGGGAACTTTGACGGCGTCCACCTCGGTCATCAGGCCCTTTTACGCACCGTTGCGCAAACGGCTGCAAAGCAACACCTTCTTGCCGCCGTTCTCACATTCGAGCCCCACCCGAAAGAGTTTTTTGCCGACCGTCCCGTCTACCGGATTTCGACGCTACGCGATCGGTATCGTGACATCCTTGCCTGCGGCATTGAACGTATTTACGTGCTTCCCTTTAACCGATCCCTCAGTGCACTTAGCCCCGAGGAATTTGCCCGACGCATTCTCGCAAAAGGACTAAATGCTCGAGTTATCTACGTCGGAAAAAACTTTACATTCGGCGCAAAGGCGGCGGGAAATGCCAAGACTCTTAAGGACTTAGGACGGACCCTCGGCTTTACCGTTCATGCCGAAGCCCTGATTTCCCGCCTCGGGACCACGGTTTCCAGCTCGCGCGTGCGACAAGCCCTTTCATCAGGCTTTTTACAGGAAGTCACTTCCCTACTCGGGCATCCCTACCGCATCACCGGTCGCGTCATACACGGCGCTAAACTCGGACGTGCCCTCGGGTTCCCGACGCTCAATATCGACTTATTGCCCCCCGGATCGACCTCAAAGCCGGCCCTTCGCGGCGTATATGCCGTTCGCATTCGCGGCCTGAATAATCAAAATTCCGTCTTTCCCGGTGTCGCTAGCCTCGGAGTCAAACCGACGGTCACACGCGATGCGCGCTATCTACTTGAAGTCCATGTCTTTGATTGGTCAGGCGATGCATACGGAAAAATCGTCGAAGTGACGTTTATTCAAAAACTTCGTGATGAAAAGAAGTTTTCTTCGCTTGAGGAGCTTAAAAATGCGATTTCAAACGATGCTAAAGCGGCAAGGCACCTACTTACCGCTTCCTAATCTAAGCGCCTTGCTTATACTTGACTTTGCGACTCCGATTTCTTTTTAAGGAACCACCATGATTACGCGTGAGAACGTCAAAATCGCTTTTATCGGCTTCGGAAACATGGCTTCGGCCATGGCACAGGGGCTGATTCACTCCGGGAAAATTCGTCCCGAACAGATCGGTGCCAGTGCCAAACACTTCGAACCTTTGTCTGAAAAGGCCGTAGCCTTCGGAGTCAGGGCTTTTAAAACAAATGAGGAGGCCGCTTCCTGGGCCGACGTCATCGTCCTGGCCGTAAAACCTAATCTCGTGAAGGCCGTTATCGAACCGATAAAAGACGTTCTTTCCCGTAAGATTGTTCTTTCGGTTGCCGTTAACATCCTGTTTGACGACTATGAAGCGCTTTTGCCTTGCGGAACCGAACACCTTTCGCTTTTACCTAACACACCGGTTCGTGTGAACGAAGGAGTCCTTTTGTGCGAAGCGCGTCACAGTCTGACAAAAGACCATGAAGCCCTGGTCACGGATTTACTGACTCTTTTAGGCCTTGTACTTCAGACAGATTCGGCGAAAATGAAAGCGGCCGGCGTCATTTCCGGGTGCGGTCCTGCCTATGTGGCGATGTTTATTGAAGCGATGGCCGACGGCGCGGTTTTACACGGAATTGCAAGAGACACAGCTTTAAAGCTTGCCGCCCAGACGCTTGTCGGAACTGCGCGACTACACCTAGTGACCGGCACGCACCCGGACGCTATGAAAGACGCGGTTTGCTCTCCGGGCGGCACGACGATTGTCGGCGTTGCGGCTTTAGAAAAAACCGGCTTTCGGGGGTCTGTCATCGGCGCCGTCGATGCCGTAATGAAAAAATAGATTTCCTTTTTCTTTTTCCGGAAGCGACCGAATCCCACGGTCGCTTTTTTACCCACGCAAAAACCGCATCCCCCGAAACAAGGAATGCGGTTCTTTTGAACTCAAACGCGCCCGAATCTCGAACGCGTTTTTGTTTAAGCGATCAGACCATCAAGATCGCGCAGGCAATAACGGCGATAAAGCACGGAATCGCCGTGCGTTTGACGACTTCGAGCGGGTTGACCATCGCGATACCGGAGACCAAAATCGTCACGCCGGCAAGCGGGGACATCGTACGACCGAGGGCACCCGTTAAGAACGCGAGACCGCCCAAGCTCGGAATCGTCATACCGAAGGATTCGGCATGCGGAGTCACGGCTTCGTTAAAGGCTAACGTCGCAGCGTCACCGGAACCGGTAATCACACCCATAATCCACGGACCGAGAGAACCGCCCCAACGAGCGTATTCGTTCGATTCCTTAAGCGCATCGACGCACACATCGATCAAACCGGCGGCGCGCAGACCGGCAGCGAACACACCCGCGGCAATGATGATACCCATCACGTTGGCGTAGCCCTTGCCCATACCGTTGAAGAATTCCTTAGAGAATCTCTGCAGATCGCAACGACCGGTGAGCAAGCAGCAAATCGCACCGATAAGCATGGCTTGCGCAACACCCATCTTAATGGAGGGGAACCAAACGCTACCTGAAACCAGAATGGCGATCGGAACAATCATCACAACGGCCTTTAAGACGTTCGGCTTGAAGTCGTCGTCTTTTTGCAGCTTGGATTCGTCAATCTTAGCATTGACGTCACCCTTGTTGTCGCCCAAAATCCAGCAGACAATCAAAGTGCCGACAACAAGAATCGCACCGCACATAACCGAATACGTGGCGTGCGTGCCGATAAAATCCATCACATCCATGCCGGCCATCTTGGCAACGAACGGGTTGTGGGAGGTGCCCGGCGACAGATACGAACCGATCGTACCGGCCAAGACGGCAGCCGCCGCAGCAGCAGGCCTGATACCGGCGCGAAGCATCACGGGGATGAGCGTGGAACCGACAGCCGCCGCGCAGCCGGCAGCCGACGGAAGCGCGATATTCACGAAGAACGTGATAATCGTGCAAACCGGAATCAGGAAAATGCCCAAACCGCGAACGGGCGAAGCCAGATAGTGAACGAGCGAGCGGTCGCAACCCATGTAGCTCGCTGTATACGCAAAGCCCATCGATCCGCAAATTGCCATGATGAGTGCATTATTCGTCATGGACTTTGCGAACTGATTGAGACCGGTCATCGGTGCGAGACTGATCACGCACAAGAAAAGGCCGGCCGCAATCAGGACGAGTCGCGTTTCGAATTGTTTAACGAGCGCCCAAACTGTAATGAAGATTACAGCCAAGGCGATCCAAGCAGTAAAGGACATATTTCCCCCCTATGGTTTTAAGTTTGCCCAACTGAACTCATATCGCTCCGAAACCGAAGCGACATAGGTATATTACACTAACTTGTAACATTTGTTTACTTATCCGAAAAACCTTGAAACGCCCTTGTTAATTGACGATTTTTTTCTTTTGTGCCATGCTTACTCCAGGGTGAGTCGTGAAAGGATTCGCCCGTTTTTTATAAAAAAGTTCCTTCGAAACGCCCAAACCCGAACTACGATTGATTCCCTATGTCCGACATTCCGATTCTCGAACTCCTAAGTCCGGCCAAAAATAAGGAAGTCGCCTTACAAGCTCTCAATGCCGGAGCCGATGCCGTTTACATCGGGGGGCCGGCCTTCGGTGCGCGGGAAGCGGCGGGGAATGCCTGGTCCGATATCGAGGCTGTTGCCGCCTACTCGCATCGGTACGGAGCTAAAACGTACTTAACTCTCAATACGATTCTTTTCGAAGACGAATTGGAAGCTGCCCGAAAAGCCGCCTTAACCGCCTATGAAGCCGGTGTCGATGCGTTAATCGTCCAGGACATGGCTTTTTTAAAGATGGATTTGCCTCCGATTGAGCTTCATGCTTCAACACAGTGCGACATCCGAACGCCCGAAAAAGTGCGGTTTCTTGCCGATGTCGGCTTTTCGCAGGTGGTTTTGGCGCGGGAACTGACCTTAGAGCAAATCCGCTCGTGCCGTGCAGCGGCCCCGAATGCGACACTGGAATTTTTCGTTCACGGGGCCCTGTGTGTGTGTTACTCGGGGCAGTGTTACCTCTCGGCGGCAACGCGCGGCCGTTCGGCCAATCGCGGGGCGTGTGCGCAACTTTGTCGTCTGCCCTACACGGTCAAAGACTACAAGAGCGACATCATCAAGAGTCATTGCTACGCCTTAAGCTTAAAAGACAACGACCAGTGCGGGAACATACGTGAACTTATCGAGGCCGGTGTCCGCAGTTTTAAGATCGAAGGGCGTCTGAAAGATGCCTCCTACGTGAAAAACATCACGGCGTACTACCGAAAAGCGCTCGATTGCCTCATCGAGGAAAACACCTGCCAAAGTGCTTCGCTCGGAAAGACGACGTTTTCATTTACGCCGAACCCGGAAAAAACCTTTCATCGCGGCTCGTGCGAAGCCTTCGTACACGGGCGTCCCGAAAGGCTTGCACAAATGCACACCCCGAAAAGTACGGGCGAGGCAATCGGTACGGTTGCAAAGAAAGACTTTGTACGGCGCGCCCTTCTGATTGCCCCGAAAAAAGGAATCGACCTACATAACGGAGACGGCCTTGCGTACTTTACGCAAAAAGGGGACTTTACGGGACTACGTGTAAACCGGACGGAGGCCGCCGGGCGCTTGATTCGGATTTACCCCTTCGAGGCCATCGGAAAAATCTCGGACCTGACAACAATGCCGATCGCGTGTTTCTCAAAACGTTGGAGGGTCCGTGTATCGAGCGACACATTGCCGTCTCCGCATCTTTAAATATAAGCAGCACGGCACTGACGCTCACGTTACGGACCGGCCCCTACACGGTCTCGGTAACAGAAAATGCCGCTCTTGATGCAGCAAAAGACCCTTCGCGTACGCCCGAGGCCGTGAAAAAAGCACTATCGAAAACGGGCGATACGGTCTTTGCCGTCTCGGACCTGATTCTGATGGGAAACAAGGACTTATTTATCCCCGCTTCCCTCTTAAACGCTTTGCGGCGTCGGGCTTGCGAGGCACTCCAAGAGACAATTTCCAAGCGCCGACCGCGCACGCTTCCCGAACGAAAAAAAGCCGATGCCACGGGGTTTTCCTCGGATTACCGTGCCAATGTCGCCAACAGCCTCGCGCGTGACTTTTGGCTCGAACACGGACTGACGATTACAGAAAAAGCCTTTGAACTTACAGGCGAAAACACACACGAGCGCGAGCTCATGCGTTGCCGATATTGCCTGCGACACGACTTGGGGCTATGCCCGAAGTCCGTCAAGGGCAGCAAAGAAAAGAAAGAGGCCTTTAAAAAAGGAAATGCCGGGCACTTAAAGCCTGAGCCCTTGGAGCTTCTCGACCCCAAAGGCTTTACCTATATTGCCTCGTTTGACTGCCGGCATTGCGAAATGGTCCTTACCCAATCGCGGCGTAAAGCTCCGTCCTTCAGGGACAAGATATAAGCCGCGCAAATCGGAGGCAGACTTCACATAACACCCCCGTGTTAATGCGAAAAAGGGGCTCCTTCAACCTCACTCCCGACGGAGCCCGGGCTCGTAAGATGAGCCGCTTCGCCGTGTGTACAACCGTGGGCTTGCATCAAACAAAGAGCGTCAAATTACAGATCCTCCCTTCCCTCTGAGCTATGCGATGCTTTGCTCCGAACTTTCGGTTCGCAAGGTGCCGGCATTGTTCAAATGCCTCTCCTGCGCTCATCGGGAAAACGCGGACGCAGTGGGTGCGATCAACATCAAAGAGCGCGCACGAAGCTCGTTAGCCTGCGGGGAGTCTGAGAAGAAGGGGCAAGTGAATTCGGGGCGACTGCAAAAGGCGGCACCGAATCGGTAGCAGGAATCGACCGAAGTGATCTGCGGCGCAAGTTGCTCGCAGTCGAGAATCTCCTTCGTTTACGGCGGTGAGAACGTCAAACTCAATGAGTAAAAACAATTAATGCGCCCCTATCAGGGCAACTTAGAAAAATTTCGTCAGTACAGACGAGCACGTTAAAATTGCGGAAACTCGAAAATAGCCACTAGACCCATGGACCACACCCCGACCCTTTTGCGTTGCTGGAGAAAAAACAGCGATTCACGCCCGCTACGCCCTGAAGAAATCAAACGCTTGGCTGCCGCTTTGTTGTCGCTGCAGCGCGGACTGACGGGAAAGCGTACCCTAGCGGGCTCCGGATACATGAATGAGGATGCGTCCCTCGGGGCTTACCTGCTTTATTACTACCGCATCACGTATGCGCAGATTACGTTTGCCGTTACGAGTTTTCTTTCTCGCACGGACATCCATCAAAAGTCCTCGCTTCGCATTCTCGACGTCGGATGCGGACCGGCCCCGGCTGCGATGGCCTTTATCGATGTCCTTGATCGATCGGGAATGCGAAAGAAGTCGCTTACTCTCACATGCGTCGATGCCAGTGAGAAGGCCCTTACCTGCGCCCGTAAGATTTTTTCCGCCGATCGATCCGACGTGACGGTCAAGATAAAGCGTCGGAACCTGGAAAACGACTCTTTGATCCTTGACGAGTCTTTCGATGTGATTCTTATAAGTCACACGCTAAACGAACTTTGGAAAAATGAGGCAAACGGTCAGGAAAAACGCCTTCGTCTTTTAACGACACTGAAAGAACACTTGACTGAACAAGGCATTCTTTTACTCTGCGAGCCGGCACTAAAAGACGTCAGTCGCAACACCATTGACCTTGCCATGCGCCTACTTGAGGGCGGGATGTCCGTTCTTGCTCCCTGTCCGAGTCAAGTTGAAAAAACACATCGCTGTCCGATTTTTCAAAGCAACACGACAGGCGCGACGTGTCACGCCGAAGTTTTCACACGCTTTCCGAGCGATGTGTTAAAGATCGCCCGCGAGGCCGGCCTGACACGTCTTTCCGTGAAAATGACCTTCTTTGCATTGCAAAACATGTGCAATGCACATACCAATACCGAAGACGGCACGACGCATTACCGCGTTGTCTCCGATGCCATGCTCAATAAGGCAGGGCGTATTCGTTACCTACTCTGTGACGGGGTACGGCGCATTCCGATCAGTGCGAAGACGGGCGATAAATCCGCGCAAAATCTCGGCTTTTTTACCCTAAAACGGTACGATGCCGTCACAGTGATAAATCCGGAAATACGCGGCGATGCGCAAAATCCTTCGTTCGGAATCAACGAAAAGACGCGCCTTACCGTCAATCCCTTTGCGCCGCAATCTCAGGGGGTGCCCGGCCCCCTCTTACAAGCCAAAAGCCGAGCGCGCCGTGAGGAAATAAAGCGAGGCCGCGGGGCTATCACTCCGAAAAGGTAGGAGCGGGAAAAGAAAAATCCCTTACCGATACCGATTGCAAGAAAAAGACCGGTCAGGCGTGATGAGCAGCGGCGTTTTCAAAGGCTTGCGCTAAAAAGAGCTTTAAGCGGTTATCGACATTGGTTTCCGAGGTTCCCGGTTCAAAGTCGATCGCGCACAAATTCGCATCGGCATAAAGCTCACGGAGCTTACGGATAACGCCTTTCCCGGTGACGTGGTTCGGCAAACACCCGAAAGGCTGCAGGCAAAGGACATTGGGGATGCCGTTCTTAATAAATTCGGTCATCTCGGCAGTTAAAAGCCATCCTTCGCCGGCTTGCTGCCCGAGGCTCACAAGATGATTCATCGTATCGACGAGTTCTTGCGTCGTACTGACTGCGCCGACATCAAGCCCGCAAAGAGCCTCGCGCAAAATCGCTCGATAGCTTTCAAAGTACCTTAAAAGAGCCGCACACATCAGACCCTTGGCAAACGGCCCTCCCATTTGCTTGCCTCTCCAAATGTAGTCGGTAAGACAATAGTGAAAGAACATCGCCAAGTCGCCCAAAACCGGGACAGCCCCTTCGGCAAGAATCCGATTGACGATTTGACGATTGGCCCGCGGGTGATACTTTAAAAGAATCTCACCGACGATACCGACACGAGGCTTGATCACAACGGATAGCTCAATGGCTTCAAAGTCGCGACGCGCTTCAAACAGTGCCGCCCTCAATGCACGGCCCCCGGAAGGCAATTTCTCGGCAAACCGTGTTTGCCACCGGGCCAGGAACTCCTCGCAGCTTCCGGGTTTAACTTCGTAAGCGCGTCCGTAAAACGTCAGGCGCTGCAAAAAATCACCGCAGATGACGGCCGTCATCAAACGGCGTACGCCGAGAAATCCGAGCTTGAGTGACTCGGTACCGGTCTGACCGGCAGAAAGCGAAACAACAGGAACATTGCCGCATCCGACATCTTCCAATGCCCAGCGCATGAGCGTCGTGTAGTTACTCGCGCGACATGGGCCGCAGGTTTGGGCAAGAAGTACCGCATCGCGGTCTTTATTAAAGTCCGGGTCGTAAAGAACGGCGTTTAAAAGCTGCCCGATAACAACAAGTGCCGGATAGCACGCATCGTTATTGACGTGTTTTAACCCGAGTTCCAGAGCCTGCTCGTTTGTCTCATCAAGGAGCTTGACGTTCCAACCGAGGCTTTTGAGGGTTGCGGCCAAAATCGGGAAATGAATCGGCGCCATTTGCGGAGCAAAGAGCGTGTGAGGGCCTCCCTTTCGAGTGGCCTCATGTTCGTTTTTCTTTAAAGCACTCGAGCGCACGAAGTGAATCGGCTTTTCGGCAATACGACTGGCCGAACTGACCGCATGCCGATTTCTCTCCCCGAGCGTAGCCAAAAGAGAACGGATGCGAATGCGCGCCGAGCCCAAAGTGTCGCCTTCATCGATTTTTAGCTGCGTGTAAAGCTTTCCGGCCCTCGCGAGAATGCGACAAACCTCTTCGCTGGTAATGGCGTCGAGGCCGCACCCGAAACTGACAAGTTGCACAAGTTCCGTGTTCTCCCGTTCGGTTGCAAGCATTGCGGCCCGATACAGGCGACTGTGGAAGGTCCACTGGTTCACGACATCGGTCACGGGAGGAGTTCCGACCAGGGAACTGACGGCATCTTCCGTGACGATGTCCGCTCCCATCGATTCTATGAGGGCCGGAATGCCGTTGGAAATCACCGGATCCATGTGGTACGGGTGACCGGCCAAAATCACCAAGGGACGTTGAGTGAAGGAATTTTCACGAAGAACGGACTGACCGAGCACCGTGAGATCGGCCTCGTAGCTCTCCTGAGCGGACTTTGCAAGCGCAACGGCCTTCTTAATGTCCGAAGAGCCGATGGTCGGAAATGCCTTACTGACGGCGCGCTCGACTGTGGCATCTTTTGTTAAATCCAAAAAAGGGGTCAAAAGGCGCACGTCGGGAAAAGCACCCTCCGTATTCAGGCGCAACGCCTCGGGGTATCCGGCCACAATCGGGCAAGCATAGCGCTCGCAGGCCTCGGGAAATGCCTGTCCTTCGCGCGGAATACACGGGAGCCAAACGGTTTTAACGCCCTGCTCGGCAAGACGCACGACGTGCCCGTGCGCAAGTTTTGCCGGGAAACAAAGACTCTGCGACGGAATCGTTCCCATTGCCGCCGCCAGCGTCCCCTTGTCTGTCGGGTCCGAGAGCACAACGGCAAAGCCGAGTGCCGTAAAAAGCGCATTCCAATACGGATAGTGTTCGTAAATATTTAAAACACGCGCAATGCCAATTGTTCCTCGTTTTGCTTCGCTTGCTTGCAAAACCGGACGGTTAAAAAGAAGATTAAGCTTACGGGTGACATACCCTTGACTGAGCTTCTTACGGCCCCCGAGCGAGTGAACGGCAAAGTCGCAACGATTGCCCGATATGTGCTTGGCACCGTTCGGAAAACGATTAAGTTCCAAGGCGCAATGGTTCGAGCACCCGCGACAACGAAAAGCCCGGCGAATGATGCCTTGACACGTTAAATTTTTCGTAACGAGCGGCATGGCCTTATCGGTCTGCGTGCTGCGCTCCCTGGCAATGAGAGCGGACCCATAGGCCCCCATGAGACCGGCAATCGAGGGACGCGTGACATTAAGGCCCGTCTCCTCTTCAAACGAACGCAAAACTGCGTTGTTTAAAAACGTTCCTCCCTGCACGACTACGTTGTCTCCGAGCTCTTCGGGACTATGCATGCGAAGGACTTTGTAAAGCGCATTGCGCACGACGGAGCGACAAAGACCGGCCGCAATGTCTTCGAGCGGCGCCCCGGCTCTTTGGGCTTGGCGCACCATCGAGGTCATGAAAACCGTACAGCGCGTCCCGAGGTCACACGGGCGGCGCGAACGCTCGGCAGCAGCAACGAATTCGGGGAGCGTCAACTTTAATTGCCCGGCAAAGGTCTGCAAAAAGGACCCGCACCCCGAAGAGCACGCCTCATTGAGTTTGACTGACGTAATGCGGCCGTTGCTTACGGCCATGCACTTCATGTCCTGCCCGCCGATGTCGATGACATAGGAGACCGCAGGATTAAAGGCAGCCGCCGCTCTTACGTGGGCCAGCGTTTCTACTTCGGTAAAAGGCGCGGCAAGCGCCGCTTGTGCAAGGTCCGCCCCGTACCCTGTCGTACAGGCACTTTTAATTAAGGCGTTCTCGGGAAGCGCCTCCAAAAGGGCGTGCATTTGCGTGAAAAGCCGCTCTAACGGATGGCCTTCGTTATTTTCGTACCATTGAAAGACAAGACGTCCTTTCTCATCGATGACAACGCCTTTGACGGTGGTACTGCCTAAGTCGACACCGAGGTAAAGGGGACCGGAAGCCTGACCGATCTCGCGCTCGGCCACCGTATCTGCGGCGTGCCGAGCTTTAAAGGCTTCTTTTTGAGTCTGATCGGCAAAAAGCGGAGAGAGCGTCGGAACCGATTGCTTGACCGGATTGGCTTTAAGTTGCTCGACAAACGCGTGAAGTGTCTGAAAATCGACCACTTGGCGCCTTACGGCTTCACGGGCCGCCCCGGTTGCCACAGCGTACTGCGTATCGGTTAACTCGACAAACACCGTTCCCGGAGCCCTTAAGCGCCGTTTGAAAGCCTCCCGCAGCTCGGAAAGAAAGGCCAAGGGGCCGCCGAGGAAAGCCACATGCCCGGTTACGGGGCGCCCGCACGCAAGGCCGCTTAACGTTTGCTCGGCAACGGCATCGAAAACCGACCGAGCGATGTCCTCACGGGGAACTCCGGAATTGAGTAACGAGACCAAATCGGTTTTGGCAAAAACACCGCAACGCGAGGCAATCGGGTGGCTTGCCCCAGCTTGTGCGGCCAAGTCATTCATGCCGGCTGCATCGGTATTAAGGAGCACGGCCATCTGATCGATAAAGGCACCGGTACCGCCTGCACAGGCCTCGTTCATCCTAAGCTCGATACCGTCTGTCAGATAAAGAAGCTTGGCATCTTCACCGCCGAGTTCGACGGCAACGTCCGTCTCGGGAGCAACGGACTTTAAATAGAGTCTGTCGGAAACGACTTCCTGAATAAAGCCGATGCCGAGCGCTTTAGCCAGTCCCAAAGCACCGGAACCGGAGAAAACCACGCGAAGCGCGCCGGGAATCTCAGCAATCGGCCGGAGAATATCAATCAGGGTTCCCAGCACATTGCTCCGATGGCGCGTGTAACGACGCGAAAGCAACTTGCCCTCTTGATCAAGTAGGACAAATTTCACTGTTGTCGACCCCAAGTCAACGCCAAGATTTAGCATGCGTGCCCTCGTCGTAACAATCAGTAAATTTTATCTGAAGTCGACCCGTTTACACCTGCGTATTTACGCAAGTTGACACATAGAAATCCGCAAAGAAAACCATAGAAAAAGAATAAAAATATTTAATAAAAACAGAGAGGATCGCTTCGGGATAAAACGAAGCGGCGAAGTGCTCGAGTTCGGAGGACCGAGCTCACATTTTTAATTCGTAAAAACCTTTTTGAGTTCCGAAAAAGCCTGTAGACCAGAAAACGCTTTTTTTGACTTCGAACCCACTAGATATTTCTGCTAATACCTGTTTTATATAGATTTTTTCTGATTCTTGTGATAAAATTGACTTTTAGTAACAGCGACTAATGTTTTGCCTATGAGTATTACGTCACAAGTTCTTCTTTTAATCGTCATTATTCTCATCAGCGGCTTTCTTTCCATGTCGGAAATTTCACTTGCCGCCTCCACAAAAGTGCGCCTTCAGGTTCTTGCCGAGCACGGCGACAAACGCGCACGCACCGTTTTGCAATTTAAAGAGCACCCCGGGCATTTTGTCACCGTCGTCCAAATCGGCATCAACATGTGTGCGATTATCAGCGGCTTTATCGGTGAAGACTTATTCTCTCCGTACATTGCCTGGCCGCTGAAAAGTCTCGGCCTTACGCCCGACACTGCCGACACGATCGGCTCGTGCACCTCGTTTATCCTGGTCACGTTTGCTCTCGTTGTTTTCTCGGACCTTATCCCCAAGCGCCTTTCGTTTGCGCACCCGGAAAAAATCATTCTCGTTTGCCAAGCGCCGATGCGCCTCTTACTCGTTGTATTAAGTCCCTTTGTTTGGGTCTTGGAAAATGCCTCTCTCGTTGTGATTCGCCTGTTCGGACTGAATATCGAACGCGATGACAAAATCACCAGTGAAGACATCATGGCAAGCATCGTGGCCGGTACCGAAGAAGGCGTCATTGCCCCGGAAGAACAAGCCGTCATCCAGAATGTGTTCAGTCTTGAAAACCGCCTCGTGCCGGCCGCAATGACCGCACGTGAGTCGGTTGTGTACTTCACACTCGATTCGACTAAAGAAACAATCTTAAAGGTCGTCTCCGAATCGCCCTTAAATCACTTCCTCGTTTGTGACAAGAACTTGGACCACGTCATCGGGTATGTGGAAAGTGCGACCCTTTTGCGCTATCTACTTGAAGACAAAGCTATCTCGTTTACCGATAAGGCGCTTTTAAAGCCCGTACAGGTTATTCCCGATACCCTGTCGCTCTCGGAAGTCTTGGAACTATTCCAACGCACGCGTTCGGACTTTGCCGTTGTCTTAAACGAATATGCCCTTGTTGTCGGCGTCATTACGTTAAGCGACGTGATGAGTTCGGTGATGGGCGACTTGGTGGCCATCCCCGATGAGCAGCAGATCGTCAAGCGCGATGCCACAAGTTGGCTTGTTGACGGCGCAACGCCCATTGTCGACATGATGGCGGAACTGAATCTGCAAAAGATGCCCGAAAGCACGAGTTATGAAACCATGGCCGGCTTCATGATGTACATGCTTCGCAAGATTCCCAAGCGCACGGACAAAGTCGACTGGGGCGGCTATCGCTTTGAAGTCGTCAATGTCGAAGCCAATCGAATTGATCAAATTCTCGTGACAAAACTCTAGCGGTTTGTTTATAATCCGCCATCTCGCGTCGGGCGAAAGCCTGAAACGAAGGAAGCGAAAGAACCTTATCTTCCTTTGTCAAACGAGGCCCTTAAACGGAAGGGTGGCAGAGTGGTTTAATGTACCGCCCTGGAAAGGCGGCGTATCCAATCGGGTACCGAGAGTTCGAATCTCTCCCCTTCCGCCAAAAGAGTTTCCCAGATAGTCTGACGACGTCTGGGTTTCTTTTTTTCTGAAGTGTGAAATACGCCCTCACTAAGTCGTGTTGGTCGAAAAGGTCGCTTTCTGTTTTTCCAAAGCCAACAGCATCAAGCGCCTTGCTTCATCGACCATGAAGAGCGGTATGTTGAGGAAGTCGCCATTAAAACTGAGATTCTGCATGGAAAACCGCACACGCAAAGGTATCTGCTCGCTATATTTGTCCATAAATAAGCGCAAACTCGGCGATTTAACATTTGTAGAGGCTTTGACTTCGATCGGAACAACAATGCCGCCGAGCGAGGCCAGGAAATCAACCTCAGCCTGCGGTTTAGGATTCGACCAGTAACAAAGAGATTCCTCAAACTGAGCGCTCAGACCTTGCAGAACAAGATTCTCTGCCATGGATCCCTTCATTTCACGGAAAAGCATCGGTTGATCCTGCAAAACAGAGGGCTCAATACCGGAAAGTCTGGAGAAAAGCCCAATATCTGCAAAATAAACCTTGAATGCACTAGGGTCTTCGTAGGCGGACAACGGAATGCCTGGGCACGAAACGCGGTGAACGCAGCGAGCCATTCGAGCATCGACCAACCATTGGAGAGCACCACCGTACTTGCGCGCATTTGAGCGCGGTTCGACTTCGCTGAACTTGAAACGATTGTTTTCACGAGAAAGCTGTCGGGGAAGCGATTGCCATACTTTTTGAATTTTCGATGCGTCAATGGCACTTGCATGGCTAAAAACGTCCTGCCGATAGGCTTCTATTACAGACTGCTGAAACTGCCGCGCCAAAGCCAAATCTTGCTTTTCGCACCATGCACAAACAGCTTCCGGCATCCCGCCGACGGTTTGATAGTGAAGAAGTTTGGTGCCGAGCGGTTCAAACAAATACTCTGGAAACGGTTCAAATTCGGAAGATTCTCTCAGAGATTCGACCAGGCCGCTTTCTCCTTGAGCAAGGAGAAATTCACTGAAAGTCATCGGCTCGAGCGTAAAAAAATCGACCTTGCCTCCGATACATCTGTTCGCCCTACCGAAGAGACTGTGCCTGTCAAGCGCCGGATGACGGCATACAAACACGGGAGCGGGCTATAAAAAAAGACCGGGGAAGCACGAGCGAGCACGGACACATCCACTGTCTTCCTTGCTCCACGCATCAAACAATGGATCGGTCTAAAAAAATTGGTTTAGCGATAGCCGGTTTGGAATTAGAATGCGCGAGAGGAGTGCGGACAAAATCTTGATTTTTTTAGGAAGCCAGTGACTCCGATTACGGCACACGGAGCGATTCGGCCGAAAAAAATCTGTGTTTCTCTGCCTCTTTAAGCGAAATTGACTAAAAAGACTAGGAAAATCGCCGTAAAACGGATATTATCCGAGTAAGTTACTAACTCCCTCGGGGAAAAAACGAGGGCCTATCTGCTCCAAGGAGAACATGAATGAACAAAAGTGAAATGGTTGAAGCGATTGCCAAACAGGCCGACCTTCCCAAGACAAAGGCCGAAGCTGCTTTGAAGGCTTTTATCGAAACAACGAAGAAGACCTTGAAAAAAGGCGGCGAAGTCCAGTTGATCGGCTTCGGCACATTCTGCGTTGCTAAGCGTTCTGCCCGCACGGGTCGCAATCCTCAGACCGGCGAAGCCATCAAGATTAAGGCTTCCAAGTTGCCCAAGTTCAAGCCGGGCAAGTCCTTCAAGGATGCCATCTGATTTGTTCTTACTCGGGTAAGTAAAGACGCCGGCTTGTCGCCGGCGTTTTCCTTTGAGATAGACGCGAGGAAAGCCGATTCCCTCTTTATTTGGCCGGTACCCGAAAACTCCAATTCCTTCCCCCCGATCAAGCCAAGCGTTTCAACGGCGGCGAGTAATGTGGAAGAAAGCCCATAAAGCGCTTTTATCCATTCGGTTCACAGATCAGGCGCCGTCTTTTTTGCTCGAAAAGACACACGGCGGCAGCGGCGGCTACATTCAGGGACTCGCAGTCGCTTTCAATCGGAATCAAAAACCGCTCACGGCTCACGGAAAGCGCTTCATCGGTAAGCCCCGGCCCCTCGGCTCCGAACATCCAGACCGTCGGACTTTTCTCCCAACCTTTCGATTTAAATAGGTCCGAACCTCCGCGTGCATCGGCTGCAAGGCGCCGGGAAGAAAAAATCCTTGCCAGATCTCGGGGCGCAACATCCTCAAAGAGCGTCATCGAAAAGTGCGCTCCCATCGCAGCACGCAAAACCTTAGGTGTCCATACGCGCGAGGTCTTAGGCGAAAGAGCGGCATAGCGCACGCCCGAGGCAAGAGCCGTACGCAATATCGTGCCGACGTTTCCCGCATCTTGCACGCCGTCCAAATACACGGCATCATCACAAAGCGCCGCTTCGGGAAGCTCCGTCTTCGGGACGGCTAGTTCAACACAAATGCCGACCCCGTGTTTAACGGGCGAAACGGCTTCAAAAAGAGGCTCTTTCAGCGTAAAAAGAGAAACACTTCCGAGGGCCTCGTAGGCTGCAAAAAGCGCTTTTGCTTCCGCACTGACCTCACCCTCGCGCAGCATCACTGAACACACCTCGGCACCTTTTTCAAGAGCCGTTTGCGCTAGGTGTGCACCTTCGGCCAGGGTCAGGCCGAACTTTCCGACGGCTCGAGCGTTTTCCGATAACTTTTTCCAACGCTTGACGTTCGCGTTTTCCGCCGATTGAATCGAAACGATGCGCATAGAAAGGCTCCTTTTTACTCGGTATTTTATCGAGTTGATTATCAGGAGGTTTTTCTCCGAGACATTCCTCTCATCCGAACGGATTGATGGCGTTTTGTCGGCGCTGAATAAAAATTCACTGTAGAATTTCGGCGACGGGGAAACTCCCGGAAAACAAAAATCCATGATGGCAGAGCTTGGGCGATGACAAACAAAACGGACACGAAAGACACAATTAAAGAGCGCATTGCCGAGCTATCGGTTTTGCGCACACTCCCGGAACTTTTGACACACCACGCCGATCGGCGCCCGAATACGCCGATTTACAAGTACTACGACAACTTAACGAAGGACTGGATTGTCTTAACGGTCCGAGAGGTCATCGAGAAGGTTGAGGCCTGGAAGCACGCCTTTGCCGCCATGGGCTTGACGCGCGGCGACCGTGTGGCCATGTTGCTACCCAATTGCGTAGACGCCATTTTGTTCGACCAGGCTGCTCTTGCCTGTTCGCTTGTCCCCGTGCCGCTCCATGCCATCGATACCCCGGGCTCTTCTGCCTTTATTCTCAATGACTCGGGTGCGCGCGTTCTTTTTACCAATCGTCTCTTAAAGTGGAAAGGCATTCGTACCACGGGGGCTTTACCGACCTTAGAGCATGTCATTATCACGGACGAAGGCACGGAACCGTACACGGACGGCAACGTTCATGTCACCAACATCGACGCGTGGCTTGCAGGCGGCGCAGGCTCGAAACTTCCTGTCGGCCCCGAACCCGAAGACCTTGCCGCCATCGTGTACACCTCGGGCACAACGGGCAATCCCAAAGGCGTCATGCTCACGCATCGAGCGATTTTGGCCAATGTCACGGGCGTTTTGACGGTGATTTGGCCGGAAGTCGATGATACGTGGCTCTCGTTTTTGCCGCTTTCCCATACATTTGAGCGTACGACGACCTATTACGTTGCCTTGGGGCTCGGGAACCTTGTGGCTTTTAACCGCAATATCGGTCTTATTCAAGACGACATGCGGTTAGTCCGGCCGACGGTCATGATGAGTGTACCGCGCATTTACGAGAAGATTTACGCCAAAGTGCAAGACCGCCTGACGTTAAAGTCTCCGGCCGTGCGTTTTCTCATGCGTTGGGCCGTCAACGTCGGCTATCGGAAATTTTGCCGGGCAAACGGCCTACCCTCGCCTTTTACCGTCAGCGAACTTTTAGATCCCTTTGTTTTCTCTTTTTTGGATAAATTCGTCGCCCAAACAGTCCGCAACATTTTCGGGGGCCGTCCGCGCCTATTTATCGCAGGCGGCGCGGCATTGAGCCCGGCCGTGGCTAAGTTTTTCTTAGGCTTGGGGATTGATATTCACCAAGGGTACGGCATGACCGAAACAAGCCCGATTATTTCCGTCAATCCCTGCGGGAAGAACCATCCGTCGACCGTGGGTATTGCACTCAATAACATTCAGGTACGGCTCGGCGACAACGACGAGTTGCAGGTCAAGGGCCCGATTGTGATGAAGGGTTACTGGAAAAAACCCAAAGAAACGGCCGCGATGTTTACCGAAGACGGATGGCTAAAAACGGGCGATCAGGCCGACATTTACGAAGACGGCGACATCCGTCTTAAGGGGCGTATTAAAGAAATCATCGTCACGAGTACCGGCGAAAAAGTTCCGCCGGCCGACCTTGAAAACGCCATCCAAGCCGACTCTCTTTTTTTGCAGTCCATGGTTGTGGGCGATAACCGCCCGTATGTGTCCGCTCTCGTTGTCATGAATCCGGAACTCTGGCCGCACTTTGCCCAATCCCTCGGTCTAAATCCCAAGGACCCGGCAACGCTTTTAAATCGCGACCTACGTAACGCCGTGCTCCGTCGCATCAGAGCCGCCACGGCCAGCTTTCCGAACTACGGAATTCCGCGAAACGTGCGGATTATTCCCGAGGCCTGGACCATCGAAAACGGCATGCTCACGCCGACGTTAAAACTCAAGCGTCGCGTCATTTACGCCAAATACGCCGATGAAATCGAAAGCCTGTATGGGGACGTGCGCTCGCAACGCTAGACGTGTTGCAAAAGAATACCCCCTGACCGAATTGAACACACCCCCGTTTAGTAGACCAGTATCTACTAGATGGGGGAATTTTTTA
>ENA-UONW01002411-UONW01002411.1-human-gut-metagenome-genome-assembly--contig:-CS52-NODE-2411-length-18435-cov-4.858760_pt1 | contig 18435 bp, 17 predicted proteins | sample MGYA00242463_ERZ724010 | MGnify/ENA metagenome assembly ERZ724010 | reverse complement strand
TCGCCGCCGGGCGAATATAGCTGAGGCGCACTTCCTTGCGGAGTGCGCCTCACGGCGTTGCCGCCACCGGGAGCAGAGGGGTGCGAAAATGCAAACACCCAAAAATTTTTGAGAAAAACCATAACGCAGAGGATTGCAAATTTCCGCCCGATATTGCATAATAGAACTGTAGAAAAGCGGGCTGCGCCATGCATGCCGAAATTTATCACAACGAAGGGAACAGACCTATATGTCTATTTACGCAAGCAATATTTTTGAGCCGCATCCGGCAGCGGACGAGAAGTATATCGTCCGCGGCGAAAAGTACCGCATCACGGTGCTCACCGACTGCCTGCTCCGCCTGGAGTACAGCGAGGACGGCGTTTTTGAGGATCGCGCCACCCGCCTTGCGTTCAACCGCGCGTTTGACACGCCGGAATTTGAGTGCTACCATGAGGCGGACAGACTGCACATCGTCACAAAGCATCTGCATCTGCGCTATGATGAAAAGGCGTTCTCCGCCATCGGGCTTGAGGTTGTGGTCAACGGCACACTCGACTGGCAGTACGGCGTGCGCGTGGACAACCTCGGCGGCACGGTCCGCACGCTTGACCGCGTCAACGGCGCGACCGATCTTAACCCCGGTCTCCTCTCCCGCACCTTCGGCATCTCGGTGGTGGACGACAGCGATACGATCGTCATCGGCGAGGACGGCTGGCCGCTGCCGCTCTGCGGCACGGGGCGGAAGGACCTCTATTTCTTCGGCTACGGGCGCGAGTTTGAGCGCTGTATCAGCGATTTTTACAAGCTGAGTGCGCCGGTGCCGCTGCTGCCGCGCTATGCGCTCGGCAACTGGTGGAGCCGCTATCACAAGTACACCGATGTCGAGTACCTCGCGCTGATGGATAAGTTCAAGGCAAAGCGCGTGCCGCTGTCGGTCGGCGTTGTCGACATGGACTGGCACATCACCGAGACGCCCGACCGCGAGAAGTACGGCAGCGGCTGGACGGGTTATACCTGGAACAAGACCTATTTCCCGGACTACAAACAGTTCCTCCGCGAGATGCAGCAGCGCGGGCTGAAGGTCACGCTCAACCTGCATCCGCGCGACGGTATCCGCGCCTACGAGGAGATCTACCCGACGCTGGCAAAGCGTCTCGGCAGAGACCCGGAGACCGGGCGCAAGATTGAGTTTGACGTGGCGGATCGCCGCTTCATGGAGGAATACTTCAACACCGTCCTGCATCCTTACGAGGAGGCGGGCGTGGACTTCTGGTGGATCGACTGGCAGCAGCGCAGCGGCTCGTCCGTGGCGGGCTATGACACGCTCTGGATGCTCAACCACTGCCACTTTGTCGATAATGCGCGCGACGGACACCGCCCGCTGACGCTCTCCCGCTATGCGGGCATCGGTTCGCACCGCTATCCGCTCGGCTTCTCGGGCGACACCTATGTCACCTGGGAGAGCTTAAACTTCCAGCCCTATTTCACCGCGACGGCTGCCAACCTCGGCTATGCATGGTGGAGCCACGACATCGGCGGTCACATGGGCGGCTACCACGACAGCGAGCTGCACACCCGCTGGGTGCAGTTCGGCGTCTTCTCGCCGATCTCCCGCCTGCACTCTTCACCCAACCCCTTCAACTCGAAGGAGCCCTGGAATTACGGCGACGAGGCGGAGGGCATCATGGAGGATTATCTGCGCCTGCGCGGACGCCTTGTGCCGTATATGTACAGCATGGTCTACCGCAACTTTGAGGACGGCATCCCGATGGTGCGCCCGATCTACCACGCCTACCCCACAACGCCCGGCACGTTTGACTGCAAAAACGAGTATCTGTTCGGCACGCTGATTGCCGCGCCCGTCACGACGAAGCGCGACCCGCAGACCCTGCTTGCCAAGACCACGGTCTGGCTGCCCGTCGGCAACTATGTGGACTACTTCACGGGCAGAATCTACACCGGCGGCAGACTCATCGACACCTACCGCCCGCTCTCCGAAATGCCGCTGTTTGCAAAGGCGGGCACGATCCTGCCGCTGACCGCGGATGTGATGGCGGATGCCGACACCAACCCGACCGCGCTTGAGCTTTATGTCGCTGGCGGCGCAGACGGCGCATTCACGCTGGTCGAGGACAACGGCAAGAGCGGCGGCAGCCGCATCACCACCCGCACGGCGTACAGCTTCACCTGGGGTGAGGACAGCACGCTTGCCTTTACCGCCGCGGGCGGCGCGGGCATTCCAGACGCGCGCGATTACACGCTCCGTATGGCGGTGGTCGAGCGCCCGACCCGTATTTACGCAGAGGTCGGCGGCGAAGTCCGCGAGCTGACCTTCGACTATGACGAGGTGAAGCATGAGGCAACCGCTGTGATCGGCACGGTCAAGGCAGGCGACAAGGTCGCGGTGCATGTGCTGTCAAGCGGCAAACTGCCCGAGAACGAATTGAAGCAGACCGCGTTCAAGCTGCTTGCCGATGCGCAGTATGACCACGGCGCCAAGGAGACGCTCTACGGTATCTTCACGTCGAACCGCACGCTTGTGAACTGCATCCTGGCGCTCCAGCGCCGCGATGAAAAGCTGGCAGCCCCGCTGATCGAGCTCCTCACCGCAAAACAGTAAAAAGGAACAATAGGTATAGAAAAACCACCCGCATGGGTGGTTTTTCTATACCTTTAGTGGGAAAAAGCGAATTGTCAAACACGGGCTCCCTCTGACGAGGGAGCTGTTGCCGAACGGCGACGGAGGGAGAGATAACGAGCAGCAACATTTGCGTGTTATGCTGACTTCGCAATATCTCTCCCTCCGTCACGCTTCGCGTGCCACCTCCCCCGTCAGGTGGAGGCCTGGTTAGAATTGCCCGATGCGGGTGTGCATATCATTCTGCAAGTTTACACCACTGTGCCGCCGCCGAGGACGACCTCGCCGTCGTAGAGGACGGCTGCCTGCCCGGGCGTGACGGCGCGCTGCGGCTCGTCAAACAGGATCTGCACGCTGCCGTCCGCGCGCGGCGTGACGACGGCGGGCTGCTCAACCTGACGGTAGCGCAGCTTTGCCTTGCAGCGGATGGGGGACGCGGGCGCTTCGCCTGCGATCCAGTTGAAGTCGTTCACGACCGCCTCGCGGCGCATCAGGTCGCCAGCCTCGCCGAGCGTGACCGTGTTGTCTGCGGCGTTCACCGCGCAGACATAGCGCTTGCCGGGGGTGTCGATGCCGAGCCCGCGGTGCTGTCCGACGGTGTAGCGGATGATGCCCGCGTGTTTGCCGAGCACCTTGCCGGTCGGGTCGATGAAGTTGCCCGGCGCGGCGGGGTGACCCATGTGCAGCTCGATGATCTTCGCATAGTCGCCGTCCGGCACAAAGCAAATGTCTTGGCTGTCCGGCTTGTCCGCGTTGACAAACCCGGCGGCGTCGGCAATGCGGCGGGTCTCGCTCTTGGCAAGGTCGCCGAGCGGGAAGAGCGTGCGCGAGAGCTGCTTCTGCGTCATCGCGTAGAGCACATAGCTCTGGTCCTTCGTCTCGTCGAGCGCTTTTTTCAGCCGGTATCTGCCGTCCGCGAAATCGATGCGCGCATAGTGCCCGGTGGCGATCTTGTCGCACCCCAGCACATCCGCGCGGTCAAACAGCTTGTCGAACTTCATATAGCGGTTGCAGTCGATGCAGGGGTTTGGCGTGCGCCCCGAAAGATAGCTTGCAACAAACTTGTCGATGACCTTCTCGCGAAAGTCGTCCGAGAAGTTGAAGACAAAATAGTCCATGCCGAGGCGGTGCGCCACGCTGCGCGCGTCCTCCACATCGTCAAGCGAGCAGCAGGTGTGCGCGCGGTCAATGCCCGCGTCGGCGTTGTCGTAGAGCTTCATCGTGCAGCCGATGCAGAGATTACCTGCGTCGCACAGTAACTTTGCGGCGACGGAGGAATCCACCCCGCCGCTCATGGCAACAAGAATCTTCATCCTCCGTCGCCTCCGTTTCATCAAAAGTACACCCGAAATTGTACCACGCGCCGCGTGCCTTGTCAAGACGGGCAAAGCGGTTCAAGGTCTCCCTTGCGCGCTACCTCGCCGTGTCCGCGGCGCGGCGGTAGGCGCCGGGGGACATTCCCGCCGTGCGGCGGAACAGGCGGTCGAAATAGCCGAGATCCTCGATCCCCACGCTGCGCGCGACGGCGGAAATATCTTCGTCGGTGTTGCGCAGCAGCACAGCTGCCTTTTCCATGCGCAGGCGGTTGACATACTGCGTCAGCGGCATGCCGACGGCGCTTTTGAAGCTGCGGCAGAGGTGGCTCTCGCTGATGTAGCTTGCCTTCGCCAGCGCGGCGGCGCTGATGGGCGATGCGTAGTTTGCGTGGATGTAGTCGAGCAGTGCGGTGGTCTTTTTCATCTGCGCGACGCGCACGTCGTATGCCTTGGGCGTCAGCGTGGCGGCGTAATGCGTGACGAGGTGTGAAAGCAGCAGGTACGCCTCGCCAAGCAGTGCGAGGGACGCGCCCGCGTCCTTACTCTGATAGGCTTTGTACATCGCGTCAAAGCGGGCGCGCACCGCGCGGTCAGCAGGGATCACCGAGCGCAGCAGTACATTGCCGCCGCCCGCCGGGGCGAGCATCGCGGGGCTGACGATGAGGCAGAGATAGTCCAGCTCTGCGTCGGCTGTGAAGGTGTGCAGGGAATTGCTGTTGACCGCGACGGTCTCGCCCGCGCGCGCCGTCACGGTCTCGCCGTTGACGACGAAGGTGCCCACGCCATCGAGCAGGTATAGCAGCTCGATGTGTTCGTGCCAGTGCAGGTAGAGCCGCTTTGCCCGGTAGCGGCGGAGCTTGAGCGGGAACCGCTCGGCAAGCTCGGCGATATTTTCGTAGAGTCGGATGTCGTTCATATCAAAATCGTCCAAATACGCATCAAAAATATGAATTGCCTTTTCTCTGCGTACAGTATATAATAAGGCTGTAAAAATGTCAATAAGGAGTTGATTTCCCGATGAAACTCGGCACGATGGTACATATGCGCGGGGCTGATCTTGAAGATAAAATCAGACAAGTGCATGAGAACGGCTTTGAGACCTGCCAGATCTGCTGCTGGAACGGCGCATGGCTGACCGACGAGGCGGCGGATCGCATCCGCGCGCTCTGCGAGACCTACCATGTGGAGATCTCGACCTTCTGGTGCGGCTGGTCGGGTCCCGGCGTGTGGGACTTTGCGGAGGGACCGCTCACGCTCGGACTTGTCCCGCCGGAATACCGCTTTGCCCGCATGGAGGAGCTGAAGCGCGGCTCGGACTTTGCCAAGCGGCTCGGCACCGAGAATATCGCGACGCACGTCGGCTTTCTGCCCGAGGTGTCGGGCAGCGGGGAATACCGCTCGGTCGTCGCGGCGCTGAAGCATGTGGCACACTATGTGAAGGCAAACGGACAGTACTTCCTGTTTGAGACCGGGCAGGAGACGCCGGTCACCCTGCTGCGCACCATCGAGGACATCGGCACGGATAACCTCGGCATCAACCTCGATCCCGCCAACCTCATTCTGTATGGCAAGGCAAACCCCGTGGACGCGCTGGATGTCTTCGGAAAGTATGTCCGCGACGTGCACGCGAAAGATGGACTGTACCCCACCGACGGCAAGCATCTCGGGCGTGAGACGCCGCTCGGCGAGGGCAAGGTGGATTTCCCGCGCCTCATTGCAAAGCTGCGCGAGGTCGGGTATGACGGATCGCTCACCATCGAGCGCGAGATCTCGGGTGAGCAGCAGCTGAAGGATATTCTGCGCGGCAAGGCGCTGTTGGAGGAACTGATATGATTCGTGTTGCACTGGTCGGCATCGGCGGTATGGGCAGATGCCATTTCAACTGCTATAAGAATGTGGAGAATGCCGAGCTCGTCGCGGTCTGCGATGTCCGCACCGAGCGGGCAAGAGAGATCGCGGGACCCGATATGCCGATTTATGCCGATCTCGATGAAATGCTCGCAAAGGAACAGTTTGACATGCTCGACATCTGCACGCCGAGCTATCTGCACCGCGAGATGAGCATCAAGGCGCTCGAGCACGGACTGAACGTCCTGTGCGAGAAGCCGATGAGCCTGAATTCGACCGATGCGGCGGCGATCCGCGCGGCGGTCGAGAAGTCGGGCAAGCTGTTCATGACCGCGCACGTCGTGCGCTTCATGGCGCCCTATGCCTACCTCAAGACCGTGGTGGACGCGGGCGCGCACGGCAGACTTCTGCGCCTTGACATGCGCCGCATCTCTTCGGTACCGCTCTGGAGCTGGAACAACTGGATGCTCGACCTCGAAAAGAGCGGCGGTACGCCGATCGACCTCTCGATCCACGACCTCGATTTCATCCAGTACATGCTCGGGCAGCCGGACAGCGTGCGCGGCGTCTACCGCAAACTGAAGAATAACTGTGATTCCATCACGTCCGAGCTGTTCTACGGCGACACGCTCGTCACCGCCGAGGGCGCATGGTACAGCTACAAGCTGCCCTTCACCTGCACCTACAGCGCCGTGTTTGAGAACGGCACGCTGGAATACCGCGGCGGCAAGGTGTACGAGAACGGCGAGGAGGTCGCGCTCGATGCCGGTAAGGTCATCGGCGATATCGGCATCAACATTTCGGGTGTCGGCGGCTATGCAGGCGAGATCGAATACTTTGCGTCCTGCGTGGAGCGCGGCGAAGCCCCCGCGGTCGTCACGCCGGACAGCTCGCTTGCCAGCGTCCGACTGGTTGAACGCATTCTCGAAAACTCGGTCATCCTGTAAGCACGGCGCATGAAGACCTGTATCATTGTCGGCGCGGGCGGCAGAGGGAAGGACGCCTACGCGCCGATCCTCGCGCGCGAACACCTGCTGCGCGTGGTCGGCGTTGCCGAGCCGGACGCGGACAGGCGGCACGCTTTCTGCGAGACCTACGGCATTGCGGAAAACATGGCGTTTGACGGCTGGCAGTCCCTGTTTTCGCAGAGGCGGCTTGCCGACGCGGTACTGATCTGCACGCAGGACCGCATGCACCTTGCGCCCACGCTTGCCGCGATCCGCTGCGGCTATCATATTCTGCTTGAAAAGCCGATCTCGCCGCTCGCGGCGGAGATCGACATACTGGAGGATGCGCTCGTCGGCTATGACTGCGTGTTCATGACCGGCTTTGTCCTGCGCTACACTCCGTTTATCCGTAAGATTCGGGCGCTCATCGACGCGGGCGCGATCGGCGACGTCATGAATATGCAGCTCAACGAGAACGAGGGCTACTGGCATCATGCGCACAGCTATGTGCGCGGGCAGTGGAACAATTCCGACACCTCCTCGCCGCTCATCGTGGCGAAATCCTGCCATGACTTCGATCTCATGCTCTACCTGCTCGGCAGGCATTGCACACACATTGCTTCCTACGGCACGAACGGCTATTTCAAAGCCGCAAACGCGCCCGGAAATGTCCCCGCCCGCTGCACGGACGGCTGCGCCTTTGCCGACAGTTGCAAGTATAACGCCGTGCGGCAGTACACCGCGGGAGAGGGGCGCTATTTTGTTCATAAGTTCGGCTGCGGCACGGAGGATACTGCCATTATCGAGGCACTGCGGAGCAATCCTTACGGCAGATGCGTCTATCACTGTGACAACAACGTCTGTGACCACCAGGTTGCCGCGCTCGAATTTGAGGGCGGCATTGCCGCAGTCTTCACCGTGTCGGCGTTCTCGCAGCGCAACACGCGCACCATCAAGCTGATGGGCACGGAGGGGGAGATCGGCGGCTGCATGGAGGACGGCGAAATCGTGCTGCGCCGCTTTGCGGACGGCACGACCGAGCACTTCACCGTGACGCACGACGGCACAAAGCACTGCGGCGGCGACGGCGGACTCATGCGCCGGTTTGCCGAGGCGGTCAATGCGGACGAGCGCTTCGCGGATGCCCGCATTTTTGAGGCGCACCGCCTCGCGCTCGAAGCCGAGCGCGTGCGCAAACGGAACGAAAGTTAAAGAGAAATACAAAAAAGTCCTCCGCCGGAGGACTTTTTTGTATGCGTCAGAGCTTTACGGATACTCTAAGGTTTCCCCCTTGGGGGGAAGGCGAATCCATGTTGCCGCATCCCGTCATGCGCCGTCTGTCTCCCGCCGCAGTGCATCGCACCCGTCGGCGGTTTCTTTCCACTCGTTCCTTAAAACCGAAACAGGTTCAGCCCGGTGTCTGCGTCAAAGCGGCGGTCGACGGTGCCGTCGATCTTCGTGAGGATCATTTCGCAGGTCGCGCTGACGACGGCGCGGTTCAGATGCCCGCCGAAGACCTCGCCGCGCGCGTTTCCCGCGCTCATGTGCAGGTGCGCGTAGAATTTTCCGTCCATCGTGTTCACCGTGCCGCAGAGCGAGACGATCTCAAAGCTGCCCGTGAAGTGATTGGCGGCGTACTGTTTGGTTTCCGTATTGAAAACGCCGACCGTGAAGTCGTTCGTCGCGCCGAGTGCCTGCACCGACGCGAGCTTGATCTGCTCCTTTTCGGCAAGCTCGCGCAGCTTGTCGAGGATCTCTTCGCCGCGGTCGATCCGCGCGACGACCGTGTTGCCGAAAACTTTGTATTCCATCTGTGCCTCCGTTTTATCGTCTGAGTTCGACCAGATATTCCGTCGTGCCCTCTTCAAATTTGCGTTTGCCCGTCGGCAAAAAGTCGTGTCGCCCGTAGAAGGCGATCGCCCGCGCGTTCTTTTCCAGTGCCCAGAGATGATTGGCGCCGAAGCGGGATACGGCAAATTCGATCAGCGCTTTGCCGACGCCGTGACTCTGGAAAAACGGGTCGGCATACAGCTTGACGATCTCCGTGCCGTTCATCTGGATAAAGCCCTTTACGATCCCGTCGTCAAAGACATAAAGATTTTTGAGAATCTCAGCCTTGCCGAAGCAGCTGTCGATCACGGAGAGCACCTGCAATTCACCGAAGGAATACTGTGCGTCCCCGAAGATCGGATAATAGTTGATGCGGTTGTTGAAGACGAAGATCTCGGCAATGCGGGATAAGTCCCGCGTCTCTGCCTTTCGGATGTTCATGCGTTCACCCGCTTTCCGTCGATATAGACCGCCCGCAGATTGAAGTCGCGGTCATCGAGGAGAAAATCCGCGCACCGCCCGTCGGCGATCACGCCGCAGCGGTCGGCAATGCCTGCCGCGCGCGCGGGGTTCAGGCTGGCGGCGCGCACTGCGTCTTCGGGCGGAATGCCGAAGCGGATCGCATTCTGCACACAGAAGAAAAGCGTTGCCGTGCTGCCCGCGATCGTGCCGTCCGGGAGGGTGGCGCGCCCCGCGCGGACACGGAACTGCTGCCCGCCCAGCTCATAGTCGCCGTCCGGCATGCCGGCGGCGCGCAGGGCGTCCGAGATGAGCACGAGGCGGTCGCGACCGACTGCGCGATACAGCAGACGGATCATCGCGGGGTGCACATGCACGCCGTCTGCGATGCACTCGCAGTACAGCCCGCCGTCGATCGCCGCGCCTGCCGCGTTCGGCGCGCGGTGCAGGGGATCGCGCATGCCGTTGAAGGTGTGGGTCAGGTGGGTCGCGCCCGCGTCGATCGCGGCACGCGCCGTTTCATAGTCGGCGTCGGTATGTCCGATGGCAGCGCGCACGCCGCCCTTGGTGACCGCGCGGATGAAGTCCGCCGCGCCCCTGCGCTCGGGCGCAAGGCTGACGATGCGGATAAGCCCCGCAGCGCGCGTCTGCAAGGCGCGAAACTCGTCAAGGTCGGGGTCGCGCAGGAACGCTTCGTTCTGCGCACCCTTGTGTACTGCCGAGAAATAGGGTCCCTCCATGTAGATGCCGCCGATCTTTGCGCCGCGCGTGCCGCGCGCCGCGACAGCGGCGATGTTTTCGGCGGCATCGCCCATTGCCTCACGGCTCTGCGTGAGGATGGTGGCAAGATAGGTCGTCACGCCGCGGCGCGCGAGAAAGTCCGTGATGGTGTCGATGGCAGCGGGATCTGCGTCCATGTTGTCGCAGCCTGCCGCGCCGTGCGTGTGGATGTCCACAAGCCCGGGCAGCAGGAACAGCCCCGTGCCGTCGAGGATTTCGCCGCGGTTGCACCCTGCCGCGCGGAACACACCGCCCTCGACCGCGATGTCGCGTTTGCGGAAGATGAAGTCCTCCCCGAGGACAGCCGCACCTTTAATCAGCATGTTTTGCACCTGCCTCTCTGCCGAGTACCGCCGCGCCGATCATGCCTGCGTCGCTGCGCAGGGCGGAGAGCTTCAGCGGGAATGCGTCGCCGAGCTTTTGCACAAGCGGCGCAAGCAGCGCGTCGCCCGCCTCGGTGATGCCGCCCGCCAGTACGATAACGGCGGGGTCGAAAATGCTTCGCAGGCTTTCGAGCCCTGCGGCAAGGTCGCAGAGATAGGCGTCCAGCACCGCCTTTGCCGCAGGACAGCCGTCCGCGATCGCGCGGAAGAAAACCCTGCCGTCCATGCCGCCCTTTGCGTATGCCGCAAGCAGGCTGTTGGGATGCGCGTCCGCCGCCGCTTTCGCCGCCGCCGTGAGGGCGGACGCCGATGCGTACTGCTCAAAGCAGCCGCGCTTGCCGCAGGGGCAGGCGCGCCCGCCCGCGTGAAGACACATGTGCCCGATCTCACCCGCACCGCCGTGCGCGCCGACAATGAGCTTACCGCCCGAGACGATGCCGCCGCCCACACCCGTGCCGAGCGTGACCAGCAGCAGGTCGTCAGCCCCGCTCACCGCCGCTTCACCGAGCGCGGCGCAGTTGGCGTCGTTGCCGAGTGCCACAGCGTGTCCGATGCGGGATGCGATGAGGTCGGCAAGCGGCGTGTCGGCAAAGGGTAGATTTGCCGCGCTGACGCGCCCGTCTGGCGTGACGATGCCGGGCGTACCCACGCCAACCGTCTTTGCGGGATGGGCGGTCAGCAGCTGCTTTGCCCCTGCCGCCGCCGCGTCGGCGACCGCCTCGGCGCTTGCCTTCGGCGTCGGCACGGCTGCCCGCGCGATGATGCGGTTTGCCGTGTCCACCATGCCGAATTTAATGTCGGTTCCCCCGATGTCGATTCCGAGATTCATCCTTGCCTCCGCCCGCATCCGGGTCGATGCGGCTTTTGTTCATTTGTCTTCATTATAGCATAATCCGGCGGCGTGGAAAAGGGTCTGTCGCGCAAAAAAATACGCCGTGCGCCGCTCTTTTTTTGCGGAGAGGGTGGGTACTTCGCGCGGAAGGCGCCGCAAAACGCGACAAAAAACACACTGTTGGTTTTCGGGCGGTTTGTGCAAAACGTCGATCTTTGAAAAAATTGTGGGAAACCCCTTGCGTTTCGGGTGGCGGTATGCTAAACTTTGCTCATCCAAAAACAAGTTTGAAGGAGATGGCAACATGAGAGCAGCCGCAAATGTTTCTGCATGCAAAGCAGGGGCAAGCTGCGCTTCGCGTTGCCCTGCCTTTGCTTCTCTTTGCCTGACGGATACGATTTCGCTCGTATCCGTCTTTTTTGTCGCCCTGATTTGCCGACTGTCGATTCGAATTACGGCGCTGCTTGCAGCGAATCGGAACGGTTTGGCGGTTTCCCCCTGCTTTTGCGGATAATCGGGCATATTTATTCCCCGACACGTGAAAACACAGCGGCTCTGCCAGACAGGCAGAGCCGCTTTTTTGATACATTTGCCGCTGCCGGGCAGGCGGCGGGACAAGCACTCGGTTTCAAGGAGATATCGCATGAAAATTCTGAACTTCATAATGGCACTCAGTCCGCTCATCTTCGTCCTCGTGGGCATCTTGGCATGCCGGCAGCCTGCCAAGCGCGTGGCGCCGCTTGCTCTTGTGTGGACGCTGCTGCTCGGCTTTACCTACTTCAATGTCACCGGCGCGACCTTTGCCGCCAATGTGACCGCCTTCGATGCCCTGATCTGGAAGGGGATCAAGGAGGGCTTCAAGATCGTGCTGATGGTTTTCGGCGCGTTTGTCATCCTGAATCTGCTCCGCAAGACCGGCGCCATCGAGGATGTCAAGGCGACGGTTGCGCAGATCAGCGACGACCGCCGCGTGCAGGTGGTGATCATTGGCATGATGTTCCCGATTTTTCTGGAGGGTGCGGCGGGCGCCGGTGCGCCGGCTGCGCTGGCGGCGCCCTTCCTCGTGGCGCTCGGCTTTGATCCCGCCACCTCGATCGCCATCGCCCTGCTCGGCGATGCCACGCCCTGCTCATGGGGCGGCGCGGGGCTGACCACCATCAACGGCGGCGCCGCACTGGTGGATGCGGGGGTTTCCACCGTTGCGCTCAATTCCGCCATGGTCGGGCGCATCCACATGTTCGGCGTGCTGATCATCCCCTTTATTATGATCGCCATGGCGTTTGGCAGAAAGGGCTTCCGGGGCATCGTGCCGTATCTGCTTTTCGCCGGTGTTTCCACGGGCGCTGTCATGTTTGTGCTCTCCAATTTCGTCGGCGCGGAGGTCACGTCGATGGGTACGGGCTTTCTTTCAATCCTGCTGTCGGTTGCGTATGTCCGCCTCGTCGGAATCCGCACACCGGAGGAATACCGGCACCATGCCGGCGCGCAGCAGCGGAAGTACAGCGCGGTCAAGGCGCTTTCTCCCTACATTTTCATGATGGTGATTCTGCCAGCCGTGCGCTATGGCGTTCCCGCTCTCTTTGAAAACGGCTTTGCCGTTATGTGCACCTTCGGCTACATCTTTTGGGTGGACATCGTGATCCTCATCTGCGGCGTTCTCGGCGCCGTCACGCTCGGCGTTGGTCCGAAGCAGTATATGGAGGTCTGCGGTGAGACGGCAAAGAATGTGCTGCCGGTCTTCATCACCATCGGCAGCCTGCTTGTCGTTTCCTATCTCATGCAGTCCGACCGCACCGGCATGATGAACCTGATCGCCACCGATGTGGCGGCAGTGGTCGGTCCCTTCTATCCTGCGGCGGCGGTCCTCATCGGTTCAAGCGGCGCGTTTGTCACCGGCACGGGGCTCGGCTCCAACATCATGTTTGCCGACATGCACATGCAGGCGGCTGCCTCGCTCGGCATCAATCCGATCACGGTCTTCGCCGGACAGAATGCGGGCGCGTCTCTCGGCAATCTCATCTGCCCCAACAACACGGTCGCGGCGTGCGCCACAGTCGGCGAGGAGGGCAACGAGGGCAAGGTCATGCGGAAGACGCTGGTGGCGTTCGGCATCATTCTTGTGCTCTACATGACGCTCACCATGCTGTACACCTATGTGCTTTTCCCGCATTTCGGCGCATAACCCCTGTTCGGAACCGTGAAAATCTGTTATAATCGTATTGTAATTGCAAGCGAAAGAATTCCTAAAGTGATTTCGGAAAGGAAACTATTATGAAGAAAAGAATCTGCGGTATCATCGGTCTCGGTCATGTCGGCGCGCATGTCGCGTCTGCCCTCACTCTGCAAGGCATTGTCGATGAGCTTGTGCTCGTTGACATGAACCCCGAGAAACTGAAAAGCGAAGTACAGGATCTGCGCGACGCCGTTGCGTATATGCCGCACCGCGTGACGGTGCGCGCGGGCGACTTTGCCGACCTCGGCGAATGCGACGTGATCGTCAACAGCGTCGGTAAGATTGATCTGCTGCGCAGCACGCACAACCGCGTCACCGAGATGGATTTCACCATTCCGGCGGTCCGCGGTTATGCCGAAAAGATCAAGGCGTCCGGCTTTGACGGTGTTCTGATTAACATCACCAACCCCTGCGATATTGTGACGCGGGAGCTTGCGCTGCTGCTCGGACTGCCGCGCGGGCGCGTCTTCGGCACCGGCACGGGGCTGGACACCTCCCGCCTGCTGTCCGCGCTTGCGCGGCATACGGGCATCGACCACAAGTCGATCACCTGCTATATGCTCGGCGAGCACGGCAATCAGCAGTTTGCGCCCTGGAGCTGCGTCAGCTTCAAGGGAAAGCCGCTGGATGATTTTGCAAAGACCGACGCGCGCTTCCGCTTTGACCGCGATGCTTTGCAGAAGGAGTCGATCGGCGGCGGCTGGGTCACCTTCTCGGGCAAGTTCTGCACCGAGTACGGCATTGCTGCGACTGCGGCGCGCATGGTGCATGTCGTGCTGCACGACGAAAAGGCGATCCTGCCGGTCAGCGCCGAGCTGGACGGTGAATACGGCGAGCGCGGACTGTTTGCCGGCGTTCCCTGCGTGCTGGGCGCAGGCGGCGCGGAAGAAGTGATCGAGCTGCCGCTGACCGAGGCGGAGATGCAGATGTTCCACGCATGCTGCGACGGCATCCGCGAGAACATGGAGCATCTCAAGGAGATCTGAGCGATCCCGGAAAACCGACAAAAGAAAATCCCTCCCGACGGGAGGGATTTTCTTTTGTAAAGGATACCTCATCCGTCGCGGATGCAGATCACTATCCGCGCGTCTTGTAGATCTCGTTGAATTCGTATTCGTGTCCGCCGGTCTTGTAGCCGACCATCGTGTCGAGGCAGACGGCGTGAATGCTGTTGAAAATGCTCTTTTCAATGTCCGGGTTGTCACGCTTCAGGCGGCGGAGCAGCGTCTTGACCTCCTGCCGCTTGGAGCCGCCCCCGCCGCCCGCGCACATCGTGCAGTTCTCGGTGAAGCGGCAGGCACACTGGATGAATTCCAGCTCGTTGTAGTTCTTCCAGGCGATGATGCTGTCCTCATGCACGCAGTAGAGCGGGCGGATCAGCTCCATGCCTGCAAAATTCGTGCTGTGCAGCTTCGGCGGCATGGCTTGCAGCTGCGAGCCGTAGAACATGCCCATCACCGTGGTCTCCACCACGTCGCTGAAATGGTGACCGAGCGCGATCTTGTTGCAGCCGAGTTCCTTTGCCTTGGCGTAGAGATGCCCGCGGCGCATGCGCGCGCAGAGGTAGCAGGGCGATTTGTCGGTGCTGTTCGCCACGGCGAAGATGTCGGTCTCGAAGATCGTGACCGGGATGTGCAACAGCGCCGCATTGGATTCGATCTTGCGGCGGTTGATCTCGTTGTAGCCGGGATCCATTACGAGAAACACCGGCTCAAACGGCACGTCGCTGTGGCGGGCGAGCATCTGCATCAGCTTTGCCATCAGCATCGAGTCCTTGCCGCCCGAGATGCAGACCGCGATCCTGTCCCCGGCGGCGATCAGCTCGTAGCGCTTGACTGCCTCGATGAAAGGATTCCAGATCGTCTTGCGGAATTTTGTTTGCAGACTGCGCTCGATTTTCTGATAGGGTTCGAGCGCGCGTTTCGTTTCACTCATGGGTTTCAAACTCCGTATACAGGCGGTCAAAGACCGTCTCAAATTCAAGCAGCTCGTCCGCCGTCGTCAAATGGCTGAGACTGATGCGGAAGGAGGACAGCGCACGCTTCCGGTCGCGGCTGACCGCCATGACCGCGCGCGAGGGCGTGCCCTCGACCGCACAGGCGGATTTGACCGAGACGCAGATGCCCGCTGCGGCGAGCGCCTGCTGAAACGACGTGCCGCGCACGCCCTCCACGCTGAGGTTGAGGATATGCGGGACCGCATCGTCCGGGCTGTTGAGCTGCACTTTCGGGTAGCGCGCAAAGAAGTCGCGCAAGCGCGCGTTGTGCCCGCGCACGATCGCGGTGTTATCTTCCATGCCGCCTATTGCCGCGCAGACTGCCTCCGCGGTCGAAACCGCGAGGGCAGCGGCGGGCGTGCCGCTGCGATAGAGCGTGGTGCTCGTGCCGCCGTAGATCAGCGGCTCAATGGCAAGTCCGTGCCGCTTGAACAGCACGCCGCTGCCGACGATGCCGCCGAATTTGTGCGGTGCAAAGCTGACCGTGTCCACCTCGTCAAACGAGAAGGGCAGTTTGCCGATTGCCTGCGTCGCATCGACGTGCAGACAGCAGTGCGCCACGCCGCGCAGCACGCGCGCCACCTCGCGCACGGGCTGCACCGTGCCGAGCTCGCTGTCCACGGCGGTCATGGCGACCAGCACCGTGTCGGGGCGGAGCAGGCTGCGCACCTCCTCGGGGTCGATTCTGCCGTCGTGCCCGACCGAGAGCATGTCGATCTCATAGCCGCGCTCCATGGCGGCAGTCAGACAGCCGCTGACCGATGGATGCTCCAGCGGGGTGGTGAGCACATGCCTGCCGATGTGGCGGGAAGCATGCAGGATGCCGCGGATGGCGGTGTTGTTCGATTCGCTCGCGCCAGAGGTGTAGATGATCTCGTCCGGCTGCACGCCGAGAGCGGCGGCGATCCGGGCGGTCGCTTCGTCGATCGCGGCTTTTGCCGCGAGTCCTGCGGGATGGTTCGAGTTCGGGTTGCCCACATAGCGCGCTGCCGCGTCGGTGAAGCTCTCTAGCACGCGCGGCGAGACGGGTGTATTTGCGCTGTAATCGAGGTAGATCATACGCCGCGCCCCTTCCCGCGCACGCCGGTGAGATCCTTGATGACCTCGCCCGCGATGATCAGCCCCACCACCGGCGGGACAAACGAGGTGCTGCCCGGCACCTGACGGCGCGCCGTGCCCGGCGGGCAGATGCAGTGCGTCTTACAGCTGAGTTCTTCGGTTTCTGCCGGCATGGTGGGCAGCTCCTTGGAGTAGACCACCTTCAGACGGCGGATTTTTCGTTTGCGCAGCTCGTTTCGCATGACCTTTGCCAGCGGGCAGACCGAGGTCTTGTAGATGTCCGTGACCTCAAAGGCGGTGGGATCGAGCTTGTTGCCCGCGCCCATTGCCGAGATGATCGGCGTTTTCGCCGCATTTGCCTGCATGACCAGCGCGATCTTGCCCGTGACCGTGTCGATCGCGTCCACCACATAATCATAGGCGGAAAAGTCAAACTGCGCCGCCGTCTCTGGCGTGTAAAAGACCTTGTGCGTCGTGATCGCAACATCCGGGTTGATCTCGTGCAGCCGCTCTTCGGCGACGTCTACCTTGTATTTGCCCACGGTCTTCCGTGTGGCGAAAAGCTGGCGGTTTAAGTTGGTCAGGCACACGCGGTCGTCATCAACAAGGTCGAGCGCGCCCACGCCGCCGCGCACCAGCGCCTCGGCGGTATAGCTGCCCACGCCGCCGATGCCGAAGATCGCCACGCGCGCGCCGCGCAGGGTCTCCATGGCATCGCCGCCGAGCAGCAGTTCGGTTCTTGAAAATTGGTTTTGCATCCCGTTTTGCTCCGTAATCCGACAAACATTATTCTAATATTATACTACGGTTTTGATAGGTTTTCAAGCCTGTCTGCCGAATTTGCAGGCATGTGTGAATTTTTTATCAGGATTTTTCAAATTTCACAGATTGACTTGTAATTCGCGGACGTGTATTTTATAATGTAAACAGAAAACATCGCAGCAATGCGGAAATCCATACGAGAGAAAGGGACAGGATTATGGCAAACAGATTTGTGCTCAACGAGACGAGCTACCACGGCAAGGGTGCGATCCGCGAGATCGCAACGGAAGTCAAGGGAAGAGGCTTTGCAAAGTGCTTTGTATGCTCCGACCCCGATCTTTTGAAGTTCGGCGTGACGAAGAAGGTCACGGACATTCTCGATGCGGAGAAGATTGACTACGAGATTTATTCCGATATCAAGGCAAACCCCACGGTCGCCAACGTCAAGGCGGGCGTTGCCGCCTTTAAGAAGTCGGGCGCAGACTGCATCATCGCGATCGGCGGCGGCTCCTCGATGGACACTGCAAAGGCGATCGGCATTATCATCAGAAATCCCGAATTTGAGGACGTTGTTTCGCTCGAGGGCGTTGCACCCACGAAGAACAAGTGCGTGCCGATCATCGCCGTGCCGACCACGGCGGGTACGGCTGCCGAAGTTACGATCAACTATGTCATCACCGACACCGAGAAGAACCGCAAGATGGTCTGCGTCGACGTGCATGACATCCCGGTTGTCGCCGTGGTTGATCCCGACATGATGGCGTCGATGCCCAAGGGGCTGACCGCCGCCACCGGTATGGACGCGCTCACGCACGCGATTGAGGGCTACATCACCAAGGGCGCATGGGAGATGAGCGATATGTTCCATCTCCGCGCGATTGAGTTGATTTCGAGGCATCTGCGCGGCGCGGTTGCCAACACGCCCGAGGGCAGAGAGGGCATGGCGCTCGGACAGTACATCGCGGGCATGGGCTTCTCCAATGTCGGTCTCGGCATCGTGCACTCGATGGCGCACCCGCTCGGCGCGCTCTATGACACGCCGCACGGCGTGGCAAACGCAATCATCCTGCCCACGGTCATGGCATACAACGCGCCCGCAACCGGGGATAAGTACCGCGACATCGCCCGCGCCATGGGTGTTGCCGGCACGGACAAGATGACCACGGAGGAGGCGAGAACGGCTGCTATCGACGCCGTCCGTCAGCTTGCGCACGATGTCGGCATCCCGGAGAATCTGCGCGAGATCGTCCGTGAGGAGGACATCCCGTTCCTTGCACAGTCGGCATACGACGACGCCTGCCGCCCCGGCAACCCGCGCGAAACCTCGGTCGCCGAGATCGCAGACCTCTACCGCTCTCTGCTGTAAGCAA